>ENA-UOJF01000232-UOJF01000232.1-human-gut-metagenome-genome-assembly--contig:-P74-NODE-232-length-57878-cov-16.401345_pt1 | contig 57878 bp, 59 predicted proteins | sample MGYA00242344_ERZ723891 | MGnify/ENA metagenome assembly ERZ723891 | reverse complement strand
GCTCAGACAGCCGGGATTTCTTTACGCTCCGCTCGCAATTTGCTTTACGCCTTCTTCGTTAGGCCGGTCCTTTTTTCCTCTTGCTTTCCGTTCTTCCCTTTTATTTTTCTTCCTTTCCTCTTATTTTTTCTCCCTTTAATTCTCAATTTTCAATTCTCCATTTTCAATTGACTAAAGGCCGGCGTGTTTTTATCATTTCTCGCCGGCTTTTCAACAAAAGACGCCGGCTTTTTTCTCTTTCCTGCCTACCTTTTTTAATGAAATAAACGGGAATCGATTTCGATCCTCACTGGATTTATTTTCGATTCCCGTTTATCTTACCCGGTATTCTTTCTTATATACCTTATAATAGCAATAGTTAATTTCTTTTATACCCTTCACACACGTAGTCATTTTATTAATAATCAATCACTTCCTGTGAAGGGTGTGAAGATGAAAGCAATTTACTCCAGATCACTATCCTATTCTCCCCCATACACTTCCAACAGATTCATTAATTCTTTAAATGCAGTGATTGAAATGGATTCTCGTTCGCCGGTTGGTGAAAGTAAGAGGAGTTCCTGCTTCCCTTGAAAGAAGGCTTCTTCGTAGATGTATTGGAAAAAGGGCTGATATCGCTGGAATCCTTTCAGGCTTTTTCCGGTCTTTATCCATTCCGTTACGTATTTATATTTAATGAAGCATGCCTGCGCCCGTTCTTTATCGGTTTTATACCCATCGCCCCGATTGGGGAAGTGGGCATCAATCCGATATAAATAATCCAGGCGCTCCGGATTTTTCTTCCAGGCCTGATAGAAAAGGAGAATGGCTTCCTGTTCTTTTCCGTCTCGCCATAATGTTTCTCCCCGGGAAACCAATAACAGATTTACCCAGGCCGGTGCCGGTTGCATCAGTTGTTCTGCCTGCGTGAACAGACGAAAGGCTTGCTTCCGGTCGTAGGTCATTCCTAAAGCGGCTCCCAACAGCAGGGTGGTTTCAATATCTGTCGTATCACGACTATAGGCTTTTTCCAATAGAGGAATGGATTGTAATTGCCGGTCGGCATAATAACGGGAAGCTGCGGCATATTTCAGATTCAGGAAAGTAGAATCGCCTTCCTGCAACAAGAACTGATACAATGAATCGGCCTCTTCATAGGATTTATTCATGAAACAGGCCATCGCCTTACTTTTGATCAAGACCCGGTTGCCCGGATTATACTTGAGAGCGGTATCGCACACCTGCACAGCTGTTTCTATATTCGCATCACCCAAACGAAGCAGACAATTGACAAAGCCATTGGCTACACCTACATGTTCCCGGTTTGCCATGAAAGCATTATAATAACAGGCGGTTGCAGCCAGCAAAGAATCCATTTTCAAGTAACAATCGGCCAGCTGGCTATATACCAACGGATTGACTTGTGTAGTATCTTGCTGCTGAATCCACTTGTATTGCTTGATTGCTTGCGGATAGTTTCCTTCCATCGCATACAGGCGTGCCAGCTGATAGTTGGCATAAAAATTCGTACTATCCTGCCGAAGTGTCTTTTGGAAATACAAACGAGCCTCGCCTGTCTTCCCCATATTCATCGAAACACGCGCCATCGCATTGATGGCTTCTACGGAAGTTGAATCCAGTTCCAAGCAACGCTGATAAACCGGGTAAGCGGAGTGATAGTCCAGGCATTCTTCCAATCGGCGTCCTTCCCGTAGCAATTGCTCCTGTTCGGTTAACGACTGACACCAGCTCTCCCAAGAGAAGAGTCCACACAAAACAAAAATATATACCAGCTGTCTCATAAGGCTTTTTCAATTTAGGTATGAAAGATCATCATTAAAGACGGAAACGGGATGTATCGACTTCTTTTTGTTTCTTTTCTTTATAACCACCGAAACGATACACGAAATGTATAGTCACACTCCGGTTATAAAAGGAGTTATCCATGTCTAGATATTGTCCTTTGAAACGGACTTCTGTTTTGGGATAACCGGTATTCAGCAGATCATTTCCCCGGATAGAGATGGAAGCTTTCTCATGGGCAAAGGTCCACTTGGCGGCAGCTTCCAGGTTAAACAACGGCTGGATATCGAACGTACCTTGTATGGCAGCCGACTGATACCGGCCGTTTAATTCGAACGACACATGTTTTCCGACCTTGAATGTATTGTCGAGCCAAGTAACGAATACCCACTTCTTCCGGTTAAAGGGAATATCAAAATAATCATCACAACGCTGGTGCATCCGCATTCCCAAAGCATTGTATTTTGCCCGATACCACGAACCAGCCGAAAAAGGGATATTGGCCACCACACCGTATTGCCGCATGTAATTCCAGTTCTGCATTTTGTAAATTAAAGCCAGCCGATCGGACGACTGATAAGGCGACTGCGTAAAGTAATCGTTTGTATGTTCAAAGAAGGCTGTCAAGAGATATTTCTGCTTCCAGATATACGTACCCGACAAACCGTATTGGTTGGCCGGACGCAAACCGGGTGTTCCGTGAATCTCGGAATAACCATCCAGATAACTGACAGCCGACTGCATCGACCAATAGTCCGGATACGTCTTGTCTGACGATAAAGAAACTTGCAGCATGTGTTCCGGCCGAATCATCCAAAGAAACGAAGCCTGCGGATAAAAAGCCCATCGCCGGTAATTGCCCAATTCATAATACTCACCCGTTGCCGAAACAGAAAAGTGAGTGCCGTTTCCGAATTGCTTGCCGAGCGATACATACAAATCTGCCGTATGTTCTTTCAGGTCGGAGTGCGTGTCTTGAGCATCCACAGCGCCCTGCACGTCCTGATAGACTTGATAATCCCGACTTCGGGCAAAATCATAAGACAAGCCATAACCCAAGGTCCAGTTTTCAGGTAAGGTATGCGACTGATCGGCATAAACCGTATATTTATCAATCTGCTGGCCACCGGATAGATTGAATGATTTCCGGCTGCCATCGGTATAATCCACCTGCATCTGCTGTGAATTATCCATTCGATAAGCTGTATAATCACCACCCAGCTCCAGACCAAAACCGGAAGTATAGCGCAAAGAGACATTATGCAGTCGCTTATCAGTCTCTTTATTCAGCAAGCTTTCCTGGAAGTTTCCGGTTGTATAGGAATTTCCTTTATACGACGGAGTATAACTGCCGAAGTAAGATACATCCACCCGGTTCTTGTCATCCAAGTGATATTCGAAGGCTCCACGGAGATGATGTACCCATCCTTTTTCCCGGATTTCTTCCTCATTCCGGATATCATGGACTTGCCCTTGCAACGTATGGCGCGAATACAAATCGATCTTCGTCATCTTCTTGTCGTTGGCTGTTCCATACATCACATCCACTGCCAGCTTGGGGGTTGTATAACGGAAGTTTGCATTCGCATTCCCGTCGTTGAAATACTGATTCCGATAATCGGCCGAGACTTCACCGGAAAAGGAATGATCGGTTGCCTTCTTCAAGACGACATTGATGGCAGCCCCACGAACATGGTATTCAGGCGGCGCGCTATACATCACCTCGGCTTTTTCCACCCGATCGACCGGTGTATTCCGCAATAAGGTTTCCAATTGCGAAGCCGTCATGGTGGTGGTTTTTCCATTCAGTACGATGGTCAGAGACGAAGCTCCCGCCAACGACAATGTACCGTCCTTCTCCGTAATCCCCGGCAGTTCGGCCAAAGCTTCAAAGGCATTGTTGACGATCCGTTGTTCTGCCAGGACAGACAAATCATATCCTAATTTACCGTCTTCCACCTGCACTAACGGTCGTTCGGCCGTGACGACCACTTCCTGTAAGGCACGATCGTTTGCCGTTAAAGGGATGTCGCCGGTTTGTTCACTCGTTCCGCTCCATTCTTTAGGGGCATACGCCAAATGCTGCAAGACCAACCGGTAAGGAAATACCGCCGGATCAAAACAGAAAATACCCGTTGTGTCGGTCACAACGGCCCCGACAAACGTAGAATCTGCACGCTGCAACACTACCGATACGGCATCCAACGGTTTTCCGGCCTCATCCACCACACGCCCCGAAACCGTTTGTGCCTCTATTGCACCAACATAAACCAACAGCCAGCCGGCCACGATTCCCATCATCTTTCTTTTCATCTTCTTTCGTATTTAATCTAGAACGAAAGTAGAAGTCGTTTTCCGAAGATTGGGTTATCAGTCTGTGATGTATTGTTATTTAGTGTTAGCAGGAATGCTGTTGGTTAATATCCTGAAAGTTGTATCTTTGTGCCCATGAGAATCTTCCTGGCACTTTTAATCATCGCTTTGGGCTGGATCATGCAAGGCTGCACGAATGGAGCAGACCGTAACGCCATCCGGCAGATGGAACAGGCAGCACTTTTGATGCAGTCTGATCTCGAGGCAGCTCATGTTCTGTTGGCAGACAGCGTTGCCCATCCGGAGTTATTAAGCCCGGAAGTCAATGCCCGCTGGTGCTTGATGTTATGCCAATTGGCCGATTCGATTGGCACGCCGTTGCCCCTTATGGACGATTTGGATCGGGCCCGGTATTATTGGGAAAGGAAAGGGAATTCTCATAAACAAGCTTTAGCCAACTACTATCTGGGCAGGAAACTAAAGGAGGAAAAATTGATAAAACCAGCTTTGAAGATTCTATTGGATGCAGTCAAATTCTGCTCTGAAGGAAACGACATAGAGCTATTAGGTTTTATCTATACCTATATTGCAGAGTTATACTATGAGCAATATGATTTCCAGTTGGCAAAAGATAAGTTCTTGGAAGCTGCCTCTTATTTTGAGAAAGCAGGAAATAAAAGAAGTAAAGCTTTTGCCAAAGTAAATGCAGCCCACATGTATGCAGCAATGGATTCCATGCAGATTGCTTTTGTATATATGCACCAGGCGGATTCAGTCTTGTGTGCATTGGGTGATTCGAGCGATTTATCAACATTGTATAATAATTGGGGAAATATCTACGCGATGCAAGGTGAACTAGATATAGCCAAGGCATATTTACAGAAATCGATTGCTTACTGCCCGGAAGAAGCGGTACCTACATATTTCACATTAGGTGGAATTTATTTGGAAATAGATAGTATCGAACAAGCCGAACAGTATTTTGAAAAAGCGAAAGGCCCAACAGAAAACCCTTATACGCATACCGAGTTATACTATCATTTATCGGAATTAGAAGAAAAGAAAGGGAATATAAACCAGGCATTGGCATATATGAGGCAATATGCAGATTCTACTGAAGCAGATATCTTAGCAAGAAAAGAGATAAATTTGCAGGAAGTAGAAACCTTGTTCGATCGCAAACAAATGATGTATGAGAACGCCAAGTTACATCAAAAGTCGAAAAGCATTCGTTCTTATCTGATAGGAAGCCTCTTTTTGTTACTTCTTCTTTCTGTACTTTACGTTTATCGTTTAGGTCGCAAGAACCGGAGGATTATCCAATTGACGGATGAATTGCAAGAGCAGAAAAGTCATTTGCTCGAACAGCAAATGGCGTTGGATAGTCTTTCCCGCCAACTAAAAGCTGTCCAACAGGACAATCAGGAAGAGCTGCGCCAGAAACAAAGTGAATACGATCAGAAGGCACAAGAAGTGGAACTGTTGAAGCAGCAATATATTCAACAACGGCAATATTTACTTCAGGAATCAACTATCTACAAGAAGATACAGAAATCAGTATCTACACCTAATCCCGATCATAAAGAACTACTGACGGACAAAGACTGGAAAGTTATTTATAAATGTATAGACACGATGTATCCCAGCCTGTCCGAACGTCTGGTTCTGGCCGGTATTACCCCGACCGAAAAGAAATATTGCTACCTGTCGTTTTTCCAACTAGATTCCAAACAAGAGGCTTTCCTGTTAAACGTCAACATTGATACGCCGTATAAAAACCGTACGCGCATTCGCCAAAAGCTGAAAATAACCGGTTCGGAAGAGAAATTGTACGAACATTTAGCCTTATGGGGATAACTCGTTGATAACTAACCAATCTCAACGAAGAAAGAAGAATACGTTGTCCTGTATCTTTCTTTTAACTTCTTGATAATCAAACAGACCTTGTCCTGTATAAAAGTACAGAAAACTTTGGCTGTATGCGGATAGAATTGTTCTTTTGCCTATGATTTAAACTATGTATAAGATGAAAAGGTTGATTAGAATGAAAAAGTTATTATTCCTTTTATTGTTAGTTTCATCTTCTGTCTTTGCACAGAAAGTGGAGCATGGATTATTAGTAGGTGGAGGCGTGGGTTTCCCCATGCAAGACGGATCGGTATATAGTCCCGAACCTCGTTATGGCTATAATAACGACGTAAAAGGCAATGGAATGATCGGGTATCGATTCCGTTTCTTACCCCAGCAACAGTCGTTTATTGATTTGGATGCTACGATCGGATTCCAAGGAATGCAGGTCTATAAATACAAAGCTGCTCAACTTGGAGATATCGACAAAGTAAAACCCGGAGATTACGTTATTCCCCCCGGAGAAAGTTTTACTGATTTCATTATGCCCATTTCTGTAACTGCCACATGGAATTATCGGATTACGGATAAGTTTCATGCAGGCGTGGGAGCTTCACCCACACTCTATGTACAACCTCAAACAGTATTTGATGTCAGTATTGTAGCTAAATTAGGGTATCGCATTAGCAAACGCTGTGAGTTAGGTCTATCTTACCAATATGGTTTATTGGATGTACTGAAACATTTTAATGACGGACCGGCTATGGGACGACGTGGTCATTTTTCAGACCTGATGTTGTCTGTTTACGTTCCTTTCTCTATAAAATGAATCCATGTACACTGATTTACCCGATGGCTTTGAAAGTAGTATAAAACCACGCTACATAGCGTTGGGTGTCGACGTAGTATTGCGTCGATGCCCGACGCACCATTGCGCTAACACTCGACGCAACGTTACGCTAACACCCGACGCACTATTGCGCTACCGGTTGACGCAACGTTGCGTTTACACTCCAAAAGTTATTTCGAACGATAAAATGTTTTTCAAGTTTTACAAACTGAGATAGATAAAGAAAGTTTCTATCTTTGTGCCCATGAGAATCTTCCTGGCACTTTTAGTCATCTCTCTGGGCTGGATTATGCAAGGCTGCACGAATGAAGCTGACCGCAACGCCATCCGGCAAATGGAACAGGCTGCTCCTCTGATGCAGTCTGATCCCGAGGCGGCTCATGTCCTATTGACAGACAGCGTTACCCATCCGGAGTTATTATGCCCGGAAGTCAATGCCCGCTGGTGTCTGATGTTATGCCAACTGGCCGATTCGATTGACACGCCGCTACCCTATGTGCCCCAAATGAAGCGGACATACCGGTATGTGAAACGACACGGCACAGTAGATGAACAACTGCAAACCGCCCTTTATTTAGGCCGTACCTATATGGACGATCTGGATCAGGAAGCTGCCTTGCGGACTTACACCGAAGCCCTGCAACAAAGTATTCTGGAAAACAAGCCGAACCAGTCGGGTTATATCTCCAGTTATATGGGCGATGTGTATCAGTTTCAAGGCATGTACCAGCAGGCTGTCGAGAAATACCTAACGGCTTCCCGTTATTTCCAGCAAGCCGAAAACTATCGAAGCCAAGGTATTGCATATATAGATGCCAGCCGGAATTATACCTTTATGGACTCATTGGATATCGCTTTAAGGTATATGCTGCGTGCGGATTCGATGATGGTTTTGTACGGGGATACTATTGATCAGGCAAGTGTATTGAACGGATTGGGGAATATCTATACGGAAAAAGGTTATTATCCGGAAGCTGAAATGTATTTAAAGAAAGCTATGGATTATGATACTACCACAATTGGGACGAACTCCTTGGCTTTAGCAGACCTTTATTTGACTCAAAAGAAATTTACCCAAACACGACAAGTATTACAAGATGTAAAAAGTTTCTCAGATAATAAATACACAACTTTTGATAGTTTGTATTTATTGTTCTTATTGGAAAAAGAAGAAGGACATTTGCAATTGGCATTAGAGGCACTAGAACAATATGTAGATATAACACATGATCATTGGGAAGCGCGGAATAATGTACAAATGCAAGGGTTGGAAGATAAATACGCATACACAAGAGTTCTTTCTGAGAACATGCATCTGCGGGAAGTCCGTTCAGATCAATTCAAACTCTTGATCATTGCTTTATTGATTATTTTATGTATGGCTTTAGCTTATCGATTATTGATTGTCCGCAAAAATCTGAAAATAGCCCAGCAAGCGGATGAATTGCAAGAGCAGAAAAGTCATTTGCTCGAACAACAAATGGCGTTGGATAGTCTTTCCTGCCAACTAAAGGCTGTCCAACAGGACAATCAGGAAGAGCTGCGCCAGAAACAAAGTGAATACGACCAGAAAGCACAAGAAGTGGAACTACTGAAGCAGCAATATATTCAACAACGGCAATATCTACTTCAGGAATCAACTATTTATAAGAAGATACAGAAATCGGTATCGACACCTAATCCCGATCATAAAGAACTACTGGCGGACAAAGACTGGAAAGCCCTTTATAAATGTATAGACACAATGTATCCCAGTCTGTCCGAACGTCTGGTTCTGGCCGGTATTACTCCGACCGAAAAGAAATATTGCTACCTGTCATTTTTCCAACTAGACTCCAAGCAAGAGGCTTTCCTGTTAAACGTCAACATTGATACACCGTATAAAAATCGCACGCGTATCCGCCAGAAGCTGAAAATAACCGGTTCGGAAGAGAAATTGCACGAACATTTAGCTTTATGGGGATAACTCGTTGATAACTAACCGATCTCAACAAAGAAAGAATAATACGCTGTCCTGTATCTTTTGTTTAACTCCTTGATAATCAAATACACCTTGTCCTGTATAAAAGTACAGAAAACTTTGGCTGTATGCGGATAGAATTGTTCTTTTGCCCATGATTTAAACAAATATGAATATGCATCAGATGAAAAGATTAGTTGCGTTAATAGTGGTTTGCTTTGTAACAATCTACCTTTCTGCACAGGAAAAAGGTATTGAGTTTACACCGAGAATAGGTTTTTCGATAGGAAATTCTGATATATCAAATGAATTAGGATTAAATCTTGGAGGGCAACTATCTGTTCCTATTAGCCAGCGCTTTTCAATCGATCCTGGTGTGTCATTTATATGTATGAAGTCCAGCACTGAAAACATGAATACATTATTAATTCCAGTTTATGCTTCCTACAAAATTCCTATCCAGCAAGTGAATTTGGATTTGAAAGTTGGACCTTGTGCCCAGTTTACTCATTCTATGGATGTAGGCGGATCTGCAGAAATAGGAGTAGCATACCAGAAGTGGGTTATGGCTGTCAATGGATATTTTAATTTTATTGATGGCCAGAATCCATCAGTATTCAGTCTATCCTTCGGATATAAATTTTCTCTAAAATAATTTATTGGCTTTCTACACCATAAAAGGCAATAGAGGTCCAATATCTATTACCGCCAAAGAGAGAATGGAGTGAATATTTTCTATTTAAATAATTGTGCGTATGAAAAAAGTATTATTTCTTTTGTTGTTGATTTCTTCTTCTGTCTTTGCACAGAAAGTAGAACATGGTATTTTAGCCGGAGCCTCTTTAGGTTTCCCGCTGCAAGACAAAAATGAAACACCAGCTCCACCAGCAAATGATTTCTTCTTGTATAATAACGACCTCTTCGGCGGTGGCATGATCGGATATCGATTCCGTTTTTTACCCGAGCAAAAATCATTCTTCGACTTGGATCTTACTGCCGGATTCCAAAGTATGGGAGCATTTAAATACAAACCGTATATGAAAGGCGGAGATCCTAATAATGGATATGGTCACTTTGACGGAGAAGACATCAACGACTTCCTGTTGCCGATAGCTGTGACAACTACTTGGAATTACCGGTTCACTGATAAGTTCCATGCAGGTTTGGGGGTTGCTCCAAAACTTTATGTACAACCACATGCCGCCTTTGATTTGTCGGTTGTCGCTAAAATGGGCTACCGGGTTTGCAAGCATTTCGAATTAGGTCTATCTTACCAGTATGGTTGTCTGAATGTGATGAAACATTTCAATGATGGTAAATCACAAGGCCGTAAAGGGCATTTATCAGACTTGATGTTATCCGTTTACATCCCTTTCTCTGTTAAATAACTCATGCATGGATGACACCGTAAAGAATTGACAATGGTCGATTGACAATTCTCAATTATAAAAAGGCACGGATTGCACGGGAAACACGGTTTTAAATAATTATTATCCGTGTTAATCAGCGAAATCCGTGCCTAATTTCTTATTATCAATAATTGTCAATTATCGTTCGTCAATTCTTCAGTCTGTACAAATTCGAAGTATAAACCTAGACTTCTCCCATTCTTTTGGATCAAGCCAGAAAGAACGATCACGCACTACTGTTATTTAGTGTTACCACGCTTCCAACCCTCGCCAAAAGCCGTTACATTTGTCGGCATGAAAATACAGATGCACTTGATTATCCTATTCGTGACCCTCTCTATCTTAGGGATCTTCTTTTTCCAAGGCTATTGGCTATGGAACCAATATACCATGGAAAGCCAGCAGATGCACGAACGCATCGACCTACTATTCAAGCAATCCATTGCCGAAGTGCTGGCTATTCAAGTAGAAGACATGGGACGCGACACTTCGGCTACTGCCCGCCACGGGACACTCGAAATCGGTATCAGCGCCGACAGCCTGAGCCGTGCTCAAAGTCAGCCGGGCAGACGAGTAGTTCGCTATTACCGCAATACGATATTCAATCCGGAAGAAGGGAGCAACGATGCCCCACTGGTCTTTACCAAAGAATACTACAAGGAAAGTTACGACGCCTTGCGCCTGGCCGGAACAGCCGGTATCTTTGAGATGGTCAATACACTGAAGCCGATACAGATCAACCAGATTGACAGTGTGTGGGGTATTCATCTCCGGCAGGAAGGTATTCAGGCAGTACATTTTGTGGATGCATTGTTTGGCAGAGATACAGTCATCGACTCGTCCCGTCCGCTGAACCTCGAACCCAAACACCTCATCCCAACACAACGTATCAGTACGTCCATGACTGAACAATTCGGATTGCAAGGCTATATTGTCAATGCAAACTGGATCATATATAAACAGATGATCTTCTCGTTTGTGGCCTCGCTCCTCTTTGTCTTGATCACATCGGCTTGTTATGCCTATCTGATCCGTACCATCTTACGACAGAAGACGGTGGCACAAATCAAGAACGACTTTGTCAACAACATGACGCATGAACTGAAAACGCCCATTACCGTGACTTATTCAGCCATTGATGCCCTGCAGACATTCAACCTGGTAGAACAAAAGGAGAAACGCGAGGCCTATTTCAATCTGTGCAAGCAACAGCTCAAGCATCTGACAGAGCTGGTGGAAAAGATCCTGAGCATGGCGGTTGACGAGCGAAAGAATTTCCGCCTGCAACGCGAAGTATTCCGTCTTGCTCCTCTCATCGAGCAACTGATACGTCCTTTGGAGTTACGCGCTTCCAAACCGGTCCATATCCGATTGACGGATGAAACCGAACCGACTGAAATAGATGCTGATCCGCTACACCTGAAACAGATGTTAGAGAACTTGCTGGATAATGCCGTCAAATATTCGGGAGAAGAAGTCCACATCGACATCCGAATCCGACAGACGGCGAACGAAACCGAAATACGCGTTGGCGACGACGGCATCGGTATTGCCCCCAGCCAGCAGGAACGCATCTTCGAACGCTTTTACCGCGTCGGGAACGGCGACAGACACGACGTGAAAGGCTTCGGCCTCGGACTGAGTTATGCCAAAGACATGGCCGAACGGCACGGCGGAAGCATCCATGCAGAAAGCCGCGAACACCACGGCAGTACATTCACCCTGATAATTCCTTTTAGACATGATACACGTATTACTGGCAGAAGATGAAATCGCCTTGGCCAAGATCATTAAAGACAGCCTCGAAAGCCGGGGCGAGTTTCAGATCAGTATCGCCGCCAACGGCGAAGAAGCCTTGAACCTGTTCCGGCAAGTCCGGCCCGATGTGCTTGTTCTCGATGTGATGATGCCGCGCCTCGATGGTTTCAACCTTGCCAAGATGATCCGGCAGATCGACCGGCAAATTCCGATCCTGTTCCTGACTGCCCGCTCTTCCCTTGACGATTTAGTGACCGGATTCAAGTTAGGTGGTAACGATTACTTGAAGAAACCCTTCGAGATGGAAGAACTGATGGTACGTATCCAAGCATTGGCGCACCGTCCCATCTCAGTTCCCGAACGGGAGGAAGTCAAGGAATACGAAATCGGGCGATATCGTTTCCACGTAACCCATCAGACCTTGGAAATAGGCGGACAGACCGAGACTCTTTCGTTCCGCGAATGTGAAATCCTGCGGATGCTCTGCCAGCAAAAGAACGAAGTCCTGCAACGCCGTCCCGTCCTGCTGGAACTGTGGGGCGACGACAACTTCTTCAATGCCCGCAGCATGGACGTTTTCATCACCAAGCTCCGCAAGAAACTAAAAGCCGATCCCTCGGTACAGATTGTCAATATCCGGGGAATCGGCTACAAGCTAATTGTATAATCATTGATAAGCTATAATGTCACAACAAAGGTTGTCAACGAACGGGCCGGTGCCTGATAGGAAAACACACCGTTGCGGACCTTCACGGCAGGCAGGGCTTGGCAATCTTCCTCCTGACTGGTACGCCAAACTCGGACTTCCGGCTTGGCAGAACGGAACTTCTCCAAAGAGATCGTAGCCGTCTGTTCCTGGTCTGAGGTATTTAGCCACGCAAAGACCAGTTCCTTTCCTGACGGAGAAACAGCAGCCAAGACCTGCTCATGCCCTGACTCAATAAACGTATATCCTTGCTTGAAGAAACGGGTAATCTGCATCCGGACGTAGAAGTTCTTGATCGGTCGATATACCTGCGTCTGGAAATTTCCCCGCAATACACACCATTCATTATTATTCTCTTCCATGATCTGCCAGTCCAGCCAAGCTTGTGGACGCATGATCCGCATATCATCAAAGAGTTTCTGTACGAGTAGCAAATTACTTTCCAACCCCGAGCCACCCGAAGGTCCTGTCTCCGACTGCCAGAACGGCTTTCCGGCACGGGCAACCAGTTCACGAACTTGCAAGCGTTCTTCATTCGTACCACTATAAGTATGCGTATTCAGCTGTCCTAGTTTTTCCCATATATCACCGGCTTCTTCATACGCCTGCTGTACCTTGAGGAAATGATTCAGGTTCGTTTCATCAGAAGCCGAGATCACCGTCTTCAATCCCGATTCCTTCAACATCGGATACAGCTTCCGGATAATCCGTATCTGCGTCTGCGGTTCAAAATGGCAACCTTCCTGCGAACCCTCAGCATACCAGTAATTCGAATACGATTCATTGAATGGCTCCAATGTCTTGAAGTCTATCTGATAAGTATCCTTGTAATGCTTGCAAACATCAATCAGATATTGGCAAAACATCTCTTCATATTCCGGCTTCAGATTGTCTTTCGAAGGATCTGCATGCCCTGCCGCGCAGCCGCTCACCGTCATCCAATAAGGCGCTGAATTGGAAAAAGCCTCAAACACAGCATCCGGTCTTTTCTCCTTAATCTTGAGTAGGATCTTCCGTTGTGCCGCATCCGCATTCCAGTCATACGGAGCCTCAGGCGAGGCCTTGAAACCTTCCATCTCGGCCCGTTTTCCTTTACCTTTCACCATGTGTCCGTCGGCATGCGACGGATCATCTCCGCCTCCGATATTATACCGGAAGATGTTCATGTTCAACTGATCCGGTGAAGTCAGCATATCTACAATCGAATCGACCTTTGCCTCATCCCATTTTCCCACCTGAGCAGCCCACCAGCATAACGAACTGCCCCAACCTTCGAGAGATTGATATGTCATTTCCGGCTGTAGTACTACTGTATCCTTCGTTTGCACCGCATTCTCTGCCATACCATGTGAGCTGAACCAAGCCAGCCCCACCATCGCCATCACTAATTTTTTCATTTTACTATTATTAGATTTGTATATAGGCAAAGATAAAAAGGTTTTCGGAATAAATTCTTCACAGACAGCAGGTGTTTTACACCTCATACTTCATCTGATACCGTTTATAAAAGATAAAGGCCAGGATAAAACCAATCAAAGCAAATGGAATACCAACCAACGCTGTATATCGATAGTCATGTGTAACAACCAAACCTCCGGCATAGGCTCCAACCGCATTCCCTAAATTAAATGCCATCTGAACACAAGCTCCACCCAACATTTCTCCGCCAGGAGCGACCCGGATAATCAGTAATTGCTCCGGACTTGATACAGCAAACAGACCGGCCGTACACAGGATCATCAGCAATACAGACAACCAAGGATTGGACGCTAAGAAGAAAATAGCCAGTAAAGTCAGACAAATCCCGGCCTGCACAAGCATCGTCACGCGACCAGGAGTATAACGGTCTGACATACGTCCGCTGATCAGATTTCCAGCTACCATACCAAAACCAGCCAGAACCATTAATGCCGAAATGCTACTATCCGAAAACCCAGAAACATGGGTTAGTAACGGGCTGATATAACTATACCAGCAAAAAACACCGCCGTTGCCTAAAGCTGTTGCTCCCAACAGAATCCACGGAGCTGGCTTGCGGAGAAAGCGGAATTGCCCCTTAAAGCCCGTATCCTGCAAACCTTCTACAAAAGGAACCCAACGACCGATATAATAGAGAACGATTACGCCCCATAAGGCCACCAGCAAAAAGGTAACACGCCACGAAAGCATATGACTCAATGAAGTTCCCAACGGCACTCCAAACAGATTGGCAACCGTCATTCCCGCAATCATAATGGAAACCGCCTCCGAACTCTTTCCTTTGTCTGCCAACTTAGAAGCAACAATCGATGCCACTCCAAAATAAGCGCCATGAGGTAAGCCGGAAACAAAACGTCCTAACATCAGAATCCAATAATTAGGAGCCAGCGAAGCACACAGATTTCCGACGATAATCAGCGTCACCAAGGCCATCAAAATCTGTTTGAGCGGTCTTTTCCGAGCTAAGATTAAAACCGGAGCTCCACAACAAACACCTAAAGCGTATGCAGATATAAAATGTCCGGCTTTTGCGATGCTTATTCCGAAATCAGAAGCAACGTAAGGAAGTATTCCCATCATTGTAAACTCGGCTATACCCAGGGCCAATGTACCAAAAGCCAAAGCGATAAGACTCTTTTTCATCTTAATTTCTATCTTTATAACCTAAACAATAACTATCTCTCTTCTATTACAGTCAAATAAAGCCTATCAGACTTTTCTCCTTTTAAAGCCACAAAATTACACTTATGTTCTTAAACACAAAATCAATCTTTCCTTGTTTTACCAACAATTAACGCATTGAGGGTTTTGGTAGAGAGGAAACAACTTATCGACAAATTAAAAATACGAAAACGATTCTTACTATTTTACATTCTATCATTGCAGGAATAATCCTCCCATTTAAAACGTAGACTTCAATGAATATGAATAAGGTTTATCATTCACATCAACACCACGTTGCTTATTGGGCTCATCATCCATCAGAAATTCAATAACACCACCATTTATTAATTCTTGAAATGTAAGCCAATTACGCGTAAAGGTCTGCTTGTTAAATGTAGCAGATTTTATATAACAGTTTTCTAAATTATTATCTTTTGCTATAATATCCAAAGTTTTTCCATTTTCAAAATGGATTCTCATTTTTGGGAATAATGGACTACCTATTACATACTGATTTGTACCAGGACAAACTGAGTAAAATCCCATCGCACTAATGACAAACCAGGAAGAGGTTTGCCCTTGATCTTCATCTCCAGGATAACCATCAGGTCCAGAATTATATAATCTATTCATTACCTGTCTCACCCAATATTGGGTTTTCCAAGGAGCCCTAGCATAATTATATAAATAAATCATATGCTGTATCGGCTGATTACCATGTGCATATTGCCCCATATTAATCATCCTCATTTCATTCATCTCATGAATAGCAAAGCCATAAGTTCCAACCTTAAAAGTATTGTCTTCAGAAAAAACAGAATCTAAAGCAGCAACAAATTTACTATCACCTCCCATCAAATCAATCAGTCCCTGAATATCATGGAATACAGACCAACGATAATGCCAAGCACTACCTTCTGTATATGGGCCACCCCATTCTTTCGGATCAAAACCAGAAGTCCATTCTCCTCTCCTATTTTTCCCACGAAAAAAACGCGTAGAAGGGTCAAATATATTTTTATAATTTAGAACTTGCTTCTTAAATAAGTCCCGGTAGTATAAATTACCCGATAATTCAGCCACCTTCATAGCACAAAAATCATCATAACAAAATTCCAAAGTTTTGGCTACTGCTTCTTTAGACTCAGGAAAGGGCACATAGCCAATGGTAAAATAATCTTTCCAACTATCTCGACCATTTGAAGGTCCATATGGCCCTTTATTTGTTGCTTCATGTAGCATTGCACGTAATGCTTTATCTTCATCGAAATTATAACCTTTCACGTAAGCATCAGCCAATAATGATGCTGCATGATTTCCTACCATTCCACAATTATGTCCGGGGAAAGACCACGAAGGAAGCCAGCCACTTTGATCATAAGCATCCAATAAAGATTGAATATATTGTTGATGCATCTTAGTATGGAGCAATGCATTCAAGGGGAATTGAGCACGAAATGTGTCCCAAAATCCGTTATCTGTATACATATAACCTTCATGCAACATGCCGTCATAGGGACTATAGTATATCGGATTACCATTAGCGTCATATTCATAGAATATTCTAGGGAACAGCATTGATCGAAAAAAACATGAATAAAATGTTGACTTTTCTTCTTCTGTCCCCCCTTCAACCTCTATCTTCCCTAATTTTTCATTCCAAACATTACCAGCTATCTCCTTTGCCTGCTCTAATGATTTCAAGTCTAATAATTCTCTTTTATAATTCATTTCAGCTTGATCTATGCTAATAAAAGAAGATATTATTTTAACATTAACAACCGTTCCCGACTCAAATTGAACATAAGACCCTGCATGCTGAGAAATAACATCTTTACTATATTCCTCAACATTATTTCCCTCTCCAATCCAAGTTCCATAACTTTTAAACGGCTTGTCAAAATATAACACAAAATAATTTGCAAAACCTTTTGGACATGAATGATTTCCATTTTTTGTAAAGCCTACTATCTTCTGTTCTTTTGGATATATACGGATCATGTTACCACCTCCATGTCCATCTAAAACTAAATATGAGGCCATTTTTTTAGGATAAGTAAATCGAAAAAAAGCGCCTCGTTCAGTTGGAGATAATTCTACTTTCAATCCTTTATCTAAACAAACTTTATAATAATTAGGCTTAGCGACTTCTTGTTCATGACTGAAATATGCTGCTCGTCCATATTGATCGACCTTTAAGGCACCAACAACTGGCATAATAGAAAAAGCTCCATAATCATTCGTCCAAGAACTACATTGATGAGTTTGCCTAAATCCCCTGATTGAATCTTTAAAATGTTGATAAATCCAACCATCACCTACTAAGCCCGTTTGTGGTGTCCAAAAATTCATACCCCAAGGGTAAGCAGTTGTTGCGTAAGTATTGCCATGCGTCAATTCAAATTTTGAATTCGTCCCTTGCAAAGTATTTACATAGTCAACTAAATCTCCTTTGGCATCCATTGAAAGGGAAGTGCCTCCCAAAAGGAAGGCACATAATATTTTACAAATTTTATTCATTACCTATATTAAATAATTACCATTTATAAAAGACCCATACACCATCAGGTGTATTTTCAAACTTTAATAAACAAGTCTTGCTATTGCCATCCCAAGCATTTGAAGCATTATCGAGTTCTTTCCCATTTTTATCCAAAATACTAACTGATTTAGGAGCAGAGGGAAGCAAAACACGCATAACATTTGTCGTATTAATAGGGCTTTTGACTAAAAATTTATAAGATTGTTCTCCTATCTCTTCATTATAGACACGAGCGGCACCACATAAAACTTGTGGTCTATTTTTATCTTCGATCCTAGAAATATTTAATAGATAAGCTTGCTCGCCAGGATGAACAATTTTTTCAGATAAAATAGGTAATTCAGGATCAAACAAATCTACCAACAAACCTTTTAAAATATACGGTTCATCACTTACACTTTCATCTAAAACTGAAACCAGATCATAAAATCCTCTTTCCAAATAAAAATTATTTTTAAACTGTAATTTGCCACCATCCGTCTTTTCATCATATAAACGTTTTATAACTGAAACATATTTCTTATCTCCACCTTGTTTCATTACAAAATCTTTAGGATCTTGACGAATTACGTAAACTGTACCTTTATCAACTGTATACTCTCCCTCTTTTAAATTCGGCTCAAGTCCCATCAACTGAAACAGATGGTCGGCAGGAGTTCTATATTTTTTCTTCCCTTGATTCCACCATTCCTGCACATTCTGAAAAGGATCAGTGTCTGTTGCACTATATACCAATATTCCGCCTTTTTTTACCCAATCTGCAATATAACTATGAGCTTCTTCATTTAAAGGTTTCATATTTGAATAACTCATTAATAGAATTTTCGTATTTTCCCAATTTTCAGAATAAGCGACATTCTCAATATGCATTAAATGTATAGGTACTCCGCGTTTAATAAAAGGCAATGATTGTCCATAAAAATTAGATAATTGCGGATCATCATAGCCTAAAATTGGTTCAGGTGCACGTTGAAACATCAAAGAATTAGACATTAACACACTTATTCCTTCAGAACCAGTAACATGATTCTCAGAAAGTGGCATATTATTTAATGTATTAATCATAACCTGCATCTGCGTAGAATAAAAACGAGGAATATGTGGTTTTTTATTACTATTTGCATCTGTTTTATATAAACCTTCATAAATACGCTCAGGCCAAGGCATCACCTCATAATTATTATTACCGGGATACAACAATTTTGCAGTAAAAGTCGCTTGATAATTCTTTTTATAATCCGCCCAGTCACGTGGCCAATCTTCTATCGGATCTGTTAAAAAATAAACTTTCCTTCCGGTCGGAGCAGTCATTGACTCCATACACCCGTATTCTAAAAAAGCATTTTCAAAAACTCTTTCTTTTTTTATTCCATTAAAATAATTCGGTTCCCTAGACGTCCCAGTCCAAACTTGTGCTATATATCCATCAACACATGGCAATGAAGCAAGACTCGCCTCTGGACTTACTATTTGCCATTGTGAATAATTTACTAATGAATGTGTTGGTACATAGCAACGAATGTTCATGCCTTTTGATTTACCATATTCCTTAGCAAATGTAAACATATCATTCAATGCTCGATAATATAAATGGTACTTCAACTTATTTGATAAATAAGTATTTTCAGCTGACTCATGTTGAGGTTTCCAATCAAAACCGTAATAATCTTTCCACTCTCGTTTAAATGCATCACTGTAGCCTGCACGTGCCCAAAATTCAGGTTCTTCTAAATAAATAGCATCTATGCCTGCATCTATAACACGTTTAATATGTCGCTCCTGCATATATTTTATAAAATTCTTAGAAGGAACTATATAAGGCACCATTCTTCCATGCCAAATTGTATCTCCATTTTTTGTTACCTGTCCTTCATCTAAATGACTTTTTCCGTCCCATGCACCAGTAAAATAATCTTGATATTCTCCCCAAGCACTCCCTGTCATAAAATGAGTTACATAACCTTTATCTCTCCAACTTTGAACCCGTTCTTCAAAAGTCATTGTTTGTTTTTTAGAATCTGAAGGATTTCCTCCAACACCGTAAATAATAGCAACATCAGCCCTATTATCTATAGTCGGTCTCCATGGCTGAGACGTTTGAAATGCTGTTTTTTCTCTTTTTTCACAGAGACTCACATCTTCTGCTTTTGTATTTTGCTGACATCCTCCACAGCTAAAAAAGATCAGTGCACATACGACAAATATTTTATCTACTTTCATTTTCACTTAATTGACTATACATTACAAAATTGTTTCCACACACAAAATATTTTCGGCAGGTAACACTGCCGAAAATATTTATCCACACCCATAACTATTTTGCATCTATTATGGTAAATCCACAGTAATTACATCGGCATAATTATAGCGTTTAACTCCGTCTATATCCTTATCAATACGTGCACCCACGCGTAAATAATAAGTCCGACCAGTAGGCAATTCCCCCTCAGTTGTTAAGGTAACTGTTTTACCTAAAATATTATTCACATCTTCACCACTTAAATGCTTATCATATCGGTCATCAAAATTATTATTACCTACATACGGACTTGAGCTATTAATAAACAAATAGATATCTGACAAGGATTGTTGATAATCAGGATTATCGGTTCCCCTAGTAATCTTTGCCTGAACTGTAATTTTATTACCATTTACAACTGGATCACCCACGTATTCTACCCGTAAAAAAGGTTCTACTTCAAATCTCAAATCAACAGAGCCTTTGATTTCCTTATTAATTTCTCCTAGAGGCACAAAAGCCCCCAAGGGTTCTATGCCATAGTCGCCTTTAAAAATTTTTGTATTATTAAAAGTTCCATCTTGCATCACCGTAAAATAATAAGGTGTTGGAGTTTCACTCCAACTATACTCCATTAATTTTATACGCACACCATTATCCCCCGTTTCTGTTTGAAATGGCAATTGCGTTTCTTTATCAACTATAGCACCTTTTAATGTTTCCTGAGGCTCTTCATAGTTATCAAATTCCTGACATGAAGATCCCAATAGCAAAATTAAACTACCAACTAAATAAGAATATATTTTTTTCATTTTCATCAAATTAATTATATTAATAACCAGGATTTTGAGTTAAGCCATCACTATTAATGACATCCGAAGGAATCTCTACATAATACCAACGCGTATCAAATGTATAACGACGATTTTCCTCATCATATCTAGCGTCAAAAAACCATTTATTCGCTTTATCAGCATAAAATGGCATTAGAATACGATACATCTTGTTATTTTGTTCTTTATCCAAAATTCTCCATCGTTTCAAATCCCACCAAATCTTATTCTCAAAACCCAACTCTTTTCGACGCTCTATACGAATAGAATCCATTGATAATACATTCGAACTAGTCAATAAAGTAGCTCCTGCTCGCTCTCTAATTTCATTAACACAGTTAAATGCATCCTCTTTATAATTAACACCTGCACCTGCTTCTGCTAGTTCAAATGCAGCCTCAGCCCTATTTAATAAGATCTCCCCATAACGAAATTCAATCCAAGATTGATCAGAACGATTTTCAACTACCAACGCTGCATCCATATCAGGATTTAAATACTTTCTAATTGCAAAACCAGACATAGAACATGCGGCATCATTATAAAAACGCCCACTTCTACCTGCTGCATTCATAGTCTGTCCATTAGACAATGTATAAGCTGTCTGGCTATTCGAACTATTACTTGTTACTAATAAATCTGCACAATCAGTAGCCTCATATTTTGGCAAAGTACCTTCCGGAATTAGAGGAGAAATCCCACCATCAACAGGTCCAGTATATATTCCACGCCAAATTTCAACAGCTTCTTCTTTAAATAAATCACCTGGCAAAATAACAGTAGCCCTCAATCTCGGTTCAGCATCTGCAAATAAATCTGTCAAATTATCATATAAAACATATTTTCCGTTTTCATCTGTAGTTTTAATGTGACCATCAGCGTCCTTAGGAAACCCTTCAAACATTTCTACAAATTCCAAAGTCGGGCAAATATACGACGAATATCCCCCTACCATAAACTGACGTGGAATAGCATAACAATCATATCCATGTACAGAATTCGGATACTCATACTGACGAATCAATATATTTTCCGAACTATTATCATTAAAGAACATGTTTACAAAATTTTGATATTGAGATTCCTTATCATCAGCCTTCCAATCGTCTTTATAGAGAGAAAAATGACCTTCTAATAGTTTTGCAGCATCATACGCTTCTTGAAAATATTCAGTTGCTCTCTCTTTAGGTATTCCACATAATCGATTTCCTTCGTTATCAGCCAATGATATTTCATTATACTTTGCTATTGAACCAGCATACAACATGGCTCTAGACTTCAATGCTGCAGCTGCAAATTTTGTAGCACGACCTAATTCATTTGTTTCAGGCAATAAACTATAAGCCTCATCACAATCAACTTTAATTTGATCCCAAACAGCTTCTTCAGACGACCTAGGAATTTTTAAATCATCGATAGACTGCTCAGGATATTTCAAGACTTCATTAACAATAGGAACACCACCATATCGCTTTGCTAAAGCAAAATATACAAAAGCACGATTAAAGTACATCTCACCTTTCCACGTTTGTATATCTGATTCTTGGAAATTGGAAGCGTAATTAGGTAACGTTTCTAGAAAATAATTAATATCTCGAATTGAACTATATGCATCACTCCAATATTTTGTATTTTCACTTTGAGCACCTCCTTGATCACGATTAATAGCCTCACCATCAACAACGCACATTGGAGTTAATGCCCAAAAGTTAAATAAGCCTCTTTCAGGTGAATAACGGAAATCCTCCATTGGCATTCCGCTATATACTCGCGCTAAATAACTATTTATACCATCCACAGAATTAAACACATCTTCATCTTGAACGACATTTAATGGAGAAAGCTCTAGTTCAACACAAGATGGTAAACTAAACGCCAATACTATACTTACTATATATTTTGTTATTTTCATAATATTATAATCAATTAAAATTTAACATTTACACCAACTGAAAATGTTCTATTCAACGGATATAAGTTTCCATAAGAATCATTTCCAGAATGTTCAGGATCAAAAGGAACACCCTTTATTGTAAACAAGTTATACCCATTTACATACAATCTCAAACTTTTTATACCACTTTTAGCAATCCAAGTTTGAGGAAATGTATATCCTAATTCAGCACTTTTTAAACGAACATAGCTTGAATTATGTACGTTATATGCAGAATATTCATCTGCAAGAGAACCTGTATAAGCATATTCACCACTTATCCACTCAGTGCTCGGATTGTATGGATCAGCCGTAGGATCTACAGGATGCCAACGATCCATAAAATACTCCAATGCATTTGAAAAATCATTTCCCCACATTGGTTCACGTAATTGTTCTATATAACGATTGTATTGCATAGCTGCTCCTTGAAATAATAAATTCAAATCGAATCCCTTCCAATCAGCTCCAACATTTAAACTAAAGTTTATTAGCGGGCGGTTTTCATAACCAATCGGATGTTTATCCAAATCAGAAATAATACCATCTCCATTCCAATCCTCATACTTATAATCTCCAGGTAATGTCCCGTAACCTACATAGATGTCACTATTAGCTATATCGCCATACGAAGTGTAACGACCGCCATCACCATACCCCCAAACTATATTTTGATATCTATCATTAGTATTATTTCGCCAATTCTCATAAGAGTTTCCAGATCTAGCTCTTTCTATATAAGTATCTTTAGTCCTCGTATAAGAAAAAATCCCTTTCAAATTGTAACCAAAATCACCTATTCGATTATAATGAGAAACTTCCAAATCAAAACCATTCGTAAAATCTCCATTTAAATTTTCTTGAGGCAAACTTGCTCCAACTACCGAAGGTAAACTACTTGCTCTTGTTGTTAATAAACCCGAACGCGAACGGCTAAAATAATCCATTGTAACACCTAATAAACCATTCCAAGCGTCCAAATCAAAACCAACATCAAACGTCTTTGCAATATACCAAGTAATATCAGGATTTGCAATTCCCTTATTGGCAACAGCATTTACATAAGAGCCATTAAATACATATCCACCGGGACGTCTATTGTAATCACCTCCTGCTGGATAAGTATAACCCGTAATAAACTGATAACTAGAAGCAGAATCATCTCCTAATTTACCATAAGATGCACGAACTTTTGCATTATTAATAAATGACAAAGGAGAATCTTTCCAAAAAGCTTCTTCTGATAAACGCCAACCAATTGATCCTGAAGGGAAAAATCCCCATTGAGCCCCTGTTCCAAACTTAGAAGAGCCATCATAGCGAAAACTAAATTCAGCTAAATACTTAGATTTATAATCATAGCCAAATCTTCCAACCAAACCCATATTAGATTCTTGGTACAAATCACTATCTCCAGTACTCATATTACCTTCTTGATTTGCTGTATTTCCCGCAAATAACTGATCTAAAGCTAATGAGAGTTCTCTTTGTGCAAAGAAATTATCACCGTCCTTACGCTGACCTTCCAAAAGCAATAAACCATTCACATTATGATCTTCATTAAATGTATGTGTATAATTCAACGACACTTGGTATAACCAAGCCTGCTTCGTATAATGCTCTCTACGCATACTACTTGTTCCACCTACCTCATGCGAATTATATACATTGGCAGCTTCGTCATATTCATATTCATTATATGTTTTAGCATAGATTTTATTATCAGCAATCTGATAATCATAACTAAACATACCTTTTGCAGACAAACCTTCAATCCAAGGTAAATCATAAGTAACTTGAGCTGAAGTTTGAAACCACTTATTATTATATTTTTTATAGCCTACTTGATCCGCATCCATCATTGCTACAGGATTATCTCCCTCAATCCATCCATATTGTAAGTATTCAGGATTTCCATTGGCATAAATTGGCTGTGTAGCTGGAGCTCTCTGCATAGCACGTATAATCCAATCAGAATTCTGATAAGGCTGATCTTTTTGATCCATTATACCACTAACATTTAAATCAACTGTCAAACGATCTGTAATTTTAGAAGAAATATTTGAGCGGACATTAAAACGATCATAATCCAAGCTATTACTCCGCAAAAAAGATTCTTGATACAAATATCCAGCACTCATGTAATAATTCGTTTTTTCATTACCTCCACGAACACTTAATGAATGCTGAGTTTGAGGAGCCAACGGACGCATCACTGCATCATACCAGTCTGTACCTTGTTTAGTTCCATTACGATAGGCTTCAATCTCATCCAAATCATACACCAATGTTCCTCCATTAACATTATGCATACTTTTCTCATTCTTTAAAGTCATCCAATCAGCGGCACTAACACTTTTCACTGCTCCAGATGGATTTTGCCAACCAACATTTCCAGAATATTCTAACTCAACATGTCCAGTCTTACCTTTTTTTGTCGTAATTAAAACCACTCCATTTGCCGCACGTACACCATAAATTGCAGCAGATGCATCTTTCAATACGGAAATTGATTCAATATCATTGGGATCTAGACGTGTCATGTTATCTCGAGGAACACCATCTATAATGATCAAAGCATCTCCCATTCCTCGAATATCAAAATTATTATTAAACGATCCTGGCTCAGCTGACTTCTGCATAACACGAACACCTGAAATTTTTCCTGTCAACATATTTTGAGCATTCTCGTTTTTTGTTGTAATTAACTCATCATCTTTGATAGCTGCTACAGCACCTGTTAATGTTACTTTTTTCTGTGTACCATAGCCCACTACTACCACTTCTTCTAACTTCTGAGAATCTTCTTTTAATACTACATTAAGTTTCGTATTTCCTTTAGTTGAAACTTTTTGCGAAAGAAAACCTATATAAGATACTTCCAATGTCGCATTTTCTTCAACATTTACAGTAAATATACCATTAAAATCAGTAATTGTTCCATTTGTTGTTCCAGAAACAACAACATTTGCACCAATTATAGGTTCACCTTTTTCATCAACAACCTTACCTGATACTGTTACAATTTTTTGATCTTCTTTCTCATGGACCTGGTCAGAAGGAGTTATTATAACATAATTACCCTTAACAGAATAAGTATATCCAGTTTCGGCTAATACTTGGTTTAATACATCCAGCACCTCTGTATCCTGCTGGTTCAATTCCACTTTTCTACTTACATCAAGTTTTGCGCCATTATAGGCAATTTTATACTTCGAAACTGCCTCTATCTTCTGTAATGCTTCTTTAAGAGAAACAATTCCATCATTAAAAGAAACTCTTTGGGCGTTTAGCTGCAAACAACTGGCAACGAATAATCCCATACAAGTAGTTCCTATCCTTCTTGTCTTGTGTTTGTTCATTGTATATTCTTTAAATATAGTTAAACATAGTATTGATTTAAACACTTTACACAAGGACAGAAAAAAGCAAAAGTGCCCCTAATCAAAATAAGATTTTTTTTCAAAAAAAAATCAGCCCTTTATTAATTAATCAACTATCAGTCTTACCGCCAAAAATTATTTTCTATAACAATAACGTTTAAACCATCCAAACTTCAGTATCTTTTACCTGATAATTCAATCCTGGAATCAATTCTTTTAATAGCATCAGGATGTTTTCCAAAGACTCATTCTTGTTAAAATGTACGGTTAACTGATTTTCATCATATCGGGAAGTATATAGATGTATTTTTACATCATACGATTTTTCCAAAACCCGCAAGATTTCTCTGAACGAATAATTATCGAACAGCAGCCCACCATTTTTCCAGTCTGAATAATCAGAAGAATTTACATGCCTCAATTCGGCATTTTTGTTTTCTATATGATAAATCAATTGCTCGTTAGGGGATAAAACATACGACAAAGACGAGTCTTTCAGATTCAACTGTACTTTCCCCGACTCCAAGGTCGTCGTAATATCATCAAACTCCGGATAGGCCCGTACATTAAATCGTGTTCCCAAAACCTTTACTTCCAGATGATGCATATTGACTATAAATGATTGTCCTTTCTGTTTTTTCACTTCAAAATAACCTTCACCAGAAAGATAGACTTCACGTACATTGCCCATAAACTGTGAAGGATAAACCAGCATACTACCTGAATTCAGCCAGACTTTACTACTGTCAGGCAATATCACTAATTCTCTTTTTCCGAAAGGTACAAAATGTTCCACCATAGAAACCATCGACATTTCCTGTTTGGTTTCATACGTTTTCTTGAACATATAGACAGACGACGAAAATAACAGTACAGGGAACAACCAAATTGCAGCAACCCGTAACCATGACGGATATAGATGCCTCCGTTTCTGTTTAACTTCTGGTGGCAAGCCCAGTCTTTTCAGTAAACGCATATAGGCTGCATCCAATTCTTTTTGATCAGATTCAGGGAAACCAATCTCATTCCACACATTCATCAACGCCTCATCTCGTTCCTTCTCATCCCTGCTGTCGAGCAAACGTGTATGGATCCTGTTCACCATCTGCTGTGGAAAAGAATGATAAAAGAAGTAATCTATAATCTTTTTAATTTGCCCCATCGTCTATTTAATTTATATTATAAGGACAGATTTTTCCTGCTATCCCCCTAATGGTTTTAACAAAAATACAGAAACAAACATGTTAATCATGTATGTTGGCCTCTATCAAAAGAGAACAACATTCAATCAATTTTCATACAAATTAATTTTGTACATATACAGAGCCTGTTAGATCTATATTCTCTGATGAATGTCCAACCATAATAACAAACTCACCTGATTCTACCACTCGTTGCATACGAGCATTCCAAATAGCTAATTCTTCATATGGTATACAAAAAGTCACTTTTTTTCGTTCACCTGCACTTAACGCTATTTTTTTAAACCCTTTTAAAACCTTTTGGGGAGTAGTCACTGAACTCACTACATCTTTAATATAAAGTTGTACGACATCTTTTCCATCTCGGTTTCCTATATTACTAACTTCCATGCTGACCTTTAATAGTTTTCCAGCTTTGTCATTATTAATTTCAAGATTACTATATTCAAATGTAGTATAAGTTAATCCATAGCCAAAAGGAAATAATGGCGTAGGTGAAGAAAACACATAATCTCTGCCTGGATTTTCAGGAGTACCTGGTTCTCGATTGATTCCTTTAGCACTAAGCTTATAATCATAAATAACAGGCAAATGACCTACAGACCGAGGCACAGAACAATTCAAACGTCCAGAAGGATTGACCTCCCCTAAAAGGATTTCAGCTATGGCATTACCACCTTGTTCTCCAGGATACCATGTTTCTAAAATTGCAGGGATATGTTCTTTTTCCCATGCAATAGACCAAGGCCTTCCATGCATTAAAATAAGAATTACAGGCTTGCCCGTAGCATAAACAGCCTGTAATAATTCTCGTTGAACACCTGGAGGATCCAGATTTGTCACATCATAACCTTCGCCAGAAACAAATGGATCTTTGGGTTCGTTTTCTCCTAAACCAATTCCCCAGCCTAAGCCAGAAAGAATAACACTGGTTTCTCCTAAAACAACTATTGCTACATCACTCTGTTGGGCTGCTTTCACAGCATCCGCTATACCCGAACGATCAAAACCCGTTATATTGCAACCTTTTGCATAGTTCAACTGAACATGGGTTCCCAATTTATTACGTAAACCTTCTAAAACAGTAACTCCAGAACGATTATCTCTTGTATAGCTATAATCTCCATACTGTACCTGATCCGCATTTGGGCCAATTACAGCAACCGAATTTAACTTTGAAACATCTAATGGCAACAACGAATGATCATTTTTAAGTAATATAGCTGACTCTTCAGCTAAAGCCAAAGCCAGTTTTACATGTGCAAGCTGATGTACAACCTTTGATAAATTCTTTGGATCAGGATAAGGTTTATCAAAAAGTCCTGCCTCAAACTTTACATGCAAAATATGTCTAACAGCTGTATTTATCTGCTCTTCTTTTACCTTTCCATTTTTTACTAACTCCAATAAGTGAGCATAAGCGTCTGGACGCGCTGCTTCTAAGTCAATTCCAACACCAAGTCCAATAACAGCAGCATCAGATGCATCTGCAGCAACATGATGAAATCCGTACAAATGACTAAGCCCACCATAATCGGTAAAAATATAACCAGGAAACTGCCATTCAGTTCTAAGAACCTCAGTCAATAACCAATAGTTAGCGTGAGCTGGCATACCATCTACTTCATTATAAGAAGGCATAATAGATAATACATTTCCATCTTTTACGGCTTTTTCAAACGGATACAAATGTAACGTACGCATTTCTCGTTCACCCAACGACGATGGAGCTAAATTGATACCCCCATCTGGCACACTATATCCTGCAAAATGTTTGGCAGTACATATCAATTTTCCCGTTGTGATACCTTTCGTTCGGGTATCTACCGCCTTACCTTGCATCCCTTCTACAAATGCGAGCCCCATACATGCAACAAGGTACGGATCTTCACCAAAACATTCTTCTGTTCTACCATAACGGGGCTCTCGAGCCAGATCAAACAAAGGAGATAAAGCTTGATCTACTCCTGAAGCTGAAGCCTCAAGAGCGATGGCTGAAGCCATTTGTTCTACTAATGTTGGATTCCAAGTACTTCCTTGAGCAATCGCCTGTGGAAATATAGTAGCTCCCATAGCTAATTGTCCATGTAAACATTCTCCAATTTGAATTGGGGGAATACCCAAACGAGTTTGTTCCCTAGCATAACGCTTCGTTTTTGCAGAAAGACGTGCAATTTCCTCAACACTTATGAATGGACTTTCAACAACTCCTGCTCCATAAGGTAATTGCTGATACTCATTCATACCAGTCATATTCATTTGAGCGATTTTTTCTTCCAAAGTCATCCGCTGCAAAAGATCATTTACACGGTCATCAACACTAGCTTTAGGATCTTTATAAATTTGAGCTTTAACTATATTCACAAATAATAGTAATACACAAATTTCCACTGCTTTAATAACACGTTTATTCTCTAAAATCTTTTTCATGTATATTATATTTTCTTCTATTATAAGGACAGATTTTTCCTGCTATCCCCCTAATGATTTTAACAAAAATACAGAAACAAACATGATAATAATGCATTTCGCAATTCTCTTAAAGCCAAAGTCAGGTGATTCTCAACTGTTTTCTTACTAATCTGTAATCTTTCAGCAATCTCGGCATTCGAAAGTCCCTCTTCCCGACTCAATTTATAAATGATTTTTCTTTGCGAAGGCATACCTTCTACAACCATATCAATCAGCAACTGCATGTCTTTGGCGACCAAATCATCTAATGGTGAATGCGAATCTTCTTCGTCAAAAGGCTGTTCCTCCATGCGGCTTTGACTCGTTTGTTTAGATTCAAGATAGTTGTAGGTTAAATTCCGCGACAAGACGTATAGATAAACACCCAAATTACGCACATCAACAAAATTGGCCCGATTGATCCATATTTTCACAAAAACTTCCTGGCACAAATCCTCTGCCTCATCATCGGACTTAATTATTCCGCTAATAAAGCATAGAATTTTTGCATAGTACCGCTCGAAGATCTTCTGAAACGCGCCCTGATTTCCCTGTGCCAGTTCTTCCAACAGTAACCGTTCTTGTATATCTCTTGTTTCTTGCATCAGCAACAAAGATAAACAATATCTGCGTTGATATACACCTAGTTTTTATTTTATTAATCCAATATATCAGCTTTAGCACAGATGTCGAAAAGCTTTACCATATTTGTCAAAAAGCTTTTTCATATATATCGAAAAGTTTTTCGACAATTGTCAAACAATTAATAGCCGGCGTATGTTATATTAATTAGTAATAACTAAATTAATTCAATACCCATATGAGTGCAGAATATGCTTTATTTAAGAATCCGAATCCGAATAAGGACGACGAAAAGACTACGCTCCATGCCAGAATTGTCGGAGGAACAGTGGTCGATACCGAACATATTATTGAAGAGCTGAAAGAGGCCTCGTCTTTCTCGCCGGGAGACATCAAAGGGCTGTTGCAGTCGCTGGCCGATTATCTGGTGCATCATCTGAAACAAGGCGATGAAGTGGATCTGGAAGGTATCGGGCATTTCAGCGTATCACTTTCTTGTTCGAAAAAAGCCGCGACACCGAAAGAAATCCGGGCTGATGACATTCACTTCAAGGCTGTCAATTTCAGATGTTCCAAGAAAATTACTCAGCGGTTAAAAGGAATGGAACTGAAACGCCGCCCGAATACCTCCGACAATCCGACTTACGACCAGAAAACCCGCTTAGCTAATATCCAAAAGTACCTGGAAACGCATGATTCCATCATGAGTTCACAGTGCATGGGTATCAATGCCTGCAGCCGCTATACGGCACTCAAAGACATAGATGAGCTGATCCGTGCGGGTGTCATCAAAAAGATCGGCCGGCAAAAAACGGCTATTTACATTTTATCCGACTCTACTTTATGAAATACACGCATATTCTGTTTGGGCTTTTACTGGGATTGGTGGCGTCAACCGTTAATGCTCAGTATCGTACTGATATGCTGGATGACAATTATCAGCAGCAGACTTTTGTAATGCCCGACGACTATGAGGGGAAAACGGTATGTACGCTTGTCAGGAAAGCCCAGCCACAAGCAGGGCGAAAGGCCATTCTGTATATCCATGGTTACAACGATTATTTCTTCCAGGCGCAACTGGGTGACAGTGTGATTGCACATGGATATAATTTCTATGCGCTCGACCTTCGCAAATACGGCCGTTCTCTGCTGTCTAACCAGGATGCTTTTTACTGCAAGAGCCTGAAAGAATATTTTGCGGATATAGATACAGCCATAGCCTGTATACAAAAAGAAGGAAACCGGGAAATTATCCTGATGGGACATTCGACAGGCGGACTGATTTCGTCTTATTATCTGAAGTATCATCCGCAAGCTCCTGTCTGCGGACTGGTGTTGAACAGTCCGTTTCTCGACTGGAATTTCGGCTGGTTCATGGAGTCGATCCTCATCCCGTCAGTATCATTCATCGGCAAGTATTTTCCGGACTGGATCATTCAAGGAACCAGTGGCGATGCTTCGTATGCCAAAAGTCTGTTGAAAGCATTCAAGGGTGAATGGATATTCGATACTTCATTAAAGATGCCGTTGGGCCATCCTAAAAAAGCCGGCTGGATAAGGGCCATTCATACAGCGCAGCAAGACATTCAGGAAAGCTGTGCCATCCAATGTCCTATCCTGCTGCTCTCTTCTACCCGGTCGTATCCGGAGACAGATGAATGGCACGATGAGTATATGTCTTCAGACATCGTCCTTTCGGTTGATGATATCCAAAAGTTCGGGAAGCGGCTGGGACCGAACGTAACGGCTAGGCAAATTGAAGGAGGCATTCACGACTTGATCCTATCACCCAAACCGGCGCGCGACCATACATATCAGATTCTGTTCGGCTGGCTGGATTCGATAAAATAATTATCTTTGCCGCATGAGCATGAAAAGTATGAAAGGAAAATGGATCAAATACATTCCTCTGCTGGGGCTTTGTCTGCCGGTTTTCGGACAAGCCCAAGAGGGAATTGCCCAGGACGCAACCAGTTACCGGGCTGAATTGTTCGGTTCTTTAGCAACGGGCGACAATACCCCATTCTGGATGACGAGCAACCGGTACGGCATTGTTCCGCTGGAAGGAAATAATGCCTATTTAAAAGCCGGCGTATTTCACCAGCAACATTTCGGGGAAGGATTCAGATGGGGAGCCGGACTGGATCTGGTCGGTGCAACACCACGCGACAAACACGCGTATATCCATCAGCTCTATGCTGAAATCGGATATAAATGTATAGAAGTCAGCCTGGGAAGTAAAGAGCGTTATCTTTCTTTAGTAGATCCATTCCTAAGCAGTGGAGATATGATTTACTCGAACAATGCACGTCCGATTCCGGAGATGAGCATCAGTATTCCCCGTTTCACAACCGTTCCGCTGACAAAAGGATGGTTACAGTTTAAAGGGAACTTCAGTGTGGGCCGTTCGTTCGACAGTGATTATTTATCCGACCGTTATGCCGGAAAATACACGTTTGTGGAACACGTCTTATGGCATCAGAAGTCTGTTTACTTCCAGATAAGCGACACCCGCGGAGATTTTCCCCTTTCAGGAACAGTGGGTGTACAGCACATTGTTCAATGGGGCGGAACATCCACCAACCCGAAAATCGGAGAACAACCGCATTCCTTTAAAGACTTTGTTCGGATCGTGTTAGGAGCCAAAGGTGGAGGCGATGCTTCACTTTCGGATCAGATCAATGTTCTCGGGAGTCATCATATTTCTTTTGACTTTGGACTCAAGTACCAGGCTAAAGACTGGAGCCTGCGCGGTTATTATCAGCATTTGTGTTATGACAAATCAGGTATGGAATTCAAGAACGGAACCGACGGACTTTGGGGATTGGAATTAAACCTCTCTGCGTTCCCGTGGTTAAAACAGTTTGTCTTCGAGTACGTCACCACCCGCAACCAAAGCGGACCATTCCATTACATCTGGTTTGATCACGACAAACATCCTGGTCGAGGTGGCGGTGGCGATAACTACTATAACAACGAAGAGTATGTAACGGGAAATTCTTATTTCAACCGATCTGTCGGTTCTCCGCTGCTGGTCTCACCCGAATACAATACAGATGGAGCACCCGGTTTTCAGAACAATCGTGTCCGCGACTTCCATTTCGGACTGAAAGGTGATTTTTCACCCCATGTCAGCTATCGTTTGCTGCTGACTGCCATGAATACGTGGGGAACAGGCACAGCGCCTCTACTCAAAAAGAGAGATGGCATTTCTCTTTTAGCCGATATCCAATATCAGCATCCCAAACTAAAAGGATGGCAATTCGGCGGTTCTGTCGGAGCTGATACTGGTGACGTATTTGGCAACTCAAGTACTGGCTTCAGCTTGAAAGTCAGCAAACGCGGATTATTGAAAGCCTACAAATAAAAAAGCCTGGGTTCATTTGAACTCAGGCCATAAATCTTCAGCTATGATCTGTTGTGTCTGATCAGCGATTACCTGTAATCCTTTGTGCGATGTATCCATGCCTTCAATCGAGATGGGTTCATGAATCACCATTTCCATAGCATGACGATGTAAATTCAGCGAACCGATCGGCAAAACCTGGAAAGGCCCGTTCAACGTAATCGGGACAATCTCTAAATGCTGGTCGGCAGCCATCTGGAAAGCACCTTTCTTAAAGCGGATCATTTTGCCCGTATAAGTACGTGACCCTTCCGGGAAAATAGCAATAGAAGCGCCCTTATGCAAACATCTCTCGGCTTCCAATACGGAGCGGGCTGCAGCCTTCGGAGTCGAATTATCCACAAAGATAAACCCGGCTGCCCGACAAGCCGTTCCGACAAACGGAATCTTTCCGATTCCGGCCTTCATCACCCATTTGATCGGAACACCCAAAAAACCATAAATCAGGAAAATATCAAATGCGCCCTGATGATTGGCCGCAAAAATATACGACTTTCCTGGCTGTAAATGCTCCCGACCACGGATTTTCACCGGACAAAGAGCCAGATAACAGGCCAGTCTCGACCATAACATACCCGGATAATAAGCAAATATCTTTTCTCCACCCAATAAACACCCAACAATTGTTGTCACCGCCGTCAGAATGGTCAGCACCACAAATACCGGAACGAAAAACAACCATGTGTACAAGACATAAAATAGACGCATCACCAAGAAATTTTGAATTACAGAGCAAAGATAGATGCTAATTTAAAAGGATTCATCATTTTTATTCTAAAATATTTTTTCAATCGGGTTATTATTGCTTTATTTGCAATAGAAAATAAATTTTATAAAACATCTATAACCATGAGCGGATTGATTAAAAATTTAGGAGTTATCGTACTCCTTATCGGTGTAGTTATATTAGCTGTTCCGTTTTTGACAGGTGGTATGACAAATGGTATTTTACTTACTGGTTTGGTAGTTATTATCTTAGGCTATCTGGGCCATATCGTAATCAACAAACGGGTAGAGTAAAACCTATTCTAAGTTAGAAATACCAAAGAGGGTGTACAATTTATACACTCTCTTTTTTATTTGATCCAATTCCGTATAGCCTCCAGCAAAACTTCATTTTCTTCAGGCCGCTGGGTTGACAACCGGAAATAACGTTCATCCAGTGTCCGGAAATTGGAGGCATCACGAATCAGAATCTGCTTTTCCTTTAATAGATAGTCTTTCAGCTGAGACGCTTTCCGTCCTTCAGGCAGTCTATTCAGGAAAAAAGTAACTGCTGATGGATAAGATTCAATTCCCAACGACCGAATCTGCTCCTGCAGCCGATGCGTCTCATTCAGCCATTGTTCCAAGGGCAACACAAATTGTTCGGGATGCTGCAATATGTACTTTCCTACTTCAATCGCCAAGGCATTCACCGACCAAGGAATCAGATAGGCGGCAATCTGTCGAATCATTTCGGGAGAAGCCACCAGATATCCGATCCGCATACCCGGAATTTTATGAAGCTTGGAGATGGACTGCACGATGATCAGATTCGGATGAGTTTCCACCTCTTTTAAATCCAGCAAATGCCCACGATAAAAATCCGCGTAAACCTGATCAATCACAAATGTAGTCTGTGGGTTCCGCTCTATCAAATCCAACAATCTCTCTCTGGAAATCAGCCGACCGTCCGGATTATTCGGATTACATATCCAGCAAAAGTCCTGCTGACTCAAATCCATACACGAAAGATCCTGCTGATTTGGGAAAAACGTAAGTGTATGCTGATACAACCGACAAGCATCTTCATACTCGGCAAACGACGGAACTACAATCAGCGAACGCGACTTCTGCCAGGCTTGGGCTATCAGATAAAAAGCCGTAATCGAACCATTTGTTACCAGTAAACGATCCGGGGCCAGCTGATGAACTTCTGCAAGCATACGCTTCAACGAACCGGCATCAGGTTCCGGATAACGGGTAATTCGGTCCATATTTGCCGCTACATAAGCTTTAAGTGGTTCTATTTCGGCTCCATACCAAACATTCGAACTGTAATTGATCAGCCGCTCACCGGCCGAACGATAGTAATCATCACCATGTCCAAACAACATATTCTTTCCTTTATGAGAGTTTATCCGACTGCAAAAGTACGAATCTTACGGTTCTTTCCTCTCGATTGCCTTATAAATTGTGTCTTGAATTCGTGTCCGGATATTTAAAGATGAAAGTTTATTATTACTCCTGTCCGGATATACCCGATTGCTCAGAAAGACATAAATCAGCTGATGATCCGGATCTACCCAAAAACAGGTTCCGGTAAAACCGGTATGCCCATAAACAGAAGGCGGAGCCAACGTACCACAAGGCGAAGCTTTTCCTCCCGTTGCCGGCTTGTCAAAACCTAACCCACGGCGACAAGTCGGACTTTTTGTCTGGGTAAACAAACGGACGGTTTCCGGACTTAATAATTGTTCCCCGCCATAAGTACCATCATTCAGATAGAGCTGCAAGATCTTAGCCAGGTCATTCGCATTCGAAAACAGGCCTGCATTTCCCGATACTCCTCCCTGAAAAGCCGCGGCTTCATCATGTACATAACCACGAATCAGCTGATGCCTGACGACTTTGTCATATTCCGTCGGAACAATCTCCAGAGAATCCATCTTTTCCAACGGATTATATGTCGTATGCCAGGCACCCAACGGTCCTAATAAAGCCGATTCCAACAAATCATCCATCGGACGAAGCAGTTGTTTCTCTGTCATCATCTTGAGCAGGATAAAATTGATACAGCTGTATCGATACCGTTTAGGCCCCAATTTAGAACGCTTGATCATCTGAATGATAGTATCCTGAAAGGAAGGCTTCAGATAAATCCCGTCTGCTACTTTCCACGTATATCCAGGCGCGGGCTTTGTAGCCACCAAATCGGGCTTAAAAGCTCCCTTTTCCATAGCCTTCGTATAAAAATTAATACTGGGAACCAAACCCGACTGATGAAACAATAACTCGCGTATGGTAATGTTGCTTTTATTGGAATCTTTCAATTCGGGAATATACGCTGATATTTTATCCGTAAGTTTAAACTTCTTTTCATCATAGGCTTTCATTACGGCCAATAAAGTTCCAGAAGCCTTTGATGCAGAAGCCAGATCATAGACAGACTCGGTCGTAACAGGTTGTTCCCGGTTATATTCATAGGAACCAAAGGCCCGATTATACACAACCCAGCCATCTTTAGCGACTAACAACTGACAACCCGGATAGGCCTTTGCCTTCAAACCTTCTTCAGCTATGGAAGTAATCTCAGCGAGGCGTTCGGCATCCAGTCCGACAGCTTCTGGCTCATGGTAGCCCAAGCGGACTTTCTCTGTAAAGATTCCCGTACCCGCATAATACAAATCCGGAATAGAAACCGGTAGTTTCCCTTTTGCACCAATGCCTCCAAAAATGACCTGCGCCGCATACTGCTGAGCCAAGGGCGTTCCTTCATATCCCATCACAACCGCTTTCGCACTTTCAATAGATTTCTTATACGACTTGCAGAAATAAGGAATGGTAAAAAAGGCATACACCAGTTTTTTCTGCCGGGCCAGCGTTTGCAATGCCTGGCTTTCTGGAATTCGGACTGTATGAACGGCACAAATGATCAAATCATATTTGTTCAGCTTTCTATAAATCTGTTGGATTTTAGACGCACTGCTACTGCGCGTAATGGTAAAGAAATCAGCCTTCGCATATTTAGAGACAGTTTCCTCAAAATCGGAAGTAACACCACTACCTATAGAAAGAACAGCTATCTTCGTCTGATTGAGTTTCTTTAAAGGAAGTACGTCGTCTTCGTTTTTCAACAAAGTGATCGCTTCAGCATTCAGTTCCGCAGCCAACCAGGCGGCATGAGCCGTATTCAACCTATCGGAAAGTCCAGGTAGCGAGATGGGCTTATAATGATTCAAACCGGCAACATATTTGTATTGCAAAATCTTCTTACACTTATCTTCGACCAACTTCATAGGGATAACTCCACTCTCAATAGCTTCCTTGACAGCCTTATAATCAGAAATCGGAGCATAAGGTGCCAGAAGGATATCATTCCCGGCCAATAAGGCTTGAACACAAGGATTATCCGATTTGTCATTTCCTGCACCTTTCATGGCCAAAGCATCGGTAAAGCACAGGCCCTGAAAGCCGAGTTCGCCTTGCAGCAAATCCGTTACAACTTTATCAGACAAAGAAGAAGGACGGTTCTTTCGCTTATCTAAGGATGGAATATAAAGATGAGCCGTCATCACTCCGGCAAAGCCTTTCTGTATATACTGCCTGAAAGGTAATAATTCGATGGAATCCAAGCGAGAGCGACTATGATATATTACCGGAAGTGTTTCATGCGAATCGTCGGAAGTATCACCGTGCCCTGGAAAATGCTTAGCAACCGCCATAATACCGCCTTCCTCCAATCCGCTTGCATAGGCAATTCCTTTCTCCGCCACAGCCGCCGGATCTTCACCAAACGAACGGATACCAATCACCGGATTATCTACATTACTGTTTACATCCAAATCGGGAGCAAAATTGATATGTATACCCATTACCTTACACTGACGGGCAACTTCTTCACCGTATTTGCGGATCAACAGATTATCTTCTATTGCACCCAACATCATATTCTTGGGGAAACGGGTGGTACCACTCAAACGCATTGACAATCCCCATTCTCCATCCAAAGAAACCAATAAAGGAACTTTAGAGGCCGCCTGCATCCGATTAGTCAGTTTTGCCTGTTCCTCAGGACTTCCTTTATGGAATAAAACACCTCCAATCTTCAGTTCATTCACATAACGCAACAGACGTTGCATATTTTGATTAGTTGTCTTCACATCAGCAATCACCATAAACAACTGGCCAATCCGTTCATCCATACTTAAGGAATTAAATACAGAGTCCGTCCAAGCCGTCATCTTTTGCTGATCTACCTTCGTCAACATTGTTGGCTGCTGGCCTGCCACCGAATAGGATATACTAAGCCAAACCAATATCAATACTACAATCCGTTTCATAAGTTATATACTCCGCCATAAAAGTAACGAGAATCAAACACAAAAATAACGAAAATCAGTTTGAAAAGTAACGAGAAGCGATTATAAACTTCGATGGCGAAAAAATCAGAGTCAAAAACAAAAGAAACTACGTAGCTATTTGGTTATCTCACAAAGAATTTGTTACTTTGCATCCGCTTTACGCAACGCTGGCAGGACAAGCAGCCTGTTAATTGCGTATATTATAAACAATTTTAAAAGACAATTAAAAATGGATTTAATTAAAATTGCAGAAGAAGCGTTCGCAACAAACAAAGAACATCCTTCATTCAAGAGTGGTGACACTGTAACCATCGCTTATCGTATTAAAGAAGGTAACAAGGAACGTATCCAGCAGTACAGAGGCGTTGTAATTCGCATCTCAGGTCACGGAAACAAGAAACGTTTTACAGTTCGTAAAATGTCTGAAAACGTAGGTGTAGAAAGAATTTTCCCGATCGAATCACCGTTCATCGAAAGCATCGTTGTAAACAAAGTAGGTCGTGTTCGTCGTGCAAAATTGTATTATCTGCGTGCTCTTACTGGAAAGAAAGCAAGAATCAAAGAAAAGAGAATGTAATCAATTCCACGATTCGACATACAAAAAGCCATCCGGTTTACCGGGTGGCTTTTTGTTGTTATAAACAGTATTAACAGCTCGAGACAAGTCGAGTAGAACTGATATCCATCAATAACAGAAAACAAAAAATGCAGGTCTCATGGCTTTAAACCAAGAAACCTGCATTCTATTTAATTAACCAACATCCAATAGACTAAGATGTGGTAGATAAATCTTATTCAGCAGCCTGTTGTTCTTCAGTTGCAGTTGTTGCTGCAGCTTCAGCAGCCGGAGCTTCTGTAGCAACAGTTGATTTCTTACGAGAACGGCGAGTTTTACCAGCTTTCTTAGCAGCTGCATCCTTCTTCATGTTATCGTTGTAATCAACCAGTTCAATGAAGCACATGGCAGCGTTATCACCCAGACGATTACCAGTCTTAATGATGCGAGTATATCCACCCGGACGATCACCAATCTTCTGAGAAATTTCCTTGAACAATTCAGTTACAGCATATTTGTCCTGCAAATTGCTAAATACCACACGTCTTGAATGAGTTGTGTCCTCTTTAGACTTTGTGATCAGCGGTTCTACAAACTTACGAAGTGCTTTAGCTTTAGCTGTCGTAGTAAAGATTCTCTTATGTTTGATCAGAGAACAAGCCATATTCGAAAGCATCGCGTCACGGTGAGTGTTTGTACGACCTAAGTGATTTATTTTTCTATTATGTCTCATCGCTTATACTTACTCTTTATCTAATTTATATTTTGAGATATCCATACCGAAAGAAAGGTTCAAACTTTCCAGTAACTCATCAAGTTCGGTGAGTGACTTCTTACCGAAGTTCCGGAACTTCAACAAATCATTTTTGTTGAACTTGACTAATTCACCCAAAGTTTCAACATCAGCTGCTTTCAAACTGTTCAATGCACGAACTGAAAGATCCATATCAGACAGCTTACTCTTCAGTAACTGACGCATATGAAGCACTTCTTCATCAAACTCTTCGTTACCATCACTATCAACAAATTCAATAGCAATCTTCTCATCAGAGAATAACATAAAGTGATGAATCAGAATCTTGGCAGCTTCTTTCAAAGCTTCTTTTGGATGAATCGAACCATCCGTGGCTATTTCAAGAACCAACTTTTCGTAGTCCGTCTTTTGCTCAACACGGAAGTTTTCGATTGTATACTTGACATTACGGATCGGTGTATAGATAGAATCAATCGCAATTACATGAATGTCATCATCCGGCTTACGATTTTCATCAGCCGGTACATAACCACGACCCTTATTTATCGATAATTCAATCTGGAAACTTGCGTTCGGATCCAAATGACAAATAGTCAAGTCAGGGTTCAAGACTTCGAACCCTGTTAACTGTTTACCTATATCTCCGGCTTTGAACACTTCCGTACCCGAAACATTAATACTTACTTTTTCATTCTCAATGTCATCAACAATATGCTTAAACCGCACTTGCTTCAGGTTAAGGATAATGTTTGTTACGTCTTCAATTACGCCAGGAATAGTATCAAATTCATGATCTACACCATCGATTTTGATAGACGTAATAGCAAACCCTTCCAATGAAGACAAGAGAATACGGCGCAAGGCATTACCAATCGTAATACCATAGCCAGGCTCCAACGGACGAAATTCAAATTTTCCGAAGAAATCATCCGCTTCCAACATTAATACTTTATCGGGTTTTTGAAATGCTAATATCGCCATGGAATCAATTATTATTTAGAATACAATTCTACGATCAACTGTTCTTTAATATTTTCAGGGATATCAGCTCTTTCAGGCAAATGTAATAATTTACCACTCATTGAAGTCTGATCCCATTCAATCCAAGGATATTTGCTGTGATTGAAGCCAGCCAAAGCATCAGCAATAACTTCCAAAGACTTAGATTTCTCGCGAACTCCGATGATCTGACCCGGTTTTACTGAATAAGACGGGATATTTACTACCTGTCCATCAACAGTAATATGACGGTGAGAAACCAACTGACGGGCAGCTGCTCTTGTCGGAGCAATACCCAAACGGAATACTACGTTGTCCAAACGAACTTCAAGAAGCTGCAACAAAACTTCACCAGTAATACCCTTAGAGCGAGAAGCCTTTTCAAACAGATTTCTAAACTGTTTTTCTAATACACCATAAGTATATTTAGCTTTCTGCTTCTCACGAAGCTGAATACCGTATTCAGAAGTTTTTCTTTTTCTTGAGTTACCATGCTGTCCGGGAGGATAATTTTTCTTAGAAAGAACTTTATCCGCACCGAAGATAGCCTCACCAAATTTACGGGCAATTCTTGTTTTAGGTCCAGTATATCTTGCCATTTTTCTATTATTTTAAATGTTCTAAAAGAACCTGGAACCGTGCAGCCGCGATTACAGAGAGGATAAGGTCTAAATGCAATCTATTCACAATTCCGGATTCCCTATTCAAGAAACTAAAGTTAATTATACTCTTCTCTTTTTAGGAGGACGACAACCATTGTGTGGCAGCGGAGTAACATCAATAATTTCAGTTACCTCAATACCTGCACCATGAATCGTTCTGATAGCAGATTCACGTCCGTTACCCGGTCCCTTAACATAAACCTTAACTTTACGTAAACCCAGATCGTAAGCTACTTTAGCACAATCCTGTGCTGCCATCTGTGCAGCATACGGAGTATTCTTTTTAGAGCTTCTAAATCCCATCTTACCAGCAGATGACCAGCTAATTACCTGACCTTCGCTATTGGCAAGAGATACGATAATGTTATTAAAAGAAGAATGAATGTGAGCCTGACCGTAAGCGTCAACTTTTACGTTTCTCTTCTTTGCTGCGACTGTTTTTTTTGCCATATCTCAACTCTTATTATTTAGTAGCTTTTTTCTTATTTGCAACAGTTTTCTTCTTACCCTTACGAGTACGAGAGTTATTCTTCGTCTTCTGACCTCTCAAAGGCAAGCCTAAACGATGACGAACACCTCTGTAGCAACCAATATCCATCAGACGCTTAATGTTCAGTTGCACTTCAGAACGCAAATCACCTTCAACCTTATATTCTGCTCCGATAATTTCACGTACTTTAGCAGCCTGATCATCTGTCCAATCCTGTACTTTTATATCGCGATCAATACCTGCTTTTGCCAAGATAGTGTTAGCAGCGCTACGACCAATACCATAAATGTATGTCAAAGCGATCTCACCTCTTTTATTCTGTGGCAAATCTACACCAACTATTCTTATAGCCATATTATTACCTAATTATTTTGCAAAAATAATAAAATTATCCCTGACGTACTTTATACTTCGGGTTTTTCTTGTTAATTACATATAAACGACCCTTTCTTCTAACGATTTTACATTCAGGGGTACGCTTCTTCAAAGATGCTCTTACTTTCATATCTAGTTCTTTTTATTTATATCTAAAAGCAATTCTACCTTTTGATAGATCATAAGGAGACATTTCAACTCTCACCTTATCGCCTGGAAGGATCTTAATATAATGCATTCTCATCTTTCCAGAAATGTGAGCAGTTATCTCATGTCCATTTTCCAATTCTACTCGAAACATTGCGTTCGACAATGCTTCAACTATTACTCCATCCTGTTCAATTGCTGACTGTTTAGCCATATAATAAAATAAAGATTAAATTGCGTTACTACCTAAAACTTCATCTATAAAATCAAATGAAGACAAAATCTGCGGACCTTCTGGTCGAATTGCAATACAATGTTCAAAATGAGCAGAGCACTTACGATCCTTTGTCCGGACAGTCCATCCGTCACGCTCAAAAACGACATTTTTACTTCCAAGGTTAATCATTGGCTCAATACAAATGCACATACCAGATTTCAAAAGTGGGCCGCATCCACGACGACCGTAATTGGGAACTTCTGGTTCCTCATGCATCCGCTTTCCTATACCATGACCAACTAATTCTCGTACTACAGAATAATTATGAGACTCACAATACGTTTGAACCGCATTACTGATATCACCAATTCGCTTTCCTTCAACTGCTGCTTGAATTCCAAGATATAAAGACTCCTTCGTTGTTTTCAAAAGATCTTTAACCTTCGGATCAACCTCGCCAACACAAAAAGTATAAGCAGAATCACCTACATAACCATTCAATATCGTACCACAATCAACAGATATAATATCTCCTTCTTGAAGAATTTTTGTTGAAGATGGTATGCCATGAACAACTTGCTCATTCACTGAAGCACAAATGGAATTTGGGAAACCACCATATCCTAAAAAAGCAGGAACAGCACCATGGTCTCTGATAAACTCTTCAGCGATTTTATCAAGTTGAAGCGTAGATATACCTGGAGCAACATGCTTACCAACCTCAGCTAGCGTTTTCCCCACCAACTGATTGGCCTCACGCATCAATTCTATTTCTTCATCTGTTTTTAAATAGATCATCGAAATTAATAAGCATTTACGCCTGAACGACCTTTAATTCTACCAGACTTTAACAATCCGTCATAATGACGCATCAACAAATGACTCTCTACTTGCTGTAATGTATCTAAGACTACACCAACAAGAATCAACAAAGAAGTACCACCAAAGAACTGTGAAAACGCCATACTCACACCTGCAAGACGAGCAAAAGCTGGCAATATTGCAACTACTGCCAAAAAGATTGCACCTGGCAATGTGATACGATCCATAATCGAATCCAAATAATCTTTGGTTTGTTTACCTGGCTTTACCCCCGGAATGAAACCATTGTTCCTTTTCAAATCATCAGACATCTGAGTCGGATTAATTGTGATGGCTGTATAAAAATAGGTAAACAGAATGATCAATACGGCAAATACGAAATTATACCAGAAACCTGTATTATCCATAAATGCAGCCCAGAAACCTGAACTCTCACCGGTATTAGAAAAACCAACAATAGAGATAGGAATAAACATGATAGCTTGCGCAAAGATAATCGGCATAACATTTGCAGCATTCACCTTTAAAGGAATATACTGACGAGCTCCGCCGTATTGTTTATTTCCTATAATTCTCTTCGCATACTGTACGGGAACTTTTCTAGTTCCTTGAACCAAAAGGATAGCACCCGCAATCACAAATAACAAGAACAACATCTCGACCAAAAACATAACCAAACCTCCAGTCTTTTCACTTGTTCTTGAAATAAATTCCTGAAACAAGGAATGCGGAAGTCTAGCTATAATTCCGACAAGAATGATAAATGAAATACCATTACCAACGCCCTTATCAGTTATTCTCTCACCCAGCCAGAGGATAAACATACTTCCCGCAGCTAATATGATAGTTGACGAAATCGTAAACCATATTCCAGGAGGCAAAGATGCCCCTACTGCACGCAACTGTACGCTTAAGTTAACCAAATAAGTAGGTCCTTGGAATAACAAAATGGCCACCGTTAAATAACGTGTCCACTGATTGATTTTACGATGCCCGCTTTCTCCTTCCCTTTGCAATTTTTGAAAAGAAGGTACAGCGATGGCCATCAACTGCATAACAATAGAAGCAGAGATATATGGCATAATTCCCAATGCAAAAATGGAAGCATTAGAAAAGGCACCACCAGAAAACATATCCAATAATGCCAGCAAACCACCTTGTGTCTGTTCTTGTAAAGCGGTCAACGCCTTAGGATCAATACCTGGAAGTACTACAAAAGTACCAAAACGATATATTACCACTAATAAAAGAGTGGTGAGGATCCGATTTCTCAGATCCTCAATCTTCCAGATATTCTTTATTGTTTCAACAGCTCTCATAAATTAGAGTTTAACGACAGTTCCACCTACAGCTTGGATAGCAGCTTCGGCAGATTTTGAAAATGCATGAGCTGCAACTTCCAATTTAGCTGTCAAACTACCATTACCAAGAATTTTAACCAACTGAGATGATGAAATGAAGCCTGCATTTACTAACTCTTCGATTCCGATCTTACTCAAATTTTGAGCTTCTGCTAATTCTTGAAGAGTTGAAATATTGATAGCTTTATATTCAACACGGTTAATATTCTTGAAACCAAATTTAGGCAAACGTCTTTGAATTGGCATCTGACCACCTTCGAAACCGATCTTGTTCTTATAACCTGATCTTGACTTAGCTCCTTTATGACCTCTTGTTGAAGTACCACCCAAGCCAGAACCCGGACCACGTCCTATTCTTTTTCTAGTTTTAACAGAACCTGCAGCCGGCTTTAAATTTGATAAATTCATATCACAAATATTTTTTTGATCAATTATTATTTTTCAACTGAAACCAAATGTTTAACCTTCTCAACCATTCCCAAAATACAAGGATTAGCTTCGTGCTCAACAACATGATTCAGTTTTCTCAAACCCAGCGCATCCAAAGTTCTTTTTTGGTCTTTCGGGCAATGAATTCTACTTTTAATCTGCTTAATCTTAATAGTCGCCATAATTATTCCTCCCAATTAACCTCTAAATACTTTTTCAACTGAAACACCACGATTCTGTGCTACATCAAACGGACTTCTCAACTCACCCAAAGCAGCTATAGTTGCTTTTACCAAGTTATGAGGATTTGAAGAACCCTTCGATTTTGCCAAAACGTCTGTAATTCCTACACTTTCAAGTACGGCACGCATGGCACCACCGGCCTTAACACCTGTACCATGAGATGCAGGCTTAATCAGAACCTGAGCACCACCGAATTTGGCTAATTGTTCATGAGGAATCGTTCCTTTATGAACAGGAACACGGATCAAATTTTTCTTAGCAGCTTCTACACCCTTAGCAATGGCTGTAGTTACTTCACCTGCCTTACCTAAGCCCCAGCCAACAATACCGTCTTCGTTTCCAACTACTACAATAGCAGCAAAACTAAAAGTACGTCCACCTTTTGTTACCTTGGTTACGCGGTTGATAGCAACCAATCTATCCTTCAACTCTAAGTCGTTGGTTGATTTAACTCTGTTATTAACTCCTGCCATTTCCATTAAAATTTAAGGCCGCCGTTTCGTGCAGCATCTGCTAATTCTTTAATTCTCCCGTGATACAGATATCCGTTACGATCGAAAACCACAGTCTGAACACCAGCTTCCTGTGCATTTTTTGCAATCAGTTCACCAACTTTTGCTGCAATTTCTTTCTTCGGAGCCTTTTCTTCCATCTTCAAAGATGAAGCAGAAGCTAAAGTCTTACCTGTAGTATCATCTATTACCTGTGCATAGATTTGCTTATTACTTCTAAACACAGTCAGGCGAGGACGTTCAGTTGTACCTGAAATTTTACCTCTTACACCTGCCTTTATCTTTAATCTTCTTTCTATCTTCGTTGTCATGATAATTTCAGTTTACGTAGATTACTTACCTGCTGATTTACCAGACTTTCTGCGAATTTCTTCACCCACAAACTTGATACCTTTACCTTTATAAGGTTCCGGCATACGGAATGAACGAATTTTTGCACAAATCTGACCTAATAATTGTTTATCAGCAGATTCAAGGATAATCAGAGGGTTCTTATTTCTCTCTGCCTTAGTCTCAACCTTCACCTCCTTAGGTAACAACATATAAATATTATGTGTATATCCTAAAGAAAGATCTAATAGCTGACCTGAGTTAGTTACACGGTAACCAACACCAACGAGCTCCAACTCTTTTTTGTATCCTTCAGATACGCCAACTACCATATTATGAATCAAAGCACGGTACAAACCATGTAAAGCACGATGATTCTTATCATCAGTCGGACGAGTCAAATGAACTACTCCATCTTCAATTGCAACTTGAATATCAGGATTTACAGCCTGTACAAGTTCACCTTTAGGACCCTTAACTGTTACAACATTATCCTTGATAGTAACTGTAACACCAGCCGGTACATGAATTGGTAATTTTCCTATTCTTGACATTCTTCTTCCTCCTAATTAATAGACATAACATAAAACTTCACCACCGATCTTCAGCTCACGAGCTTCCTTATCAGTCATAACACCCTTAGAAGTAGAAAGAACTGCAATACCCAATCCATTCAATACACGAGGCATATCTTTATAGCCAGTGTACTTACGCAAACCAGGAGTAGAAACTCTCTCAAGTTTCTTGATTGCATTTACTTTGTTTACAAGGTCATACTTCAAAGCAATTTTAATTGTACCTTGAGGACCATCTTCTACAAACTTAAAATTAAGAATGTAGCCCTTGTCGAAAAGGATCTTAGTGATCTCTTTCTTTAAATTTGACGCCGGCACTTCAACTACTCTGTGCTTCGCTTTAATTGCATTACGCAATCTTGTCAAATAATCTGCAATAGGATCTGTCATATAATAATTAATTAAATTGATCCGGACACCCGGACAATATTTAAACTAAAAAAACTCTTACCAACTTGCTTTCTTTACACCCGGGATTAAACCTTGTGAAGCCATTTCACGCAACTGGATACGAGAAATACCGAACTGACGAACGTATCCTTTCGGACGGCCTGTAATTTTACAACGGTTATGTAAACGTACAGGAGAAGCGTTCTTCGGTAAAAGCTGCAAAGCATCATAATTACCTTCAGCTTTCAGCTGAGCACGCTTAGCTGCATACTTAGCAACTAACTTTGCTCTTTTTACCTCACGGGCTTTCATTGATTCCTTAGCCATAACTACTTAGTCTTTTTTTGCATTTTTAAAAGGCAAACCAAATTCTCTTAACAGAGCATAACCTTCTTCGTCTGTTTTAGCAGAGGTTACAAAGGTAATATTCATTCCCAATATTTTGGTAATATTATCGATATTAATTTCAGGGAAAATGATTTGTTCCTGAATACCGAGTGTATAATTACCACGTCCATCCAATTTACTTTCAATACCCTTGAAGTCACGGATTCGAGGAAGAGCGATACGAACTAATCTTTCCAAGAATTCATACATTTGCTCACGACGCAATGTAACCATCACACCAATAGGCATTTTTTTACGAAGCTTGAAGTTTGATACGTCCTTCTTAGAAACGGTTGCAACTGCTTTCTGACCCGTGATAGCAGTCAATTCACTGATGGCTACATCAATAATTTTCTTATCAGCAGTAGCCATACCTAAACCCTGATTGATTACTATTTTCTTCAACACAGGTACCTGCATAACAGACTTGTAACCGAACTCCTTCGTTAAAGCAGGAACAATTCTGTCCTGATATTCTTTTTTAAGACTGGCAGTATTGCTCATTACTTAATTTCCTCCCCTGATTTTTTTGAATAACGCACTAAAGCACCTTCTTCATTTGCTTTACGACCTATGCGTGTCGGCTTACCCGTTTTCGGATCAACGACATTCAAGTTTGATACATGAATAGGAGCTTCCTTCTTTTCGATTCCTCCTTGAGGATTTTTTGCATTAGGCTTGGTATGCTTAGATACCATATTAATACCTTCGACAACTGCACGGTTTTCTTTTACCAATACCTTCAGGACACGACCTGTTTTTCCTTTGTCTTCACCAGTATTAACAAAAACGATATCGCCTTTTTTGATATGTAATTTGCTCATTACTCTAAATTTTTCAACAATTAAAGTACCTCAGGTGCAAGTGAAACAATTTTCATGTTAGTTGCACGAAGCTCTCTGGCTACCGGACCAAAGATACGGCTACCACGAATATCTCCAGCACCATTTAACAATACACAGGCATTGTCATCAAAGCGGATATAAGAACCGTCAGCACGACGAATTTCTTTCTTAGTACGTACGATTACAGCTTTAGATACAGCTCCCTTCTTGATATCACTAGATGGGATTACACTCTTAATCGCTACTACGATCACATCACCAACAGTTGCATAACGCTTCTTTGTACCACCTAAAACGCGAATACATAAAGCTTCCTTTGCTCCACTGTTATCAGCTACTACTAATCTTGATTCTTGTTGTATCATGTTACTTAGCCCTTTCGATTATTTGAACTAATCTCCATCTTTTAGTTTTGCTCAATGGGCGAGTTTCCATAATTTTTACAGTATCGCCAACATTGCATTCATTCTTTTCATCGTGAGCATGATATTTTTTCGTCTTACTAACGAACTTACCATAAATGGGGTGTTTTTCCTTCCATTTAATAGCAACAGTGATGCTCTTATCCATCTTGTTGCTTGTAACCACGCCCGTTCTTTCTTTTCTTAAATTTCTAGTTTCCATCAGGCACAATTATTTGTTGTTAAGTTCTCTCTGGCGCAATTCAGTTTTCATGCGCGCAATCATCCTGCGTTGCTGCTTAATCTGTGCAGGATTTTCACTCGGAGTAATCGTGTGGTTGATTACTTTTTGTTCGTAAGCTGCCACTTCAGCGTTGATACGCTCAGTCAACTCCGCAGTGCTTAATTCTCTAATTTCTGCAATCTTCATAACAATTACGCATTTTGATTTTGCATATCATAATCACGTCTCACAACAAACTTAGTAGTTACCGGAAGTTTCTGAGCACCTAAGCGCAATGCTTCCTTAGCTACTTCAAAAGGAACACCTTCGACTTCGAAAATCATACGACCAGGTGTAACAGGAGCAACAAATCCTTCTGGATTACCTTTACCTTTACCCATACGTACATCAGCAGGCTTCTTAGTAATTGGCTTATCTGGGAAGATACGCACCCAAACCTGACCTTGACGCTGCATATAACGTGTTACTGCAATACGAGCAGCTTCAATCTGCCGTCCGGTAATCCATTTTGTATCTAATGATTTTATACCAAAAGATCCGAAAGTCAATTGGTTACCGCGCTGAGCATTACCCTTAGCACTTCCCTTTTGAGCTCTTCTGAACTTGGTTTTCTTTGGTTGTAACATTTCTTCTTAAATTCTAACGTTTAACGATTAGCTTTCTTTCTCTTGAAGTTCTTATCTCTGTTGCCACCGGCGTTTTCATTACGACGGCCAGATTCTTTAGATGTAGTAAATGAAGGAGCTAAATCTTTCTTTCCATAAACTTCACCACGACAAATCCAAACCTTAACACCAATCAAACCAACTTTTGTCAGAGCCTCTGCCAAAGCATAATCGATATCTGCTCTGAATGTGTGCAACGGAGTTCTACCTTCCTTATACATTTCAGAACGAGCCATTTCAGCACCATTCAAACGACCAGAAATCTGGATCTTGATACCTTCTGCACCCATTCTCATTGTTGAAGCAATAGCCATTTTGATAGCTCTACGATAAGCAATCTTACCTTCAAGCTGACGAGCGATGTTATTTGCAACAATTACAGCATCCAACTCAGGTCTCTTTACTTCAAAGATATTGATTTGTACTTCTTTATCAGTGATCTTCTTTAATTCCTCTTTCAACTTATCAACTTCCTGACCACCTTTTCCAATTATAATACCCGGACGAGAAGTACAAACAGTTATTGTTATTAACTTCAGTGTACGTTCAATAACAATACGAGATACACTAGCTTTTGCAAGACGGGCGTTCAAATATTTACGGATCTTGCTATCTTCTAATAAAGTATCTCCGTAATTTCTGCCGCCATACCAATTGGAATCCCAACCACGGATAATTCCTAAACGATTACTAACCGGATTAACTTTTTGTCCCATCTACAAATTAATTTTGAGTATCTTTTTTACTAAGTGTATCAACAAACAATGTTACATGGTTCGAACGTTTACGAATTCTGTAACCTCTACCTTGAGGAGCCGGACGCATTCTCTTCAATGTTGTTGCGCAATCAACACTAATTGAAGAGATGTACAATTCTCCAGCTTCTGCTTTACGTTCATTTTTCTGCTCCCAGTTGGCAATTGCTGAACGAAGCAATTTTTCTACTCTTGCTGCAGCTTCTTTGTTTGAAAACTTCAAAACACCAAGTGCACGGAATACTTCCATACCACGTACCATGTCAACTACCAAACGCATCTTACGAGGCGAAGTCGGCACATTACGCAATTTAGCGAAATACATGGTCTTTTGGGCTTCTTTTCTTGCTTCAGCTGATATTCTTTTTCTAGCACCCATTTTTCGATTCTTTTTTTTCAGTTTTAGGTTCCTGCTTTACCGATTATTTTTTCTTGTTACCGGCATGGCCACGGAAAGTACGCGTCGGTGAAAATTCACCTAACTTGTGACCAACCATGTTTTCGGTTACAAAAACAGGAATAAATTTATTTCCATTATGAACTGCAATAGTATGGCCTACAAAATCAGGCGAAATCATTGAAGCTCTTGCCCACGTTTTAACGACACTTTTCTTTCCTGACTCATTCATAGCCAGAACTTTCTTTTCAAGCTTAACGTTAATATACGGGCCTTTTTTTAATGATCGACTCATAGTTTACTTAATTAATCAGATTATTTCTTTCTTCTTTCAATAATATATTTTGAAGAATGCTTCTTCGGAGCTCTAGTCTTCAAGCCCTTAGCATATAAGCCATTTCTTGATCTAGGATGACCTCCTGATGCACGTCCTTCACCACCACCCATTGGGTGATCAACCGGGTTCATTACAACACCACGGTTGTGAGGACGACGACCTAACCATCTAGAACGACCGGCTTTACCTGATTTTTCAAGACCATGGTCTGAGTTACCTACTGCACCGATTGTAGCTTTACAAGCGGCAAGAATCTTTCTTGTTTCACCAGAAGGCATCTTAATAATTGCATAAGCACCTTCTTTAGAAGTCAGCTGAGCAAATGCTCCTGCAGAACGAACTAATTTAGCTCCCTGTCCAGGACGAAGCTCAATATTGTGAATAATTGTACCTACAGGAATATTTACCATTGGTAATGTATTCCCTACTTCAGGAGCTGCGTCAGATCCTGAAACCACTGTCTGGCCAACTTCCAATCCGTTCGGAGCAATGATATAACTCTTTGCGCCATCTGCGTAATACAACAATGCTATGCGTGAAGTACGATTTGGATCGTATTCGATAGCTTTAACTGTTGCAGGAATGCCATCTTTGTTTCTCTTGAAATCGATAATTCTGTACTTCTGCTTGTGACCACCACCGATATAACGCATTGTCATCTTACCAGTGTTGTTACGACCACCTGTACTTTTCTTACCTACTACAAGAGACTTCTCTGGTGTACTTGCAGTGATTTTATCAAATGCACCAATAACTTTGTGTCTCTGCCCCGGTGTTGTGGGCTTTAATTTACGTATTCCCATTTCTTTTTTTAGATATTACTAAAGAAATCAATTGTTTCTCCTTCTTTCAATGTTACGATTGCCTTCTTGAAAGCAGCTTGTTTACCGTTAATGATACCTGACTTTGTATAACGAGTTTTCAGCTTACCTGCGTAGTTGATGGTATTAACATCAACTACAGTTACATTATACAGGTCTTCTACAGCTTTCTTAATTTCAAGCTTATTGGCATCAGGAGAAACACGAAAACCATAACGATTAGCGAACTTTTCTGTAATTGCCGTCTGCTTTTCTGTTACAATAGGTTTAATAATAATTCCCATCTTTTATACTCCTTATGCGTTAAAAAGTTTTTCAATAGCTGCAACAGAGCTTTCTGTCAAAACCAAGTTTGCGGCATCAAGCACACTATAAGTATTGATGTCAGAAACAGTTACAACTTTTGCTTTCTGTAAATTTCGAGCTGACAAATATACAAAATTATTTTTCTCAGGGAAAACCATAAGAAGCTTTTTATCAGCCACTTTAAGGTTTTTAGTAATTGTTACGAATTCTTTTGTCTTAGGAACTTCCATTGTAAAGTCTTCAACAACTACAATTGCACTATTTTTAGCCTTATAAGACAAAGCAGATTTACGAGCCAAACTCTTTACTTTCTTATTTAATTTGAATTCGTAATCACGAGGTTTAGGTCCAAACACACGACCACCACCTACTAAAACCGGAGAATTGATATCACCACGACGTGCACCTCCACCACCTTTCTGACGGATCAGCTTACGTGTACTACCTGATACTTCACTTCTTTCCTTTGATTTGTGAGTTCCCTGACGTTTATTTGCCAAAAACTGTTTTACATCCAGGTAAATAGCATGATCATTGGGCTCAATGCCGAAAATAGCATCGTTCAAAGTTACCTTTCTTCCGGTATCTTCTCCTTTAATATTAAATACGCTCAGTTCCATTACTTCTCAATTAAAACGATTGAACCTTTAGCACCTGGAACAGAACCTTTAACTAACAAAAGATTGTGTTCAGGCAATACTTTGATAACCTGTAAGTTCTGAACAGTAACACGTTCATTTCCTAACTGGCCACCCATGCGCATACCCTTGAATACTTTTGCAGGGTAAGAACAAGCACCAATAGAACCCGGCTTACGAGCACGATTGTGCTGACCGTGTGTCGTCTGACCAACACCACCAAATCCGTGACGTTTTACAACACCCTGGAAACCTTTACCCTTAGAAGTTCCGATTACATCAACGAAACCTGCACCTTCCAAGTAATCAACAGTGATAACATCACCCAACTTGTATTCAGTTTCAAAATTCTTGAACTCAGCCAAGTATCTCTTGGGGGTTACACCGGCTTTCTTAAAGTGACCCATTTCAGGCTGCGTTGTGTGTTTCTCTTTCTTATCTTCGAAACCCAACTGTACAGCTTCATAGCCATCATTTTCCAAAGTCTTGATCTGTGTAACTACACAAGGACCTACTTCGATAACAGTGCATGGAAGATTTTTTCCCTCGGCACTGAAAACGGATGTCATTCCGATTTTCTTTCCTAATAATCCTGGCATTTCACTAAAAATTTAAATACTTACACTTTAATTTCTACTTCAACTCCACTTGGCAATTCCAGTTTCATCAATGCATCAACTGTCTTTGCTGTTGAACTGTAGATATCAATTAATCTCTTATAAGATGACAATTCGAACTGCTCACGAGACTTCTTGTTTACGAATGTAGAGCGGTTCACAGTAAAGATACGTTTGTGAGTAGGCAGAGGAATCGGTCCACTTACCACTGCACCAGTAGCCTTTACAGTCTTTACGATTTTCTCGGCAGACTTGTCTACCAGAGAATAATCATAAGACTTCAATTTAATTCTGATCTTTTGGCTCATATTTATATTGTATAATTCAAAATATTATTTGATCAAATCAGCACGTCCCTGTACTTCAGTTAATACTTGCTTAGCAATTGATGAAGAAACCTGAGCGTAGTGAGAGAACTGCATAGTAGATGTAGCACGACCTGAAGTAATAGTACGCAAAGCAGTAACATATCCAAATGTTTCAGCCAATGGAACTTTAGCCTTTACAATACGTGCACCTGTGCGGCTAGTCTCCATACCTTCAACCTGACCACGACGTTTGTTCAAGTCACCAATTACATCACCCATGCTTTCTTCTGGAGTTACAACTTCCATCTGCATGATCGGCTCCATCAAAACAGGACCCGCTTTTTCTGATGCATTTTTAAATGCCTGGATCGCAGCAATTTCAAATGATAACTGGTCAGAGTCAACCGGGTGGAATGATCCATCAATCAAAGTTACCTTCAATTTATCCAACGGATAACCAGCCAAAACACCATTCTTCATTGCTTTTTCAAAACCTTTCTGTACAGAAGGGATAAATTCCTTAGGAATATTTCCACCTTTTACTTCATCTATAAACTGAAGCGTTCCTTCAAAGTTTTCATCTGCCGGTTCAAGACGCACGATAATATCAGCGAACTTACCACGACCACCAGACTGCTTCTTATAAACTTCACGCAATTCAACAGGTTTTGTAATTGCTTCCTTATAAGTAACCTGAGGTTTACCTTGATTACATTCTACTTTGAATTCACGACGCAAACGGTCGATAATGATATCCAAGTGCAACTCACCCATTCCGCTGATCACAGTCTGACCTGTTTCTTCGTTAGTCTGAACTCGGAATGTCGGGTCTTCTTCTGCCAACTTAGCCAATCCCATTCCTAACTTATCCAAGTCTTTCTGAGTTTTCGGCTCAACGGCAATACCAATTACTGGTTCAGGGAATTCCATTGATTCCAATGTAATCGGATGGTTTTCATCACACAAAGTATCACCCGTACGAATATCTTTGAAACCAACTCCAGCACCTATATCACCACAACCGATAACTTCCATCGGGTTCTGCTTATTTGAATGCATCTGGAACAAACGAGAGATACGCTCTTTCTTACCAGAACGTGTATTCAACACATAAGATCCAGCTACCATCTGACCTGAATAAACACGGAAGAAGCACAAACGACCTACATACGGATCCGTCGCAATCTTAAATGCAAGTGCTGTTAAAGGTTCTTCGAACAAAGGCTTACGGATAACGATCTTTTCCGGATCTCTAGGATCAGTACCTTCGATAGCCGGAGTATCTTCAGGACTTGGCAAATAAGCACAAACCGCATCCAACAAAGTCTGCACACCTTTATTTTTGAATGAAGATCCACAAATCATCGGGTTGATCTGCATAGACAATGTTCCTTTACGGATAGCGGCTTTGATCTCAGCTTCTGTAATTGTTGAAGGATCATCAAAGTATTTCTCCATCAAAGCATCATCACACTCAGCTAATGTTTCAAGCATTTTGTCTCTCCATTCTTCAGCTTCTGCAACTAAGTCTGCTGGAATTTCTTCAACAGAATATTCAGCACCCATAGTTTCGTCATGCCAAAAAACAGCTTTCATTTTAACCAGGTTAACTACACCCTTAAAGTTCTCTTCAGCTCCGATAGGAATTTGGATAGCACAAGGAGTTGCTCCTAATACATCTTTTACCTGACGAACTACTTCAAAGAAATTTGCACCAGAACGGTCCATCTTATTAACATAACCAATTCTTGGTACTTTATATTTATCAGCCTGGCGCCATACTGTTTCAGACTGAGGTTCCACACCACCTACAGCACAGAAAGCAGCTACAGCTCCATCCAAGATACGCAACGAACGTTCAACTTCCACTGTAAAGTCCACGTGCCCCGGAGTATCAATCAAATTGATTTTATACTTATTATTTTCATAATTCCAGAAAGTAGTGGTAGCAGCAGAAGTGATAGTAATACCACGTTCTTGTTCCTGCTCCATCCAGTCCATTGTAGCAGCACCATCGTGAACTTCTCCAATTTTATGTGTCAGTCCCGTATAGAAAAGAATACGTTCAGAAGTCGTAGTCTTTCCAGCATCGATGTGCGCCATGATACCGATGTTTCTTGTGAACACCAATTGCTTATCGTTGTTTGCCATATTCTTTCTAAGCCTTATTATAATTAAAATCTAAAGTGAGCAAATGCACGGTTAGCTTCAGCCATACGATGCATATCTTCTTTTCTCTTGAATGCACCACCCTGATTATTGAATGCATCTATAATTTCTGCACACAACTTATCAGACATAGTTTTACCACCACGCTTACGAGCGAAGATGATCAGATTCTTCATAGAGATTGATTCTTTACGATCCGGGCGGATCTCAGTAGGTACCTGGAATGTAGCTCCACCAACACGACGTGATTTTACTTCCACCTGAGGGGTAATGTTATCTAATGCAGCTTTCCAGATTTCAAGTGCAGACTTTTCTTCATTCGGCATTTTTGCCTTAACTGATTCTAATGCGGTATAGAAAATTTCAAAAGCAGTATTCTTCTTACCGTCATACATCAAATGGTTAACGAATTTCGTTACCTTAACATCACCAAAGACAGGATCTGGCAATACCTGTCTTTTTTTGGGTTTTGCTTTTCTCATTTGTTTTAATAAATTTCGTTTCTTTCTTTGGTTGCCTTTAATTTGTCTTCAACGGTTCCGCCGAACCATTTACTCAACCTATAGCCTATCCAAATACTCAAACCAGCTTTAATACTTAATTTAAATTCTCAGTTTGAAAGGGGATAATTACTTCTTACCTTTTGCAGCAGGCGCAGCTCCTGGTTTAGGACGCTTAGCTCCGTATTTTGAACGACGCTGAGTACGACCATTCACTCCAGCAGTATCCAAAGTACCACGAACAATATGATAACGAACACCCGGCAGATCCTTTACACGACCACCACGAACCAAAACGATTGAGTGTTCCTGCAGGTTATGACCTTCACCTGGAATGTAAGAGTTTACTTCTTTACCATTTGTCAAACGTACTCTCGCTACTTTACGCATTGCTGAGTTAGGCTTCTTCGGTGTAGTAGTGTAAACACGAACACAAACACCACGTCTCTGAGGACATGAATCCAATGCAGGTGATTTACCTTTTTCCACCAAAGTTTCCCTTCCTTTTCTAACTAATTGCTGAATTGTAGGCATTTCTTTTCTTTTTAAAACTTTGAATGTATAATTATTTATTTATTACCTTGTTCTGCAGAAGAGCTTCACGTTATTCATTATAGTTCAACGCATTCCATAATCTCCTCTTCTATAACGCAGCAAAGGTAGTATTTTATTGTCACTTAATATAATACATGTATAGCTATTTTATATTATTTAATATTT
>ENA-UOJF01000220-UOJF01000220.1-human-gut-metagenome-genome-assembly--contig:-P74-NODE-220-length-59088-cov-13.681720_pt1 | contig 59088 bp, 79 predicted proteins | sample MGYA00242344_ERZ723891 | MGnify/ENA metagenome assembly ERZ723891 | reverse complement strand
CACTGATTTTTAATATAAAATTAGCGATCGTTGATACCCCAAAAGCTGTGATTAAAATTATCAAGCAATCTACAATGTAACGGATAATAACACGCCAAACGGTATCACCCACCAAAATCCTACAATATACTTCTATCTTTTTTCTGTTTAGCAATTGATAATGAAAAACGACAACAATTAGCGTTAATAAAAGTACCAGAATTACACGGTAGTCATAAAATTGCTTAAAGAAATTGTTGAGTAGGGATGAGTCAATATCTATTGTCTTAACGTAATCAAACATCGTATTAAATCCAAAGCATAATACGTAACAAATTAAAAGTTCGATTTTATCTCCAAATCTAAATATAGATTTCTTCATATGGCCTCCTGAGAACGCCATTTATATGCGTCAGCAGAATCTAAGCGATCACGTTGATTAGTTGAGCTTTCGCACAACTACACTATGATTCAGAAATTTATTTTTCCTGTTTTGAAAAATAAAAAATCGAATATCTTGTTTGAGATTCTTCATCTAATTTTATATTGCACGATAAAAATAAAAAGGGGAATTATAACTGCAGATATTTCTTTTGAGTGTTTAGTCAATTCTCAAACGCGTTTGGCTAACGAGAATCCCTCATCCGCGATTCCAGTTGAATTTCGTTGTGTACTCTTCGCCCCAATGAACAAGGTCATCCCAGACGGAACCAGTAACCTTACCGTTGTACGCGGTCTTGGTAAGAAGAGTCACTCCATTTCTGCTGTACGTGAACGATGCCCAGTTATAGCCAGAACCGGGATAGTTCCATGCGGCACCATCGTACTTCACCTGCAAGACCTCCTCATTGGAGGCACCATTCAGAGCGTCGCCGAAGCTCTGTGCATAGGCCACGGTTCCAAGCCCAACCATGAGAGCAAGAGCGAGAAGGAGAGATGCGATTTTCTTGTTAAATTTAGATGTAGCTTCCATATTGTACCCTCCGTATTTGCAGTTATAATTCCCCAATTATGACATACTATAATTAGGATATTTTTCAAGGTACAAAGGTAATACTAACCCAAAAGAGATAAAGCTCATGGTTCACTTTTAAGTTGATATGCTAATCACTTTCTCTTTTCATTACTCTATAACGATAAGCATCTCATATTTTGGACACTACTTTTTAAGTTTTTTTGAAAATATTTTTAATGCAGAGCAACACTAGCTGAACTATTTATAGGTACAAATGGAAACCGGTGGCTTTCTACTATAATGTAATAAGACACAGACAAGCATGATACCCTTGGTTTTTGTTGCAGAGTAAATATAATAACACTATAAGATAAGTCGAATGGGTACCTGAAAACCTGGTATTCTTTTTGTTGTCTTCATAATCCCGTAAGGTCATCGAGAAATGGATGGCCTTTTTATTTTTGACAAAAAAGGAGCTATCGAAATGAAAAACATCGACAAATTTATCGACATCTGCAAGATGATGGGCTGGGTCATCAGCTGCGATCCCGATGATGATATGGTGGAGATCGGACAAGGGTCTCCGGCAGGAGAAGACTTCTCTTTCACCGTTTCTCGTGAAAACTTCGTGCGGGATGTCGTCAGGTATGCCTACGACTTCGACCCGGATGAACATGCCAATATGTGGATCTGCAATCGGTCGCACACATCCGGTGTCCCGGATGCCTCGACTCTCGTAGAAGATGCCAAAGAGATCAAGGATATGCTGGATGATCTGGCTGAAGCACTGCAGAACGGCGCGTTCGAAAAGAAGCTCAGCACGATCAAGATCAGCCGTCATTCGTCTTTTGAGAACGAGCGTTTTGGCCCCATCCGCTGCGATACGGGCAACATGAGCACGATCTACGATAAGCTCATTCGCCTGTCTGCCAAGCTCACGGAGTCCTATGCCAGCGACATCCTGTTCTATTACGACGGAATCGAAGCGACCAAGGCCAGACCGCAGATCCGGCTTTTGACGTTCCGTGAAAATGGCGTCAATCAGCTGGTCATGTGCGACCTGGACGGTCTCGCCGAGAATGATGATCTGAGCATCACGATCACCTCTGATGATCGTGTCAACGGCATCGCCCGGCAGGATGTATGGAAAGAGCTGGATTCCATCTCGCTCGATGGATGGAAAAATCTGCAGACCTGGGCACTGGTGATTCTGGGAGGAAAAGCCTCCCTCTACCGGGTGGACATCAGAAAGTGAGGAAATCAAAATGAAAAAAGAAGAAATGAATACTCGCCTCGATGAGTTCCTGCGGGAAGAGAAAGATGTTGAGGAAGTAACGATCCCCAGTCAGCCGGAAGGCACCCGCACCGTCTTTGATGGCGGAGATATCCTCTGCAAAGAGGTGACGTTTACGCCAGAAGAAAATATGAACGAAGAATGGTTCTGGAAAAAGACCCATGTGCAGACCCTGCCAAAATCGAATCCGTATGAGATCGATTTTAAGGCGATTTGCGATTTCGTGTTTTCGCATTGCCCGAAAGAGATGTTCACAACGTTGGAGGCTTTGTTCTTCGTATTCAACGAAGATGGCCTGAGCGAACTGGCCCAGTATACGGGAGATGATTATGGCTACGAATGCATCAACATGGACGAACAAATTGGTCTGATGTGGTACGAGAAGAATATCGTCATCGTCAACGTCGGGCTGATCCAGCAAACATCGGAAGAAATGACCGATGAAATCACTCCGGCCGTCGATCACATTTGCAACGGCATCATCATGACGATTGTACATGGTATGCGGCATCTGATGCTGCGCACCAATTTCCTTCTCACGGATGAAGAATGTCCTGTTGAAGAAGAAAGTGAGGATGCAGTAGAGGAATACGCAAGACGGTTCGCGGATCAGTGGTTGCAGTACACGCCTGATTTTGTGACTCGGAAGCAGGAAGGAAATGTCTGATGAACTACCATATCGACATCTCCGAAAACCTTATGTTATTGGACACCAACAAAAACGCGATTGATATGCTCTGCATTGATAATAGGCGGTTTATGTTTTCGTCCAAAACAGGGGAACTGATTCTGGGAAAACAATATCATGGGCGCGAGATCATCAAAAGCCATGCTGAAGAATATGCAAACAGTGGTGCAAAAGCTGCTTTCGATAGCTTCGTGCGTGGATGGATTGGTACTGGAAGATCCTACAAAAATGGTATCATCCATTTTGCCCCACCTATCGATGAGAAGAATTGTGCGCAATTCGACAATGCCTACTTTGCACTGGAAATGTTCCGAGAAAATGGTGCGAATGGAAAAACCATTGTTCGCGGGTTCGGCAGTAAATGGGAACAGCCTCTTGAAGAGATCCTGTAGGAAGGAGTAACGCATGAAAGTCATCATTGAACCATACCAGAGTCCGTATTTTCCGTGGAAAGTGAGAGCAAAAGGCTACACCAATGTGTTCGAAACACTGGAAGCAGCAAAAAACGCTGCATATGGTCGCTTTGGAAACTGCGACATTACAATCAAAACGAAATGAGGTATATATCATGACAAAAGCAGAAATCAAAAAGTGGCTCAAAGAAAACGGGTATGCAGACCGTATTCAGGAGTTTGACAAAGACGTTACGGATGAAGAGGCAGAACGCGGATTCTATCTGTCCTCTCTGTACTGCCACGAAGACTACCCCGACGGCGTGGAGGAAGTCCAGAGCATCGACATCCTCGTTGGAACCTGCATTCCGGGATTCCCGCAAACCGATGCCGAGGCTGTCGCGCTTGCGAAGGCCAAGGGATACAAATTCATCAACGATTTGCCCAATGTGGAGACCGATCGGTTCATTGACACGCCGGAGAACCGGCAGCTTTTGATGCAGAAGCCGTTCTGTGTCGAATTCAACGTTGCCGGATCCGTCACTATCATGGCCAAGGACGAAGATGAGGCCCGCGATCTTTTCATCGAGGGAATCCGCAGCAAGGGTTCCATCATGGAGGAAGTCGGTCGTGTTCTTCAGGATCATATCCGCCACAACGACATCAATGTTGATGATATTGAGGAAATGTCATAAAGAGAGGGAAGGGTATGAAGATCATCCAATATAAAATGTTCGAAAACGGTGTGGTAAACACCTACCGCATTTCCGGCGAGAACATGAAAATCAGAACTATCGCTCCCTATGCTGCCCCGGAAATCACGTTTACCGACGGGCAGATCGAGATTCTCTGCGATGGTGAATTCAAGCCGGTTGCCCCGGCAGAAGGGGACTGGCCCGAAAACATCGTTAATGAAATCCTGGAACGGGTTTCCAGAGGTGAAGCGGCAACCGAGAAATCGCATCCCGGTGCTAAGGCGCTCGTTAAAGTCGAAGATGCGAGCGATAGGTTTGCTGCGCTCTCCAATTGCTTTACCTGCGATGAGAACAAAATCGTCGTAAAGGTCGGCAAAAAGGAAATTCCCGTCCAAATCCTTTACCGTGGCGGCTATGCCGTTTTGGTTGCAGCCACCAAAGACACACTATACTACCAGGATGAAAACCTGGAAGGGATCATGGTGAATGCAAAGGACGGCACGATCACTGCCGACATTGACGGCGTAGTGGCAGGCCCGTTTTCGCTGGATAAGGATGAAGGCAACTTCATCTTTGAAAATCCGACTGCGAGGATCAAGAATATTTCGATCCCGGTTTTCTGACAGACATAACACTCAAATTATCGGAAGGAGATGAATCGGCATCCCATCTTGTACTACTACTGGATGGGATGCCCTATTTTATGAAAATTTACAATGCTGTAAGAATTCCTGGCACTGACATTCCCAAACTGATCAAGCTCGGCCAGGAAATTGGAAAGAAAAATCCCAATTATCAGATCATCGAAACCGGCTGCGCGTTCCATAACGCTGTCCCGGCAGAGTCTATTCCGTACATCAAAAGCCTGTTCCTGGATCCCGATTCCGATGATACTCATCAGAGCAAGCTCTGCGCTGTACAGATCAAAGAGAAAAAGCGGACGCTTTTCCGGCTGATCGAAAGTTTCTTCCAGGGGAGCGCCAATGATACCACACTTCAGATCTATGCCGCAGCACGGGAGCATTTCTTCAAGGAAATGCACATGGCAATGAAGGGAATGAGTGATTACGAGATCGCCATCATTTTCAGCGTGATGGAGCGTGTCTATCTGCTCAATCCGAGCATCACCTTCTATCCTGGCCACAACGGCACCATGCTGATGACATGGGAGGATATAGCAGAAAAAACAGTAGCCTGGCTCTATGACAAGTTCCAGGATGCATCCTATGTGGATAACACGGATGGAGGCTATATCCTGAAAGAACTGTTCCCAGAGCTGGACGCAAAGTTGGACGCTCTCTATGACAGTGATCCGGTATCCCTTATCGATGAGGACAAGGTGAACGAGCTGATTCTGTCTATGATGAGAGAGTCTTTCCCGCATCTGGAAGACAAAACCAAAACGGCACTGAACGAGTTCCTTAACAACGAATGGAGCAACAAGTTTGGTGATGATGACGAAGCCAATCTGCGCTTGGTCAATGATCTCCTGCCCGAATTGAAGTACCTCATTGCCGGGATCATTTATGAAGATCGTGGCGTTGAATGGGATGAGCTTTTCTCCAATGAGAACTCCCCGTTCGGCATTCCTGCATTCAATGGTCTGTCCATGCCTGGATACTCGGAAGGGTACAAGAACCCGGTATGGTACAAGGCTGCTCTGTGCAACTCCATTTTCGATTGCATGGTCAACGGGTACGTCAACGGTTGCGGTGATCCTTATGAAGATCGTGGAGAGGCTGCTGTCATTGCGCAACATGCCGAGATCCTTGTCGAAGATATCGAAAAAGCGTATTTCGGCAAAAAATATGTAATGGTCATTCTGCGTCGCGGGTTGATTGATGATGAACCCCGTGTGTTCAGCGACAAGGCGGCAATGGCTGCTGCCTTTGAACGGGAAACCGGCTGGAACTACGAAAAGGAATACGATGATTTTGTTGAGTGCGATAACTCCCATGAAGGGAATCTGCACCCGGAAAGTAATTGGGATTTCTATGACGACTTCCTCCGGTGCTATGAAATTACCGAGGAATAACCTCTAACACAAGCAGCCGCGTTCCCAAGCAATGGGGCGCGGCTGCTTTTTTATTGACGTGTGTTACAAAGTAAGTACAATCGAGCTATAAGATAAATAATAGCCATGGCAATTTACGGCATGGCAATTATCTGTCTTTCAAAAACCGAAAAAAGGCAACTACGTCCAAAAGATGTAGCTGCCTTTATTTTTTTGCAAAGGAGGCAATATGGCAAAAGAAGATGAAATCCATGAGCTTGTCATCAAAAAGTACCCGGCAAGAGCTACGCTTCACGCTTTCTTCGATGAGCCAGAAGATCCGCTCTACACAGAAGCATATAACACTTGGAGTCGCATGATTGAAAATGACCGTTTTGTTGGATGCGCATTTGAGAATCCACGTAATGGACACATTATCATGCTGACACCCAGTGTTCGGGACACAGATTGGCAGCTCAGCTATTTCGATGAGTACAGGATACCGATCATGCATGAGAACTACGGTTCTGACAAGAGCGGGATCCGAAACTTTTCCGACTTGCTCGTGACACTCACAGCGTTTTCGAAAGAAAATGATGTATATGTGCGAGCGCGATTCAAAGGAGAATAACCTATGAAAGCTATTATTCATTTTTTTAAAGGCAAGAAACAGATCATGGCCCGGATTCGGTTTTGCTCGGATGCCTGGGAACCTCAAAGAACCTATGGCTACCGAACCGAGCGGAGCTGGAAACGGAAAATCAAGATGGATGATGAGTATATCATCTGTCCGGCTGCTATCGCAGATGATTTTTTGCAGATCAATGGTGTCAACACGTATGAGGGAAAAACAACGGCCGAGATAAAAAACGGGTATTGCTGGAACACCAAGTACACGAATCCGGCTCCGCTGACCTGGTATTCTTTCACCTGCCTGAACGGGAAAGAGTATCAGTGCATGGATCTGAAGAAGGCTCACCGCTTTCTGGAAAAATGGGCCGAGCATGAATACCCTGTACTGTACAAGAATAGCACAAACAGCGCTGATCTCGCCATCAACGCGTTGATGGGCAGTGCCTACGCCACCTTCTATACGCGGCTCGTTGATACAGAAGCACTATCGGTAATCCTGGATGAAGACATTACCCAGAAAGAAATCGACGCCCTCCAGACCGCCGTGTTCATGGGAAACAAGATCGAGAAGGCCCTCTATGCCCTGGAAAGCGTCAGGAAAATGACACCGGACAAGGTGATTGCGCTGGAAGAACACGTTTCCAGTCTGGAGACGAAATGGCAGAACGTCATTGACCAGCACAAAGAGGAAATCATTGCGCGTGAAAAAGAGGAAATGGCACGCTATGAACCTTTTCCATTCAGCTGCGGAGAAATCAGATTCTACCCCGCGCTGGGTTCCGAACTGGAGGATCAGGTGGCAATGCTTCTTGCTGCGAGAAAGCGTCATTTCCCGTATCTGGGCATTTCCATTCCGATGTGCAACCAAAGTGTTTCCATCCAGGCAGAAGGAGCCAGACTGGCGCAAGAATTGATCAAAAAGGAATGCGATCAGTCTATCAGGTTTGAAGCACAGCTGGACTAAAACAAGGAGAATCGTCATGAAGAAAAACGATGATACAATTTTGGCTCGCTCTGAGAGCCAAAAAGCGGATTCCAACACGATGGATAAAAAAGAATGGACATTGGATACTGAGTTGCCGGATGGCTGGATCATGACCGATAACGATTCGTACCAGTGCGTCCATTATTTGGATCCCGTTGCAGGAAGTACCGGATCCAAATACGAACTCTACCAGGTCAATAAACACCCGGATTGTTTCATGATTGCTCATAGCGTCATTGATCTGGAATGTTACGACCAGGAAGACATCATTGATGCGCTGCATCTGTTTGGCTACGAAGACATGGATGATTTTGTACAGCAGTATTCGCCGGAATCCATCCCCAAAAAGGAAGACGGCCATCTCGATCAGGATTCTCCGTTCTATATCATTGAATGGCAACTGATTGCAGAAATGCTGTTCGAAATGGAAGCGTTGGAGAATGAAATCCCTGGCATCATGTTCGAGAACTATGAGGACGCATGCCATTTCATCTTTCGGAAAACCATTGGTGTTGCGTAATCACGACCCAATGCGATAAGAAAAGGGGAGCATTTATGACGGAAATATTATTGAGCAAACCGATCCATGTACCTAATTTCTTTGATGCACCGGTCGAATGCAAAACGTTCCGTGAATATGTCACTGTAAGCATGCAGGGTGATCCAGACTATTTTGTACTGGATCCTGATGCTGCAAATGAAATCACCCGCCTGATCAACGAAGGAAGCCTTACCCTGGATGATGCTCTGAGCTATCCGATGGGCAAATATTACTTTGATGACGACGGCCATGAATACATCAAATTTCCTGATGTAGATCATGTCCACGACATGATTCGCAATCAATGACGGAGGAATGAAATATGAAAAGCAAGAAAATCAAATATGAAGTAATCACTGCTATCGAAGAAGATCTGGCAGTCATGGGAATCTATGATACCAAAGAACTCGCCTATGCTGCGATGGAAGCAGATTTCCTGAAGGTTGCCGAATGCGACGGTGAAGATCTCAATGAGTGGTTGTCGGAAACCGACAGCGCCTTCATTGATGAGCTGCAGGCACGCATCCTTGACGAACGTGCTACTGATCACTGCAACCATGACTGGCTGATCGTTCCCCTGGTCTGTGATGGCCAGTGCCGTGTTGCGACAGATGAGGATATCGATTGTCTTGGCGGCACCTGCTGAATTCATTCCACGGCAACTGATTCGCCACTGAAAAGGAGAGTTTTTGTATGATTAAAGTTATCGATACTTCGGAAAACAATGTTTTCCGTGTCAAAACCATGTTTCCGGCCAAAACCTATTTCGTGAAGCTCGATTACGCAGAGGACGCGAGTATGGCTCGCAAGAAGCTCTGCGATTTCATTGTCGAGCTGGAAAAGAAGTGTACTGTCTCTTCCGTGTCTATCGTCAACGCGGACGGCACATTCAGCCGCTATGCGTACCGCAACAGCGCGGAATACGCCAAGGCCAAGGAAGATGCCGGGAAAAAGAAAAGCGTCACCGAAAGGATCCATGCGATTCTGGATGATTCCGACTATGATCGCATGGAAAAGCACCTGGAGGCGATTGGAGACAACATTCGTGAACAGGCCGCCACCGACGATGAGGCCCCTGAGGATGTTGCCCGTGCCGTCATGGAGGCCTATATCAAGAATGACGCAAGTGACATGCTGATCGCAATCACCGGCTGGAGTATGAACAGCCTTCTGTTCTGAGATTGGAGGAAAATCATGACGGAAACCATTAAGTGTATTATTCCGCTGGGCAACAGCGATATGGAAGAACTGGAAACTCGCGAGGAACGAGTCGAAGAACTTCAGAATGTGATCCAGAAACTTTACGATTCCGGGTCTGCATTATACGATGACTACATGGCCCCGGAAGAGTTGAGCTATGAGGAAGATCCTGTTTTCGGAACGGAATCCCCCGATACGCTCATCGAATGGGCAGAGGAAATGGAGCAGCGTGCTTGCGCCGATTCCTGGGCCATCATCCAGAATAGCTTCCCTGTACTGGATACCCATGATTTCTCTAAGATCAAGGAGAGTGCGTATAAACTGGCTTCTGCCTTTGCCGCGCTTGCCGGAAACGCCAACGATTCGGTCAATGAGCTGTTCCTGTCGCCGTTTGGTCAGTTCAGCCCTTGGCCGACGGAATGGGATCTGGAAGAAATCAAAAAGGATCCGGGTAACTGGGCAATCTGCTGGATCAAATTTCACTCTATCGGTATGTAACTGATGAAAACGAGGCGCACCATCCGTATCGGTAGGTGTGCCTCGTTTTCGTTTGTGTTTTGTTGCAGAATAAATACAATGAATCCATAAGATAAGTCAAATAGATACTACATACCCAAGTATTTATTTCTTGTCTTCACAATCCCGTAAAGTCATCCAGAAATGGGTGACTCTTTTATTTTCAAGAAAAGCGAAAAGAAAGGCATTAAACAATGTATTACCTACTTCAAATCATCAGTTCACAGTATCTGCAAATCTCAGTACCGCCGGAAATTCACGGCCCTTATGCATCCTTTGATGAGGCATGGGACACGGCTCACAAAAAGTGTCAGGATATCGTAGAGAAGTACAAAGACCCCGATCTTGTAATGCTTCAGAACAGGGAACAAGGCACAGCATCGATCATCACCAAAGACGTTCGCAACGAATTCTATGTGGCAGATCTCAATGCTGCCGCACGACTGAACAGCTATCAGAAATTCTATGGAGATATCTTGTTCAGCAAAGACAAGCGGCGTCTGGAAGTATATCAGCATCCGTCGGAATATCTCTATTCCTTCGACGGGCTGCACTGGGCACAGTGCCCGGTTGATCTCGGCAAGATCGCGTACGAGAGCTGTATCTACCGCAAGCGCCCGGAAAACATCACTGTCGGCGTCACAACACACATCCAGCGAAACCGACAGCTGTATTCATACAGCACAGATAACGGCGTCACATGGAAGCGTATCCCTGAAGGGACAGAAGGGGATTGGGTTTATCATGGCCCGCACACCTACACCTGGTTCAGGGAAATTTCTCCGCAAGAAGTATGTGAAACACTTCTGGATGCCGGATGGATCATCTTTCCCAGAAAAAACAAAAAGTCCTGCGTCCTTCAGCTCTTTTCCAACAAAGATGGAGAACTGATCGACCAAGTTACAGTTCCTATGACCCGCGAACTGTCCGACTACGATGAAGCAATGAAAAAAGCTCTTTCAAAGCTCAAAACCTGATATTCTGACACATCCACCAAGGAGGAAATTGTGGGTATTCGACAAATCGTGTGGATGCCCTAAGAAGGGAGGGAAGGTCGATTGACTGCATATAAAGGATTCAAATTCCGTTTGTATCCTACCAAAGAGCAGGCAGAAAAAATCAACAAAACGCTGGGTTGCTGCCGGTATGTGTACAACCACATGCTGGAACGTAGAATCAAAGCATACAAACGGCGTGGCGAGAGCTTCAGCTACATTGGGATGCAGAATCTGCTTCCCGGAATGAAGAAGTATCTGCCGTGGCTCACCGAAGCAGATAGTCAGGCGCTTAAATACACCTGCCGCTGCCTGGATGATGCCTACAAAGGCTTTTTTAAAAACGGCCGAGGCTTTCCGAAGTTCAAAAGCAAACACAATCACAACCAGAGCTACACGACAACCAAAGCAAAGAGCATCCATGTTTCAGACAAGGCCATCAAATTGCCTTGTTTGGGATGGGTTCCATACCGCAAGAGCCGTGATATCGAAGGCGAGATTTGCAATGCCACCATTCGCCGTTCTGCCAGCGGAAAGTATTTTGTGTCTATTCTTTGCAAGGTGGAGATTGAGCCTAAACCTTGTATCGACACCATGATTGGATTGGACGTTGGCCTCAAATCCTTTGCCGTTGACAGCAATGGGCAGGAATACCAAAACCCAAAGTATCTGCGGAAAGCGGAAATCAGGCTGCGGCGTGAACAGCGCAAGCTGTCCCGACGGCAGCATGGTTCCGCCAACTGGGAAAAGCAGCGAATCAAGGTTGCCCTCTGCCATGAGAAGGTAAGTAACCGCCGCAATGACATGCTTCATAAGTTGTCCACCACACTGGTGAATGAGAACCAAATCATTTGTGTGGAGGATCTCAATGTGAAGGGGATGTTGCGGAACCACCATCTGGCAAAAAGTATTTCGGATGCCGCCTGGAGTGAATTCTTCCGGCAGCTGGAATACAAGTCCGCATGGGCTGGCAGAGTGGTAGTGAAGGTTCCTACCTTCTTCCCCAGCAGCCAGACCTGCGGAAATTGTGGATTTCAAAACAAAGAGGTCAAGAACCTCAGTGTAAGACATTGGACCTGCCCCATGTGCGGATGCACTCACGACAGGGATATCAATGCGGCAAATAATATTCTAAAGAAAGGAGTGGGTCTGCTGGCTACGCCAGCTGCTTTATAATCACAGAACTATTGGTACGGCCAGGGTGGCCGGAACCAAACGTCTGTGGAGAGTATGACCTCTGTTGGCGCTGCGGTGCCAACAAGCCAGCTCGACGAAGCAGAAAGCGATATTGCGTGAATCCACACGATATGTCGCAGACCCGATATCCGTTCCTACCGTCATCACCTCAACGAGGATGAAATCCTCACTGCAATGCAGAGTTGCCGCATCAAAGCCTCTGCCAAAACAATGACATTCCTGCTGGCTGCTTTCGTAGTCGGTGGAAAAACTTCCCTGGAGGAATACAGAGATATCATGGAAGAGGAGAGCATCTCCAAACGAGACATCCAGATGGTCTACGAAAAGCTGGCTGAAGCATAAGCAAAATACCGATACCACATATTTTAGAGAAAAGGGCCGTTCTCACACAGGGCGGCCCTTTTCTTCTGTGACAAAATAAATATAATAAAAAGCATAAGATAAATCATATTGTTACGCACTGTCGTTACATTGTTTGTCTTAAAAATCCGCAAGGCCATCTCGAAAGAGATGGCCTCATTTTTTTTACAACAAAATGAGGTGATCGTACAATGAAAAAGATTCAGGATTTTGGGGAAAAGATTGGAGGTGCCCGGAAAGATGTTTGGGCGGCACGTGGACTCATGCTCGATGATCTGATGAGCATGAACTCTATGGAACGTTCCAAATATGCTAAAAAGGCATATGTTTGGCCTGCCCCGAACTGGGAACAGATGCTCAGCGATGGCGAAGATCAGGGGCTGCTTTACTGGAAGAATGAAATGCGAAAAGCCTTTCCGGCCAATCCGTATATCCGTGTATCACAGAAGGACGACGAAGAAGCCATCCGTGCAGCCCAGGATGCCTATGTTGCATTCTGCGCCGAGTATCGTGCAGCGGTTATGGCTGTATCTGAACTTTCCAAAGTTGGCGATTTCTGCAAAGAGTTTTTGGTCGCCAATGAATATCTCATCGAAAACAAATATGGTGGGTACCGGTACTCCGTGACCCCCAAAGCTGCCAACTGCATCTCGAACAAGATGGTTCATCTTGCCCAGATCAGAAACGTCCGTTCTCTGAAAGCCGAAGCGGCCACAAAACTGTTCGCAATTCCCAAAGAGAAAAAGGCCTATACAGCTGCAACCCTGCGATATCAGGTATTCCGCTACGACAATAACGCCGTCAAAATCTCGTCTGATCGGCGAGAAACAGGTATCCAGATCATTATCAGCACAGCATCTTCCAAGATCTACTTCTATGATTACCGGGGCCTGAAAGCCGATGACATTGAAGTGGGCACCTATTTTGTGCTGGATATCAAGACTCACAGTGTAGAGGCCAACTTCAAAACTGAGGCAGAAGCAATCGAGCATGTCGCATCTCTCGCCAAACAGGCGCAAGAGAAGGAAAATGGCACCAAAGACAGTCCCACCAAAAAGACAAGGAAGACAAGTTTTTCTGTCAAGAAACTTGATCGGATTCAGCGCACGATTCCCTCTCATCTTTCCGCTCATGCGGGAGAAAAGGAATTCCTGCGGGATCTGCATTTCCGAGCCTGTGAGTTCGGAAACTGGCTCGGTGAGGATGAACGTCAGAAACATTTGGATCTGGCCTATGATTCCTTGGCTGACTTGGCCGATCTTCTTGGCGTTGAGCATGAAGACGTTTCACTCAACGGAACTCTTGCACTGGCTTTTGGCTCTCGTGGCCGTGGTGGTGCCGGAGCGGCATCTGCACACTACGAACCGACTCGTCAGGTAATCAATCTGACGAAGATGAATGGTGCTGGATGCCTGGCACATGAATGGGCACATGGGTTTGACCATTTCATTGCCCAGAAGCTGGGAATTACCGCTTCCGGGTACCTCTCGGAAAAAGTCTTCTCCCAGAGTAGCAAGTATTCTGATAAGATACCCAAGGCATATGTGGAGCTGGTTGATCTCTTTACACACCGCAGCACGCCTGTTTCTGATGAGGAAGCTGCGCAAAAGAAAAAACAGTCTCTCGATCAATATGCGCTTGGTCTGCGGTGTATTTGTAACACCTATTATCCCAGAATGAGTGCCACCCCGGAAACAGTAAACGCCTGGAAGGAATGCCTCACTCATATGATTGACTCTATGAGTGACTATAAGGATGATGAACATTTCCAGCCGTTACAGGATCTGGCAGATCAGCTTCCGGCCCGCGCCAGGAGAGGATTTATCAAGGACGTTTTGCCACGTCTTTCGAGATTTAAAAAGGCCATCGATGCCCCGCTGTCCGAATATAAGAATGTCCGGGGGATGCCCAGTCAGTTCTTGAAAGGCAGTCAGGAATTCGATAAAAAGTTCTCGAAGGCCGGTCAGGGATATTGGGCGAGTATTATTGAAATGTTCGCCCGTGCCTTTGATTGCTATATCGAAGACAAGCTCAAAGAGCGGAAGCAGCACAGCGATTATCTGTCGTCCCATGCGTCCTCTTTCTTCACCGTCATTGATGTGGAAAAAGACGAAAGCGGTGCCAACAAAGCCTGCTATGCCTATGCTTTTCCTGTTGGCGAAGAGCGGAAAGCCATCAACGAGAAGTTCGATGAGCTGTTCGAACAGATCAAGGATATGGGAATCTTCCATCGCTGCGAAACAACGTCTGAACAGATTCAGCAGCCTGCTCCTGCGATTGCAGAAGAACCGGTTCCTGAGCCTGAAACTGAAGTGGCCAAAGCAGCTCCCGACTCTGTTCAGGATCAGGATAGCGCAGACGAAACGCCTGCCGAGTCTGATGCCCTGACCGAACACAGCGAGGCGGTCGTTCAGTTCCTGAACTGCAGCGCTGTTGCTACCGTCACACCCAAGATCATGACGATAGCGCAGAAACGGGAATGGAAAACTGCCGTATTCCATGTCTTCAAAGAACCGTCTCAGGAAAACGCCACTGAACTTTCCACGCTTCGGGAAAAGATTATTGGCCGAAATATTCCTGCCTATAATCTGCACCAGATCACGACGGCAGCCACTACCATGAAAGCCCCCGCACCTGTGGTAGAGATCTCGAAAACCGCCGATATCATGCAGCAGACGAAAGTCACTGCTCATCAGATTTCGTTCGATGAGTTGATTCGTGTTGCAAGATAAATATAATTCAGGATATAAGATAAATAATATTGTCTGACCAGGTTTTCCTGTATTTCGGGCTATTATTTGTCTTCACAATCCCATGGTGGTCATCTCGAAAGAGATGGCCACCTTTATTTTATTTCAGGAGGTAGATATCTATGCTGAACCAAAACGACTTGGGGAAACTGGCTCCCTGGCTCACTAAGAATAAAGTGGTCAATCTCGAAGTCAAAGACCGGGGCCGTAAAGGCCGCGAAATTCTCATCGAATATGATGACGGCACCAAAATGACCGGAAACCTTGATGCTCCTAACTTTACCATGCGTCCCATGACAGGCCTTACATCCATTGTGTCCTACTTTGCCCGTGGCAAATACGGCAGCAATGCCTGGCGTGGGAACTGTTCCGGGCTATTGATCCGTGATCTGCTGAACTACTATCGCCCGGATACTTTCGGTGACCTTGCTGTAGGTTCCGGCACTTCTATTGAAGTTGCCAAAGATCTCGGTTATACTAAGTCCAATACCGTTTTTTCGGATCTGAATCCAAAATACGGAGGAATCGACATTTCCAACCCGGATCTGGATTTTCCGTTGATGGATTTCATCTTCTTCCATCCGCCCTATTATGTATTTCCCGGAAGTTCGATGCCGACCTATTCCGGGAACATGTGGGGGAAAGAAGCAAATCCTCATGATGGAAGCCGCATCACTGATCCGATTGAGTTCAAGCGCTGGTTTGACCTGTGCAATGCCAATCTGTACCGCCTTCTCCACAAAGGCGGACGTATGGCGATTCTAATGGGCGATTCCCGATATCGCGGAGATTATTATTCCATGTTCAAAAACATGGATATCTTCGGCGAAATCGAGCAGGTCATCATCAAAGAGCAGCACAACTGCTATGCCGACTCGATCAAATACAGCGGAAAATTCATTCCCATCGAGCACGAGTATCTCGTAATCATCAAGAAAACCGGCCCCTATATCATTCCGGTTACGCATGTCCAGTTTACATCCTGTGACATGCGGCAGTCGGTAAAGTCCACATGGGCAAATGTCATTGCCATGATCCTGGAAAACCACGGCGGCACAATGACAAAGGCAGCTTTAACTGCCGAAATGCAGCGGCATCCGAAAGCCGCAACCAATAACCATATCTACGCAAAGCTCCGCCAGGAAATCCAGCGGCATCCTCGCATGTTTTCTCATACGGAAGACAGCGTGAGCCTGGCCACTCCCGCAGCGTAAAGGAGGAAACGATGTACTACTATTTGACCACATACAGTTTCGACGATGAAAAAAGTCTCCACGGCCCCTTCAGTTCCTACGAGGCTGCATGGGAAGCAGTCAGTGAAGCTGCAGACGAGGAATACCGTATTGACACCGAAGAAAACGGGTATGATACCCAGATCGATAAGCAATACGATGAGGGCAAAATCGTATTGCTGAATCGATTCGATGATCAGGACGATAAAACCGAATGGTTCATTGTTGATGCCCCGTGTACTTTTCTGGAAGGTGCACTTCAGAATGCGAAAAAGGTACTTGTCCAGAACGGTGTTCCTATGGAAAAGGCATCCGATGTACTTCTGCAGCTGAAAGAAGTCCTTTTCGGGACTCAGATACCGCTCATTCTCGATCAGAAGAATTGATTATTTTCCCAAATCAAAAATAAGACGCAAGCGCTGTGCACCCAAGATACGGGTGCGCAGCGCCTATTTTTGTGATACAATGAAAATAAAGAGAAAACTCCAAAATCAGGAGAACCATTTTATGTTTTCTGAAGATCGTGAATGGCATCAAGATCTATTGATTCCAGCGAAAAATATAAGTAAAACCACAATCACACGAAAAACTCAATATGGCGAAAAAGAATATAGGGTGATATCTCTTCCCAAAGAATCAAAATACCCGGAATATCAAACATATTGGAGCGATCGGTGTATTTATAATGAGGGCAATGGTATTTGTGAGCTGTCTTATCATTCAGGTTTTTCTGTACAGTTGTCACACAAAGACGCAAAAAAAGGAACGAGCTATAAAAGATATACTATCAGCGTGGACGAATTTAGAGATCAGTTCAGCCAAGAAATCTCCAAACTAAAAGACAAAGAAGCAGCAAGAATCAATAAGGAAAATGAAATACGAAGCAAGCTAAACTGTTCATTGGTATTGATTCGGCTACACCAAAGGCTACAACTTGTTTTTGTAGATAATGAATCCCAGCAAATTATTTTCCTTTATGAGCAAAAATCTCTTGGCCGAAAAAAGATAAGAAACACTAAGCGCTGGAAAATCGAAAACCATTTTGTAATAAAAGATTTTGGATCGTCAAGTATTCAAAATTGGGAAAACATATTACCGACTCTCGAAAAATACAATAAAATCTATGAGGAAATATCAAGACAAAAAAACAATTTTCAAGCTATAATTGAACACCAAAATGATTGCTACGATCTATATAAACAGCTGTTAATAACACTAAATGAGTTTTATAATGCAACAACCCAACAGTTGGAATCCTTGATATCGGCTGCACTTCATGTGCAATAGCAACATTCCAATCTTTACGGCTGTTACAAAGTTAATATAATGAAACTTATAAGATAAATCATAAATGATGCGCAAACCGTACACATCTTTATTATTTGTCTTTCAAAATCCGTCAAAAGGCCATCTCGAAAGAGATGGCCTTTTCATTTTGGCAAAAACAAAGGAGTAATGTTATGGACAGAGTGAATTATGGCGACCTGCTTGAACAGGCAAAGCAAAAGTACGATGAGGTTTCCCAGAGCGCTGAATGTGGAACCGTCTTCGACGGCGATACCATCCTGAAGGACATCATGGACGACGTGGATTTTGAAATCAGCGGTCTTTTTGAAGATATCTACAACATATTCAAAAAGACCACTGACCCGGAATCTATGGCCCAGTTGTTCTTTGAGTTCACCGGAATCGAGTTCGAGGAATACCTGAAGCGCTGCATTAACGAAAGCCGGTTTGAAGCTGTTACCGAGAAGAACTCCAACAAAGTCTAAGGGGTCTTTCGCCACATTATCTACCGGAGGTAATTGTATGCAGTTTTATTGCGCCGGTGAGATCTGGGATACCGATAAGCCCGTATACGTTTTAGGGCAGTATGTACTCAGATGGTTTCCGCTTTCATCGCAGGATTTGCCCCGTCTCAATGACAATGAACTTGTCTGCAAAAAAGTATATATCAAAACAATTGAGATTGAGCACGATGGCCCGCAAAGCTGGGTCAAGAACTTTACGACAACCTGCCCGTCAGACAGAATGATTACGCTTTCTGTAACCCGAAGTATTATCGGCAAATCGCCTAAAAAAGCAAAAGAAAAATACAAAGCATTGCTGGAAGGAGCTGCACAATGAATATCAAATTCAAATATGTCGAACATTATCTGCCCCCTCGCTGCCGGAAATACCGGAGCCGTGAAGTGGAGGATTCCATCGATGTCAATATCCCCGTAGTCCCGGCCGAAGATGCGCCGGTTGCCTGTACCGTGAAAAACGGCTTTGACCTTTCCGCTGACACCAAAGAACTGGGCCACGGAGAATCGCTCCCGTTTGACGTGTACGATGTCCGCTACTACCACGGGAAGTTCTATCGGCGGCAAAAGCGTCGGGATTTTTACTCTGGCGCAAAAGGATTTGCCGAAGCTGAAGATCTTCAGCTCCACATTCAGGCAGCAATGCGCTCTTTCCACTGCGACAGAGATCTTGCCCAGCAGGTGGAGAGAGTCAACAACCTGGCTGCCGACTACATTTTCATCCGTGATGAAGTGTGGTGCGAATGCGGAGAACCCAGATACGAAATTGCTACGTTCGGCTTGGGCCACAACCACGGCGGTACGAGTGTGTTCGTACAGCATTCCTACAACGGGAACATTTCGGCCGAGCGGTATTTCAATGCCAATGACCGGGAAAAAGCCTTTGAGACGGCCATTTCTATTGCGTTACGGCGCGGAGACACCAAATCCGTAGCACATATGAAAGAGTACACCGACATTACTGTGTTCATGCCGGAAGTTTTCACAGCCGACCCTGCCAACGAAGCAGGGGAGGGGGATCCCTTCATCAATCGAATGGAACGGATCTGTGAAGCGTGTGGATCTGCTAAAGAAGCCGGTTTTGTGACGATGGCCGCAGCCCTCAAAACCATGTAACGACAATACTCACATACGGAGGAAAACAAATGAATTACACAAAGACTGTTGCGCAGAGCCTGAAAACTCTGCAGGATAACTATAAGCTGTCTACCATGACCGGAAAGCAGTTGTATGATGCCTATGGCATTCATCGCGGCGAAACTCTGTGGGAGGTTGATGAGACTTTCCCGGACGGTTACTGCATGGAAATCAAGTCTGTTGCGGGCGAAGAAGATGAAACCGCACAGATTTCTGTTCTGCTTCTTGATCGGGAGGGAACCATTGTCGCCGACACCAGTGAAGACCATGAAGACGATATGGTTACGAACAGCTATGAGGCCGACAATGAAAATGGCGATCATTACTGCGTCAACGTTGTCCTGGAACCTTGCGCCATTCCTCTGCGCTGTGAAGACGACGATAACCCGTACACAGCATATATCAACTCCGAGTGGCTGGAAGGTGATCAGGGCGACTATCTGTTCAATTTCTTGGCAGAATACACATCTGATTCTACCAGGGAAATTCTGCCCCACGCAATTCTCTATGGCGAAGTCGCCATGATCGAGTACGACAACGGTGAGGTGGAAATCCCTAAAGGGAAACGTTGGATCATCGATGCGGCAAAGAAGCAGATGGCCAACAAAGCCAATTACCTCAAAGCCATGCAGTGCCTGGTAGACAACGGCATTGAACGCGATGAGGCATACACTGTTCTGGAAGCCATGCTGGCAATTCTGAATGACGCCGATGCCTCAGATGTCCTGGATCAGGAATCCGTGGAGCAGTTCGAGTATACATCGGCCGTGGAAGCACTGAAACGCGCCGTGTTCATGAATGGCCGTGATGATATCGAGGATTTTCTGGGGACTGTGATCCCTGATTCTATGGAACACGATACCATCGACAACTTCATGGATGAGATCATCGAACAGATGCCGCCTGAAGATCTCGACAACTTCTTCAAAAAGTACGAAATCGAGTACAAAGTTAAATAATTATCGCTAAGTATCCGCGAAGAGGCGTCTCCGAGAGATCGGGGACGCCTCTTCTTTTTTGTTGCAAAGTAAATAAAATGGAGAATATAAGATAAGTCAAATGTGTCCCGCACAAAGCGGGCGCTTTATACTTGTCTTTCAAAATCCACCGAGGCCATCTCAAACGAGATGACCTCTATTTTTTTAGGAGGTTATATGTTATGAAAAACGCAACCATCAAAAAGTATATCCGCAAGATCGTCGGCGAAGCCATCAAGTTTTTTGTTTTCTGCTGCATGTTTATGGTCGTCATGTCCATTTGCAGCATGATCGAAAACATGAACTTGCTGATGCTCCTGGCCGCCATCATCTGGCTTCTGCTGGCTAACTTCGCACTGGGCATCTACTACGATACCTGCAAAAAGCCTGTCAAAGCAACCCTCAAAAAGGAGTTTTCTCATAATGTACATTGATTTCACCATCACCGGCATACAAGCTACTAATGACTGCCCGCCCGAAAATGTTATCCACATTTCAGCGAAGGACGCATCTCTCGGCGCTCACTATGTTTCGGGGAGCATCCTTCATTTTCTGGCTGAAAAATATGGCCAGAAAAATGTAGGATACGAATTGGAGCGGCTGGCTCATGAACCTGCCGTCATTTATATTGACGACATTATTCACGCAAACGATGATGACCTTCTCAATCCGGGTGTTTTGATTATGCTTGGCGCAGATATCGCCAGAAGCATGTCCCCGTACTGGAAAGTCATTTTTACTAAATGCATCGAATGCAGGAGGTAGGTCATATGGAATTTTCGAAAGAAATGCAGGGGATTGCTTCTTTGGAAACCAACGATGTTTACCAGGAGTATATCTACCACGTACTCAGAAAACAGCACGAGCAAAGACTCGAACTCAATTTCGCGGCGCTGAAAGAAAAGTGTGACAAAATGGCTGAATCTTCCATCCTTCGCACGCCCACAATGCTCATCTACGGCCCTCGCTGGACGGGAAAGACCTTGATGGCAAAACGCCTGGCAGCGCACGCGAAAGTACCCCTTATTCATGTTCAGCTACGCTGTCTCATGGCTGTTCCGATTGAACAGGCAATCCGATACCTTTCGTTGGCCTTTGATTTTGCCCGGAACACGCCAAGCATTCTTTGCTTTGAAGACCTTGACCTCATGTGCCCTGGGTTAAATCAACCCGAACAGCATAAAGGGTCTATCCTGATCCCGATTTTTAAGGACGAAATATCTCGTCTGAAAAACACAACTGCCGTAATTGGAATAACGAAATCCATCAAAACTGTAAATCTCAACGATGAGATCGCATCTCTATTCACACTCAAAGAGGAACTCCCGCTTTTTAACTATGAAGACAGCTGCACTCTTGTCACATCCGTCTGTCATTCTGCAAATTTCCCAGACAAAAAAATATCCAAATTGCTGAAAGAGTTCAGGCTTAAAGAAGATCAGACATATTTACCCAAGATTCTTGTCCGCGAGACATTCAACATGCTGCTTCAGTGAACTTGCTCATGACCCATGAAGATATCAGGTATCTTCCCCCTGCCTAAAGGCAGGGGTTTTCCTACACTATATGATAAACCTCAAAGAAAGGAAGTGAAGAGAGACCTATTTGATTTCATTCAAAGAGGTACTCAAATCCTATGTCTAAATTCTATATCGGGAATATCGTAACCAGTGACAATGCTGCAGAACGGCGCATTGCGCTGATCTCCAAACCGACTTTTGCCCTAGTGTCGAATTCGATTCCTGGCAATGAATGTGCTGCGCTTAAAGATGCTCCCTATGTATGGAAAGTCGAAAAAGAGAAACGTGACCGCAAAGGTGACACGTTTTTCATCTGCACTCCTATAAGGAAACTCTCCGCGCTTTGCATCAAAAATCAGGAAGACTACACAGTAAAGGGCGCAGTTCTCAATGCGCTTTGCAACGACCTGATCATCAGTGCCGAGCAAATGCAAATTCTGCGACGGATGGCTCGTTCCAACAATCTGCCGAGTCTGTCCGACCAAGATGTTCTTTCCGCGCAGGACAAATTGATTGAGAAGCTCACTAAAGGAGAAGTCTCCGATACGCAACTCCTTCAGCAGGCATATACTCCCATCCAATCCGCCCCGGATCAGGCTCTGCTCATTCCTTTGTACGCCAATACGCTCGAAATTGGCCGCGTAACCGGGATTTTTCTTCAGGACAAATTCAACAGAGACTGCAGGATCCATCTCACCGCCAAAAATCTTGACGAATGGAAATCGGCAATCCCTGAATATCTCCTGATTAAACGGGACGGAGAAAAAATCCGTGTTGATTTTGACATGAACAAAGTCAGCGTGAAGATGATTGGCGACAATATTCCGAACTACGATCCAGAATGGACGCTTCCGTCTGCCATGAAAATCATCGTCAATAAGAGCGGGGAACAGTTCTGCGCATATCTTCCGAAGAATGATCCTCAATACAGCGTTTACATGAACGCCATGGGTTTGTGCATCTACGAAAACCAGTATATTCCCCTGAATCACCCTGCATGGAGCCTTGCCAATTTCTCCATTGGCGAAAAAATCTGTGATATCCACAGCATGCAACACATTCAGTTTGAGAATGGTATGTATGGTTTCTATCCTGCCATTTATATGGTCAAGAAATATCCCGGCCCTATGAAAGGCATGGATGTACGTGTCATCGGTCACTCCATTGAAACCATGCAGTTTCTGTTTTCGCCGAAATGGTGATACAAGATGAAATTCATAATTATGGATCGGTATGATGCTCATGACTTCTGCATGGAAGAACATTCGTTCAGAACTTGCATTATAAGCATCAACACCGTTGGAGGCAAAGCCAATTACCTTCCAAAGACATCTGTGAACCGAATTGCAGCGGTTTTACCGCTCTGGTTTGATGATGAACTATGTGGAACCCATTCCTTTGATAAGAACATCGCCGCACAAATTCTTCGATTCATAGATATATGGAAAAAACGTGTCGATTGTATCCTTGTTCATTGCGATGCCGGTATATCGAGAAGCGCGGCAGTTTGCGCTGCGTTGAAGCGATATTTAGGTGAAGATGATTGGGATATCTTTCGGGATCCCCGATATGACCCCAACGCCCTTGTATATCATACAATGATGGAACAAATCGATGCTTCCTACATCCCATGCTCGGACGAAAGAAAGTTCGCGCTTTTAGGCAACAAATAAAAAAACAGGCGGTTCTTTCGAGAGCCGCCTATTTTTTATTCTGGTTTATTGTTGCAAGATAAATACAATAAGACTTATAAGATAAGTCGTATGAGCCAAAAACAATGTATGGCATATTACTTGTCTTTCAAAATCCACCAAGGCTATCTCTTACGAGATAGCCTTCTATTTTTTAGGAGGAATATATTATGTCTCTGTATGAAGACCTGCTCGCATTCTGCAAAGATGACAACCAGTATTTTTTCACCAGTCCCAAGCTGTACGTAACGATTTTTAAGACAAAAGTATCCGATCAAACGATCGCGCTGCTCAAAACCAATCATCCCATCCAAAATCAGTTGTTGCTCCAGCCCTGGTATGACACAACCTTTGATACTCTGGGGTTTTACCGGAACGGCGAGGTTTACCTTTCTCCCAAGGCCTCTTTGCCGCTGAGCTGGATGGGCGAAAACGAAAACGACTTCAACCCCTATCCGCTTGATGAGATGATGAGTCGCCTCAACAAGTTCCTGACGGACACGCTGCGGTCTTTGGTCGGCGAGCAGCCACCGCTTTATTCCGATAAGCGACTCACCAACATGGCCAAAGAAAAGTATATGAAAGAACCCACATTCACCGCCAAGATCGACATCCATGACGTGTTTTCTTCCCAGTATTTCAGTCAGGTGACTCCGCCGGAAAAAACGATCACCAGCGACAATGATATTGAAGCATACCTGGATGATGGCGACAAGTGGATCAATGACCGTGTAAACCTTTGGTTCTCGGACAAAGATACCAAAGCGGCGTTCGTCCGGTATATCAAAGATATGCTGACGATCGAAGCGATCATCAAAGAAGTGAAGGATATCCCAGAGCATTCCTGGAACCGGAAACTTCGTTTTCTCCAGGCGATCAAGGATAAGCAGCGTGTCGTTCTGGATGTGAAATATCGGGATTCCATCCTGACATTCCACTATGACACCAATCAGCTGCACAACGTTGACGGTTCCTTTTATACCTGGTGGATCCCGGCATCTGAGCGCGTCTTCGTAGAAGGACAGATCAATCAGTTTACCTTCGATGACATCCTGGATGTCATGTATCGCGGGAAGATCATCTACCAGAAGACCAAGAACGAACCCGCCGATATGTTGCCTGCCAAATTTCTGCCCAAGGTTCAAGCCGTCAAGCAGCATTTCAAGGATCTTGCCGCCAAACTGAGTCAGTCTGGCAGATCGTTTGAGGAAAATGTGGCGTGGCTCCAGAATGCCACGAATGATGACGGAAAATCCTTGTATGAAAACGTCTCCGGGTACGATGACGATGATTTTGGGCAAAAGCGTATCACGCTCGACTACCATGACGTGACATCCGAAATCGTCTACAACCACAAAACCGGCCAGTACAACCTTTCGGACATCTGCACGGTTTTCCTGAGTCCCGAATCAGAAAAGTTTGTTGACAATTTCCACTGGTAATCTATCCAGCCGATAACAAAAACTAAGCGGGGCGGTTCCTGTACCCAAGGAACCGCCTCTTATTTTTGTGTCTGTTGCAAACTAATTATAATGAAATCAAGAAATCAGAAAGGAAAAATAAACAGATGCCCATGAAATTACATTCATTCAAAATAAAACCCTGTCTTGGATCTTTAGATCTGAAAATGCTGGCCCTTCTTTTTATGGTCGCTGATCATATTTTTTATTTCTTTGAATACACCGGATATGTGCCCGGTGTTTTTACAGTGATCGGTCGATTATCAGCGTATCTCTATCTATTCTGCGCCGTAGAAGGATTCGCACATACACATAACAGAAAAAAGTATTTTTTGAGCATCTACATTCCGTCTATTGGTATGGGCTTTCTCCTCCATTTAATGGAATACCATCATCTGTTTGTGCGAAAGGATGGATTTTATCCGCAAAACGCCATTCTGATGAATTTGGTATTGCTTTGTATCATGTGGCAGGGGATAGACTGGTATAAAGCGGGAAAACACTTCAAAGGAATTTCCTGTCTGTTGCTGCCGCCTGTCTATATGTTCGTTTCCGTTTGCTTGCGCCAAATTCCGGGACTCGTTCATGCCATGAGTTTGCTGGATTATACTCTTTTGCCCAACATCGGATATATTCCAGACGGGGGGATCATTTACCTTGTAATAGGCATCGTTCTATATGCCACAAGAAATCAGAAATTTCTTCAACTTACAGAGTTTGTTGTTCTGACCCTTTTCATGCAAATTGGTTATCGCGGAATGTACTGGGTTCAAGATCCAAATTTTCAGTGGAGCTGGCTTCTGACAAATGTCCATTATTGCCAATGGGTAAGCGTATTTACGGTAATTTTCATGGCTCTTTATAATGGGAAGAAAGGCACGGTAAGAATCGGAAAATCCTTTTTCCATTGGTTTTATCCTGTCCATGTGTATTGTCTTTATGCGATTTCGTATTTTTTATAGAATAAACGAAATCATTGTCATAATTCCTTCAAAATAAAGCCGAGAATAGCAACCTCGTGATCTGTGAGAATATATCGATAAAATTGCTCCTTTTTTACTGAATTTTCTTTTCCTTTGTTGCAGAGTAAATATACTGGAGTCATAAGATAAGTCATATGCGCTACCAAAATCAGCGTGATATTTCTTGTCTTTCAAAATCCACCAAGGCTATCTCTTACGAGATAGCCTTCTATTTTTTTAGGAGGTTATATTATGGTTCCTCAGTTGCTCACTCACACACTTTTGGATGTTCCTGAGAATATCCGCAAAAGCCTGGTTTGCTACGCAAAGATTCGAGAAAGTCTTCAATTTCACACCGTTTTCTTCTCCGCCGAAGAGTATCTGAAATTTGCTCTGAATTCGACCGAAGAAGAACTGCACGCATATACCCTTTACAATGAGACAGAGATCTGCCTCAACAGAGCCACTTTCTTCAAGGATGACCACACCTCGGATACAAATATCATAGAGTGCGGCCTCCTTCGCTGGATGCTGTTATGTACCAATGATCGCATTATCCAGCCCCCTATGATTTTTAATTCCTTGGAGGCTGCGCGGGAAAAAATGTGTGATGCCTTTGCTGAGGCCACCAACTATTCACGCGATGCCCTCTCAGAGTTCACAGAAGAGTACCCTGATGAGTGTGAAATTGCCGACTACTCTGCCAAGTTGAATAAATCCGTCAACGAAAATGGCAATTTCAATTGGAAAATCATGCCCTGTTTCCAGCGGGATATCTTTACGTTCACCATCGACCGTTCCAGCAATATTTATTTCCTTTGATGAAGGAAGAATAGATATTTATTCTGGACTAGAAAGGTAAAAGGAGAATTATATGATTTACGTCTTGAAGTCCATTGTCAACAACGATGAAACCGCGACCTGTGATTTCCAGCTTTTTCCGACATGCGATGAGGCAAAAGCCGCAATGGCTACGGCCTTCGAACACACCAAGGCCCTGTGCCCGCACGAGGAGCTGCCGTTTTCTTCCAACGCTTGCGATGGAACACAGCGCATCGAAAAGATTGCCACCATCAACGATGATTGGGCGGAAATCTCAATCATTGAAGACGGATATACTACGGATCACCATACTTGGGAAGTGATCGCGGACGACCGGTTCATGCCGAAACCGCTTATGCCCAAGGTCGCGGTCGGCAAGGAATATGTCTTTTTCTATGGAAGCGATGATGGAGATTCGCGGCAGCTTATTCTCCACAATGGCCGGAAGTGCAAGGTCATTGCAGACTCAACTTCGCTTCTGAAAAACGAAAAGGTGGCTGAAAGGCTCAGAATGGTCAACGGTGGCCTGTTCTGTGTTACCTTCGACATTCCGATGCCGGGAGATGACGATGCCGGAAACGAGTTCGATGTATATGCGATTGAGCTGACAGAACTCGATGATTGCATTGAAAGCAAATATGGCGGGTTCTTCATGAGAAAGAATGACGCCTGCAAGAGCTGATCCACCATCTATTCCAGATTTCCAATAGGCATTTCCGAGGCCAGGAAGGAGTATAACACTATGAATTCGTCTAATAAAACGTCCAAATCTAATGCAGAATCCCTTATTCCTGCATTCCTCATAACCGGCTGCACTATTGATACAGACAACGGTGATCAATATCCGATTCGGCCGATTCCCGCATATTCGGAAGAGGATGCCCAGAAAAAGCTGGAGAATGCATACTTTGAAGAGCTGGAGAAGCGAGGTCTGACCAACAATGGTGCTTGCGATGAAAAGGATGAGTCCGCACCTGGCGGGTTCGTCTCTCATTTTGAAGCAGGCATCTACAACTATGCAGAGTTTGCCAACGATGCCTTAATCATGGTTGCGTCTTTCGTCGCATTCCCGTACACGACTGCATAACAAAAGAAAATAAACATAAGGGCGTGTAAAATATGAAAATGAATCAAATTGTGTTTGTAACTGAAGAAGACTTCGCAAGGATCAATCGTTTTCTTCATGCCACAAAAGACACCGGTGTTCAGGGCGACAGTAATATCACCTACACCGTAAAATTTCCTGATGGAATTGAGGCTGATCTGAGCTGCTGCGGCAGTATTGACGGCCCGTCCTGGGCAGAGGCTGTGTTGTTTGACCACGGATGTGAAGTGGCCTGCTCCCAGCCGAGTGACAATTTTCTTGGCCCCTGGGAGATTGATTTCAACGGTAACACCTATGCTATTGCCGTTTGTGTGAAGGAAACTCCCACGGTTCCGGATCAAAAGAAAAACGATATTTCTGTTACCATCCGAGCATTAGATGGCAGACAGATGACCCTACCGCTCGGTCAGCTCATGAAGTTGGCCGGATTCTCAAAAAACGCTGTGCCCTGCATGGTTCAAATTTCGACGCAAAAGGACGGCCACCAACTGTTAGCTGATATCAGTTTGGAACCGGATTTTCCGGGAATCCGCATCTGCGGATACAGCAACAAAAAGATGTTCGATCTTGCTGGTGTTGAACTTCCCAACGATGACAACCCGAACGAGTTTGTTGCTCGTCTTTATGCCGGGTGTACGGAATATGAATCCGATGCTCCCGTTGCTATGGTCAAATCCAATGCTGACGGAATGGCCCCAACCGGCGCTCCGTATACGGCGGATGATGAACTCACCAAAAATGTGTTTATCAATCGTCCTATTGCCCAGCCCTGTTGCTGGAACGCCCCGGAACCGTTGCCCGAACACAGAGAAGATTGATGCCGTACCATGAAAGGAAAAATCTATGAACTATAAAGAGGCTTTGAGAAAGGTCAATTCACTGACGGGATGGAGCATCTCGATCGGATTCTATGATTCCGAAAACAGAATGTCCTTTCTCAACATCGGTCTTGACAGGCTCCTGTATGCATGGATTACCGACGGTCTGAAAAATCCTGCAGACGATGCTTATGTCTACGGGGTCGTGCTCAGCTACTGTACCGGCGCTGCCTATGTCATCGACTGTGGAGAATTTGATCCACTGACCTTCGAAGATCTCATGCTGTACATCCAGGAAAGAAGCCAACAATAATCTGTTGCCGCTCCCGGACATCACGTTCGGGAGCGGCTTTTTTTGGCTTGTTTTGTGTTGCAGAGTTATTACAATTAAAGCCATAAGATAAGTAGAAGCACAAATTTCCGCTTCTTTGTGTACTATTTATCTTCAAAATCCCCCGGTTATCTTGAAAAAGATGACCGGGATATTTTTTTGGAGGTGATATAAATCATATTTTTTGATTCTCTGAAATCCAGAGAATATCTGCTTTGATTATCTAAAGAAAGGGATTGAATCATGAACAAAACCAGTATTTCTCTTCTTACTTTGTGGAAACACCTGAAAGGCAGACACACCGCACATGGCTATCAAATCGTTGTGACAACCTCTGCTGAGAATTGGGACGGTTCTTACCCAGCCCCCGATGAGAAGCTACTCGATTCTGCATACTTTGATCTGTGCGGTACCGATGGCTGCGTTTGCTGTGACGGAGAAGAGTGTCTGTTTGAAAAGAATGGGCACGATTATCTCATGACAAACAACGAGGGTGAAACCACAACCACATTTACGCTGACTGAAGAAGAGTTCGGCGTAGCGACTTTTGAATGACTGGAGGTAAATCAATATGGGATGTTTCAGCTGGATGTTTGCTGATGAACAAAACCGGCAAAATCTCTGTACCGGGAAAAGAGCATATATTTTCTGCCCGGACAATTCCATCATCACAGAACCGGCGTATGATGGAGTTGGCGTTTTTGGCGGGAAGGACATTTACGAACTGGTGGCAGACTGGAATCGCAAGTATCTGAGCGAACACCCGGATTTTATGATTCCCGTTGGCTCCAGTGAGACATACGATCCTGATCTTCAGATATACATTTCCCAACGCAAAAAGAAGATCAGCGAATATCCCTGGTACCCGTTCTATGCGAATCTGGGTCTTACCCCGAATGAGGTGGCCCGGAAATGGGCTGAATCTACCAATAATCAGGCAGGTACGGAATACCGTTTGATCGGTATTGATATTGCCTGCTATTCGTCCCAGAACGCCGCTCTTCCGTTTCCGATCAAAGTCTGTAAACGGAAGACAGGTCATACCTATGCCACGCTTCCTGCGTCTGAATCCGACCCGTATGACGGTGCCAGATCATATAAAAAGGAGATGCCCACAGCTATGAAAAAGACACCTATGACTCAGCCCGAATTTCTGAGTCGAGAGGATATCCGGGCCTATGTACGGGATAAGCGAAAGGAGATCAGCGATCTCTATGCACAGCAGCGCCAATTTCTAACCGAAACACCGATCGTCCCGGAAGGATATATTACCGATGAGGAAAAGTCTGTTCGCTGGAATAGGGAGGAGGTGACTCGAAGAAATAACTCCCGTAAAGGGAAAATTGCCTCCTATAAGGCCAAGATCAGCAAATGCCAAAGTGATATCGCCGAAAAGATTCAGGAATATATCAAGGCATCTTATAAGTTTGGCGCAACTGCAACCAAGATCATCTATGATGCGGCTTACGAGGAAGGCCATTCTGCGGGGTATGAAGAAGTCATTTCCTGCGCAGAAAAATACGCGGACTTCGCAGAGCAAATCATCAACACTATGGAATGAAGGTGCATTCGTGATGAAATACAAAATCAAGTACAAAGACTTGAATCTTGCCAAGATCCGCAATGAAAATGGCCTGGATTTTGCCCATTTCACATATCGGCCTCGCCAAAACAGTTACAACTCTACACCGCTGGACATGGCTGCCAGGCACTGGCGAAATGGCAAAAAGCCAAAAACAATGGACAACGTACAGTATTTGCTGTTTGGCAACGCAAGGAACTACAACGGCGCTGTCCTGTCCACTGATGATATCCTCAACAGTCAGTTCATCTATTGGAGTTTTCCAATGGAAAAGCTGGATAAGGTCTGTCAAGACCTGCAGTGTCAGCTCGGCGATGAGTTCATTGTTATGGTTCCTCCCACCGCTGAACTCGACATCTGGTTTTTCCGAAAATGTGATGACACAAAACCGGATATCGAAAGAGCTATCAAGTGGGGCATGAAGCCCGTCATTCTTCCAGAGAATTAAAACAAATACTCACAATAGTTCTGCCACACATCAGTAGCGGAACTCCATCATTCAGCTCACATAACCAGGAATGCGGGAATGCCACAATTACTGTGGTGTTCCCGCATTTTTTATTCAAATTGTGACAAAGTAAATATAATGGATATATACAATAAATCAAATATTCCAGGAAAGGTATGCCGTATTACAGATACTTAGGCCAGGAAGTATCTTCTTTGTACGCATGTCCGCCTGTTTAATCGAAATCAACGAGTCTGTCGCTGCGATTCCAAAACTGGAACCTCAGGTACAGGCTCGTTTTTTTCGTATATAAAATACTGAAAAAGGGGGTTCCTCTGTTGATCGAACACAGAAAAGCGTTCACAACGAAGACGTTCTCTCCATATATAGAGAAACGGCTTCACGAAATTGCTTCCAGAAAAGAAGATGATGGCTGTTTAGCATATTATGCTGCCATCGGTGAAGAAGAATGTCCGGTTGTTTTCACTGCCGATTCGCATTTAATGCGAAGGGCAAGTGAAAGAATCGGGATAAGCTACTCAGAACTCATCATTGAAGCTGTTCTGAAGGCCGTAGAAAGGACTCCTGAACTGGGAGAAATCATCCTCAGCGCCATAGACAAAGCATGTGATGAAGATCATGCTTATGCTATCGTTGCTCTATGGATTGAAAGTGAAGACTTCTTCACATATCTATACTGCAACGAAGAAACCATCCACATCACCACCATTGTTTGTGGAGCACCCATCTACTATGTCAACGATATGGCAGACGCCATTTGTTGGTTGACGGCCCAGGGGAATATCATCTCTGGAATTGCAAACATTCCCAAGTTCAGGATTTCCACCAATACTAAATACCAGAATGGCCTTAAGTGATTCAGAAACGAATCATATGGCCAGCATCAATCAAATTACCATTGTTCAGGGGGTATATCATGTTTATGTTCAATATCTTCGTTGGGGATTCTCCCAACATGACACATTCCACATTGCTGGGTCATATTCGGGCATGGAATGATGACTCGGCATATAAAAAGGCTGTACGCAAGTTTGGCACTGCCCTTACCGGTCATGTTTTCTGCACGATCGAACCTCTGTAACAACATCCACAACCATAAAAATAGCAGAAACCCTGCCTCCTTAAATGGGAGGCAGGGTTTTCTGTTTTTCAGAAAGCATACAACATTCTCAGCTCTGCATCATGCTGAAACAGCACCTTGAAAGCGGACAGGTCACCATGTTCCCGGAACCGGCGGATCTCGTTGGCGTAAATCCGTTCTCGTTCCGGCATCCAATGCCCGCCACAGGCCTTATATACATTCCTGTTGATCGCACCCACATACTCGGCGCGTTCCTCAAACGTGTGAAGCAGAGCAAGGCCTTTCAGCTGCTCCGACCCAGCGCTCCACAAAAATCCGAAAGCAAAATCATCAAAAAACCAATCTGGATCATCCTGACCGATATCGGCCATAAGGGGGGAATCCGTTCTGTCCTCGTATTCAATGCGAAGATAGTACATAGCCTCATCCAAATACAAGTTTCGGAACTCACTGATCATTGTATCGCAGACCACAGCATCGATCTCGATATGTTCAGAAATCGCCTGGCGATTGATCCGAGCAATGAACTCTTCCCGTTCTTCTAACGTTGCAAGGCCTTTCAACTTCTCAATAGATTCGCTTCCATTCACCCACAACCCGGCAAACGGGATGAGGGAACAGGCCACAAACCGATCATCCATGTCTGAAAGCCGGTCAACATGAACCAGCCGCAAATTTCTGGGCGCGTTCAGAATCAGATTTGCTCCAGCCAGACGGAAGATTTTTGCCCCCGGCCGCCCATCAGAACCCCTGCAGGCTTCCATGACGGCTCTGCGCAGTTCTTCCCGATCCGAAAGTGAATACAGTTCTTTTTGAAGGATGCTCATAACATCCGCATGGGTTTGTGCGTTTTCAATCTGGGCAATAACATTCATGATATTCATATATAGCTCCTTTCTGTTATGGCCCAAAAAAAGATAGAGTAATGGCGTGGGCCATTACTCTATGTGTTTATTATATCACAGTATGAGTTTATTCGCAAGGTTTTTCTGTTGATTTCTAGTTGTCTGCGGTGACAAAGTTACTACAATATATGATATGAGATAAACCAAATTTCCCAGGGAATGTATACAAGCAAATCGATGCTAAAGCCAGGAGCATTTCACTTTGCTTGTACACTGAATCTGTTTAATCGAAATTAGCGAGTCACCCCCTATAATTCCAAGGCTGGAATTGTATGTAGTGGCTCGCTTTTTCGTATATAATATATCATCAGAAAGCTACACTTTTTGTCTCATACACAGACGCTCATCCTTAATCATGGGGTGGGCGTCTTCATTTTTCCAAAAACATAAAATAGTTCCCTTGTTTTTTGTTGCAAAGTAAATAAAATGATAGACATAAGATAAATCAAACTTTCCAGGGAACGTGTACCTGCATATCAATGCTAGGGCCAGGAGCATTTCATTTCGCTCGTACACCGAACCTGTTTAATCGAAATCAGCAAGACTGCAAAGACGATTCCAAAACTGGAACCAGTTTAGCAGTCTTGCTTTTTTCGTATATATTATCCGTCTCACACACCATTCACATTACACAAAGAGAGGTAATCGAAATGAAAAACATCAACACTGCTAACCTGAATGCAACCCTGAACAAGGCCCAGGAACTCGCGAACAGCGAACAGGCTGCCCAGGCCAAGAAGGCCGCCAAGACGGTCTTTAGCCTGATCCTTCTGGCGATCATGGTGATTGCTAAGAAGTTCTTCGCGCTTTGCCGCAACGAGATCGCCCCTCAGCTGGGCGAGATCAAGGACAATCTGCAGGCTGTCCTCGCGGAGAAGCCGAAGCAGAAAGGATGGCTGACGCTTGCGCTGCGCGTATGGCGTCTGACGACCTACGTACAGCTGGTCGCAGCTCTGTGCTACTTCCTTGGTGGCGATCTCGGCAATGCCTCTATCGCTGCCGCGAGCGCTCTGCTCGTAAACAAGGGTATCTCGTTCGCAATTGGGGTCATCGAACCCCAGGTTCCTGTTGTTTCCAGCGAACAGCAGAAGAATGTTCCTGAGACTCCCGATCAGGATACGTCTAGCGATAAGTAATACCAACCGGTGGCGTGAACAACCGTTCACGCCACCGGCTTTTTATGGCAAGTGGCTTGCCTTATGTTGCAAGATAAATAACATAAAACCATAAGATAAATCAAATGGTTCTCACCGTTGATTTGTTTTCAAACTTAATTAAGTAATTTGGCGACCATCTTCAAAAAGATGGTCGCCATTTTCTTAATAAAACTCGCCCGCTCATATCCACAAACGCCACTGCATTGTTCGAATGTGCTGGCACAAGAAAAAATATCATGGAGGTTTATGTATGATTACTGATTACAAAAAGATGTTCTCTGTGAAAGGGGACGAAAACCGTTTTGCTCTTGCCATGGACGGTGACCGTCTGGTCATTCTGGCAGTAAGGGGAACCGAATTATCCAGAAACCGTATTGCCGTTTTTGATCACATCCGCAGCGCTATCAATTGGGCCGAGGGTCTGGTAGCTGATGAAAATGTCACTTTCGTCAATGCTACACGGCAATTTGCCGCCAGCAGCGAGGACATCACCATCGTTTCCTGTGATCTGATTCCACAGATCATGAAACTGCCAACAATGCTGCTCAAAACCAAGATGGCCACACTGCGTCCGATCAACACTGCCGGGAAAATGGAACTCCTGTGCGTTGATAATACCCAAGGGAAAGCCTGGAATGAAGCGTTTGATTCAACGTTCCGTGCCGAGGCATGGTTTAAGGTAGCAAACCGCTCCGATGCTGAGATGTACTGGAAGGATCAGGCCCAGGGCAGATACAGTCTCTTGTTCGTGAAAGGCGAGAATTCGTCAATTGCGACAGTGTATGCTCCACGTGAGACCGGACAGTTTACCTGCACCTTCCATATCGGGGGGAGGGCCTATTTCCAGCATCCGATTCCGGGAGATTCTATGGCAGAGGCCAAGGAAGCGCTGATGAGCCTTTTGATCACGGAATATCGCTCCGCCTACACCACAATGTTGGAAACAGCTAAACGGTACAAATCCATTTATGACATTTTGTGCCCCTTCTAAGGAGGAACCAATATGGCAAAAAGACATAAAATAACACCAGAAGAAATCGCTGCGGAAACCCGACTCAGTGAGGAGCGCCGTCTTCAAGAAGCCATGCGAAGTGCCTTCATCGAAGCAACGCGTGCAGGTGTGCCATCCTGGCACTACGCTGTCGGAGATCAGGTATATTACGGGAACAACTTTGTGACGGTTGCAGAAATCTATAACAATGGCCTGTGTTACAAAGTCAAAATGCAGGAACAAAAGAGGGAAAGTCAGGACACGAGATTGGTGGAGAATATTCTGCCGTGGTTCAAACTCCGCAAACGGAAAATCGGAACCAGCGCATTCACGAAAAACCAGGATCTACGCCTGAACTATCTCAACATCGACATCAACATCTTGCTGATGAAGCATTTGCTGGAGGTTTCGGGGATTGATCTGAATCCGCCTTATCAGAGGGGATACGTATGGTCTGAGAAAGACCGTGAATCCCTTCTGGACTCTGTATTCTGCGGCGCGGACATCGGCAAATTTACTGTCCGTGTCCTTGACACTTTGGAATACATGGAAAAGGGCGTGTCCTACGAGATCATCGACGGTAAACAGAGGTTTATGACATTGCTTGACTACTACCTGAACAGATTCCCGTATAAGGGTACATTCTTCAGTGAGTTGTCGGCCAATGACCAGCGCACGTTTCTGAACCACAACGTTTCCTGGTGTGAGCTGAAAAACATCAGCCAGGAAGATACTCTGCGGGTTTTCCTGCTCGTCAATCGCGGTGGCCACGCTGTTTCCGATGATGTGATCAACCGTGCCGAAGCCCTTCTCTCGTCTTTGCAAAAGGACAAATCACAGAAGTAAATCGAGGAGACATCTAATTATGACAGTAAAAGATTTAATGCAAAAAGCAGAAAACAAAAATCTCTGCTATGCGCTTACGACACCTATGGGGTATGTAGATTTGACCCCTGATCTGGTACAAAAACTTCTCAGCAACGAAGACAACACGTTTTCCGCTCATGCGGGAGTTCCCGGCGTAGCTATTTCCGTTTCTGGAGAAGAAATTCTCCAGCAAGAAATCTGCGACATGTACCAAAGAGATCATACCATTTTCGCTCTGACCGGTTAAAAATAGAGAAAGGGCGTCCATATGATTCTTTATAAACTGATTTTCGGGCACAAACCGATTTCAGCGAATGACATCATTCAACCGTCGATTCCAGAAAACCGATTGTTCAATGAAAACCACACAATTCCCCGGATCTGTGTGTCCAAAACACTCGATGGCTGCGCTACTGCGCTTGGCCCATCTACGATTGGTCTTAATGCTCTTATGAGTGCCCTGGATAACGATACAGTGGACAATCTAATAAAGGACATCCATGCCGGGCAACGAATGCTGTTGCCTTTTACAATTCTGACATTCGATCTGCCAGATGATTCCGCAAATCTGCTTGAAACATCCGATGTGTCCAGATATGTGGAAGATGCCCGGCTGACAAACGAGTGTTGGTTGCTGAAGGCCACTGCACCGATTTCAGTCTCTTATGTCTGGCTGGTTGACGGACTGGTTGAACCTAAGTTCCTTCAAAGTGACAAGCAAAAAATGACTTACTACACAATCAGGAATTCTCTTTGGAGCGAGTCAAAAAACAGTGTCAGCCCGAATTTCCAAATGCAGATTCTATCCGTGGTTTACAGGTATCTGGAACAGGACTGATCCAATACTTTTTCTTCTCTCAGACAAATTCAAGCAAAGCAAGCTCCCCAAAAATGGGAGCTTGCTTTTTATTGTGTCATGTTGCAAAGTAGCTACAATCTAAATATAAGATAAATAATCATTCCATCCGGGATATTATTTGTCTTTCAAAATCCATCCGGCCATCTCGAAAGAGATGGCCTATTTTTTTAGGAGGTCAAGTCTATGAAATTCAAGATCAACACAGTTCCTGTCAATGAGCAGATGTACAGCTCTGCACAAAGCCATCAGTTGTTGGTACAGTCTGGCTGTATCGGCTATCTGCACGGTGACTTTGGCTATGGCCAAGAATTCCACACATCCTGGTGTGATCACCAAACAGCTCTCAAATCTAATTCATTCATGAAAAACATGGCCAATATCCTGGACATTCTTCGCCAGAAAGGAGGCCTACTCCACGATCTGAGCAGCATGCGAGAATATTGTTATCAGAACCCTGACTCCAAAATTACCGGACACAGCAAGTCTACGTATGGATTTAAGATCGTATCTGATCCGTACACCTACATGCTGCGCTGCGATACCGAAAAGGGCGACTACAATTTTTATCTCTACGCCTATGTTTCCGAGATCCTGAACAACCACCTGGAGCAGGCCAAACAGGGGATCCGGTTCATGGATGCCCTGTACCGGGAGATCTTCCGCATTGACGATGGCGATGAGATTCGAATCATTACCGGCGGCGGCGGAATTCGTCAGCGTGTCTGCCGGTACATCGATTCGACGCACTTTGAAACCAGCGGGGGATATGGCAGTTCCGTTTACCATATCTGTGAATTCGCAGATCGTCTGGAAAGGAGTCATTGCCGTGTCATCCCGATCCGCGCTTCTCTTCCCAGCAGCTGCTTCAGTATTCTTCCTGACAGCGATGATCTGATCGTGATCCAGCAAGGAGAAACTGGATACACCCTGGCTCCACACATGAAACCGGCGGATATCTCCAACCGGGAATTTGCAGATATGAAGAACCGCCTGTCTGGGGTTTCCAAGGCCCAGGAGGCAGCCATGTTGGCCGGATCGATGTTCGGCTGGCAGTTGCCTTCGGCAGACCCGAAGAACTACGATGCGCAGGGGCATCTCATCGCCTGTGCACAGAAAGGCTGACGGCTCAGAAAAGGAGAAATACTCATGAACAAAACTAAAAAAGCACCCGCCACAGTTTCCCTGTTTGAGCAGGATAAAAAGGCTGCTTTGCTTTGCGCAAAGAGAGCGGGCCAACCGACATACCGCATGGATGTCGGCGATTGGGTGTTTTACGGGAACATCAAAAATCCCAAGATTGTCGAGGTCATGGAAGATGGCCTTGGCTATGTCATCGAATATGAAGACAAAGATAACCATGCACCCGTACGTCAGGCTGTTGCATGGTTCCAGATTCGCCCTACGGGTCTTGTGTCCACGGCTTCCTTCACGATAAAAGATGACATCAGGATCACAAACTATAACATTTCCATTGAATCTCTGATCAACAAGCACCTCTCCTTTGCCGGAGGCATGCTTTTGGGCGGCATTGATTTTTATCCCAAATACCAGCGGGACTATGTCTGGACGGATGCAGAACGAGATGCTCTTTTGGAATCTATCTTTACCGGTGCAGATATCGGAAAAGTCACTGTCCGCCTCCTTGATCGCCTTGAACGGTTGGAATCCGGGCTTTCTTATGAGGTCATTGACGGTAAGCAGCGAATGCTGACAATCATCGACTTCTATCTCAATAAATTCCCTTATCGCGGCGTTTACTTTAACGGCCTTTCCTTCCTGGATCGGCATACATTTTTGGAACACCCGATTTCCTGGGGAGAGATTTCCGATCTGAGCAAGAAAGACACGCTGCGCCTTTTCCTGCTCTTGAATCGGGGTGGAAAGACAACCTCAGATGAGGTCATTGAGAAAGCCAGAACTCTGCTCATGGCCCTGGAATCCGAATAATTCAGCGTGAAGATCCAAAAAGGGGAGACGCCTCATAAGGCGTCCTCCTTTTTTGTGTTTTTCTTTCTTTTTGTTGCAAAGTAAATACAATAAGGACATGAGATAAGTCATATATGCGGATATCAGAATCCGTGTATTTGGCTCATTCATAATCCGCAAGGTCATCTCGAAAGAGATGACCTTTATTTTTTAAGAAAGGCAAGGGAATTATTATGAAACATGGCGTTTATAATCATCGCGGCAACATGGTGGTGAATACGGGATTCAAGAAATTTGATTCTGCCACCACCTGCATCTCCACGGGCAATGTCTTCGCCCCCACACAGCGTTCCTTCTTCATCCGTCCCTATAGTGAGATCAACTGTAATGGGTTTACCTTCAAAGAAGGCGAACTCATGAGAAGTGATATGAAATACTTCGATTATATCAGTCCCCAAATCCGGGAAATCCTCAGCGACCCACTCCGGAAATCCAGCTTGATTCTGTACGAGTTCTTCGTCGGGTACGATGTCATCGGACAGATCCTGACAACGGCAGATTATCATCTGGTCACCTATGTGGTATTCCTGCGACCTCATCAGAACGTGGAAAAACGCTCCGCCGTAATCAATGAGATGCTGGAATATGTTACCTGCGATGGTACGACAGAGGTGCCTGAAGATGTCCTGACTGAATTGCGCCATGGCTATATGTCTGGTGAAGATCTCTTCACCAGCATCGCATATCGTGATGACAGAGAGTATATTCTTCAGCATCATTGTCTGGATCACGAAACGAATGGCCCTGTGCCCAAAGAGTCACTGTGTATTTACATCTATGATCTGGCAAACTCGGCAACTCGTCTCCTGGACACTGTCCTGGTGGACAAGGACATCCGGCGCTATCCCAAGTCTCTGGCAAAGTGCTACTGCTTAAATCCCTTCGTGGGATTCAGGGAGATCGATGGCCGTGCTGTTGTCACCGACAGTGACGGCAATGAAATCATGACTATCGCAGATACCAAGAAGACCGACATGAAACAGGCCATCAATGATGTCAACAGGTTCTCGTTAACTCTGAGCCAGTGCAAAACGGCAAGGGAAACTGCCGATTTTCTCTCCCATGTGAGTCCGAAATCCAAATTTCGTATCGGCGACATCCACATCGGCTAAAAAATGGAGGATAATATGGAATTCAAAATTCTGCAGCTGAAAAACACCCCTGAAACGAGAGAATACCGGTTCTCTGATCTTGCATATCTCTCCGAATGCGGCCTTGCTGTCCACCGGGAAAATTATGAGGTCACATACGAGGGAATCATCTCCAAGCAAGGGAATCATGAGGATATTCTCGAACACCTCTTCATGGTCTTTAACATGAACAGGCCGAAAGATTTCCACGGACATAGTATGTCCGTGTCCGATGTCGTCATTTTGAAAGACGCGACTGGAACTGTCGCATATTACTGTGACAGCGTCGGTTTCGAAAAAATCACTTTCCCGCAAGAATAACATTACACCTTCTTCAGGAGGCATCAACTATGAAAGACACTTTAAAACTCATCCTGGCAGTCATTGGCTTAATCGTTGTCTTGGCCGCCAGTTTGGCAATCATTGCAACATCTGTATACATCCTCATCTTCTTCCTGCGCGGCCCGGTACGTGATCTGCTCTTGGTTGTACCGCTGGTTCTTTGTGCCTGTGCCATTTATGGCGAACACGTCTATCGTTGCATCAAGTTGATGCTTAAGCTCAAAGAATCTGAGTGATAGGAGGATCTGTTCATGAAAAAATTCGAAAACGTCAATGTGTTGACGGTCTTGGGCCAAATCGTACAGCAGAACACTGCTTTTTACAGCTCTGATTTTGAACTGGACAAGGATTTCATCCGGCGTGCCGCCAGAAGCGACAATCCCAAAGATAAGGTTCTACTCTTTATGTGCCGTTCCAGCGGCACATATTGCTTCAGAGAAAGCGATGTGCTGATGCACGACACACCCCAGTATAATACTTGGCAGTATTACCGGTATGATACTCCGAAATCGCATTCTCATACGACTGGGGATTCCATTCTGGCTTATGCCATCACCATTTCTGAAAAGAAAAAATCCAGCATATATGGTACAATCTATGTACTGGATTATGTAGAGCATGCCCGCCATATTGCTGAAAAAGCAGTTCCGGCAGATGACATTATGCTCCAGTACAAAAAGGGGACGAAACGCATTCCTGCCAAAACCTACTTCGACGCTCGCCCGGATCCTGTTCTGGGAGAGTTCATCAAATGTGAATATATCCCCAACGAAGAAGATGCACTGAACAACGCTATCCAGGATGAGGCGATGACACGAGCAAAAGCAGACGCTGTAACTGCTACCGCCTACATCAAAGGCCTGCGTCAGAGAATGGTGAAGGATGAATGCGCACGCATCGTGGATACATTGTGGGCAACCGGTGAACCAAATAGCCCCAACGGCACTCACTACATGGTAGAGCTGTCCGCCCATTTCCGTCAGTTGGCCAATGACCGCGACATGGAACATCTGTTCAAGGCAATTCCCATCCCGTCCTTGACGATCACCAGTCTGAAGGGGAGATCCGGGTTATATGCCATGATCACAGAACATGATCACGATACGTTGCTTCCCAAACTCCACTGATAAAACAAATCCATGCAAGTCAGACATTTCTCTTTGAAGGAATGTCTGGCTTTTTTATATTTCACATTGTGCAATGTTGCATAATAAATAAAATATAAGAAGACGATAAATCATATATGCAGCTCTTGGCATGTATATTTGTCTTCAAAATCCAAAAGGCCATCTCAAAAGAGATGGCCTTTTACTTTTATGAAAGGAATGAAAAATATGGGTCACACCATCCTCTATGGCTGGCAATTTCTCAGATCCCAAGAAGGGATCACCCCCGTTATCCTTGCCGGATGCAGCAATGTTACAACGCAAACTTGGTCATGCAAATGCGACCGATACTTTGAACGTCTTGAACGTTCCTGGTATTGCCTTTTCAATATGATCGGCGTCAGTGAAGAGGATTTCTTCACCGAAGTCAATAAATGTCTTGGCACAGCCTATCAGGAACACTGGAAATACAAAGGAAAATGGATCAACGACCAAGGATTCGTACGCTGGGCTGAAAATGCCGTCAAAAGCGCCGTTACTCTGGAAGATGTTCTTCTCCAAAACAGCCCAATCTATCTGTCGGTCGAATGTTATGTCACTATTTGGCCGAAAGAAACTGAAACAGGCTGGGGGAAAGACACCCTCAACAAATCCGTACACACAACCCAAGAACTGGATGACTGGATCGTCCAAGCAAAAAAGATCATCCGTGAGGCACAGGCAGAAAATCGTTCAGCTTACCCCATCATCAAGTTTTCGAAGGAAAAATTCACACGCGGGAAAGCAATTCCGCCTCACCTTATTCTGAAATATGGGAAGAAACAGTATGTTTCCCGTATCGGATATGACGAACGCGGCGACATCAATACCGTTGCTTATACAATCGGCGATTCTGTTACTACCAAAGCCTATATTTTTGACCGTGATCAGTACAAAGAACTCATGTCCAACAAAAATGCTTTTCTTTTGAAAGGGACATCGATCGCGGCCATCGACAACGCCCCGTATGATGCCATCATTACAGCGATGAAACCCGGAACCAGTGAAAAACTTTATCTCTATCGATTCAGGGGAAAGATGGCCCTGACATCCTTTACGAACCGCGCTTTGCGATACAAGAATCTGAATTCCGCTCAAAAAGCCGCCGTTCGATACAAGGATCTCTTTGCTGCCAAAGGATATTCCCTTGAAGCAATTTCTATTTGAACTATCATCACATTGGAGGTGTATCTAAAATGGATCTGATTTCCTTTTTTAACCAGAACCCATCCGCATATAGCGATGAACTCTTGTTTGTCACTGCCACAGAATATTGCCGGAACCTTCCCGCTGAAAGGCGTGGCAATTTGTTCTATGCACTGCTGAACTGGAAAGACAAACACCAGGATATTCAGCAGCGCTGCGCCAGAATTTCCACAGAGTATGAGGTGCGCTGGTACGAGAAGGGCGCTACCCAGGGGAAGATCAAAACGTTCAACGCTTCAAACTCGAAGCATAACCCTATGCGGGATGCCAGAGTTTTCTACAGCCAACTCTATGATAATCCCAACATTGCCTGCGCAGAGCTTCGACTGAAGAATAACGATTTCATCCCCGGCCGTGATGGGCTGGGAGGGATTGTTGACTCGTTTGACAGGGAATTCCGTTAAGGAAAGGATGCTTGAATATGGGACATAACATTTGCCATTACGACTTCCCGGAAAACGTCGATAAGGATTCTGTATATAAGAATCTGAACACTATCGTAATGCGGGATACCTGGAGAGAAAGCGGTTCTTTGGACAATATTCGCTGGTATGATATTCCGCCTCTTGACAGCATCGAAGATGCAAAGAATTTCATTGCTGCCAATGACCGGAAATGGTATGATAACCTGGCCGTCCGTTATCATGATTTTGATGAAACGCATACCTCCAAGACCTATTTGACACTGCTTGATCGCAGACAAAAAGCTGTGGCGAGACATACAAAGTTGAGCCAGGCGATCTATGCCGAATCGCTTCAGTCCGCATACATCAGCTGTAAGCATTGCGGTTCCAAGTTGAATCGTATGTATCTGCTGAATCCCAGGAACGGGACACAGCCAAACTGCTGTCCTGTATGTCATGAAGAGCTTCGACCCGAAACGACACTGACAAACATTCAAAAGGCCCAAAACGCCATTGCAGCCATTGACGCTAAAATTCTTGTTGAAAAGCGTAAGCTCGCAAAACGATTTGGCGAAGTCCGATGGCTTGTAAAAATTGAATATCACACCTAAAAGGAAACATTTTGCTTTTAGTGTGATAGCAAAAGGCCAAAATGAGGTGATTCGTCGGAAACCAAATTCTGAAAGACTCGGATATACCAACGATTCGCTCCCAAAACCACTTTGATGCCAAAGCTGAAATTCTTCAGTTCTGAGCAGATCAAAAAGCCTTGAACATGGGAGGAGTTCAATAACCGTTTGGAAGGCACTTATCTGGACTATGCCAACGACGGCGAAGAAATCTGAGCTATGATTATAGGCGGGCTTTCTTACACATGGAAAGCCCGCCTTTTGTATTGTTGAATTATGTTGCAAAGTACATAAAATCAAGACATAAGATAAATAATCGTCCACATAAGTGGATTTGTTTATTTGTCTTCAAAATCCATTTGGCCATCTCTAAAGAGATGGCTTTATTTTTTAGGAGGTTATTGTTATGGAAAACGCAAACAAAATTCTGATCCAGAACCCTGCCAGCAAACTCGATCCCAGCATGGCCAGTTCTGTGTTCACTCCGACCGATGAAGAAAAACTGCTGAGAGTCGGCTCCATTCACCTTCATGTCCAGACCTGTGATGATGGCTGGGACTATGATGTCTACGATGATAACTGGATTCTTCTCGACGGAGGCCAGATCGATAACCCCGATCTCTCCATCGATGAGATCATCGCCGAAATCCTCGAAGATTATCCATCCGTTGATCCCAGCACAGCCGAAGAACTCCCGCTGCAGATGTTGGATGACATTTATGACGCGGAAGAGGCACGTATCGAAGAAAGGCTCAATTCTATGCCGAAAAGTGAGGCATAAATTACTGCAAACCAAAGGAGACCCACATGTATATCCATACGCCTCGTACGCTTCGTGTTGGCTATTCGTATCCACTGAGCTTGTCTGAGATGGAACAATTCATCAAAACCGTCGATCTTCATTCTCTTTCCGAGTACATGAAATACACCTTCGGTATTGATGCGAATTTAACCATCAAGATCGACCATGACCTGCATGATTTCTGGATTTCCATCTACAGTGATGACAATCTTACCAGCCAGTGCGGTATTATGTCCAACTCTTTGAAAAACGTACAGTTCAAATCTACGCAGTCATCCCTTTTTAAAAAACTCATTTCGTTCCGCAATGAAAACGACACCACGTTTGCGGATCCTATTCTTTGGATTCGTTTTGAATTAACCTATGACACTATGCTCTCAAAAGGAAATTGTCTTAGGCTGTTCGATGCTTGTTACCGCAAAAGTGTATGGTCTTATCAGAGGTAATTTATGTTAGTCCTATTCAAATACAACGGCCACTATGAAGCAGAAGAATATTCCGTAAACGATGTTCTTTGCCTGCTCTCCATGGAGGATCGCGACATTGGAAGAGCTGCGTTCGGTGACTATGATTTTCTGGAGAAACACATCCACGACCCGCTATTGCCGCTTTATCTTCAAAGCGACAATCCCGCCATCAAAAAACTGGTTGGCACCTGGTTTTCCAACATTGTTGCACATACCATGTCCAATGATTCTTTGATGGTTGACCGATTTGGCATTACCTCCCTGCGAGGGATACAAGGAATCCAGGGCTACACCGGAAAAGAAAAGTGTGTGCAATTTCTCATCACTTCCAATGTCATTTTGGGAGCAAAAGAACCCGAAAAGCTCACCAATTTCGCAATCGACCTACATCGTTCCGCAAAACTACATGCCGCAAAGCTACTTGCCAGTGTAGGTGTCCTAAACAAGAGGATTGACGAACAGATGTTAGCCTCTACCACAAACCAGATGGAAGTAGCAAGCCAAGCATTTGCCATCCTCGCCAACATTCCGAGGGCAGATATGGAACAGGTATATCTGGAGGATGATATCAACTGCAATTTTGTTAATTGCTGGCCGGATCAGGATAACCTTAATGAAATTCTGGAGTATCCTGAAAATTATGCTATCGCACAAGTGAATATCAAATCATAAGAAAGGAAGTGAATAGGAAAGCCTGCATTACAAAATCATGCGGGCTTTCCATTTAATATGGACGATATCGCGAAACTTTTGAATTTGCCATCCCCTGAAGAGCTTCAGAAGCAAAAAGAACAGTTCTACGAAGATGCCAAAAACAATCCCAACGCCTTTACCGCTTGGAGCCAATCTCTTTGTTCTCGTTTTTGCTCTCCCAAGAGCTTTTTTGTTCCGCTGCCCTTTGACCGCTTTGAGTGGCTCGGCAGTGATCACTATGAGGACACTGCCATTGAAGAGTTCGGCCATTGGCTGCTGTCTATCGTTCAGAAAAAGGCTGCCGAACTTGGAATGAATTACCCTTTGTTCATGAAGGGAAGTACCTTCTCCAATAAGTTCGACTTTGCCGGGTGCATCGTTCCCCACGGTATCACCCAGAAAGATTTCGGGCACCATGCTCTGAATATCTTTTATGCAGCATTGTGCTGTGACCATTTCGAAAGCGGTTTCGTTTTCCGTGAATTCATTGACCCCGACAATAACCTGGAAAAGATATATAATGGTATGCCTCTGCATACCGAGTTCCGGGCTTTTTATGACTTTGATCGCCATCAGGTCATCGGGATCTTCCCGTACTGGGAAAAAGAAACAATGAATAAGGGCCTGTACCGCGAAGATGACCGGAACCAGTTTTCCAAAGCCCTGCCGCGCCTCGAACGCGACTATGCTAAATTCAAGGATGCGGTAGTGGATCTGGTGACTGCGCAGCTGAAAGATTTTCCAGGTTATCCGGTTGATCACGCAGCAACGGTCTGGTCAATGGACTTCTTGCTGGACTGCAATAACCGTATCTGGTTTATTGATGCGGCCGAAGGCCCTCTTTCTGCTTACTGGGACAGAATCGGCGTTAAGGAAAAATGGGTTAAAGGCTCTCGTCCGTTTACTGACGCAGATATCATTGATCTTTCGCCGGAAAGCAGGGAAGGGGATATCATCTGGATCTACGTTCCCATGTCCGGCAATGCTTCGGAAATTTTCGGAGAAAACGCTGTTCCCGAAAAAGGCGGCAATCTCAGTGTGTATGCCAAATACAACATCCGCACCAAGGAGCTGAAAAATGTTCTGGATGTGGATGTCATCAATCCGAATAGCACCCTGTATTTCCTGTACGCGTTGTCAGAAGAAGAACTGAAGATTTTCAAAAAGAATCTGTCTGACCTGGATCTCTCCGAGTTTCTTCAGGATTAAACAGTGAGGAACCGCACATGAATGGATATTGGAAATACATGGATTCCGGGACACTTCTTCTATGTACGAATGGGTATCGAGATGGCATCGCGGCAGTCAAACCGGATGGAAATACATATCGTATCTTATCCCCAAATGACAGCCCGATATCGCTCTTTGCCAAAGCCAAGTCTACCGACCAGGAAGCAGTCAAACGAGAAACCGAACAGATCGTTCTCTCCACTCTTCTTGATAAAATGGCCAGGCATCCGAATGAATCAACTCAGATTAAAAATCTGATTCTGAGAATTCAGCACATGGAAAAGGAAACAGTTATTCCCAAAATCGAAAAACGGTCTTGGACAAAGAAAAATCTGAGTGACGATATGCTTTTCCATGTAATGGATTTGTATGAATGTCCCCCGGTTACATTGGAGATCATCCGCAATGCCTGCTATTCACAGATCATAGATGCACCACTCCCGATAACTGACATGCAAAATTTTGTCTGCCAACTCCAACAGTTTGGCATTGATACGGATAGTGAAGACTTCTATGCGCCAAACATTATTCTGGCAATGGCCGAATACCTGAAAGACACCCTAAAACGCTCCGAAATTCAAAATTACAGTGAACGGATCTCTTTCGATGTCATAACGGACGCCATGTTCCAGTGCGGCATCGTATACGATATCTGTCTGACGCGGTCATGGGTTGGAGAATACCTTCTTTACGGCGAAAAAGAATTCTTCCAGGCCTATGATGAATCTGGGCTACCATTCTCTGATATTGCCAACATTGCACAGGCAATGAAGATGATGGACACTCATAAATGATCTTTTCTGAATACGGGCATTCTTTTCATGGAATGCCCGTATTTTCATTTGTTGCAATATAAATATTATGGTATTATAAGACAAATAAAATAATTCATTTGCACGTTTATTTGTCATATCAAAATACTCAATCAAGAAAGGAAATCGAAATGACTTTACAACAGACTATTGTGTCTCGTGGATTGGATCATGTTGTTTTACTGGCACATGATGACATTCCTGTCATCAATATCCCTCGCGGATTTGTTTCGCTTCTTCGTAAATATTGGGATGATGATGATTTCACGGACTACGTCCACAAGATCCGCGTCAGCACACCAACCAGCGAACACTACCACTACAGCCAAGGTTTCCCATTCTACATGTGCGACCTGGAAAAAGAGATCCGAGAGGGTATTTTTTCCATCCACATCGTTCCTGAACTGGGTTCCACCCTGTCTGCGCCTGAGTGGGTACCTGATGAGGAAAAACACATTTTCTACTTTTTCAAGCCGGATACGCGGCATCCCATTGCCGCATTGGCACGAGGTGGCCGGAACTACATTCTTTCGGCAGACGGGATCGGCGCAAAAGACCTGGATACCAGTTCCCTCAGTGAGGCCCTTGAAAAAGGCAAGGCACTTCTCGAAGAACCCCAGAAGGAGGCATAACCTTGATTACAGCGTTGCACTATGAAAAAGGGAATCTTCTTTCCGTGCAGCGTGGCATCATTTGTCACCAAGTGAACTGCCGTCACGTCATGGGGGCAGGTCTCGCAGCTCAAATCAAAAGGAAATTCCCACACCATTACGCTGACTATATGTCCCGTTATGCTCATCTTGGATCGGCGGTTATCACTGAGATCCAACCAGGTAACCTCTATGTTGCCGGGATCTATGGTCAGGATGATTACGGCCGTACTGGCCAATATACACAATATCCCGCATTTGAACAGGGATTGACGCGTGTTTCTGAATTTGCCAAACAGCACCACAACTTGCCGGTCTATCTTCCGTATGGAATAGGCTGCGGCCTTGCTGGAGGAGATTGGAATATCATTTCCACAATTATCCATGATGTAATTCCTGATGCAATCATTATTCGGCGTGCGAGGGATTGATATGCTGTACAAAAATATGTCATGGGAAGAACAAATCGACCATGCGTTGGAAAATGCTCACTGGGTATTGAAAGTATTCCAAAAAGGGGATACTTTGCAATTTTGCCCATTCGAGCATTTCGAGTATGGCAAGGATCAGTCAAAAGACATCGCATACTCATGCTTCAATGAATCGGCATTACGTATTTGCCAACGTCAGATTCGTCTGATGCTTCAATGGGTACAAGGCGCTGGCGGCATTAACCTGAACCTACATCGCGTTGTTGTGCCAGGCACAAATTTCCGTGGATATCTACCTCTTGATGAGAAGGCCGGAACATGTCTGGCCTTGTTTTCAGAATTGTATACCGGACGCATGCTCCCGGAGATGGCTCAGCTTATGGCCTGGCGCATTGCCAATATGCAATCCGAAGAAGCCGCATATTTGCTCAACAAGGCTGCAATTCCGGCTCTTGGAAATGATCGCACGAAAAACTGGGCAAAAAAAGGGTTGCGTATTATGCTTGGCGGATCCAGCTCAGATATCGAAGACATTCGTTCTATTCTCGCCAGATTCAAATGATGTTTAAATCCGCCCCGGCCTGCTTCCTTTATGGAAGCCGACCGGGCTTTCTTTTTGTTGCGAAATAAATATGATAATACTATAAGATAAATCAAACTTTCCAGGGAACGTGTACCTGCATATCAATGCTAGGGTCAGGAGCATTTCATTCCGCTCGTACACCGAACCTGTTTAATCGAAATCAGCAAGACTGCAAAGACGATTCCAAAACTGGAACCAGTTTGGCAGTCTTGCTTTTTTCGTATATAAATATCAGTTTACCAAACCATACCACAAGCACGAAAAATCGGAGGAATCTAAAATGAACGAACTGTACAATGTCATTATGAACGTCCGTATCGAAGCTATGACAACTGCGATTCTGGCGATTTTCGCACTGATCGTACTCGCCATTGTTGCCTTTTGGATCTTCGTCAAGGACAGCAAGCCGCATTTCTCGGCTGCGAAGCTGATGATTTTCGGCTGCGCGGCACTCATGCTGTTTGCGGGCATTTTCCTCTAAGTGCATGCCAGTCTTCTTCTGCTTGACGCGGAATGAAATGCACACTATAATGCACATATGCACGAGGGGGAGGGAGCGAAATGGGAAATGTAACCGAAAGCGGGAGTTCCATTGCCATTAACCGAGAAGAATTTGACGGCATAATGGTCACTCACACTCTTTCAAAAAACCCCGAACTAAAAAAGAAAATCATCGACGGAAAAGACACTCTGCTCACCGAGTGTGTACCTGAAGATGAGATAATTTGGTGAGTTTCGAGATCATCTATACAAAAACAGTTATCAAAACGACTCCTAACTCAAAGATTGGTGACATTACGAACAATAAAGCAGAACGGCCTTTCCCTGTACAGGGAAGGGCCGTTCGTGCTATATCCCATATTGTTATATGTTGCAGGATAAATAAAATTGGAAATATAAGATAAATCATAGTGCTGTTTTGCAACCGCAGCATCCATGTTTTGTCTTCAAAATCCAACCCGGTCATCTTGAAAAAGATGACCGGATTTTTTTGTAAGGAGGTTATCTATGCAAATCAAAAGAGCCGAACTTGAAGAGCGATTTTATCAAGCAACTCTTGGTACGCCCTTCTTGATTCAATCAAATGATGAAACATTCCGTATTACCATTGAGAAAGACAAAACTCCCCAGAATCCTCGTCTGGCCAAACACGACAGTCATTTGCTTCTCTGGCATAAGACATTGCCGCTCGGCGACAAGAACGAGTTCCCGACGATGGAGGCCGCATTCCACAGTCTGCAAACCCCCGAAACCGCACCGTTGCCGTGGTACGCTTCGTGGGACAACATGACTGTCCTGGAAAAGATCGCTCATCTCTGTACCAGAAATACCCTTGTTCTGCTCCCCGTTTATGCCTCTGGTTGCGACTCTCTCGTGCTGGAAGGCACACGTTCTTCTTGGGATTCCTCTATCCTTGGATTCATTTATGAGGAACGAAAAATGGAAAAAGGAAAAGACTTCGACTGGAACTGGAAACAGAGTGCCACCAAACGTCTGCAGGACGAAATCGATCAGTACAGCGCCTTTATCACTGGAAAAATGTTATCTCTGCGCATTGACCGCTGGCATGGCCGTTCCTACGATAAGGAGTTCCTGATCCAGAACAGCCCCATGACCGTCTATATCAATAACTTCCGTTCGGCAGTCCATTCCGGCATGATTCTGCATCATACTTTGAACGGAACAGAGGTACTATGCGCCGTTTCTGGAGGCTATGACCCTCTTCCGTTGGAAGACTACAAAAAGACATGGGTTGCATACAAAGAATATGCTGATTCCATCAATGACATCCCGGAACGCCAGATCATGGATGATACCTGTTTCCGACATGTTACGGAACGGCACAATATCATCGACTGCATCGAAAAGAGCATGAACGATATGCTCGACTTCACACTCATGAACCTCTAAAAGAAGGAGATATACTATGTCTATCAAAATTTCCACCCCGAACGACTTCGCAACCTGGATCAAGGATATGCACGCTATCACGCCTGTTGTGTGCCTGTATGGCAACCGGCTGCGCATCTACACCAAACGTGCGCTCCTGGATGAATGGCACAGCTTCAAGCTCTTCTGCTATGAAACCTATGTGGACAAGAGTTCCGATATTGTGAACTGGCTGGGCAAGAAGGTGGATGACCCCGAAGATTATGCCACCTACATGTCTGAGGCCGCCGGTCTGATCATTGCCGATTCGAATGGAAATGGCAAAGTTCTATTGAACTATATGCATGACAATTTCCTGATCGACAAGGTTCTTTCTGAACGGCCCGACGCTTTCTGGACGTTTTTGAACAGAAAAGGCCACCGTGTCTGCGGCAGTGATAGCGATCTTCGCTGCATTGTCTATGACCGATTCCAGGAAGAAGTGATCAAGGAGGTCAAACACCGCATTTCGTCTCTCATGCTCGACCTGAGCAAGGTCGAACCCGCAGAGTTCTCTACGGCCTACGAGGAGAACCAGTTCAAGCTGGGCATCTTTAAGATGAGCCTTGGAATCTATGCCTGTGAAAGCATTCTGGAGGAATACTTTGACAATCACAGCAGTGAGGCCAAGCAATCTCTGCGCAAGATCTCTGTCTTGCGGCAACTCCTGCTCGACAATTCCCCGGATCTGTGTGAGAGGGAAAAAGCCGCCAAGGTTCTGATGGCCGACCAAGAAACGCAAGAAGTCATGAACAGGATCGCCATGTACCAGGCCAAGATCAATGTTGCCTGGATCAAAATGTCCACTGACGATCCTGTGCGGTATGAACAGTATCTGCGCAAAAGCCAGGTATACAAGACCATCCAACAGCTTGGCAGTTCCTGCCGCACCGTCACTGTGACCGCAAATCTTCCGGCATACATGACGAATGAAGACTATGAAAGCCAGACCACTACCATGATTTCTGTGCCCGGAATCAAGTTGGAAGCCGATCGTTTACGTGAGTTTTTCACTTATGTGAATGGCCTGTATGGCATCAAAGTTCCTGACGAGGTATATGAGCGCTGCTTTCAGTGCCAGAGCGAACTCGCATTGGAAAATATCACGGAGATCCGATTCCGTAAAAATGTTTTCGAAATCAAATGAGGTGATTCGCTTATGCTGAAAGATCTATTCAATGTACATGATTCCTTCTTTTCCATTTTGATTGAAAATATTATAACGGGGAGGACAGAGATCATCCATTTTACGTATTCCGACCTGGTTACAGGCTCCTATCAAAAAAAAGCAAAACCGTATTCTGGGAGAGAATACGTTACCTGTGGAGCCAATCTGAATGGTCATCGCCTTCCGCGAAAAGATCTTTCTGGGTTGCCCCTTCAGGAAACAATCGAGTATATCCGCAAAGCCATGCTGGATTCCCAGTATTTGCCGGATTTTTACATCCTGGGAGGTTTCTTTCAGAACGCAAACGGACAGTATTCGTTCAGGATTTGTCGATGCTCTGATTCTTGCCCGTACGTATATACCCGTCGTCCTTTGAGTTATGAGTATAATTCCTATCGCTTGGTCGAAGAGAGGGACAAGGTCACAGCCATTCGACTTACCGATGTTTCCAACAGTCCTCGAACGGTAGTTCTTACCCAGGAGAGCGTGGAGAACATCAAGCGCGTTATCAAAGAAAAATCATACATGACCTACACATTCTAAGCATTGTATGCTGCACTCAACCGTGTAATTAAAAAACACAAGAATAAAATCTCCACAGAAATGAGGGTTCTTAATATGTATATGCCGGACAAAAAACTTTGTGAAGCCTACAACGCGGATCCCCAAAATCCAAAATATCTCCAGGAAATCGTAAACCGGTGGCTCCGGTACGTCAATTTCTCCTCGCTCGTTCTGAAGCCCAATGACGATATTTTCTATGTCGATTTCGACAACGGAGGAATTGAGCATGGCCATGTCGTGCTTCCTGCCTATGTGGAAGGGAAACTCGATAGTTTCTCGGTGGAATGGGACAACGACGACTTCAACGTATATAGCGGACATAGCCTGGGTACCTACTACCATCTGACAGAACAGGCAGCACGCGAAGCTCTCCTCCTGGGCGAAGCCGCGTGCCGAAAACGTGGCGGATATAAAGACAACGAATAAACCATACTCATTTTTCCGCTTTTAAGCAATTACAAGAAGCAGGAGTGTGCCAATAGGCACCCTCCTGCTTCTTGCTACATATTTCCATATAAAGCATCAATAGTTCATTATTTTGCGACTTTCAATTTGTTGCAAAGTATATATGATGAAATTATAAGATAAATCGAACTTCCCAGGGTTACATCTGTCCTATTGATAGCGTTTTGGCCAGGAACGCTTCCTCGTATAACAGATTCCCTGTTTTTCGAAATCAGCGAGACGCACGTTATAGTTCCAAAACTGGAATTATGGTAGTGTCTCGCTTTTTTCGTATATAATCCGCCATTCACCTTGGAAATCGTAAAGGAGCGATCTACTATGAAAAACGTCATCATTTCCAACCCTGAAACCTGCATGAAATGGGTCAACACTGTCATCCGCGCTCTGAGCATCTTCGATACGAGCCGGTACCAGTGCGATATGGCACTCGAACAGCTGCACACCAGCCTTGTTCCTTACTGCGAAACCGTCGAAACACGGTCGAGCCTCTACGAGCTGCTCGGCCTGGATCCCAACGACAGCTGCGTGGTGAACATGGCAAAGCTGTTTGACCAGTGCTACTTGGCCATGAACGCGGTCGAAGACTATATCAGCACCGGCGAGTTCTCGAAAGAGAGTAAACGCTGTGCGGAAATGGCGCTGGAGGCCTACAGCGCATACTATTTCCGTTGGCTGGAAGTCAACCCCGTTCCGGCGGAGTATCGCGACTCTGTCTCCGCATAAAGATGGGGGCAGCTCTCCTTGTGGGAGCTGCCTCCACTTTTTGTTGCTTTTTGTTGCCAAGTAAATAAACTTTATATCATAAGATAAATCAAAAATTCCAGGCCACACTTTATTGTACCTGAAGCACTTGGCCAGAAGTGCCCAAAATGAGCAATAAAGAATGCCTGTTTAATCGAAATCAACGAGTCTGTCGCTGCGATTCCAAAACTGGAACCTCAGATGCAGACTCGTTTTTTTCGTATATAATCCGCAACCACACCATCGATTCTGTATCATAGGGAGTAATAACTATGGAAAAATCAATTGAAAGCAAGAAAGCCACCTACATTGAAATGCTTGATCGCATTCAGAAAACATTCCTGCTCATCAACATCGATGTGAGCAGCAGCGTCTCCATGCTGCTCCTCGCGATTTCCAATTCCGATGAGGCCCCCGCACCTAGCCACAACTCTCAGCCGCTTCTGGACGAAAAAATGGTGGCTGAAGGCGCATATTACAAGGCCGTCATGTCGGCTCTGTACGATCTGTTCCGCCAGTTTGAGGATTTCACGGCATTCTATGAAGTGTTCATGCCCAACGGCATGAATGACATCGATCATGCTGTTCTCAAACTCTATGAGATTCTGGGGAAGCAGTACGAAAAGTTCTGCTCTTTGGCAAAGGCCGAAACAAACCCCACATCCCGTATCGCCAGTCGTCTCGGCATTGTGGCTCCCAAAGTAAACGTCGAAAAGCTCGACGCATCCGCAATCGAATAAGGAGGTTATGTTATCATGATGAGAGATTATCCTATGGTTGAACCCGCGTGCTGCATCATCACAAATGATCTGGCAGCTATCCTCGTTTTATATGCCCAAAAGCAGCAGGGGACGATGTCTGAAGAGGCATTGGATCTCCTGCAAAAATTCGGGTACAAGAAAGTTGCCAGCGACTACGGTTTGCTGGAAAAATGCCTGAACAGAGATCCCGCAGACATCTATGATGATGCCGAAGAGATTCTGGAGGATGCCAAGATTGAACCCGGCCGTATTTCCTCTTTCGAGGGCGTCATTGAAACGATCGACGCAGACAATGTCCAAGATCCCATTTCCATTCACTACGATGACGATTATGCCGTCTATATCCCGGCGCAGCGTGAAATGAGCTTGTTTCACGCCGCTTATGCAGATGTACAGGAGCTGGTCGATGAGTTCAAGAAGCGGCTGCAGACGCTTCTGCCCGACGAGATCGACCTGCGACCGTATGTCGCATCCATTTCCGGGACATATTATGCCTGATCGCTTGCCAACAACATAATACACGGGTGGCCCACCTTTACCGGGGGCCACCCTCTTTTTAGCTAATTGTTTAGCTAATTCGAAGCAAACGATTTTATTTCTCCGCAAAAAATCAACTATCATACGAAAAATATAGTGCACAAACTAGCTAACCTTAATAATCTATTTGATATTGAAGATTGTTGCAAAGTCAATAAAATGGAACTTATAAGATAAGTCATAATTGCTCGCTGTAGCCCCCTGGCAATCCTTTTGAATAACGGGCATTATTTCTTGTCTTCAAATATCTTACGCCATCTCTACCGAGATGGCTATTTTTTTGGAGGTATCTATGAAAAAGAAAGTAATTGCCATCATTCTGGCCACCGCTATGCTCCTGGCGCTATCCGGCTGCGCCTTTTGGGACAGCATAATGAACAGCCTGACCGAAGACTTCACAGGTCAGGATTACACAATCACACAGTACGACCATTTCGGGAACCCGACGATGAGCATCCACGGTGACAGCGTTTCTGTTGGTCTTCTCCGTAACAGCGCCAATTTTGATTCGGAATCCACTGGTTTCGAATCCGAAGTGCTGGAATTCACGGTGGATGGAAACCAAGTTTTTGCCGTCGGTGATACCTGTATCATTGCTCAGAACGGACTGGATCTTATTACCGACTACCAGCTCGATTCGGACATCGATGTCGCGGACAATCAGGCTGCCTTCATGTATGGCGACCGACTTTTGAACGACATCAAAAACCTAATCGGTAAAAAGATGGTTGTCGTTGTGAAATCTCAGCTTGGCATTCCCATTGGTGTGTATCAGGGAGACGAGGTATACGTTTCCGTCCCCAGCAATCTTCCCAAAACGACGCTCATCACCATTGATGACAAAGCACTGTATATCCACAGAGCAAACTATACTATTCTGGATGGGGCGATGCTCCAATGAAAAGAAGTATGCTGGAAATACAGAAAGCGCTTGCCGACAAATACAGCTATCAGCCATTACCGGAATCCATCAAATGGAAATATCGGGAACTGTATGTGAAACAACTTCCAGCCCCATTCTTTGATTGTCTGTTTACTGGGTTTTCCGGGTACCCCTTGTTTTCAAAAGAAGGGAACTGTATTGCCAAGGGTTTTCATCGGGTCGTGATTGGAGATTATGGTGCCTTTGTAGAGATTTCACCCAACGACATTTTCGCCGATGCACTAGCTCTGCGCAAAGGCACCGAAAAAAGGTTGCAATTCGAATATGCAAAGTACATCTGGTTATGTCCCACCTCCCATACAGGGAAACAGGATATTGCCTGTAAAATCTACCACCAAAAGCGAAAAGTCAGCTACGCAGACTATCAGCCTGGTATGTATTATGTATCACCTTATGACCTTCAATATGTGACGTGTGACGACCTTCCGTCACAGGCCGAAGTAAAGCAAGTTGTGGAACACCTTCATACCATCGAACTGAAGAATATCGGCTACGAACAGCTTAGCTTCTGACAAGAAAGGGTTTGAATTATGAATACGAGACTCATTCGTCATACCAACAGCAATAACGTTCATCGCACCGAAATGTCTATTTACGATTCGCCGGAGGCAGCCTTTGTTGCCATGAAAGGGGAAGTCGATACGACAGTCAAGACGCTTGCAATTTTGTTTCCCGACATCGCTGACTTCAAAGTGAATCGATGGAACACGAGCGCCCTCATTGCCCACAAGAGCAACTTCATTCGCTGGATCATCTCCGAATATGTCGAAGGGTTCCGGCAACTTATTCCAACGGATATTTACTTTGAAGGTGAAATTGCCGATGAAGAAAACGGAATTTTCAGCTTCTACATTCGTACGAATTTTGATCTGCAAATCGTGTTCGGCAATAAGGTTCACTGCAATGACGGCTTTGTCAACATCTATGCCAAATACGATGCCATTCATGGCTGCGTCTGCGAGGATCTGGAAATTTTCTGTTCTGACAATGCCCCGGATTCCAGTATGGATCATGAGCGTTCCTACCTGTACAAGATGACCGAATCGGAACGTGTCATGATGCAGGGGAAAATGTTCGACTACGATTGCGGGTATACCCTTCAGGACGTTATCACCGACTACAAACCGGATACCTCTTGGTTCATAGGTTATCCTGGTGGGTGCTGCTATGTTAACGGTGAAGACGCTCGCGATGTCAAAATCAATGAGTTGGTCAACGCCGGTCATGATATCAATGCCATCCATGTATTTCCTGCATCTGCAGAGGTTGAGTAAAGAAGGTGAATTGATGATTCTCGGAAAGCATCGCTGCCCGATCTGTGGCAACACGAATTTCATCGTAAGTGCCCACGTTGTTCAAACGTGGAAAGTTGGTGAGGACGGGAATTTCATTGAGGAAATCACTTCCTGCGATGAGATCACACATGCCCCTGATGACGATGATATATGGACTTGCGCCAACCAGTCGTGCAACTGGTCTGGTGCGGGTTCCGAAGCTCTCATCCATTAAAATAAACGCGGGTGTGCAAAAGCACCCGCGTTTTTTTTATTGCACAATGTTGCAGGATAAATATTATAGGTTACAGGGATAAGTCAAACGAATGCGGAATTTTTCTATTTCAAGAGATTCTGTAAATGATTGTTCCTTCAAATATATCAGAGAAAGACCATTCTTAAACGAATGGCCATTTTTTTTAGGAGGTATTCTATGAAAAATCTTTTTGTTGATCTGGACGGGACTCTTGCTCGACACCCTGACGGTACCCCATTCGAAGTGATTTGCCAACCCGGATATGCCACAAAGCTACCTCAAAATGGAAACATGGTATCGGCACTGCGCATGATCAACGAGTCCATCAACACCCACAACGAAACCTGTGACGAATCTGAACGGATTGAGATCTACATCCTAGCTACGGTACTGGATCAACCGACCGCAATCCAGGACAAAGAAACCTGGCTGAGCATCTACTGCGAGTTCATTGACGAAGAGCATCAACTATTTGTTCCATACGGATTCACAAAATCCGAATTCGTCAAAGAACTTTTTGGAGATCTCACCCAACACGATTTCCTGCTCGACGATTACCACGAAAACCTCGCCGTCTGGGCAGAAAGCGGGGGCCATCCGATCGCATTGTTCAACGGCACCGACGGAAAAAGTGTCAGCTACATGACCGACTACACCTGTTCCTGGCTCAATCCCATGCAGATTGAAAGGGATATCCTGAACATCGTCATCGACAGTGCCGCTGATCGTCTGTCTGACGCCGTCAGAGCACTGATCGAGCAGAACTACGGCGATCTGGATCCTGACAAGGAATCTTGTATTCCGTGTGAGGAAAGTGATTGCGTGGATCATGACAGCGAAGTTTACGAGCGCGGCTACGCTGATGGATATAAAGGCGCTCTGACTGATTTCGTCATCCAGCTCGGATTCACTGAGCCGGTCTGAGGAATAGTCAGTCATACCTGTTACAGAAAGCGCGGCTGCCAAATAGGCAAACGCGCTTTTATATTTCATTGT
>ENA-UOJF01000185-UOJF01000185.1-human-gut-metagenome-genome-assembly--contig:-P74-NODE-185-length-64010-cov-46.453913_pt1 | contig 64010 bp, 56 predicted proteins | sample MGYA00242344_ERZ723891 | MGnify/ENA metagenome assembly ERZ723891 | reverse complement strand
GTGGCCATGCTGGTGGCCATGGTGCTGCTGGGCGGCATCAAGCGCATCGGCAGCGTCAGCGAGAAGCTGGTACCCTTTATGGCGCTGTTCTACATCGTGCTGGCCCTGGGCGTCATGGTGCTGAACGTTGAGCGCCTGCCCTATGTGTTCGAGTCCATCATTGCGGGCGCGTTCAACCCGGCCGCCTTCACCGGCGGCACCATCGGCAGCCTGTTCGTCAGCATGCAGAAGGGCGTCTCCCGCGGCATCTTCTCCAACGAAGCAGGCCTCGGCACCGGTTCCATCGCCCACGCCTGCGCCGACACCAAAAAGCCGGCCAAGCAGGGCATGTTCGGCATCTTTGAAGTGTTCGCCGATACCATCGTCATCTGCACCCTGACCGCCATGGTCATCCTGTGCAGCGGCACCACCGTGAACTACGGCACTGCCGCCGGTGCCGAGCTGACCATCAGCGGCTTCACCACCACTTACGGCGGCTGGGCCTCCATCTTCACCGCCGTGGCGCTGTGCTGCTTCGCCTTCTCCACCATCATCGGCTGGGGATTGTACGGCTCCCGGTTCCTGGTGTTCCTGTGCCGCAGCGATAAGGTTGCAAAGCCCTTCTTCGTGGTGTATTCCTTCGTGTCCATCCTGGGTGCGACGGTAGACCTGGGCCTTTTGTGGAGCATCGCCGACACCTTCAACGGCCTGATGAGCATCCCGAACCTCATCGCGCTGCTGCTGCTTTCCGGCACGGTGGTCAAGCTGACCAAAGAGTTTTTTGCATCGGAAGGGTAAGCTTTCCCAATTTATTCCAATAAAAAACGAGCGCACTGTGTTTCATGCGTGATCCACAGTGCGCTCGTTTTTTCTGTTTATTTGTTATTTGCACAGCGCACGAACGGCATGTGCAAATTCCGCTTCATCCTTCACAAAATGATACGGCGCATATTCGCCGTATGCATTCGGTCGACTGATCGTTACCAGCTGCACCCCTTTTGGCACAGCTTCTTTATTCAGCCCGCGCTTCAATTCCACAAGGGCCTTGCCGTGCGCCGTTTTCAATGCATAGCACCCGTGTCCGTTTTTATTTTTGGCGATCAGATAGCACATCTTCAAGCGCCTCCTTAAATGCTTCCAAATTTGTGATCTGCCCCTGTTCGTACAGCTGCCGCATTTTTTCGCCCACCTCTGCCGGATGCGCCTTTTTGTAAACGTAGTCGTGCAGCCAATCGTTCAGCTGTCGGTCCAGAAACGTGTTGATCTGTATCTCAATGGGATAATGGAAGTTATCCTTCCGGTAATACAGATGAACCCCTCGGTATCCATCGTCCTTTGCTTTTCCGTGTGACATGTCGATCACTTTGATCTGCGGCACACACAATGCCAAAGCTTCCTCATAGGAAGCGCACAGGGAGCGAAAGCCAAGAAGGTCATTAAACACCTTCAGCACCGGGCGATCCGGGTAGTACCTTTCGTACTTTGAACAAATCGACTTCTCGGATTTGACCCGGTAATCTATCGCGACCTCTCCGAGCGCCTCGCTGGCATCAAACCATTCCGCCGCAGCAAATGCATCCTGCAGCAGGGATTCTTTTTCAAATGCGTTGAGGTTATTTTTCAGAGATTTCTTCAGCTGGCTCTGATAATATTTCCAGCGACAACCCATTTGTTTCCAGCAGTCCCATCCCATCTTCTCCTGTTCTGCCGTTCTTGATCTTATTGTAAGAGATACGCTGATTCCACATCCGTGTCAAGCCATAGAAACAAATGGGAAATCGTCAAATATTTTACTCCGCCATCTTCACCGGCACCCGCAGCACATTGTGCACCTGCTTTGTGCCGCCTTTTTCGGTGTAGCAGAACACCCGGCGGAACATCACCGGCTCCGGCACGAGGTTCAGCGCCCGGGCGCGCTCCATGCAGTATTGGTATAAGCCCTTCTCGGAGCCATGCTCTGCCGGGATCTCCCAGGAGCAGTAGATCTCCAGCACACGGCCCAGATGCAGCAGCTGGGCCGGTTCCTGCGGCGCAAAGCCCAGCTGTGCGGCTTCCGCCTGCTCCAGCCCCAGGCCCCACTCCATGCGCTCGGCATGGGCGTCATTGCCCCGCACGATCTGTGCCGAGGTGACCACCGGCATCCAGTCCAGCCACTGGGGCAGCTGGTCGTAAATGCGGCTGTCCTGCACGAACTCCTTGCCAATGGTGTGGGGCAGGTACCACACGTCCGGCACGGTGCGCACGCTCCACTCGCCCTGCTCGCACAACCTGAGGGCTACCCGCAGGTTCTGCAGGCCCTGCAGGTGCATCTGCTGCTCGTGGAGCTGGCTTTGGAGCACGTTTTCCCGCTGCTGCAGCATTTCGGCCACTTCCTGCTCGGTGCAGTCGTTGATGCCTTTTTCGATCTGCCGCACCGAAAGGCCCATGTTCTTCATGCGGAAGCACTCCAGCACAAGGCTGGCGTCCCGGATATCATAGTAGCGGTAGCCGTTCTCCTGCACCCGGGGGTAAAGGATGCCTTTTTCCTCATAAAACTTGAGAAAATGCGTTGATACACCGGCCTTTTTCGCGAAATCGCCGATGGCATAATTCTGGGCGGCCGGGTCTCGGAAGCGTGCACACATGGCAGGAATGCTCCTTTCGTTTTGTGGGATACAACATCGTTTGACAAATATTTTACGTTTTTCCTCTTGACCTGTGTCTTTGCCGCAGGTGTAAACTAAGATATGGCAAAGTTAAACTTTTCACGAAGGAAGTTTGACGACTTGTTTGAAGTACCAAGAAGAAAAAGGAGAACAACATGGAAAAACTCTCTCGTAAGGGCTTTCTGAAAGTCGCTGCGGCGGCTGCCATGTCCGGCGTGACGGCTGCCGGTCTGGCTGCCTGCAACAACGGAAAGGCAGACAGCACCCCTGCTGCCTCCGGCAACGCGGGCATCTATACCCCGGGCACCTACACCGCTACCGAGACCGGTACCGGTGCCGTGACCGTCACCATGACCTTCAGCGACAGTGCCATCACCGAAGTGAAGGTGGACACCTCCAAGGAGACCATCGCACTGGCTGTGGATTCCGCTGCGGACTTCCAGGAAGCACTGATGGTCGCCCAGAGCTCTGAGATCGACAGCATTTCCGGTGCCACCATCACCAGCAAGGCCGTGAAGAAGGCAGCCGCAAGCTGCATTGAGCAGGCCATGGGTCTGGCCACCACCGACGAGCCCACCGAGACCGTGGACGACGGCACCCCGAAGTGGCTGGGCACCGCTCCCGTCATCGCTGACAGCGACATCGTGGACACCTTCGAGACCGAAGTTCTGGTGGTCGGCGGCGGCACGGGCGGCCTGTTTGCAGCCTGCAGCGCTGCCGAGAACGGCGCAAAGACCCTGGTCATCGACAAGGTGACCAGCGGCGGCATCCGCGACGACCTGGGCGCCATCGACAGCCGTTACCAGAAGGAATGGGGCACCAAGATCGACAAGTTCGATTACATCACCGAGATGACCAAGATCGCAGCCGGTCACATCGACCAGCGCCTGGTGCGCCTGTTCTGCGAGGAGTCCGCTGAGACCATCGACTGGTACGGCGATCGTCTGGCTGACCGCGGCGTGGAGCTGTGGCACGAGGCCGGCGGCGACGACGACGGCGACCGCTACATCCACTTTGCTACCGGCCACTCTCCCCGCTGGACCGGTTCCGACGACGGCACCGGCGAGACCCTGAACGGTGCAAAGGTCCTGACCGATTATGCCACGGGTCTCGGCGTCGAGTTCATGTACAACACCCCCATGGTGGAGCTGGTGAAGGAGAACGACCGCGTGGTCGGCGTCATCGCTGAGAACGAGGACGGCAAGTACATCCGCATCAACGCTTCCAAGGGCGTTATCATCTGCACCGGCGGCTACTCCCTGAACTATGACATGATGGAAGCCCTGCAGCCGGAGAATCTGGCCATCGTGGGCCGCAACGGCTCCATCCCCGGTGCTACCGGCGACGGCATCAAGGCCTGCATCTGGGTGGGCGCAAAGTTCGACGACACCCACAGCATGATGATGTTCGACCGTGCCGCCCTGAAGCCCGACGCAGTGCCCGGCCGTGACCAGACCGAGAACGGCGAGAGCGGCTTCTTCTGGATGGGCAGCCAGCCGTTCCTGAAGGTCAACTCCAAGGGCGAGCGCTTCTTCAACGAGTCCGGCACCTACGAAGGCATCCTGCACGCCGACGAGTTCAACAAGGATCACTGCCATTATACCATTTTTGACTCCGATTGGACAACCTATATTCAGGAGTTCAAGACCCATGGCTGCAGCCGCATGTTCCCGTTCCCGAACAATGCGGACCCCAACATTCCCTATCAGGCTGTTGAGAGCGGCATGCTGCCGGGTCTGGTGGAGAACGGCTTCGTGTTCAAGTGCGACACCATTGCTGAGCTGGCTGAGAAGCTGGGCCTGCCCGCTGACACGCTGGAAGCAACCGTCGAACGCTACAACGAGCTGTACGACAAGGGCGTGGACGAGGACTTCGGCAAGGAAGCCCACCGCATGAGCGCCATCCGCACTGCTCCCTTCTACGGCGCAAAGAACACCGGCTACATCCTGTGCACCATGGACGGCATTCAGATCGACCTGAACATGAACGCCGTGGATACCAACAACGACCCCATCCCGGGCCTGTATGTTGTGGGCAACGACTCCGGCGGATACTTCTCCGGCACCTACCCCAACCTGTCCACCGGCGCAGCCTGCGGCCGTACCGTTACCTTCGGCCGCCGCGCAGGCCGCATTGCAGCCACCGAGGGCATCTGAGCTCTTGACCGGCTGACTCTCTAAAGCTTTTTTCTTTCTTCTTTTTTCTCATAGAAGGCACGGCAGCTTTCTCCGCAAGGGAGGGCTGCCGTGCCTTCATTTTTGCATTTTTCGTGGAATTTCGGCATTTTTCTCTTGAAGCGGGCCTGCGTTCGTTCTATTGTATACAAGCAAAGATTCTTAGTATCTGTTTGGTTTTGCTTTGGGGAGGAATGGATATGCCTGAATTTCCGCGCTCGGATTTCCGCCTGCATGTGGGCTGGCGCAATATCAAGACCTCGGTCACGGCCATGCTGGTGGCCATGGTCTACTGCCTGATCGGCCGCAACCCGGCCTTTGCCTGCATCGGCGTCATCTTCGGCATGGGCACCGACATGCCGGATTCCATCAAGAACGGCGGCAACCGCCTGTTCGGCACCCTGATCGGCGGCCTGCTGTCCATTGCCGTGTTCTGGGTGTACCTGCACTTTTATCCGCAGGGCGGGCACAGCATGCTGCTGGCCGTGCTGCTGGGCATCGCCACCGTCATTCTGATTTTGCTGTGCCAGTATTTCTGGCCGGGCGGCGTGCAGCCAGGCGGGGTGGTGCTGTGCATCGTGCTCTACTCCACCCCGGTGGAGACCTACGTCAGCTACGCACTGAACCGCATTCTGGACACCACCATCGGCGTCATCGTCGCGCTGCTGGTGAACTATTTCCTGCCCCGGGAGCGGGTGGTCGCCCTGTGGGAGGGCTTTAAAAAGCGCATCGGCGCGGCAAAATAAGCAAAAAGATGGGCTCTGCCAGAAAACGGCGGAGCCCATCTTTTGTTATCGCTTTTTTTCGAAAGGAAACTTATCAGATACCTGCGGCGGCGTTCTGACCGGCAAAGCGGCCAAAGGTGGCGCTGCGGCCTGCAGCGGCACCGGCCATCAGGCAGGGGTAGCTGCCGGAGAAGTAGTTGCCGCTCATGTCACCGATGACGTACAGGCCCGGGATGGCCTTGAAGTCGTGGTCGATGGCGTGCATGTTGTCGTCGATCTGGATGCCGTCTATGGTGCAGATGAGGTAGCCGCCGGCCTGACGCACACCGTAGAAGGGTGCTTCGCTCAGGGTGGACAGGCGGTAATCCTCCTTGCCGAAGTCCTCATCCTCGCCCTTGGCGGCCAGCTCGTTGTAGCGGTCCACAGTGGCAGTGAAGGTGTCCACCGGCAGGCCCAGCTTTTCAGCCAGTTCCTCAATGGTGTCAGCTTCCACGATGTAGCCCTGCTCCTGCAGGTCGGCGTTCAGCATCTGGATGTAACCCATCGGGAACACCGGGTCGGTGCCGTTCACATGGGGATACAGGCGGCTGCAGCCGTGGGTGGCAAAGCGCTCGCAGTCCTCGGCATACTTGCTGTCCCACACAGTGCAGTAGGTGTGGTATGGCTGGCTGGCGGCGGCATGCAGCACCAGATCGTAGGGCATATACTCGTTCATGAAGCGCTCGCCGTTCAGGTTCACCTTCAGGAACGGCTGGCTGCCCATCCAGAACAGGGCACCGTCGCTGGCCTTGCCGTACTCGCCGGTCTGGTCGGGCTTGATGGCACCGCGGTCAAAGATCATGGAGGTGTGGGTGGTGTCCATGATGGCACCGGCCCACAGGCAGGCCTTGATGCCGTCGCCTTTGGCACCGGGCTTGGAGTAGTTGATGCAGGTCTGCTCCACGCTCTGGGGCTGCAGGGCGTTCATCATCGTGTCGTTGCCGCTGTAGCCGCCGCAGGCCAGGATGACGCCCTTGGAAGCGTTGTAGCGCACATACTCGCCATCCGCATTCTTGGCGATCAGGCCGGTGACGCGGTCGCCATCCTTTTCCAGCTTGACCATGGTGATCTCGTACTGCACTTCCAGACCGTCGGCCTCAGCGTGCTTGAGCACGGCATCCATGGTCAGATGCTCATCATAATCCTGATACTGGGTGCTGTGGCCCACGTCCAGTGCCTTGTAGTTATCGTTGTCGCGCTTCTCGTCGATCTCATGGCGGAAGCTGACACCGCTCTCAGCCAGCACATCGGTGAACCAGTCGATGGTCTCACCGCTGCGGTCTGCCCACACCTGGGCCAGACTGCGGCGGGTGTAGCCCTGGCTCCAGTCGCACAGGTAGCGCACGGCGTCCTTCTTGGCAACGTCGTCGCCGTCCTCCTGCTGCTGCTTGGAGCCGCAGGCTGCCAGCGTGTCACGGATGCCGCTGGCCATGTCGTGGCCAAACTTCTCGATCAGGATGGTCTTGGCACCAGCCTCGGCGGCAGCGGCGGCAGCAAAGGTACCGGAAGAACCGGCACCCACCACCAGCACTTCGCAGTCCACGGTGCTCTTGATATCGCTCTCGGCCACTTCCGGCTCCTCGCCCAGCCAGTCGGCGGTGGCGGAAGCTTCCTCGGTGGGCTGCTGGGCCGGGTTGATGACGCCGCCGCTGGCCTGCTGGATGCAGTCGGCCACGGCGTTCTGCACAGCCTTGCTGGTGACAGTGGCACCGGTCACGCCGTCGATCTGGCTGGTCTGGGCGTTCAGCACCTGCTCGATCAGCTTATCCTTGGCGGCCTGGCCGATGCTGTCGGTCTCGCCGGAGAGGTCCAGCTCCACCTTGGTGATGCTGGTGGCGTCGAAGGTGACGGTGGCGGTGATCTCGCTCATGCCCTTGGCGGTGGCGGTGTAGGTGCCGGGGGTGTAGATGCCAGCGGCACCGGACGAAGCAGCGGTGGAGCTGCTGGCGACGTTGCAGGCGGCCAGACCGGCGGCGGTGACACCGCTCATGGCAGCTGCGGCGGCGATCTTCAGAAATCCTTTGCGGGAGATCTTTTCCATGGTGTGTGATTCCTTCCTTTTCTTCTTTTGTGCGTATGAGCAAAATTTCTTTGCCTTTCTTGTTAAATTTATCACATTTACAAGCAAAGGAAAAGAAGATATAATATCCTTATAGGTATCAAGTAAAACTTGCGTTTTGAGAGGGACCGCCATGACCATCCAGCAGCTGCGCTATTTTCTCGCCCTGTGCGAAGATCTGAACTACACCCACGCCGCCGGGCGGCTGTATCTGTCCCGGCAGGCTTTGCGGCTGAGCATTGCCGCACTGGAAGAAGAACTGTGCGGCCCGCTGTTCACGAACCGCCGCAACCGCCTTGCCCTCACCGCAAAAGGCGAGCGCTTCCGGGCGCAGGCCGCGCCGGTGGTGGAGCAGTTTGACCGCATGTGTACGCAGGCCTATCAGGACATTCAGGCCCCGCCGCTGCGGCTGGGCATCAGCGTGGCGCTGGTGCCGGACTACCTACCCCCGCTGGGCGACGCCCTGGAAGCCTTCCGGCAGCGGTACCCGGGCATCCCGCTGGAAGTTTCTTCCCTTGCCAACGACGAAGTCCCGGCCCAGCTGCAAAGCGGCGCGCTGGACGCAGGCCTTGTGATGGACCTGGGCAGCTGTGCCGCCGTGCTGGCCCGCACCGCACTGACGAAGCACACGGCGGCCCTGCTGGTCTCCCGCCGCAGCCGGTTCTGGCAGCGGCAGGCCATCTCGCCTGCCGAGCTGGACGGCGAGACCCTTCTGGTGCCGGGCTTTGACCCGGACGCTCTGCGCCCGCTGTGGCAGGCATTTCTGGACGCTGACGCCCACCCCAAACTCGAGATCGGCGAAAAATTCTATCAGGTGCTGTACCAGACCCAGGAGCAGAACTGCCTTGCGCTGAACCGCTTTGAGAGCAGTTCCACACGGGAGACGGACAACGCCAAAGATGTGGTGCTGGAAGGGATGCCGCCGATCTGTTCGGCCTTTCTCTGCCCGGCACAGGCGCGCCACCCCTGTGCCGACCTGCTGTGCGGCTTTTTGAAGGACGCACTGAAGGCCGTGTGACCCCCGGCAGCGCACAGCTCTTTTCATGCCGGGCAGTTCGTGCTACAATAATCTTATCAAAACCGACGGAAATCAGGTGATCTTTTTGGAATTTTACGGTACCATCGGCCCGGCCTGCGCCCAGCCGGAGACCCTGCGGCAGATGGTGGAAGCCGGCATGACCGGCATCCGCATGAACCTTTCCCACGGGTCGCTGGCCGAGCACGCCGACTGGCTGTCCCTCATCCGGGCGGCAGGCATCCGAGAGCTGCTCATCGACCTGCAGGGGCCGGAGCTGCGCACGGGTCGGCTGGCGCAGCCTTTGACCCTGCCGGAGGGCGGCCCCCTGCGGCTGGGCCGCGGCGGCGTGGGGTGCCCGCCCGCGCTGGCCGCTGCCTGCAGACCCGGACAGCAGCTTCTGCTGGATGACGGCAGACTGCTGGTGCAGGTGACCGACGCCGCACCGGACGCCCTGACCTGCACGGTGCTGCGGGGCGGCGTGCTGCAAAGCCGCAAGAGCATCGCAGCCCCGGGGCTGACGGTGCCCTCCCCCACCCTGACCGAAGAAGACCTGCAGAACCTGAAAATCGCAAAGCAGTGCGGCGTCACCGGGGTGATGCTGCCCTTCGTGCGGGGCGCGGAGGATATCCGCACTCTGCGCCGGGCCTTGCAGGACGCTGGGGCTGACGGCATCCGCATCTTTGCAAAGATCGAGAACCTCACCGGCGTGCAGGCCCTGCCGGAGCTGCTGCCCCTCGTGGATGAGGTAGTCATCGCCCGGGGCGACCTGGGCAACGCCATGCCGCTGTGGGAGCTGCCCCGCTGCCAGAAGCAGCTCTCCGCCGCCTGCCGCGCCGCCGGGGTGCCCTTCATGGTGGTCACCCAGATGCTGGACAGCATGTGCGGCCGGGCCGTGCCCACCCGGGCCGAGGTGAGCGACATTTACAACGCTGTGCTGGACGGTGCAGCCAGCGTGATGCTCACCGGCGAGACCGCCGCCGGACAGTACCCCGTGCAGGCCATGGAATATCTGGTGCGCACGGCACGCACCGCACTGTGACAGAGACTGATTCTGAATGCCCTCCGCTGCTTCCGGGTTGCGGCACCCAGCATCCGCCTCGTGCCTTGGGCGGCACTCGCGTCTTGCTGGCCGCTGCCCCAACAACTCCTCCCTGTACTCCCCCTTTTGTCACCTGCGGTGACATCTTCCCCCGGCGCGGGGGAAGTCTTTGCTCGCTGGCGGCGGTCGTCGTCGTTGCTGGGCGTCATCAGCGGAAAAATTATTTTTATTTGGGGTCCCGAAACGTCTGCGGACTTTTCGGGACCCCTTTTTCACCGGGGCGTGACCGAAAGATTTTTCCGCAAAAAAGCGGCAAAAGGATAGCTTCTTTTGTCTGCTTCCTGTATAATACAGGTAAAATCAACTGAATGCAGAAAGGTTTATCGTTTATGGGCATCGTAGTCATCGGAGCCGTTTTTGTGGATATCAAGGGCTACCCCCTTTCCACCTACATCCCGGGCGGGCGCAATGCCGGCCGCATCGAGCAGGTGCACGGCGGCGTGAGCCGCAATGTGGTGGAGGACATTGCCAACGTGGAGCTGCGGCCCACCTTCGTCAGCCTGGTGGACGACACCGGCATGGGCCAGGACGTCATCGACAAGTTGGAGAACCACAAGGTGAACACCCAGTACATCCAGCGCGTGCCGGACGGCATGGGCACCTGGCTGGCCATCTTTGACAACGACGGCGATGTGCACGCCGCCATCTCCAAGCGGCCGGACACCACCCCGCTGACCGGCCTGCTGAAGGAAAAGGGCGACGAAATTTTTGCCGACTGCGACGCTATCGCCCTAGAGCTGGACCTGGAAAAAGAGACGGTCAAGCAGGTGCTGTACTACGCGAAGAAGTACCACAAAAAGGTCTTTGCCGCCATCTCCAACATGAGCATCGCCATGGAGCGCCGGGATTTCCTGCAGCAGATCGACTGCTTTGTGTGCAACCAGCAGGAAGCCGGGCTGCTGTTCTCGGATGATTACGGCCATCTCTCCCCGGACGAGATGTGCAAGGTGCTGGCCTCCAACGTGCACAGTGCCAACATCCCCAGCATGGTGGTGACCATGGGCGGCCAGGGTGCCGTTTACGCCTGTGCAGGCGGCGCGTGCGGCATCGTGCCCGCCAAGAAGGTGGACGTCATCGACACCACCGGCGCGGGCGACGCTTTCTTCGCCGGCACGACCATCGGCCTGACCTACGGCAAGACCCTGGCCGAAGCCTGCGAGATCGGAAGCCGCCTGGCTGCTTCGGTGATCTGCATCACCGAGAACGTCTGCCCGCGGTTCCGCCCGCTGGAGTTCGGCCTGGATATCCCCGTGGTGGACTGAGTTTCGTCTCATATAGAAAAAGACAGAGGAAGTTTTCTGCGCTTCCTCTGTCTTTTTTCTCGTGTATTGTTTATTTGATCCCGGCGTCTGCGCACCACTGGTCCATGTCTGCCTCCGAGACGGTCTTCTGGCCATACATGGTGCTCTCTGTGAGCTGCACTTCGTCCGGCATGGCGGCTTCCAGCTTCTGCCTCCTGCCGGGCGTCAGCTTTTTCCGCCGCTCTTTGAAGTAGCGGTCAATGCGCACCCTTCCCCGGCCCTCTCCAGTCTCGTATGAGAGCCAGTATTCGGAAGGGGTATACTCCTTCGCGTTCCCGAAGCCCAGCGGCTCCACGAATGTGCCGTCCTTTTTGCGGTGACGGCGCTCCCCGCTTTTGTGTTTCTGGGTGACCCCGCGAATTCCATCAATATAAAGGAGCGAGATCGGCTTTACCTTTGCCATAGACGTATCCTCCTGATTTTGTTTTTTCAAGGCGGCCGCCTTCTGACCCATAGTATAGCACCCTTTCCCGCCACTGGGAATTGGGTAAAATCTTCTCCACTTTTTTACCCCTGCCGTTCCTCCCTGCAGCACTCCAGTGCCCGCTTCAAAAGCTCTGCCGAGGGCATCCCCCGCTTTTCCGGTGTGCTGGGCAGCTGCGCTCCCATCTGTGCGGCCATCTGCGCCCGCGCCTTCCGCTCTGCCTGCCGGTAGAGTTCCACCTGTTTTTCGCGGTTTTTGCGCAGGGCCTTTGCCTCGCCTTTTTTCAGCTTCTTTTCGGCAGCAGTGCCCGCATTTGTTGCAAGGGCATCTTCCTGTGCCAGCAGTTCTCTGGCTTCGGGCAATGCACAGAAAATTTCCCATGTGCGGTTAGAAATTTCTTCCTCTGCCCAGAGCGCTTCCTGCCCTTCGCCCGACAGTGCTTCTTCCTCGCCCAGCGCCTGCAGTTCGTCCCCGCGCAGCTCCCGCATCTGCCGGTAAAGCTGCGCGTACTCTCCGACCCGCTCCTGCAGGTCGTTTTCCACATACCGAAGCCATTCCAGCTCGTCGTTCAGCGAGCCGGGCAGCTCCCAGTGGGGCTCCACCAGAAAGCGCCGCACCCGTTCCAGCGCCTGCTGGAGCGCATCGATGCGGGCGTTGAGCCGCCGCACCGGATACCGCAGCTTCACGCACAGCACGGCCAGCGCATCCTGCAGCGCTTCGCCCGCAAAGCCCCGCCGCCGCAGCATGGCCGCCACCGTTTCATAGAGCGCTATGGCGTCCCGGTCGGTCATGTCCCGGCAGCGCTGCTCCCGGACGCATTTGCACCACGCTTCCTTCGACGCAAGAACGGCCTTGACCCACGGCGTTTCTTCCTCGTAGAACCAGAAGATGTTTTTGCCCTGTTTCTCGCGTTTGAACGCTTCCAGCACATCGCCCAGCCCCAGCGCGCACAGGAACGCTTTCACGTCCTTCTGCTTGTTCTTTTTGAAGTCCTTCGCAAGGCTCTGCTTGTTTTTCTCCCGATGGTATTCCCCGATCAGGTCCGTGAGAAATGCGCCTTTTTCGTTTTCCGGCATCTGCATCCCACCTCCATTTTCAGCGTACCACAGGTTCCCTGCTTTTACAAGCAAAAAACTCCGAAGTGCCGCCCTTCCCTATGGGAAAGTGCACTTCGGAGTTTTGCATTCGGAATGGTTCGCGCTTACTTCAGCTCATCCGGGATGTACCACAGGCCGTTGTTGTTTTCGTCCATGTACTTCTTGAACTCGTCGGAGTGGTAAGCGGCGACGATGGCCTTGGCCCAGTCGGTGTCGGCGTTGTCCTTCTTCACCACCACCTGCAGGATCAGCTGCGGCAGCACGTCCTCGGTGAGCAACGCGGTGGAAGCATCGATGCCGGCGTTGTAGACGATGCTGCCGGTGATGACCGCATAGTCAAAGTCCTGCAGGGCGCTGGGAATGTTCAGGCTGGCCATCTCGGTGAACTCGATGTTGTGAGGGTTCTCCACGATGTCGTCCTGCGTGACCACGGCCAGGTCCACGCTGCTGTCCAGCGTGATCCAGCCGGCCTTCTGCAGCAGGACGTAAGCACGGGCGGTGTTGGAAGCATCGTTGGGCACGGCCACCTTGGCACCGTCGGCGATCTCGTCCAGGCTGGTGTGAGTGTCCGAGAAGATGCCCGCCGGGACGGTGGGAATGGGGCTGATGGGGGTCAGATCGCCGTTGTAGCTGGCGTTGAAGTTCTCAGCATAGGCGGTGTGCTGCTCCACGTTCACATCCACTTCGCCGTCGTTCAAGGCGATGTCGGCGGTCAGCAGTTCGGAGAAGTCGGTGCCCTCCACGGTGTAGCCCTCTTTTTCCAGAATGGGCACGATGGCGGCCTCAAACAGCTCGGTGTAGGGGCCCTGGGACTTGCCGTAGCGGATGGTGCCTGCGGCGCCGGAAGCGGCTGCGCTGTCGGCAGCGGTGCTGGAAGCCGCGGCAGAGGATGCGGTGCTGGTGGAAGCGCTGCTGCCACCGCAGGCCGCCAGAGCGGCAGCTGCGAGGCCCGCAGCGGTAAGCTTCAGGAAAGAGTTGCGGCTGATCTTACGAGTATTCATAGTAAATTCCCCTCTAATTTTTTCTCAATTTTTAAGTCCGCCTGTTCCCAATGACAGGCCGGACGCAAAGCTTAGTTGTGTTCGCGCAGGCAGCGGGAGAGTCCGTTGCCCAGTGCCTGCAGCAGCTGCACCACGATGATGAGGATGACGACCGTGAAGATCATCAGCGGCGTGTTGAACTTCTGGTAGCCATAGGTCAAAGCCAGGTCGCCGATGCCGCCGCCGCCCACGTAACCGGCCATGGCGGATGCGCCCAGCAGGCCGATGGTGCCGGTGGTCAGCGCCAGAACAATGGAGCCCAGCGCTTCCGGCAGAAGGAAGTTCCACACGGTCTGGAAGGTGGTGGCACCCATGGCGCGGGCGGCTTCAATGATGCCGTCGCTCACTTCGAGCAGACTGTTCTCCACCAGACGGGCCATGTAGGGGCTGATGTAGAAGATCAGCGGCACCAGCGCCGCCGTGCTGCCGATGGTGGTGCCCATGATGGCGCGGGTCAGCGGCATGATGGTGACGATGAGGATGACGAAGGGCACGCTGCGCACGATGTTGACAAAGGTGCTCACGATGCCGTAGACGATGCGGTTTTCTTTCAGGCCGCCCTTGCGGCACAGCACCAGCACCAGCGCCAGCAGGATGCCGAGGATGGCACCGAAGAACAGCGACAGCCCCACCATGTAGATGGTCTGGCCGAAGCTGGCGGTCAGCTTTGCCACGGTAACGCCAAAGATTTTCTGTTTCATTTCAGCACGACCTCCTCCCGCAGAACGCCGGTCTTATCAATAAAGGCTTCGGCGGCGGCAATGGCGCTTTCCTCGCCCAGCAGCCGCAGCAGGAACACGCACATCACGCTGTCCTGCATCTCCTGCACGCTGGCGCAGAGGATGTTCACCTCCACACCGCTCTGCTGGCAGATCTCGGCGATGACCGGCTCATTGACCGTGTTGCCCACGAACTTGAGCTTTTCGATCTTGCCGCCCTTGCCGTCGGCCTTGACGATCTTCTGGATGCTCTGGGGCACCTCATCCTGAATGATGGCCCGCACAAAGCTGCGGGTGATCTCCTGTTTGGGGCTGCCGAACACGTCCAGCACGGTGCCCTGCTCCACGATGCGGCCGTTTTCCATGACGGCCACCTTGTTGCAGATGCGCTGCACCACCTGCATCTGGTGGGTGATGAGCAGGATGGTGACCCCCAGCTCCCGGTTGATCTTTTTCAGCAGGGCGAGGATGGACTCGGTGGTCTGAGGGTCCAGAGCGCTGGTGGCTTCGTCGCACAGCAGGATGGAGGGTGAGAGGGCCAGTGCACGGGCGATGCCCACGCGCTGCTTCTGGCCGCCGGAAAGACGGCTGACGTAGGTGTTGGCCTTGTCGCTCAGCTCTACAAACTGCAGCAGTTCTTTTACCCGGGCGGCGCGCTGTTCCGATGCGATGCCCGCCAGCTTCATGGGAATTTCAATGTTCTGGGCCACGGTGCGGGATTCCAGCAGGTTGAACTGCTGGAACACCATGCCGATCTTGCGGCGCACCGGGATGAGCTGGGCTTCGGTCTGACCGGTGAGCTCCACCCCGTCCACCTTGATGCTGCCGCTGTCGGGCCGCTCCAGCAGGTTTGCCATGCGGATGAGGGTGGATTTGCCCGCGCCGGAAAAACCGATGACGCCGTAGATATCGCCGTTTTCCACGGTCAGGCTCACGTCCTTCAGGGCTTCCACCTTTCCGGCACGGCTGACGAAGGTCTTGTTCAGATGCGAAAATTCGATCATGCCTGCTCTGCTCCTTCCTGCAGCCACCACAGGGCCACCTGTGCATACAGAGCCGTGCCGTAGGGCAGGGCCTTTTCGCCAAGGTCAAAGCCGTCGTTGTGGTGGGCCAGGGCGGTGTTGGGGTTCTCCGGGTCGCGGGTGCCGAGGTAGGCATAGACGCCGGGCACCTTCTGCTGATATTCGGCAAAGTTGTCGCCGCCCAGCGAGACGGGGCGGTTGGTGATGACGTTCACGCCTTCCAGCTTGCGGGCCTGGGCCTGCACGTCGGCGCTGAAGTCGGCCGGGTTGATGAGGGCGGGGGTGATGTCGGTCCACTCCACGTCGGCGGTCGCACCGTAGAGGGCGGCAGTCTGTTTTGCCAGCGCGTCGATCTGCTCCCGCACAGCGGCGCGAGTCTCCGGGGTCAGGGTGCGGGTAGTGCCTTCCAGCTCGGCGTGACCGGCCACAATGTTGTAGGCCGTGCCGGCGTTCAGGGTGCCGATGCCGATGACCATAGGTTCGGTGGGCACATGGCGGCGGGTGGTCAGAGCCTGGGCGGCCACCACGATCTGGCTGGCCACATACAGGGCGTCCGCCCCCAGCTGCGGGGTGGAGACGTGGGCATTGACGCCGTGGACGATGATCTTGAAGCCGTCCACCGCGGCGTTGTTGGAGCCTGCCGTCACACCGATGGTACCCACCGGCAGGTCGGAGGCTGCGTGCAGGCCGAACACCCGCTGCACGCCGTCCAGATGACTGTCCCGGATGAACTCCTTCGCGCCCTTGCCGATCTCCTCAGCGGGCTGGAAGAACAGCCGGACCGTGCCGCCGAAGTTTGCCTTCTCGGCGGCCAGCAGCTTTGCCGCGCCCAGCAGGGCAGCGGCGTGAGAGTCGTGGCCGCAAGCGTGCATCACGCCGGGTGTCTGGGATTTATAGGGCACTTCGTGGGTCTCGGTGATGGCCAGCGCGTCAATGTCGGCCCGCAGGGCGATGACACCGGTGCCGGGCTGCTCCCCCTTGATCTCAGCGTAGACGCCGGTCTCGCCGCTGCGCTGGTGGGGGATGCCGAGCTTGTCCAGTTCTTCCTCAATGCGCTGTGCGGTGCGGTATTCCTTCAGGCTGATTTCCGGGTGTGCGTGGAAATCGCGCCGGAGCGAAATGATGTAATCCTGTTCGGCCAGAGCCTTCTGTGTGATGGACATCTTCAAAACCTCTCTTTTCCTGATACAAAAATGCCCGGGAGCCGAATGTTCAGCTTCCGGGCAGATACGATACAAAGGCGGTTGTTCACCCATAGAGCCCTCCGGCCCCTTTCTGCGCGCACAGCCTGTTTTCCCCGTATGCATTCCATGCCCGGCGACCCGACATTCGACAGCAACACATTCCGTATTCCATCATCATGGTGCGCGCTCCTTTCTCCATCAATCTTGTAGGTTTGTAGGTAATGGCTGTATTATATTCCCACTTTCCTATTTCGTCAATAGGTTTTTACCATTTTTCCAACTTTCCCACTCATTTTGTCCTCTTTTCCGCTTTTCCGGGCGCAAAAAAGCTGCTACAACAGCGTTCTTGCCATTGCAGCAGCTTTTGATCTTATTATGTATTCGCCCGTTCCCGGTCAGGTGCCCATCATCTGGTCGAACCAGTTCATCAGCTCTGCGGCACGATGTTCCAGTTCGGTCTTCGGCTGCCATTCCGGTTCGGCAGGCGGCTGGGCCGCAGCCTGCGGTTCCGGCTGGACGTCTTCCGCCTGCACCGGCTCCGGCTGAGCTGCCAGTGTCTCCGGTGCGGAAAGTACCTCCGGCGGCGCGGGCTGGGGCGCTTCCTGCTCGGCAGCCTGCAGCTGCTGCAAAAGCGCCTGCTCGCGGGCGGCGGTCTGCTCTGCCTCCGCGCGGGCCTGCTCCCCGGCCGCTTCCAGTTCCGCATTTTCCCGCCGCAGAGCGATCATCTGCCGCTCACAGGCAAAAAGACGGGTCTGATAGCGCCGGATCTCGGCCTGGGCCGCTTCCAGCCTGCGGGCCATCTGCTCCAGCTGTTCGCAGGCCACCCGGGTGTTCACCGCCTGGGCCATCGGCATCAGGGTCGGCTGGGCATAGCGCGACCGCAAAGCACTGTTCTGCTGCCATATCTGCGCCATGATGCCCCTCCGTTCCATGCGATGTGCCGCAGGGCAGGCGGACTTTCCCGCACTGCTCCTTCACAGGCGTCTGCCGAGGTCGTGACTGCCGTGCTCTCAGCGGCGCTTGTTCAGCATCGCCATGAGCTGGTCGTAATAACCGTTGTCGCTGTTATCTTCCTCCACGGGCTTTGCAGCAGCCGATGCAGCCGCGCCGGTCTGTGCAGCGGGGACCGGGCTTGCGGTCTCACTGCTGAAGACAGCCGACGGGGTGGACTGTGCGCCGCCCATGGCGTTGTTGATGCTGTTGCGCAGGTCGCTGGCGCTCTTGTTGTCGAAGCCGGTGGCCACGACGGTGACGCGCATCTCGTCCGAGAGGTTCTCGTCGAACGCAGTACCCCAGATGATGTTCGCATCGGGATGCGCACTCTGGGTGATGAGGCCGGCTGCGGTCTCCACATCCTCCAGACCGATGTCCGGGCTGGAAGTGATGTTGATGATGACGCCGTGTGCACCGGCAATGCTGGTCTCCAGCAGCGGAGAGGAAATGGCAGCCTTGGCGGCGTTCTCCGCCTTGCCGGCACCCTTTGCGCTGCCCACGCCCATGTGTGCATAGCCCGCATCCTTCATGATGGAGCGCACGTCGGCGAAGTCCAGGTTGATGAAGGCAGGCACATTGATCAGGGCAGAGATGGACTCAACGCCCTGACGCAGCACGTTATCGGCAGCCTGGAAGGCGTTCATCAGGGTGATCTTCTCCTGGCTGATCATCTTCAGGCGCTCGTTGGGGATAACGATCAGACTGTCCACGTGCATCAGCAGGTTTGCGATGCCCTGCTCGGCCAGGCCCATCTTGCGCTTGCCCTCAAAGGAGAAGGGCTTGGTGACGATGCCGACGGTCAGGATGCCCAGGTCGTGGGCCACCTCGGCCACCACAGGAGCCGCACCGGTGCCGGTGCCGCCGCCCATACCGGCGGTGATGAAGACCATCTGCGAACCCTTGAGGGCATTTGCGATCTCGTCCTTGCTTTCTTCCGCGGCGCGCTGGCCGATCTCGGGGTCTGCACCTGCACCGCGGCCCTTGGTCAGCTTGGAGCCCAGCTGCACCTTGGTGGCAGCATGGTTCTTGGCCAGAGCCTGCTGGTCGGTGTTCATTGCGATGAATTCGACGCCCTGCAGGCCGTCACTCACCATGCGGTTGACGGCGTTGCCGCCGCCGCCGCCCACGCCGATCACCTTGATCGTCGTAACGTTTTCGTCCATTTCTTCGTCGAGCATCAGTGCCATAACTTTGTCCTCCATCGGATTTTATCGCAGAACTGCGCAGTGCGCAGAGTTTCTCTTACTACACTTATATAACTGTATCGTATCATCTTTTGGCCCTGATTGCAAGTCAAAATTGGTTTTTTGAAGGTGTTTTTTTCGTTTCTCACGCCCGGGCCGCATTTCCCGTGTTATTTGAGCGCCCAGCTGCCCCAGCTTGCGCGCAAAATCGGCATAGCCCCGGTCAATGAAACCGGTTTCGCGCACCCGGCTCGTGCCCTCTGCCGCCAGCGCCGCGATCACCAGTGCTGCCCCGCCCCGCAGGTCCGGCGCGCGCACCTCGGCGGCCGAAAGGCGCCGTGCCGGGGCGATGTGCAGGGTGCGCCCGGCCGTTTCCACCCGCCCGCCAAAGGCCGCAAAGCCCTCGGCACAGGCGAACCGCCGCTCAAAGATCACGTCTTCGATGCTGCTCTCGCTTTTTGCGGTCAGCATTGCCGCTGCCAGCAGCGGGGCCGCATCGGTGGCCAGTGCCGGGTACACGCCGGTGAATACTTTTCCCACGCCGTGCAGCGCCCCAAAGCGGGAAATGACCGCAGTTTCCGGTCCGCATTCCACACGACACCCCATTTGTGCCAGAATTTCCAGCAGCGGCGCATAGGTGGCAGGTGCACAGCCGGTCAGCTCCACCCGGCCGCCCGCCGCCGCGCAGGCACAGGCATAGGTGGATGCCACGATGCGGTCCGCCATGGGCGCGAAGGTGCAGCCCGTAAGGGTACGCCGCCCTTCCACACGGATGGTGCTGGTGCCTGCGCCCCGGATGCTGGCCCCGCAGCGGCAGAGAAACGCCGCCAGGTCGGCGATCTCCGGCTCCCGCGCGGCCCCGCGCAGGGTGGTGCTGCCCTGGGCCGTGGCCGCCGCCAGCAGCAGTGTCTCGGTCGCGCCCACGCTGGGGAAGCGCAGGGTGATGTCCGCTCCCCGCAGGCCGGAGAGCGCGGTGAGGATCAGCCGTTCCCCCTCCTCCCGGCACTGCGCGCCCAGCGCTTCCAGCCCGGAAAGATGCAGGTCCACCGGCCTTGCCCCGATGCGGCAGCCGCCGGGCAGCACTGTTTCGGCCCGGCCCAGCCGTGCCAGCAGCGGCGCACAGAACAAAATGGAGGCCCGCATCTGCGCCGCAGCCTTCGCGTCCAACCGACAGGTTGTGGGCGCACGCTCCACCAGCACATCCCCGCCCTGCCGGCAGGCCGCGCCGCCTGCCCCGCGCAGCAGCCGCAGACTGGTGTCCACATCGGCCAGCAGCGGCACGTTCCGCAGCCGCACCGGTCCGCTGCACAAGATGGTGGCTGCCAGCAGCGGCAGCACGCTGTTTTTCGCCGCCGGGATGCGCACCGTGCCGCTCAGCGGCCGCCCGCCCGTGATGATGAAGTCTCCTGCCATGCAAATGCCCCCGTTCCGCAAAAGATACCTCATGCTATGCGGAGCGGGGGCGTTTTGTCCGTCGGGCGGGCAGAATGCGCGTTTTTATTTGTCCGATCATTTGTCCTGTTTTTCTCCCGTTTTCCCGCCGTTTCGGTGGAAAGGAGTGGGTTTTTATGTCTCCCCGCGGGAGACGGAAAGCACGATGCCCATTTCTCCCAGCAGCATCATCAGGCTGGTGCCGCCGGAGGAGAAAAACGGCAGGCTGATGCCGGTGTTCGGGATGGTGTTCGTCACCACAGCCATGTTCAGCACGGCCTGCAGCGCCACCTGCACCACAAAGCCCACCACCAGCAGGGCCCCGAAGCGGTCCGGCGCATGGGCCGCCAGCGTGATGCCCCGCCACAGCAGCAGGGCAAACAATACGATCACCGCACAGGCCCCGACGAAGCCCAGTTCCTCGCACAAAATGGAAAAGATGAAGTCGTTCTGCGGCTCGGGCACGAACAGGTGCTTCTGGCGGCTGTTGCCAAGGCCCAGCCCTGCCGCGCCGCCGCTGCCAATGGCGTACAGGCTCTGAATGGTCTGGTGACCGTCGCCCAGCGGGTCGGCGAAGGGGTCCAGCCAGGAGCTGAGGCGGCTGGCCGCGTAGGGCACAAGGTCCGGCATGATGACAATGGCCGCCCCGATGGCAGCGGCCCCGCCCACGCCCGCCAGCACGAACCACCGCAGCCCGGTGCCGCCCACGAACATGAGTACCGCGCCGATGCCTAAAATGAGCAGCGTGCCGGAAAGGTGGGGCTCCAGCAGCATCAGCACCGCCACCACCCCCAGCACCAGCACAAAGGGCACCACCCCCACCGCAAAGCTGCCCATGCGGTCATGGTTCAGCGAGATGATGTGCGAAAACACCAGCACCACCGCAAATTTTGCGATCTCGCTGGGCTGCAGGGTGCCAAGGCCCGGCAGCACCAGCCAGCGCTTGCAGCCGTTATACTCCGGCATGAACAGCACGATCACCAGCAGCACCAGCGAAAGGGCCAGCAGCGGCCAGGCCAGTTTATGGTACACATGGTAGTCCACCCGGCTGGCCACCCACATGGCAAAAATGCCCAGCGCCGCATACAGCACCTGCGGCCGGGCGTAGGCAAAGGCATCGCCGCGCCGGTACAGTGCCACCGCACTGCTGGCGCTGCACAGCATCACCAGCCCAAAGCCCACCAGCGTGAGCACCAGCACCAGAAAGGGCAGGTCCATGGCGGGCAGCACACGCAGCGGCAGGCGGCGCTTCGGGCGGGCGGGCAGCGCGTGGGCAGCCCGTTGCAGTTCCATCCCCATCACCTCCGTTCCTTTATTGTACGCAGGCGGCGGGATGGTTAGTCATACGCCCGGCCCGCCGGCGCATACACTGTCCGTGATATCATAAGGAGGTGCCGCCCATGCCGAAGTCGGAACCCAATCCGCGTCCCCTGCGCACCCTGCCGGAGCGGGCCTTCCGTGCCCGGGCACGGCTGGTGGCCGCGCTGATGTGCTGTATCTGCTTTGCGGGACTGGCCGCACGGCTTTTGTATCTGCAGCTGTTTTCCGGCGGCTGGTACACCGACCGCGCCCTCGGCCAGCAGTTGCGGGACACCGTGGTCCCTGCCGACCGGGGCCGCATCTACAGTGCCGACGGCGTGCTGCTGGCGGCCAACAGCAGCTGCTGGACCCTGCGGGCCTCGCCCCGGGAGATGCCCGCCGACAAACTGCAGCTGGCGGCGAGGGGTCTTGCTAAGATTTTGGAGCTGGATGAAGCGAAGCTGCTGGAAAAATTCAGCGACCGCGCGTCCAACGACTGCCTTTTGCGCTACCGGGTGGAGCGGGACACCGCCGACGCCGTGCGGGACTTCTGCGAAGCGAACGGCATCACCGGCATCCGCATCAATCAGGACTCCAAACGCTGGTACCCGCAGGGGGAATTTCTGGCGTCGGTGCTGGGCTTCACCAATGTGGACAACGCCGGGGTGAGCGGGCTGGAGCTGAAGTATAATGATGTGCTCACCGGCGACAACGGCGTGGTGCTGACGGCGGTGAATGCCTGGGGCTATACGCTGGAACAGAGCTACGAGACCGAGAAAGTGCCGCTGGAAGGCAGCGGCCTGCGGCTGACCATCGACGCCAACATCCAGCACTACCTTGAGAATGCGCTGGATTATGCCGTCAAGGAGCATCACGTCGCCGCCCGGGCCGTGGGCATCGTGATGGACGTGAACACCGGCGCGGTGCTGGCCATGTCCACCACGCCCGCCTACGACCCGAACGAGCCCCGGGTCATCTACGACAGCGCCGCCCGCAGCGCGGTGGATGCCCTGACCGGCGACGCACGGGCCGCCGCCCTGCAGCTGGCCCAGCAGACCCAGTGGCGCAACAAAGCCGTCAGCGACCTGTACGAGCCGGGCAGCGTGTTCAAGCTCATCACCTGCGCCGCCGCGCTGGACACCGGGGCCGTGAGCAAGCATTCCACCTTCTACTGCGGTGAGTCCATCTCGGTGGCGGGCACCCGGTTCCACTGCGCCAACCGCAAGCGCCACGGCAGTCAGACCGTGACCCAGGCGCTGGAAAACTCCTGCAACCAGAGCTTCATCCAGATCGGCGCGCGGCTGGGCAAGGAGGCCTTCTGCGATTACTTTGCGGCCTTCGGCCTGCGGGAGCCCACCGGCATCGACCTGCCCGCCGAGCCGAAAAAGAGTCTGTACTACACCGCCGACCGCATGGGCCCAGTGGAACTGGCGTCCTGCTCCTTCGGGCAGAGCAGCAAAATTTCCTATCTGGAAATGGCCGCTGCCGTGTGCGCTGTGGTGAATGGCGGCAGGCTGATGCAGCCCTACCTCGTCAGCGACATCCTGAACCCGGACGGCACAACATTGCAGCACATCGACCCGGTGTGCAAACGGCAGGTGATCAAAGCCGAGACCTCGGCCACTATGCGGGAGATGATGGAGGCCGTGGTGCTCTACGGCGGCGGGCGCAACGCACAGATCGCAGGCTACCGGGTAGGCGGCAAGAGCGGCACCAGCCAGAAGCTGGACAGTGCCGACGAAAAAGCCCGCATCGCCAGCTTTGTGGCAGTGGCTCCCATCGACGACCCGCAGTTTCTGTGTCTCGTCTGTCTGGATGAACCCCACAGCTGGACGACAGCCGGCGGCAGCCTTTCGGCCCCGGTGTGCGCCGAGGTGCTGGAACAGACGCTGGTGTACAAGGGCATTCCCCGCGCTGCCATGGAGGAAAGTGCCGACTCAGCCCAGACCCTTGCCGATCTGCCCGCCGACGGCGATAGTTTTGACGGGGTGTAGCCATGAAAAAAAAAAAAAGACCGCCGAAGCGGTCTCAAATGCCCATAATATCATGAAAAAGCGGAGCCAACTCTTGAGTCGACCCCGCTTGATTGCTTCGCCCGGTCAATTTTTATTTTACCGATGTGTCAGAACCGTCACACATCATCTTCACTCGGTCACGTTTTATTTTACCGACGAGTCAGAACCGTCACTCGTCATCTTCAGCGAAGATGGAAAAGTCGAAACTTTTCTCACATACAGTATATCACAGCGCTCATTAAAATGCAACGTCTTTTTGTTCAATTCTGGTGCGGCTGGTCGCGGAAAACGATCTCGCCGGTGGCGCTGTCCATGGACTCTACAATGGCAAGGCTCTCCAGCTGGATGCCCTTGCTGCGGATCAGCTCGCCGCCCTGCTGGAAGCCCTTTTCCACCGCGATACCGATGCCTTCCACGGTGGCACCGGCTTCCTTTGCCAGGTCCAGCAGGCCCATCAGGGCGCAGCCGTTGGCCAGGAAGTCGTCGATGATGAGGATGTGGTCCTCCGGGGTGAGGAACTTTTTGGAGACGATGACGTTGTAGATCTTTTTATGGGTGAAGGACTGGATCTTGGTCTCGTAGTTGTTGTAGTCCAGGTTGATGCTCATGGATTTTTTGGCAAACACCACCGGCACGTTGAACTCGCTGGCTACGATAGCGGCAATGCCGATGCCGCTGGCCTCGATGGTGAGCACCTTGTTGATGGGCTTGCCCGCAAACAGGCGCTTCCATTCCTTTGCCATCTCGCGGAACAGCGGGACGTCCATCTGGTGGTTGATAAAACTATCGACCTTCAGCACATTGCCCTCGCGCACAATGCCGTCTTTGCGGATACGATCTTCCAGCATCTTCATAATGAACCAGTTCCTCCAACCTATTCTTTTTTCCATCTGCAATGGTGAACACTGCTGCATTTTATTTCACCTAGTATACCGGAACGCGGCCGTTTTTACAAGAGGCTTTCTTGCCAAATCCGACAAAAATTGCACCGTTGTTTCAGGCACTCGGCCAAAATGCGGCCCTCTGTTCAAAAGTGCTGAAACTTGCGGCGGGCGGCGCACAATTTTGCATTTTTCGGCTCTTGTACTTTCTGCAAAATCGAGTATACTGAAGATAATTATAGATGTTCCGGCCGGATCTGTGCCCCGGCCGACGGGAGAGGGAGAGCTGTTATGAAAACAGGACTTGTGCTGGAAGGCGGCGCCATGCGCGGCATGTTCACTGCGGGTGTTCTGGATGTGCTGATGGAGCACGGCATCGTGCTGGACGGTGCCATTGGTGTGTCGGCCGGTGCGGTGTTCGGCTGCAATTATAAGTCGCACCAGATCGGCCGCACCATCCGCTACAACACCGAATACTGCCAGGATAAGCGCTATGCCAGCTTCGGCAACCTGCTGCGTACCGGCAACCTGTACAGCGAGCAGTTCTGCTACCACACCGTGCCGGAAAAGCTGGACCCCTTCGACGCAAAGACCTTTGCAGAGAATCCTATGGATTTCTTCGTGGTCTGCACCGATGTGCGCACCGGTGACCCCATCTACCACAAGTGCCGCACCGGCGACGCCGAGGACATCCAGTGGATGCAGGCTTCGGCGTCCATGCCGCTGGCGGCCAGGATCGTGAAGATCGGCCACTATCAGCTGCTGGACGGCGGCATTGCGGACTCCATCCCGGTGCGGTTCTTTGAGTCCATCGGCTACAAGCGCAACCTCATCGTGCTGACCCAGCCCAAGGGCTTTGTGAAAAAGAAGAACAAGATGCTGCCCGCCATCCGGGCACGCTACCTGCGCTACCCCGCCTTCGTGGAGGCCGTGGCCGACCGCCACGAGCGCTACAACGAAACGCTGGAGCACATCTCCATGCTGGAGCAGACCGGCCAGGCCTATGTCATCCGCCCGCCCATCCCGCTGGAGATCGGCTCCATGGAGCGCGACCCCGCCCAGCTGCGCCGCGTCTACGAGACCGGCCGTGCGGTGGCGGAAATTCAGGTGGACAAGATCGCGGCCTTTGTGACGGAATCCAAGGCACTGAACGAAGCATGATAACAGGAAACGGCCCGGCCGGAGTTTTTGCGCTCCGCGCCGGGCCGTTTTGTCATGTTTTCGGGCATGCCTCCTGCCGGTATTCCAGCGGCGTGCGGCCGGTCGCCTTTTTAAAAGCGGCCGCAAACTTTCCGGCATTGCGGTAGCCCACCTTGGCCGCGATCTCGGCCACGCTGCCGCCGCTGCGGCGTATTCCATGCGGCCCTCGCGGCAGTAGTCCACCGCAAACAGCCGCTGCCGGGTGGAAAAGCTGGAATCAAAGGACGCCATGTGGAAATCGTTGAAGCTCAGCGCCACGCCGGGGAACAGCTCGTAGGTGGTCATGGTGCCCTCGCCGGTCTCATTGCGGAACTGCCACACGCTCGCGTCGCCGGTCCGGGTCAGCAGCACTGCGCCCTGCCGGTGGAACTCGGGTTCATAGGGCATCAGCGGCCTCCGTTTCTGCGGGCGGCTGGGCCGGTGCGGCCCCGCGGCTGCTCTTGTAGGCTTCGCCCCAGGTCCACATGGCGTCCAAAATCGGTTTCAGGCTATACCCCAGCTCGGTGAGGGTGTATTCCACCCGGGGCGGCACCTCGGCATAGACCTTGCGGGTGAGCAGGCCGCTGGCCTCCATCTCGCGCAGCTGGGCCGTGAGCACCTTCTGGGTGACGTGCCCGATGGATTTTTTCAGCTCGCCGAAGCGCTTCGTGCCCTGCAGCAGGTCCCGCAGGATCAGCACCTTCCACTTGTCGCTGATCAGCGTCAGGGTCGTCTCCACCGGGCAGGCGGGCAGCTCCTGCATCCTTTCTTGTTCCATAGTTCCCTCCAATGGTATCCTTTTGGTAACTACCGCACAATATTGTGCTTACTTTACGAAATGGCTCTACAGCGCTATTATAGTGTCAGCGAGTGAAAAACGCAACCGCTAACAACCACTTTTTCTCATCTGGAGGTAATTTTCCCATGAACAAGGTCGTAGCATTTCTGAACGCAAACCCGGTGCAGTATCTGGCCACCGTCGGCCGCGACGGCAAGGCCAAGTGCCGCCCCTTCATGTTTGCCGGTGAGCTGGACGGCAAGCTGTGGTTCTGCACCAACAACCAGAAGGAGGTCTACAAGGACCTGCAGGCCAACCCGAACATCGAGATCTCCGTCTCCAGCCCGGAGTACGCCTGGCTGCGCCTGCACGGCAAGGCTGTGTTTGAGAGCAACATGGCTGCCAAGGAGATGTGCATCGCGAACCCCATCGTGAAAAGCCAGTACGGCGAGGCCACGAACCCCATCTTCGAGGTGTTCTACCTGGACGACGCCCACGGCGTGATCGCCGATTTCTCCGGCAACCCGCCGTATGAGTTCTAAGTTTTCCGCATGACCCGCAGGCCTCACAGGGCATTCCTGTGGGGCTTGTGCCGGTTGCTGCGGTTTCGGGAAAGGAGCCTTGCATGAACCAGAGCGAGCGGCGGCGGATGCTCATCCAGTCGCTTTTAAAGGAAGACCCGGCCTACCGGGACATCCGCATCCCGGCCGACACCGACGGCCAGCGGCAGCTGCTGCGCGGGCTGCTGAATGTGCGTGCGCCGCAGCCCGGTAGGGAAGACTTTTTGCAGGTGCAGGACGCCTACCTGCAGCAGCGGGCTGCGGAGAAGGGCATCACCGATGCCGCAGCCCTTGCCCCCATTCAGCCGGGGCTGTACCTGTGGCAGGGCGACATCACCACCCTGCGGTGCGACGCCATCGTGAACGCCGCCAACAGCGGCATGACCGGCTGCTACTGCCCGAACCACCGCTGCATCGACAACGCCATCCACACCTTTGCCGGCGTTCAGCTGCGGCAGGCCTGCGCGGAACTGATGCGCGCTCAGGGCCGCGAGGAACCCACCGGGCAGGCGAAGATCACGCCCGCCTTCAACCTGCCCTGCCGCTTTGTGCTGCACACCGTGGGGCCCATCGTTACCGGCCGCGTGACCCGGCAGGACCGTGCCCTGCTGGCCAGCTGCTACCGCTCCTGCCTGCAGCTGGCGGCGAATCATGGGCTGGAAAGCGTGGCCTTCTGCTGCATCTCCACCGGAGAGTTCCACTTCCCCAACGAGCTGGCGGCAGAGATCGCCGTGCAAACCGTCAAAGAATTTCTGGTGCAGGACACCAGCGTGAGAAAGGTGATCTTCAATGTTTTCAAAGATCTGGACTACGAAATCTACCGGCGTCTTCTCGGCGCAGGCTGAGCAGCTGAGGCAGCTGCTGGCAGACGCCGACGCCGTGGTGCTCGGGGCCGGAGCCGGGCTTTCCACCTCCGCAGGCTTCGTCTACGACGGGGCGCGTTTCCGGCAGTATTTTGCAGATTTTGCCGCGAAATACGGCTTTGCCGATATGTACTCCGGTGGGTTTTACCCCTATGCCACGCTGGAGGAGCACTGGGCCTACTGGAGCCGGTACATTTATATCAATCGCTATCAGAACGCACCGAAGCCGGTCTACAACGATTTGTTCCGCCTGGTGAAGGACAAGGACTATTTCGTGCTCACCACCAATGTGGACCACTGTTTCCAGAAAGCGGGCTTCGACAAAAAGCGGCTGTTCTACACCCAGGGCGACTACGGGCTGTTCCAGTGCGCAGAGCCCTGCTGCCCGGAGACCTTCGACAATGAAGCGCTGGTGCGCCGGATGGTGGAAGCGCAGGGGTACACCATCGCACCGGACGGCAGCCTGACCGTGCCGGATGGCGTCACACTCAAAATGCGCATCCCGGCAGAGCTGGTCCCCCGCTGCCCGCACTGCGGCCGGCCGCTGACCATGAATCTGCGGGCGGACAACACCTTTGTGGAGGACGAAGGCTGGCACCGCGCCGCCGGGCGGTACAGCGATTTTCTGCGCCGCCACGAGGGGCAGAAAATTTTATTTTTGGAGCTGGGTGTGGGCTACAACACCCCCGGCATCATCAAGTATCCCTTCTGGCGCATGACCGCCCAGAACCCGCAGGCGTTCTATGTCTGCATCAATCCGGGCCCGGCCCAGCTTCCGCCGGAGATCGCGCCGCGTGCGCTGTGCATCCGCAAGGATATCGGGGCGGTTGTCAAAGAGGTATAAGGTGCAGTCCGCGCACCCGCGTGCCCTATTAGAGATGGGCATAAAACAAAAAGCTCAACGCAATCGTCCCCCATTGAAATGGTCAGTTGTGGGGCAACCGTGGATTCGCGAGCCGCGCTGCTAAAAAGGAGCACGGGTTGCGGCTCCCTGCGTCTGCTTCGTGCCTTGGGCGGCACTCGCATCCTGCAGGCCGCTGCCCCAACAGCTCCTCCCTGTTTCGGCCGCTGGCCGCGCTCGTCGCCGTTGCACTGGGCTGTTTTTGCGCCGTCTTCAGCGACGTCGCCGCAGCTGTTCGAATCCACCCGCGTCTATGGCCGCAACGGAGTTACATAAGAAAAACGCCTGTGTATTTCTACACAAGCGTTTTCTTGGTGGGCGCGGGTGGATTCGAACCACCGAAGCTGAAAGCAGCAGATTTACAGTCTGTCCCCATTGGCCACTCGGGAACACGCCCATATTCACTTTTTGCTGTCCTGCGGACTGCCTGTATATATTACCACCGGTTCAGTAGTTTGTCAATATTTTTCGTCCAGATTTTCAGATTTTTGCGCTGCCCGGCAGGCAGCACCCCGGCTCCGGTTTTGTTGGCTCGTTTGTTCGCTTATCGTTCGTTTGTTTGGCTGCCCGCGGCCTTCCCCTGCATGGACCGGCGCTGGCGCGTTCCTTCTTTCGGGCCATCCGCAGGCCCGTCATTTCCCGCTTTACAGCAAAAAACGCTCAGGAATCAGCGTTCCTGAGCGGTTTTTCTTGGAGCTGGTGACAGGAGTTGAACCTGCAACCCACTGATTACAAATCAGTTGCGCTGCCATTGCGCCACACCAGCATGACCCGAACGGTCTTTTGATAGGATACCAAAAAAGCGGCGGGTTGTCAATATCTGCTCACCGGAAACTTTCACTGTCCCGGCGCAGCAAAGCGTCTGCGGCCCGGATAAAGCCCGGTTGCCGGTGCGCACCGTCAGCGGGCAAGGGCCTGCTGAAGCTTTGCAAAGTCTTCCAGCGTGAGGGCCTCCGGGCGGATGCGGGCGTCGAAGCCCGCGGCCTCAATGGCGGCGGTCACGGCGTCCTTGGGCAGGCCCAGGCCGCTGGCGATGGCGTTGGCGGCGGTCTTGCGGCGCTGGCCGAAAGCCGCACGGATGAGCGCAAAGTAGCCCGCCTCGTCCTCCACCTGCACGGCGGGGGTGGGGCGGATATCCATGCGCACCACGGCGCTGGTCACCTTCGGGGCCGGGTAGAAGCTGCCCGGCGCGGCGGTGAACATGAGCTTTGAGGTGGCGTAGTAGTTCACCGCGCAGCTGATGGCGCTGGAAGCGCGGGTGCCGGGCACAGCGGCCAGGCGGTCGGCGGCTTCCTTCTGCACCATGACGGTCAGGCTCTCGATGGGCAGGCGGTCACCCAGCAGCTTCATCACGATGGGGCTGGTGATGTAGTAGGGCAGGTTGGCGCACACGGCCACCGGCATGCCGGGGAACTCCTCGGCAATGAGGGCTTTCAGGTCCACCTTCAATACATCTTGTAATACCAGCTTGAAATTATCCACGCCAGCCATGGTCTCGGCCAGAAGCGGCGGCAGGCGCTCGTCCACCTCGATGGACACCACCTTGGCCGCGCGCTTGGCCAGCTCCCTGGTCAGCACGCCGATGCCGGGGCCGATCTCGATGACGCCGTAGCGCTTATCCACGCCGCTGGCATCCACGATCTTGGTGGGGATGCCCGGGTTGATGATGAAGTTCTGTCCAAAGCCCTTGGACAGGGCAAAGTCGTATTTTTCGCACAGGGTGCGGATCACCGAAATGTCGGTCAGTTCGGGCATTGGGGGGCCATCCTTTCTCAGAAAAAGGCTGTTGCAGAGTTTGCAGCAGCCTTTTTAGGTGTTACGATTTGAATGCCCTCCGCATTCGCTCTGGGCATCTTCAGCGGAAATATTATTTTTATTTTGCGTTTTGCCGCACCCTGCGGGGCTCTCCAAAACGTCTTTTCATGAGAGGGGCGCACGGACGGCGATCGGCAGCGTACCGCTTTACGCGATCCTTACTCTGCGCTGGATGCGGCCTCACCGGAAGCTTCCGCTGCGGCAGAAGAAGCCGTTTCTTCGCTGGAAGTGTCCTCTGCACCGGCGGCCTCACTGTCCGCCGCCTCAGAGGATGCGGCGCTCTCAATGACGCCGCCCAGGGTGGAGGTGCCGCTCAGCTGCTGTGCCGCGCTGACAGCACGCTGCACCTGCGGGTCAGTCTCCGGGGTATAATCGTAGTAGTTCGCGGCTTCCTCGGTGGTGTAGGCCTTTTCCACATCCACGCTCAGGCCGGTGCCGTCAAAGCTGGTGCCGTCGCCGCAGATGAGCTTTGCCACCGTGATGCTCACGGCGCTGCCGTCCGAAAGGCGCTGCGGGCTGTTCTGGATGGTGCCCTTGCCCATGGTGATGGTGCCCACCAGGCGCGCGCCGTTCATGCTGCGCAGGCTGGCGGCGAACAGCTCTGCCGCGCTGGCAGTGTTGCCGTTGACCAGGCAGACCATGGGCAGGTCGATCTTGCTCTCGTCGTCGCTGCTGCCGAGAACGGTGCGTTCGCCGTTCTTATCCTCGGCATAGGCCACGGTGCCCTCCGGTGCGATCAGGTCGATACAGCTGATGGCGTCGTCCAGCACGCCGCCGCCGTTGTCGCGCAGGTCAAACACCAGGCTCTGGACGCCGCTGCTGGTCAGAGAACGCAGGGCATAGTCCAGCTCACTGGGGGTGCTGCCGTCGAACTGGCGAATTTTGATGTAGCCCACGTTGTCCAGCACCTGGTAGTCCACCGTGGTGCTGCTGTAGCCGGAGTGGGTCAGCTCGGCCGTCTTACTGGCCGCCTCGCTGTTCAGCCAGGTGACGGTGACGGTGGTGCCGGCCTCGCCCTGCAGGCGGGTCTGCACGGCATCCACGCCGGAAAGGCTCTTGACGTCGGTGTCGCCGATGGCCGTGATGTAATCGCCCACCGCGATGCCGGCCTCCTGTGCGGGAGAGCCGTCGTAGACCTTGGTCACGCGGGCGTAGCCGGTCTGGTCCATGCCCAGCTCCACGCCAATGCCCATGACCTTGCCGCTCTGGATATTGATCAGTTCGGTGTAGGCATTGGCGGTGTAGTAGCGGGCATACTTGTCGCCGGTGCCCAGCAGGTAGCCTGCGGTCAGGCGGTCGTACAGCATCGTCTCGTCGATGGTGTAATAATCGTTGCTGCGGACATAGCGGTCCACCTCAGCGATCTTGTTGTACATGCTCTCCTTTTCCTTGACGCTGTTCACCGTGCTGTCGAACAGGCGCATGGCCACCAGCATCGTGATGGAAAAGGTCACGGTCATGGCAAGGATCACGATGGTGACCGCCATGCCCACAGAGATCTTACGGTTCATGCTCGGCCCCTCCCTGTCAGTACAGCAGCATCATGACGACGCTGCCCAGCAGCGAGAGCGCGAACACGCCCGCCAGAACAAGGCAGCCGATGCGCAGCCAGCGCTTTTGTTTTTGTTCTTTCATAGAAAACCAGACTCCTTACAACACTCAGTTATGCGGGAACGGGATATAACCACGCGGATTGACAGCGTTGGCCTTGCTGCCGCCCTTCCAGACCTCCAGATGCAGATGGTTGCCGGTGGAGTTGCCGGTGGAGCCCACATAGCCGATGAGCTCGCCCTGCTTGACGTACTTGCCGGCACTGGTAGCCACCGACTTCATGTGGCCGTAAAGGGTGCTGTAGGTATTGCCGTCCGACATTTTGCCGTGGTAGATGATGACATAGTTGCCGTAGCCGCCGCTGGACCAGCCCGCCACCTGCACATAGCCGCTGGCGGCTGCGTAGATGGGCGTGCCGCCTGCGGCCGCCAGGTCGATGCCGGCGTGCAGCTTGTTCACGCCGGACACCGGGTTCTTGCGCCAGCCGTACTCGCTGGAGATGCGGGTATAGCTCTTGAGCGGGCAGGCAAAGCCAGTAAAGCTCAGCTGCGGCTGGCTGGAAGCAGCGGACGCGATCAGCTGCTGGATCTGCTTTTTGACCGCCTCATAGTTCAGCTCGTCGGACTCGATGGCTGCCTGAGCCGCTGCCTGGGCCTTCTTTGCGTCGGCCGCCGACATCTGCGCGGCAGAAATGCTGCCGTTCAGCTCGCTCTGCTTGGACTTCATCTGGCTGTTCTGGGCGTCCAGGTCTGCCTTCTGGCTCTGCAGCTCGGCGCGCTGGTCTTCCAGCTCTGCCTTGTCGCTTTCCAGCTGGACCTTGTCCGCTTCCAAGTCGGCCTTGGCGGCCTTCATATTGTCCATGATCTCGGTATCCTTCACCGAGATATCCTGCATGACCTCGTTGAAGGTCAGCAGCTCATACAGGTCGTTCACCGCGCTGAGCATGGCGATGCTGCCGCCGTCCCGCAGCTCCTGCATGGCGGCCATGTGCTTTTTGAAATCGCTCCACTGGCCGTCGATCTCGGTCTGCTTGTCGGCGATCTGGCCTTCCTTTTCGGTGATCTCGGCTTCCTTGCCGCTGATCTTCTGCTCGGTCTCGCCGATGCTGTTCTGCACGGCGGCGATCTGGCCGCTGAGAACGGCGATCTGATCCTGGATGATACCCACCCGCTCGGTCAGCTCACTTTCCAGTGCCTTGGCGGCAGACTCCTGCTTTTTGGCGTCGGAAAGTTCTTTTTTGTGCTGGTCGATGGACTGGGAAAGCTTGTCCAGCTTGTTCTGCAGGCTGGACATGCTGGTGGCTGCCGAGGCGGGGTACACCGTGACGCTGAGCAGCAGGCAGGCTGCTGCCACGCACAGGCTGACGCCCCGCACAAGGCGGGTACCGGCAGGCTCCGGCTTTGCGTGCCGGGCTCTGCGGCCGGTCAGCTGGAACCGGAACGGCTTTGCATGACGTGCTTTTTTCATGTTCGGCTCCCTTTCCTTACACGTTCAGGTGCTTGCGGATGGAGAACATGCTGCCCAGACCACCCACGATGGCACCGCCTGCCAGGCTGTAGGTGAGGATTGTGGGCCAGACGGCACTCACCGGCACCAGCGCCTGCCCCATGATCATCTGCCACACGCCGCCCAGGCCGTCGGAGGCCTGCACCATATAAGAGTAGGCACCCACGGTGACGGCTGCGGTCAGCGCGCCGGAGATCAGGCCCATGGCCAGACCTTCCACCACGAAGGGCAGGGTGACCAGCCCGTTGGTGGCACCCACATACTTCATGATCTCGATCTCGCGCCGCCGGGCAAACACGCTCAGGCGGATGGTGCTGCCCACCGTGATGACGCTGACGATCATCAGCACCAGCACGATGCCGCGGCCCACCCGGGTGACGGACTGCTGGATCTGCACGAAGACGTTGGTCATCTCCACCGGGGCGGTGACGCTGTACACACCCGGGATGGCCTGCAGCTTTTTGCTCATGGCTTCCATCTGGCTCAGGTCGCGGATGGAGACGCGGTAGTTTGCCTTAAAGGGGTTGTCGGTCTCAAACTCATCCCACAGGGAGGAGTAGTCCTGCATGTAGCCGCGGTAGGTGTCCAGCACATCCTGCTTGGAGACGTACTGCACGTTGGTGACGCCGTCCATGGCGGCAATGGTATCACCCACCTGCTGGGCCGTTGCGTCGTCGCAGTCCGGGTCCAGGTAGACCACGGTCTCATTCTGGTTGCCCAGATAGTTCACCATGCTGTCCACATTCACCTCTGCAAGGCTTGCGAAGGTGTTCAGGGTCATGCAGACGCTGAGGGAAGCGATGCAGGCAATGGTCATGGCCCAATGCTTGCCCAGGTTGCGGATGCCGCGCCGGGTGAGGAACCAGAAAGTCGAAGGTCTCATCATACGGTGGCCGCCTCCTTTTCTTCCGATTTCAGCGTCAGCTCCATGGGCTCGTCATAGAGCGCCCGGTCTTTGTGGTCGGGCCGGGCACGGATGGCTTCCTTGTCGGCGGGCACATCCGAGATGATGCGGCCCTTTTTCAGGGTGACGACCCGCTGGTGGAACTTGCGCACCAGGTCGTGCTCGTGGGTGACCACCAGCACCGTGATGCCCATCTCGCTCACCCGCTCCAGCAGCTCCATCATCTCCAGGCTCAGCTCGGGGTCGATGTTGCCGGTGGGCTCGTCGGCGATGACCAGCTTCGGGCTGTGGGCCAGGGCGCGGGCCACAGCCACGCGCTGCTGTTCGCCGCCGGAAAGGGTGTCCGGGTAGGCGCTGGCCTTGTCTTCCAGATGCACCAGCTCCAGCATGTAATCCACGCGGTCGGCGATCTCCTTGTGCTTCACGTTGGTGACGTGCATGGCAAAGGCGACGTTCTCATACACCGTCATGGACGGGATGAGGCGGAAATCCTGGAAGATGATGCCCATCTGACGGCGCAGATAGGGCACCTGATGGCGGCGCAGGTGGGCAACGTCCTTGCCCAGCACGGTCACCTTGCCCTCGGTGGGGGTCTCCTCCCGCAGGATGAGCTTCAGCAGGGTGGATTTGCCCGCGCCGGAATGGCCCAGCAGAAACACGAACTCGCCTTCGTCCACGTGGAAGTTGATGTCTTCCAGCGCCAGCGGCCCGCCCTTTTTATATTCCTTTGAGACGTGTTCAAAGTCTATCATTTGATCTTGCTACTCCTGACGTAATATTTGGTCAAGCTTCCAACGCCAAAAAAGAACCGGCCAGCATCGGTTGCGAGCGGCCGGTTCCGTGCCGCAGCAGATGCGGCAGAAAATCAATATTTGGCCGGGTTGTTGGACAGGTACTTTTTGACCATCAGCGCTACCTTGAAGACGATAGCGTCGTCGAACTCGCGCAGGTCCAGGCCGGTCAGCTTTTTGATCTTTTCCAGACGATACACCAGCGTGTTGCGGTGCACAAACAGGCCGCGGCTGGTCTCGGAGACGTTCAGGTTGTTCTCGAAGAAGCGCTGGATGGTGAACAGGGTCTCCTGATCCAGGCTCTCGATGCTGCCCTGCTTGAACACCTCGCGCAGGAACATCTCGCACACGGTGGTGGGCAGCTGGTAGATCAGGCGGGCGATGCCGAGGTTGTCGTAGCGGATGATCTGCTTCTCGGTGTCGAACACCTTGCTGACCTCCATGGCGATCTGGGCTTCCTTGAAGGAGGTAGCCAGATCCTTCACGTTGGAGATGGGGGTGCCGATGCCGACCACGGCCTTGATGTAATGCTCGCCGGACAGGGTATCCACGATGCTGGCGGCCAGCTTTTCCATGTCGGTGCGGTCGATGCCCTTGCGGATCTCCTTCACCAGCACGGTGTCGGTCTCGCTGATGTTGAACACAAAGTCCTTCTGCTTGTCGGGGAACAGGCTGCTGACCACATCATAGGCCGAGATGTCGCCGCCGGAAGTCACGCGCACGATGAACACCACGCGGGACACGTCGGTGGCAAAGTGCAGCTCGCGGGCCTTGGCGTAGATATCGCCGGGCAGGATGTTATCCAGCACCACGTTCTTGATGAAGTTGGATTTATCAAACTTTTCATCGTGGTACTGCTTGATGCTCTGCAGGCTGATGGACAGCACTGCGGCGAACTGACCAGCCGTCTCGTCTGCGCCTTCCACGAACACTGCATAATCGTTATGCTTGGCACTGGAGAACTGCTGGTAGGTGTAGCCATCGCGCACAAAGCGGTCGCCTGCGGTCAAACGCTCCGCCATGAAGCCTTCGCGCACCTCGCCGATCAGGTTCAGCTCCGAGCAGGAAATAACAGCGCCGGTCTCATCCACCACGCCGACCACCCGGTTGATCGCGTCTTTCATCTGGTAGATCACGCTTTGAAATACTCTATTGGCCATAATGGATACCCCTTTTCCTCGTTTGTGCAAACCGCAGCGGCAGCCGGTTGTGATTTTCAACAATTTAGCTGCATTACATTTTATATTTTACACAAAAGAATTTACTTTTGCAACATATTTCAACAAAAAAGATAGTTTTTTCTTGTGAATATTATCTTTCGGGGTACTTTCAAGCCAAAAAAGTGCCTTTTTGCGTGGTTCTCGTTGTCTATTCTACCGGCAAAATGTGTTGCTTTTTTGAAAAACGGGTGAAAAGGCCGCCCCTTCAGCTGGTAATTTTTGACACTTCTTCGGCAGAAAGCTCCCGCCACTGCCCCGGGGCCAGCCCTTCGTCCAGTGCAAGGCCGCCGATGGCGTCCCGGTGCAGCGCGTTCACCCCCGCGCCGTACACGCCGAACATCCGTTTGATCTGGTGGTAGACGCCTTGCTTGAGCACCACCCGCACGGTGAGGCCGTCGGCGGTCAGCGCCGCCACCTCGGCGGGCGAAAGGGCGGTGCCGTCGGCCAGGGTGACGCCCGCCGCAAAGCCTGCTTTCATCTCGTCGGTCAGCGGCGTGTCGAGGGTGACGGTGTAGGTCTTGGCAACATGGCGCTTCGGGGCCAGAATGTCGTGGGCAAAGGTGCCGTCGTCGGTCAGCAGCACAAAGCCGGTGCTGGTCTTGTCCAGCCGCCCGGCCGGGAACAGCTCCCGCCGGGGGTAGGCATCCCCCACCAGGTCCACCACCGTGGTGTCGCGCTTATCGGTGGAAGCGCTCACCACGCCCTCGGGCTTGTTGAGCATGAGGTACACGAACTGCTGGTAGCACAGCACTTTGCCGTCCACGGCCACGGTGTCCGACTCTTTCAGCTGGGTGTCGCCCTTTTTGCACACAGCACCGTTCACCTGCACGCGGCCTTTGGAAAGCATCGCCTTTGCCTCGCTGCGGGTGCACTGGGCCGTCTCCGCTAAGTATTTATCCAATCGCATGATGCGGTTCTCCTTTTTGTATGGGTTTGGTTTTAGTGTAACATGATGGGAGAATTTGTGCAAGGGACGCAAAAAAGGCCGCCGCAGATGCGGCGACCTTTGATATCCAGTTACCTGGTCAGTGGGCCGGTTATTTCTCCGAGGACCGTCCGCTGGGGTGGGACCCTGTTGCCGCAGGCAATAGGGCGGGCGATGGAATGGCCCGATTCGTGTCCGAGCGAGAAATTACCGGCGCGCTGGCCTTACACACTCAAACTTGCATGCTGCTCCACAGCATCGGGGTTGGCATCAAAGATGGGCTGGAGCACATTGGCGATGAACTCCTCCACCTGCTGGGGTGCGCGGCCCACGAAGTTCTCCGGCACAAGGCCCGCCACGATCTCCTCTTTGGTCAGGCCAAAGGCCGGGTCGGCAGCGATGCGGTCTACCATGTCGTTGGGCAGGCCTTCTTCCTTGACCTGCTTACCTGCAGCAATGGCGTGCTGGCGCAGGCGCTCGTGCAGTTCCTGACGGTTGCCGCCCTTTTCCACAGCCTGCATCATGATGTTCTCGCTGGCCATGAAGGGCAGCTCCGCCATCAGACGGCTGCGCACCACCTTCGGGTACACCACGATGCCGTCAGTGACGTTCAGCATGATGTTCAGGATGGCGTCCGTGGCAAGGAAACCCTCGGCCATGGCAACGCGCTTGTTGGCGCTGTCGTCCAGGGTGCGCTCGAACCATTGGGTGCCGGTGGTGAAGCTGGGGTTCAGCACGTCCACCATCAGGTAGCGGCTCAGGGCGCAGATGCGCTCGCAGCGCATGGGATTGCGCTTATACGGCATGGCAGAGGAACCGATCTGGTTCTTCTCAAAGGGCTCCTCCATCTCCTTGAAGTTGGCCAGCAGACGCAGGTCGGTTGCGAACTTCATGCAGCTCTGGCCGATGCCGGCGAGGGCGTTCAGGATGAAAGCATCCACCTTGCGGCTGTAGGTCTGGCCGGACACCGGGATGACGGCATCCGGGGCAAAGCCCATCTCCTTGGCGATGGATGCATCCACGGCGCGAATTTTCTCGGCATCGCCCTTGAACAGCTCCATGAAGGAAGCCTGGGTGCCGGTGGTGCCCTTGACACCGCGCAGCTGCAGGGTGGCAAGGCGGTGGTCGATCTCGGCGAGGTCCATCACCAGCTCGTTGGCCCACAGGGTGGCACGCTTGCCCACGGTGGTGGGCTGGGCGGGCTGGCAGTGGGTGTAGGCCATGCAGGGCATGTCCTTATACTCCTCGGCGAAGCGGGCCAGCTTTGCCAGCACGCCGATGAGCTTCTTGCGCACCAGCTCCAGGCCCTGGCGCATCACGATGATGTCGGTGTTGTCGCCCACGTAGCAGCTGGTGGCACCCAGATGGATGATGCCCGCTGCCTTGGGGCACTGCTGGCCGTAGGCGTAGACGTGACTCATCACGTCGTGGCGCACCAGCTTTTCGCGCTCAATGGCGACCTCATAATTGATGTCGTCCACATGGCTTTCCAGCTCTGCCACCATCTCCGGGGTGATATTGGTCAGGCCCTGATTCATCTCGGCCCGGGCCAGCGCCACCCACAGCCGGCGCCAGGTGCGGAACTTGTTGTCGTCGGAGAAGATATACTGCATCTCGTCCGAGGCATAGCGGGTGGAAAACGGGCTGATATAACGATCATGCTGAGACATTGGTTGTTTCCTCCTGAACGTGTTATAGCGGCAACTTCTCCGCGTCCTCTTGGCTCCCCCCTTGGGGGAGCTGGCGCGAAGCGACTGAGAGGGCGAGCCCGTGCATCTTTGGCAGCGTCCTCGCCCTCTCCGCCTCACATTCGTTCGGCACCTCTCCCAAAGGGAGAGGCAAGTCGAACGTCCTGTTGGCGTTACGCTATCTTTATTTTACCATCAAATCTTGAAATAGTCCACGCCGCCCTCAAAGATCGGCTGATACTTGTCACCGGTAACGTTCTTGTACAGGTACTCGCCGCTGCGCTCCGAGTGGCCCATCTTGCCGAACACACGGCCATCCGGGCTGGTGATGCCCTCGATGGCCAGCACAGAGCCGTTGGGGTTATAGCTCTGGTCCATGGTGGGCTCGCCTGCCAGGTCCACATACTGGGTGGCGACCTGGCCGTTCTTCACGAGGGTGTCCAGCACTTCCTGCGGGGCCACGAAGCGGCCCTCGCCGTGGCTGATGGCCACGGTGAACTGGTCGCCCACAGCGCACTTGGACAGCCACGGGCTGCCGGTGGAAGCGATGCGGGTGCGCACCAGCATGCTCTGGTGGCGGCCGATGGTGTTGAAGGTCAGGGTCGGGTCATAGGCCGTGATGGGGCGGATATCGCCGTAGGGCACCAGACCCAGCTTGATGAGTGCCTGGAAGCCGTTGCAGATGCCCAGCATCAGGCCGTCGCGCTGCTGCAGCAGGCGGCGCACTGCCTCGGTGACTTCCGGGTTGCGGAAGAAGGAGGCAATGAACTTTGCGCTGCCGTCCGGCTCGTCGCCGCCGGAGAAACCGCCGGGCAGCATGACGATCTGGCTTGCATCAATGGCCTTGACGAGGGCCTTGCAGCTCTCGGCAACATCGGCAGGGGTCAGGTTGCGGATGACCAGAATTTCGGGGTCGGCACCGGCACGGGCAAAGGCCTTGGCGGTGTCGTACTCGCAGTTGGTGCCCGGGAACACCGGGATGATGACCTTGGGCTTTGCCACGCCGATCTTGGGTGCGGCGGGCGCGGTCAGCTTGCCGTTGATCTTTTCCACGGTGGAGCCAGCCTTGCGGTAGGGGTACACCGGCTCCAGCTTGCGCTCCCAAATTTCCTGCAGCTCGGCCATATCCAGCGTTTCGCCGCAGGACTCAAAGACGTACTCCTTGGTGGTCTCGCCCAGAATTTCACCGGCAGGGGCATCGGAGACCATCTCCAGCACGATGGAGCCGTACATGGGCTGGAACATATCGTGGGTGGCAAGGTCGGCACGCATCTTGAAGCCGATGTGGTTGCCAAGGCCCATCTTGAACAGAGCCTCGGCAATGCCGCCGTAGCCCACGGAGGAAGCGGAAGCCACCATGCCGGCTTCGATCATGTCCTCCACGATCTTATAGTTTGCTTTCAGAGAGAAGAAGTTCGGGCAGCCGGTCTCGGGGTCAATGATGGGACGCACCAGCACGACGGTGCTCTCCGGCTTCTTGAACTCGGTGGAGACCACCTTGTTGGCCTTGCCGATGGCGGTGGCAAAGGACACCAGCGTCGGGGGCACATCCAGCTTTTCAAAGGAGCCGGACATGCTGTCCTTGCCACCGATGGAGGCGATGCCAAGGCCCATCTGGGCATCCAGTGCGCCCAGCAGAGCGGCCAGCGGCTTGCCCCAGCGCTCCGGGGCGGTGCCCAGACGCTCGAAGTATTCCTGGAATGTGAGATAGGCGTCCTCATAGCGGAAGCCGGAAGCCACCAGCTTGGTGACGCTCTCGATGACGGCCATCTGTGCACCGCGATACTGGTCGGCGCTCATCAGGTAGGGGTTAAAGCCCCATGCCATGCCGGAGCAGGTGCTGGTCTCGCCGTCCACGGGCAGCTTTGCCACCATGGCGTTCTGCGGGGTCAGCTGGTATGCACCGCCGAAGGGCATGAGCACGGTGGCGGCACCGATGGTGGAGTCGAACCGCTCCGAAAGGCCCTTCTTGCTGCAGATGTTCAGGTCGCCCACCATGTTCTTCATCTTCTGGCTGAAGGTCAGGCCTTCCCACTGGGGCTGCCAGACCGTGGCCTTTTCCACATGCACCTTCTGGTGCTTCTCGGCACCGTTGGAGTTGAGGAACTCGCGGCTGATGTTCACGATGGACATGCCGTTCCACACCATGTTCAGGCGCTTCTCGGCGGTGACCTTTGCCACGGGGGTAGCCTCGAGGTTTTCTTCGTTGGCCAGGGCAATGAACTTGTCCACATCCTCGGGGGCAAGGGCCACGGCCATGCGCTCCTGGCTCTCGCTGATGGCCAGCTCCGTGCCGTCCAGACCCTCGTACTTCTTGGTGACCTTGTTCAGGTCGATGTACAAACCGTCGGCCAGCTCACCGATGGCCACGGACACGCCGCCTGCGCCGAAGTCGTTGCAGCGCTTGATCATGCGGCAGGCGTCCTCGCGGCGGAACAGGCGCTGCAGCTTGCGCTCGATGGGGGCATTGCCCTTCTGCACCTCGGCACCGCAGTGCTCGAGGCTGTCCAGCTTGTGGGCCTTGGAGGAACCGGTCGCGCCGCCCACGCCGTCACGGCCGGTGCGGCCGCCCAGCAGCACGATGACATCACCCGGGGCCGGGCACTCGCGGCGCACATGGGAAGCAGGGGTAGCGCCCACGACAGCGCCGATCTCCATGCGCTTTGCCACATAGCCGGGATGATAAATTTCGTCCACCTGACCGGTGGCAAGGCCGATCTGGTTGCCGTAGGAGGAATAACCGGCGGCAGCGGTGGTCACCAGCTTGCGCTGGGGCAGCTTGCCGGGCAGGGTCTCGCTGACGGGCTTGAGCGGGTCGCCTGCACCGGTGACGCGCATGGCCTGATACACGTAGCTGCGGCCGGACAGCGGGTCGCGGATGGCACCGCCGATGCAGGTGGCCGCGCCGCCGAAGGGCTCGATCTCAGTGGGGTGGTTGTGGGTCTCGTTCTTGAACAGGAACAGCCAGTCCTCATCCTTGCCGTTCACGTCGCACTTGATCTTGACGGTGCAGGCGTTGATCTCGTCGGACTCGTCGAGGTTTTTCAGAATGCCCTGCTTCTTCAGCTCTTTGGCGCCGATGGTGGCAAGGTCCATCATGCAGCGGGGCTTGTTCTCGCGGCCCAGGTCCTTGCGCATGGCCATGTAGCGGTCAAAGGCAGCCTGCACCACGGCATCGTCGATCTGCACATCGTCCAGAATGGTGCCGAAGGTGGTGTGGCGGCAGTGATCGGACCAGTAGGTGTCGATCATCTTGATCTCGGTGATGGTGGGGTCACGCTTCTCGGAGCGGAAGTAGGTCTGGCAGAACTCAATGTCGCCCAGGTCCATAGCAAGGCCGTTGTCGGCGATGAACTTCTTCAGCTCGTCCTCGCTCAGCTGGTTGAAGCCTTCCAGCACCTTCACCGGGGCGGGCACGGGGTACTCCATTTTCAGGGTCGCCTTCTCGTCCAGAGAAGCCTCGCGGGCCTCCACCGGGTTGATGACGTACTTCTTGATCTCGGCCACCTGTTCATCGGTCAGGGTGCCTTCCAGCAGGTAGACGCGGGCGGAGCGCACCAGCGGGCGTTCACCCTGGCTGATGAGCTGGATGCACTCGGCGGCAGAGTCGGCACGCTGGTCGAACTGGCCGGGCAGGTACTCCACGGCAAAAGCCGCGCCCTCGTGCTCGGGCAGCTGGGCATAGGTGTTATCCACCGGCGGTTCGCTGAACACGGTGTTTGCACACTGGTTGAACAGTTCTTCGTCGATGCCCTCCATGTCGTAGCGGTTCAGCAGACGCAGGCCGGACAGTTCTTTGATGCCCAGCAGGCTGGTCAGCTCATTTTTCAGGCCAGCGGCTTCCACATCGAAGCCAGGCTTTTTTTCCACATAAATACGATAGACCATGGGTAAGTATCCCCCTTATGATAAGTTGATGTGTTTTTCGCCGCCGTTGGCGGCGAAAAACACTCTTTATTTACCCTCTGCCAGTGCCTTCAGCGCCCGCAGGCCGATATCGCTGCGTTTGTGCAGCTTTTCAAAGCTGATCTTCTCCGCCGCTTCGTAAGCGTGGCTCAGGGCGTTGGTCAGGCGCGGGCCGGTGGCGGTCACGCCCAGCACACGGCCGCCTGCGGTGACAAGCGTGCCGTCGGCGGTGATGGCCGTGCCGGAGTGGTAGACCGTCACATTTTCCTCACCGGGCAGCTGGCCGTCCACAAGGCCCGAGATGGGCTTGCCTTTCTCATAGGCCACGGGGTAGCCGCCGGATGCCAGAATGACGCAGGCCGCGGCACCGTCCGAGAACTTGACGTCCTCGTTTTCCAGCGTGGCGTTGGTGCAGGCTTCCATGATGTGCAGCAGGTCACCTTCCAGCAGGGGCAGTACCACCTGCGTTTCAGGGTCGCCGAAGCGGCAGTTGTACTCAATGACCTTCGGACCGTCCGGGGTGAGCATCAGGCCGAAGTACAAACAGCCCTTGAAGGGGCAGCCCTCGGCATTCATGGCCTTGATGGTGGGCAGGAAGATTTTCTCCATGCACTCAGCGGCCACTTCCGGCGTGTAGTAGGGGTTCGGGGCAATGGTGCCCATGCCGCCGGTGTTCAGGCCGGTGTCGTGGTCGTTGGCCCGCTTGTGGTCCATGCTGGACACCATGGGCTTGACCACCTTGCCGTCCGTGAAGCTCAGCACGCTGACCTCCGGGCCGGTGAGGAATTCTTCCACCACAACATGGTTGCCGGAAGCGCCGAACTTTTTGTCCAGCATGATCTCCTTCACGCCGTCGGCGGCCTGCTGCTCGTTCTCGCAGATCAGCACGCCCTTGCCCAGGGCCAGGCCGTCCGCCTTGATGACCACCGGGTACTTGCCCTCCGCCTTGATGTACGCCATGACCTTGGCGGGGTCGTCAAAGGTCTCGTACTTGGCGGTGGGGATGCCGTATTTCTTCATCAGGTCTTTGGAGAACACCTTGGAAGCCTCGATGCGGGCCGCGGCCTTGTCCGGGCCAAAGGCCGGGATGCCGACAGCTGCCAGTGCGTCCACCATGCCGAGGGCCAGCGGGTCGTCCTGCGCCACCACCACATAGTCAAAGGCTTCCTCTTTCGCAAAGGCCACCATGGCCTCCACATCGGTGGATTTGATGTTCTTGCATTTGGCGTCGTAGCTGATGCCGCCGTTGCCGGGTGCGCACCAGACTTCGCCGCAGTCGGGGCTCTTTTTCAGGGCCTTGATGATGGCATGTTCGCGGCCGCCGCCGCCAACCACCAGGATTTTCTTTTTCATAATTGCACCTTCTCTATGAAAGCTTTCTGTCAGCGGTGCAACGGAAGTTTCTCCGAGGACCGTCCGCTGGGGTGGGACCCTGTTGCCCGTAGGGCAATAGGGCGGGCGATGGAATGGCCTGCAACAACAGCGACCGCCGCCAGTGGCGGAAACAGGGAGCTGTTGTTGGGGCCGTGGCCAGCAAGCTGCGAGCGAATGTGAAGCAGATGCTGGGTGCCACAACCCGTACTCGTGTCCGAGGAGGAAGCTTCCGCTGTGCCGCGTCCTCTCCTTAGTGATGGAACAGCCGCAGGCCGCAGAAGGCCATGGCGATGCCGTACTTGTTGCAGGTGTCGATGACCTGCTGGTCACGGATGGAGCCGCCGGGCTGCACGATGGCGGTGACGCCGGAACGGCGGGCGCGTTCGATGTTGTCGCCAAAGGGGAAGAACGCATCCGAGCCCAGGCACACGCCGGTAACCTGGCTCAAGTAGGCTTTCTTTTCCTCGGCGGTCAGGGGTGCGGGCTGCTCGGTAAAGGTCTCGGCCCACACGTCGTCGCCGATGACGTCTTCCGGCGTGTCGCCGATGTAGACATCAATGGCGTTATCGCGGTTGGGCTTTGCCACGTCGTCGCGGAAGGGCAGGTTCAGCACCTTGTCCATGTGGCGCAGCTGCCAGTTGTCGGCCTTCTGACCCGCCAGACGGGTGCAGTGGATGCGGCTCTGCTGGCCTGCGCCCACGCCGATGGTCTGGCCGTGGTAGGTGTAGCACACGCTGTTGGACTGGGTGTATTTCAGGGTGATCAGGGCAATGACCAAATCACGCTTCTGCTCGTCGGTCACGTCCTTGTTCTTGGTGACCCAGTTGGTCAGCATGGTGTCGGCGTTGATCTCCAGCTCGTTGCGGCCCTGCTCAAAGGTGATGCCGTACACCTGCTTGTGCTCAATGGGGGCGGGCTTATAATTGGGATCGATGGCGACCACGTTGTAGTTGCCTTTCTTCTTGCTGGCAAGGATCTTCAGTGCTTCCGGCTCGTAGCCCGGGGCAATGATGCCGTCGGACACTTCGTGCTGGATGAGCTTTGCGGTGGGCACATCGCAGATGTCGGACAGAGCAATCCAGTCGCCGAAGGAGGACATGCGGTCCGCACCGCGGGCACGGGCGTAGGCGCAGGCCAGCGGGGACAATTCAACCTCCGGGGCGATGTGGTACATTTTGCGCTCCACATCGGTGAGCGGCAGGCCCAGCGCTGCGCCCGCCGGGGACACATGCTTGAAGGAAGCCGCTGCGGGCAGGCCGCAGGCAGTCTTCAGCTCCTTGACCAGCTGGATGGAGTTGAGCGCATCCAGAAAATTGATGTAGCCGGGCTTGCCGTTCAGCACGGTAACGGGCAGGTCGGAGCCATCTTCCATGTAAATGCGGCTGGGCTTCTGGTTGGGATTGCAGCCGTATTTCAGTGCAAGTTCATTCATTGGTGCATCCTCCTTTGATGTTCTCTCAGTTTTCTTCGGCGTCCAGCTTGTTCAGCAGTTCCAGCTCCTCAGGCAGCAGCTCCGGCTCCTCGGGGTCGTCCAGGTCGCTGCACACGGCGTCGTATTTGTTGAAGATCATGTCGCCGCTTTCGCCGGTCTCCAGGTCGATGACCCGGGCAAACAGGCTGACCTTGTTGTCCATGTTCAGGCTGCTCCACATATCGGTCGCAAAATCGCCGATGGTGCGGGGGCAGGCAAAGCGCAGCGGCTCGCCCTCAAAGCTGGGGATGGGGCTGCCGTTGTGCTTGTAGGTGCTGATGAAATGGCCCTCACCGGCAACCGGCTGGGGGTAATCAAAGAAATAGCGCTGCACGCTCTCGCCATTGCCGTCAGCAGACTTGAGAATGCTCATCTGGTAGCTGCCGTCCTCGTACACCACAGCGGAGATGCGGGGGGTGTAGTTGGGGCCATCCGGCTCAAAGGTGCGGGTGCGCAGGCTGTCGGCAAAGCTCTTGCCGCGGCTCATACCGTCGTAGATGGTATCGGTCTGGTCGCCGTTGGTCACGATGTGGGTCTTGCCCAGCGTGAGCACGGGGTTGTAGATGATCAGGCTGGGGTCCTCCAGCTTTGCCGGGTCGGCAGCCATGGTGCAGATGCCGCCGCGCTCGGGCACGGGGTCAAACACGCGGTTGCGGCTGTTCTCGCTGCGTCCCATGATGAAGTAGCCAATGAACATCTGCCGCCCATCCGGGGCCTTTGCCACCGCAATGCCGCGGCCGGGGTACTCGTTGGAAGCAAGATATTCGTTCAGGTTGATTTTTTCCATTATTCTACCTCTCCATTACAAATCATGGCCACAGCCTTGGGCAGCAGCTTCCACTCGGCCTGTTCCATCACGCGCTTCTGCAGCACCTCCGGGGTGTCGCCGGGCAGGATGTCCACGGCCTTCTGCAGCAGGATGGGCCCGCCGTCGCACTCCTCATTGACAAAGTGGACGGTGGCGCCGGTCACCTTGCAGCCGCGGGCCAGTGCGGCTTCGTGGGGGCGCAGGCCGTACATGCCGGGGCCGCAGAAGGACGGGATGAGCGCCGGGTGCACGTTCAGGATGCGGCGGGGATAGGCCGCAATGACGCTGGGGCCCAGTACGGACAGAAAGCCCGCCAGCACCACCAGATCAATGTTGTGTTCTTTCAACGTTTTCAGCAGGGCAGCGTCGAAATCCTCACTGCTGGCGTAATCCTTGCGGCGCACCACGCAGCTTTCCACACCGGCCTTGGCGGCACGCTCCAGCGCGTAAACGCCGGGCTTGGACGCCACTACCAGCGTAATTTTACCGTTGGGGTTCTCGCCCCGGGCTTCGCTGTCCAGCAGGGCCTGCAGATTGGTGCCGCCGCCGGAAACTAACACTGCAATGTTCAGCACAGTTCCACGCCCTCACCTTCTGCGATGACGCCCAGACGGTAAGCTTCCGGCTCACCGTTTGCGTGCAGGATGTCCAGCGCCTTGTCGGCCTGCTCGGCGGGGACGGTCAGCACCATGCCCACGCCCATATTGAAGGTGTTGAACATATCGTGCTCGGAGATGTTGCCGGTCTTCTGCATCAGGTGGAACAGGGCCGGGGTACGGACATCTTCCTTCTTGATGCGGGCGCAGCAGCCCTTCTTCAGGCTGCGGGGGATGTTCTCGTAGAAACCGCCGCCGGTGATGTGGGAGATGCCCTTCACGTCCACTTCTTCCAGCACCTTCAGCACGGGCTTGACGTAAATTTTGGTGGGGGCCAGCAGAGCTTCGCCCAGCGTCTTGCCGCCCAGCTCTGCGGGAGCCGTGTGCAACACGTCGGGGTTCGAGTCAATATCAAAGATCTTGCGCACCAGCGAGAAGCCGTTGGAGTGCACACCGGTGGAAGGCAGAGCGATGATCACATCGCCGGGCTTCATGGTGTCGTTGTTCAAAATCTTCTCTTTGTCCACAACGCCCACGGTGAAACCGGCCAGATCGTACTCGTCCTCCGGCATCATGCCCGGGTGCTCGGCGGTCTCGCCGCCCACCAGAGAGCAATCTGCCTGCACGCAGCCCTCGGCCACGCCCTTGACGATCTCGGCGATCTTCTCCGGGATATTGCGGCCGCAGGCGATGTAATCCAGGAAGACCAGCGGCTTTGCACCGGCGCAGATGACATCGTTGACGCACATGGCCACACAGTCGATGCCGATGGTGTCGTGCTTATCCATGATCATGGCGATCTTCAGCTTGGTGCCCACGCCGTCGGTGCCGGAGATCAGCACCGGGTGCTTGTAGCCGGTGCAGTCCAGTTCAAACAGACCGCCAAAGCCGCCCAGACCACCAATGCAGTGCTCGTTCATGGTGCGGGCCACATACTGCTTCATCAGTTCAACGGAACGATAACCGGCGGTGATATCCACACCGGCTGCTGCATAGCTTTCAGAATAGCTCTTTTCCATGGTCTTACTCTCCTAACTTTTTCTCGTCCTTGGGGCGGTCGTTCAGGTGGCGTTCGTGGATATCGGTGGAAAGCACCTCGTCCGGCTTCACGGCATATTCGCCGGTAAAGCAGGCAGTGCAGAATCCGCATTTTGCGTCCTTGGCCAGCTGCACCACATGTTCGGTGGACAGGTAGCCCAGCGTGTCGGCCCCGATCACCTCGTTGATCTGCTCAACAGTGCGGCCGGTGGCAACCAGAAGCTTCTGGTCCGGGATATCGGTGCCGAAGTAGCAGGGGTACTTGAACGGCGGGGCGGACACCATGAAGTGCACCTCGGTGGCACCGGCGTCCCGCAGCAGCTTGATGATGCGGGCAGAGGTGGTGCCGCGCACGATGGAGTCATCCACCAGCACCACGCGCTTGCCCTTGACCGTGCTGGAAACAACGTTCAGCTTGATGCGCACGCTGTTCTCGCGCTGCTTCTGGCTGCCCTGAATGAAGGTGCGGCCGATGTACTTATTTTTGATAAAGCCGATGCCGTAGGGAATGCCGCTCTCCTGCGAGTAGCCGAGGGCTGCATCCAGACCGGAATCCGGCACGCCAATGACCACATCTGCTTCCACGGGGTGCTCCTGTGCAAGGAACCGGCCCGCCTGCTTGCGTGCTTCGTGCACCGAGCAGCCCTCAATGATGCTGTCCGGTCGGGAGAAGTAGATGAACTCGAACACGCACATCTGGGTGTCCGGGCGTCCGCAATGGTCTTTGATGCTGCGCAGCTCGCCGGTTTTTTCGTCTGCCACCACGATCTCGCCGGGCTCCACGTCCCGCAGCAGGGTAGCACCGGCAGCGTCCAGTGCACAGCTCTCGCTGGCAAACACATAGCCGCCGCCGGGCAGGGTGCCAATGCACAGGGGCCGGTAGCCGCGGGGGTCACGCACTGCAATGAGCTTGGTGGCCGACATGATCACCAGACTGTAGGCACCTTCCAGCACATCCATCGTCTTGCTGATGGCGGTCTCGATGCTGCCCATGCGCAGGCGGTTGCGGGTGATGAGGTAGCAGATGACCTCGGTATCAGAGGAGCCGTGGAAGATAGCCCCCTCGTTCTCCAGCTGACGGCGCAGCTCGATGGCGTTGGTCAGGTTGCCGTTGTGGCACAGGGCCATGGTGCCGCGGCCATGCCGCACGATCATGGGCTGGGCATTGGCCCGCACCCGGCTGCCTGCGGTGGCATAGCGCACATGGCCGGTGGCCATGTGTGCGTTCGGGGTGGAAAGGCCCGCCAGCACCGCCGGGGTGAACACTTCATTCACAAGGCCCAGATCCCGGTGGCCGTTGATGACGCCGTCGTCGTTGACGGCGATGCCGCAGCTCTCCTGGCCACGGTGCTGCAGCGCATACAGGGCCGAGTAGGCGGCAGCGGCCACGTCCTCGGTACCGGCGCGGTCATAAATGCCGAAAACGCCGCATTCTTCGTGCAGCGGATATGCAAAATCAGACATTGGTTCTCCTTTTACAGTTCAGCGATCTCGGCCTGCAGCTTTTCTTCCTTGGCGGCGATCTGTGCAGCCATGGCGGTGCGCTCGGCGGCCAGCTTTTCGGCAAGGGTGTCATCGCTGAGGGCCAGAATTTCCGCCGCCAGCCAGGCGGCGTTCTTCGCGCCGTTCAGCGCCACGGTCGCCACCGGGATGCCGCTGGGCATCTGGACCGTGGCAAGCAGGGCGTCCAGGCCGTCCATGGCACCGCCCTTCATGGGGATGCCGATCACCGGCAGGGTGGTGTTGGCGGCAAAGGCACCGGCCAGATGGGCTGCCATGCCCGCCGCGCACAGAATGACGCCGAAGCCGTTGGCGCGGGCGCTCTTTGCAAACTCCGCTGCCTCGGCAGGGGTGCGGTGGGCCGACAGGATGTGTGCCTCAAAGGGGATGTCCAGCGCCTTGAGCTGGGCGCATGCACCCTTCACCACGGGCCAGTCGCTATCGGAACCCATGATCACTGCCACTTTACGAATCATATCTCCAGACCTCTCTTTCTCAAACCCGACAAACAAAAAAGGCTGTGGTACACCTGCACCACGGCCTTTATTTCTGCATGATTTTTCCCGATGCTCCGCACAGAGCTGCACGATGCCCCTGACATGCATGGATAGCGCTTTGACCCATGAGACCCGGCAGCATCTTCTTCATAGAAGTTCTCCTCCGCAGTTCGTTGTGCTGGCATTTTTCAGGGGGTGCAGCGGGGCATTTTGCGCCCCACCGTCCCCGTGCTACATACAGTTTACGGCAAAAGGACCGCTTTGCAAAGGGTGTTCGGGCAAATTCTCCCTTGTGTTCTCATGCCGCCAAAAAACTTTCGAAAGTTTTGTGCAGTTTCGACACCGTTTTTCTTTTTAAGTATGACTTATGGTTTGAGTATATTTTATGTAAAACCATTCGTGTGAACTTTTGCGGAATAGACGGACTTTTTTAAAAGATGATCTTTGCCGTGGTCGCCCGGGCGGCGCGGATGAGGTCGGCCGGGGCACAGCACACCTGGGTACCAATGCGCCCGCCGGAGACATAAACCTTCTCCTGCGCGAGAACGCTCTCGTCGAACACGGTCTTGTACTGCTTTTTCATGCCCACGGGGCTGCAGCCGCCGCGCACATAGCCCGTCACCTTGTTGATATCGGCCACATGGATCATGGCCACGCTCTTTTCGCCCACGCTGCGGGCGGCGGCTTTCAGGTCCAGCTCCGCCGCCACCGGGATGACGAACACAAAGTAGTTCTTGCTGCTGCCCTGCGTCATCAGCGTTTTGTACACGCAGGCCGGGTCTTCGCCCATGCTGCCCGCCACGTCCACACCGGCCACGGCCACGCCCTCCTCGTGGGCGTACTCATGGGCGGTGTAGGGCACCTTTTCGCGTTCCAGAATGCGCATGGCGTTGGTTTTTGCTTCTTTTCCCATAATATCTCTGAATTCCCTTCTATCGGTTTAACGGCTCCCCCGCCCTCTCCGTCACGGCTTACGCCGTGCCACCTCCCCCAAAGGGGGAGGCAAGAGCTTCGCCTTCACGTCCTTGGCTCTCCCTTTGGGAGAGCTGTCGAGCAACGCGAGACTGAGAGGGCGCAGCACCTTTTGTCTATTCTACCACTTTCTCCACAAAAATTCAAAATTTCCTCTTGACTTCAGTCTCCTGAAGTGATATGATAGCCTCACCGCTTCAGGAAACTGAAGTTTGACGAAACAAGCTGCGGCAAAGGAGCCGGTCTCCCTCGCCGTTTGGATTTTTTGAAAAGGCAAAGGAGACAAAACACTATGATCATCGTACTGAAACAGGACGCCCCCGAGGTACAGGTCCGCGAGTTCTGCCACGAACTGCAGGATATGGGCCTGCAGATCAACGACTCCAAGGGCAGCGAGAGCCACATTCTGGGCCTGATCGGCGACACCAAGGCCGTGGCCGAGAGCTGGGTGCTGGCAAACCCGGTGGTGGAGGCCTGCCGCCGCGTGTCCGAACCTTATAAGAAGGCCAACCGCAAGTTCCACCCGGACGACAGCGTCATCGACGTGGACGGCGTGAAGATCGGCGGCGGCAACTTTGCCGTCATCGCGGGCCCCTGCAGCATCGAGAGCGAGGACCAGATCACCTACTGCGCCCAGCGTGTGAAGGCGGCCGGTGCTTCCCTGCTGCGCGGCGGTGCGTTCAAGCCCCGCACTTCTCCCTACTCCTTCCAGGGCATGCGCAGCGAGGGACTGGACCTGCTCAAGCTGGCCCGCCGCGCCACCGGTGCCCCCATCGTTACCGAGATCATGAACACCGAACACCTGCCCCTGTTCGAGAACGTGGACCTCATCCAGGTGGGTGCCCGCAACATGCAGAACTTTGAGCTGCTCAAGGCCGTGGGCCGCCAGAAAAAGCCGGTGCTGCTCAAGCGCGGCCTTGCCAACACGCTGGAAGAGTTCGTGATGAGCGCCGAGTACATCATGGCCGAGGGCAACGAGAACGTCATCCTCTGCGAGCGCGGCATCCGCACCTTTGAGACCAGCATGCGCAACACCCTCGACCTTGCCGGTGTGGTGATGCTGCACAAGATGACCCACCTTCCCGTTATTGTGGACCCCAGCCATGCCTGCGGCCACGCATGGATGGTGCCGGATCTGGCAAAGGCCGCTGTTGCTGCCGGTGCCGACGGCCTGATGATCGAGGTGCACAACAACCCCGCCAAGGCCAAGTGCGACGGTGCCCAGAGCCTGACGCCCGACCAGTTCGACGAGCTGATGCAGTTCATCGGCAAAGAGGTGGAGTTCTTCGGCAAGAAGCTGAATTGAGTTTTCCACAGTTCCACACGCAAACGACCGCCTGCAGCGCGATGCCGCAGGCGGTCGTTTTTTGGGTTTCAGCGTTGATCCATTTCACCGAGAGGGCCGTGAGATGATGCGCTGTGCTGTGCCGTCAGCCCACAAGGCCGCGGTCCCGCGCCATGTCCCACACAAAGCAGGTGCGCAGCTTGGTCACATAGCCATAGGGTTTGAAGCTGCCGTCGTCCCGTGCTTCCATCAGGCCCTGTTCTTCCATCCAGCTGGCGGCCTTGCGCAGGTAAATGTCGCTTTCGTCCACGTCGCTGTAGGTCTTCAGGGTCTGGGGTTCGGGCTGACCGGCCTTTTCCCAGATGAGGGTGGCCAGACCGGCGCGGTTGGAAGGCATGGGGATGCCCCGCATGTTCAGCACGCGGTAAATGCCGGTGGCGGTCTCGTAAAGGCCCCAGGCGGCAACGCCGGTCACGGCGGCTGCCTCAAAGAACTCGGTCACAGGGTCGTCGCCGCCGCCGGGGTTGACGGGGTCTGGCGTGTTGTTCTGGTACAGGGCGGCAACGGTCACATTGCAGCCGGGCATTTTAAAGGTGATGGTCTGGGGGTCGTCCTCAGCCGGGGTCCAGTCCAGTGCTTCGCCGTCGGCACGCACAACGCTCCATTCCAGGAACTCTGCCCCTGTCGGGATATCCGCCGTCACGGTCACCGTGGTGTTTTCGGGCACAACGTCGGTGGTGTCCAGCTGCTGGGCACCGGCACCGAGGTTTGCCGTCGCCTTTGCGTCCTGGGTGGAGACAGCATTGCCGTTCGCATCGGCGAGGTAGCGGTATTCCACGCCGTCCTCGCGCTTATAGCCGACGATATAACCCTCGTTGTTGCTCACAAGGTTCAGGTCCTTCTGGTAGCGGGTGTCGTCGTTTTCCTGGGTGATCCGGCGGCCTGCTTTGGCATCGTCCACCAAAATCTTTGCCTTGCCGGTGAAGGTCTTCTTGATGTTGATCTGCTGGCCCTTGCCCAGGTGGATATCGTTTTGGCTGCCCTCAAAGGTCACCTGCTGCAGAGTCACTTCGGAGCTGCCGAGGTCGCGCACATAGATGCCGTCTTTGATGCCTTTGATCGTGCCGCCGATGAGCTTGATATCGCCGTAATTGCCGGAAGCATCAATGACAACGCCGTCCGCATTCGTATTGGCGACCGTGCCGCTGGTCATGCGCAGACCGCCGCGATTGTAAATAGTGCTTTCCGCACCCGAAGTGAAGGTGCCGCCGTTGATTTCTACAAAGCCCCGGTTATTGATGCAGCTGGCACTCTCAGATTCAAATTCACCTTTCGTTGTAGTACCTTCATTGATTGTCAGGCTGGAAGCACTGAGAACAAAGCAGCTTTTACTGCCGATGCTCTTGAAATTACCACCGTTGACGATTGCAGTGCTGTTCGCAAGTTTGAGCACCGTTCCTGTCGAGTTTGCTGTAACATTGTTCAGCGTTATGGTTCCACCCGCTTCACCATAAAAAGCGGATCGGTCATTTGCCGTGGAGCTGTATGTATATTCGCCTCCGTTCACGGTTGCAACACCAGAACTACCAACGTAAATGGAGTAGCAGTCCGACTCCATCTTTGCATCATTTACAGTAAGTGTTCCTGCGTGCACCATGATTATATTGAGGCTTGTTGACTTATATTGGCCTCCTGTTATCGTTACCTGTGCCCCCGCGTCTCTTTCATACATGACATGCTTTCCGGAACAGTCAACATCATAGCCTTCATTGACGATGTTCACAACACCTGCATTTGTCACATTAAATAAGGGGTCGTCCAGAGTTTCGGCTACATTTCCTTTGATTGTAATATTCACAGGCTTCGTCGTGTCGGTCATATTGATTTCGATTCGGCCGTAATTTCCTCCCAGAAGTTCGTAATTACCGCCTTCTGCAATAGTATAAACCTTTGTCTCCGTAGGAATCGTCGTGAGCGTCTCTGCAACCGTCTCCTCTGCCTGCGTGCTCACGCCGCTTTCCGGTGCGGTGTCCCCCTCCAGCGCGAACGCGCCCACCGGCAGGGTGGATGCCATCATGCACGCCGCAAGCGCTGCACTGATGAACCGCATACTCTTTTTACGCATAGTCCTCGCTCCTTTGTTTTTTACTTTCTTCTTTGGGCCGTCCCCTCTCGAAAAAACGACGTCCCATCTTCATTTTACCCCCCTCCCCCTATAGGTTTTTCAATGGTAAATCGCACGTTTTTCTGTAAAAGTTTTTCCCGCTTTTTCAGCAGTTTGCAACACAAAATACAAAATGCCCCCTTGCCGCATTTTCTTTTTCCCGCGTTTGTGGTATACTATAGTGTATTTCGTGTATTTGCACCCACTCTGAAAGGAGTTTTTTACCGATGAAAGCACATATCGCACGCAACCAGAACGCCGGTGTGCCGCTGGCGCTGGGCTGGAACCTTTCCCCCGCCGACCGTGGCAAACTGGAGGGCATGGCCCCGGCCTTTGGCATGAAGCTGCTGCCCGTTTCCCCCGCCGACGCGGGCAGGACCGTGGCCCAGCTGCTGGGCGAGGTGGAGACCAAAGCCGCCCGCACCCTGGTGCTGGAGCCGGGCGCTTACCCCCCGGCGCTGGTGCTGGCCAACTTCAAGGACAAGGACGTGGACACCCTGCTGGACCTGATGAAGCAGGCCCAGGTGAACATCCCCCTCAAGGCCGTGGTGACGCCTGCGAACCGCAGCTGGGTCTTCGGCGACCTGCTGGCCCACCTGCAGGAGGAGCACGCCGCCTTTACCGCCGCAAAGGAGAGCAAGCCCTTATGAAACTGACCTGCGCCAAACGCCTGCTGGCCGCCGTGCTGGCCGGGGCGCTGTGCCTGAGCCTGCTGGCGGGCTGCAGCGCCAAAAAGCCCACCCAGGAGCGCTACACCGCCGTCTTCTACGACGTGTTCGACACCATCACCACCGTCATTGCCTACTGCGACAGCGAGGACGAATTCAACGCCCAGATGGACGCTCTGCACGCCGACCTGGTTGCCTACAACCAGCTCTACGACATCTACAACGACTACGACGGCGTCACCAACGTGAAGACCATCAACGACAACGCGGGCAAGGCCCCCGTGGAGGTGGACGACCGCATCCTGTCCATGCTGGAGCTGGCCGACCAGATGTACCAGACCACGAACGGCAAGCTGAACATCGCCATGGGCAGCGTGCTGCGCATCTGGCACAACTACCGCGAAGCCGCCGAGGCCAACGAGAACGAGGCCGACAACAAGCTGCCCACCACCGAGGAACTGGAAGCCGCCGCCCAGCACTGCGACATCAACGACCTTGTCATTGACGAAGACGCAAAGACGGTCTACCTGGCCGACCCGGAAATGTCGCTGGACGTGGGCAGCGTGGGCAAGGGCTACGCCACCGAAATGGCCTGCCAGGCCGCCGAGGCCCGGGGCCTGACCAGCGCGCTGGTGAGCGTGGGCGGCAACATCCGCGCCATTGGCACCAAGCCCGACGGCACCCAGTGGACCGGCGGCGTGGAGGACCCCTGGAACGCTTCGGACTACTACACCTCCGACACCATGCTCACCAGCCCCATCAACATCAGCGATATGGCGCTGGTGACCAGCGGCGACTACCAGCGGTATTATGTGGTGGACGGCAAGCGCTACCACCACCTCATCGACCCGGACACCCTGTTCCCGGCCGCCTACTTCAACAGCGTGACGGTGCTGTGCAGCGATTCCGGCCTTGCCGACTGCCTGACCACCGGCCTGTTCTGTATGCCGCTGGAGGAAGGCCAGAAGATCGTGGAAAGCCTGGACGGCGTGGAGGCCCTCTGGTGCACCAGCGACCAGCAGGTGGTCACCTCCTCCGGGTGGGATGAATATTTGAAAAAGTAAGCAAAAAGGCAAAAAGAAAAGCATCTGCAGTGTTCGCTGCAGATGCTTTTTTTCGTGTGCACGCGCTCTGCGCCCTCACAGCCCCGTCGGCGGGGCGCTTTCGCCGGGAAGGCCGACGGGCTGGTTTGCCGCGCCCGCCGCCTGCTGGCGCAGGGCCGAACGAGTGACCTCCGCCCAGGAATACTGGGTCATATACTCGCCCCGGTAGGTGTTGGCGGACGAGCGGTCGCCCCGCAGGTAGTTGTAGTAATCGCAGTCCACCTTGCCGGTGTCGATGGCCAGCATGCTGCGGCCGCGCACCAGCAGGCCGGTGACGCCCGCGCCCTCCAGCGTGTGGTTGAGATCAAAGATCAGGTTGCGCAGGTGGCTGTGCAGCGAGGCGGTGTCGGGCCGGTCCTCCCACAAAACGGCCAGCATCTCGCCGTTGGTGCAGGCAGCACCGTTGCGGTCCACCAGATAGGCCAGCAGCTCCTTGCTCTTGCTGCGCTTGAAGGCCAGCGGGCGGCCGCCCACAAAGATCTCAAAGTTGCCGAAGCACTGAATTTTGATGCCTGCGGGGGCTTCGGCGGGCGGGTAGCGCAGATTTGCCAGCACGGCGCGCACATCGGCCTCGCCGGCCGGTTTGAGCAGAAAGCCGCTCACGAACATCTGCAGTGCTTCCAGCGCATACTCCGGGTGCGCGGTGGCCACGATCAGGTTGCAGCGGGGCTGCAGTTTTTGCAGCGTGCGTGCCACGGCAAGGCCCCCCATGCCCGGCATTTCCAGGTCCAGGAAGGCCGCGTCCAGCGGGCCACGGCGCGCCAGGCGCAGGGCGTCGGCGGCGGTCGGGGCGCAGAGGTATTCGCTGCCGGGTGCGGCGCGGCACAAGGTGCGTGCCAGAGAGCCGGCGGCCTGCTGCCCATCCTCCACAACAAGTATCTTCATCTCGATTCCCTCCGCATCACAGCCCGCTGCCCGGGCAGATCCACCCGTTTACTCTTTGTCAGTTTACCATGCAGGCCGGTAATTGGCAAGCACCCTGCAGCAAAAAGCCCCGGCAGCTCAGAGGGTGTCCAAGCTGCCGGGGTGTGTTTCCCGTTTATTTGATGTCCAGCTCCGGCGGCACATCGAGCTGGTCGGAGACGTATTTGCCGTTCTTCTTGCGCTGGCGCACGCACTCGGTGAGCAGATATTCGATCTGCCCGTTCACCGAGCGGAAGTCATCCTCTGCCCAGGCGGCAAGGGCATCGTAGAGCTTCGCGTTCAGGCGCAGGGGCACCTGCTTTTTGGGTTCTGCCATCAGTACAGGCTGCCGCTGTTCACGACGGGCTGGGCGTCACGGTTGCCGCACAGCACCACCAGCAGGTTGGAGACCATCGCCGCCTTGCGCTCGTCGTCCAGCTCCACCACCTTGTTCTCGTTCAGGCGGTCCAGAGCCATTTCCACCATGCCCACGGCACCGTCCACGATCATCTTGCGGGCGTCGATGATGGCGCTGGCCTGCTGGCGCTGCAGCATCACGGCTGCGATCTCGGGCGCATAGGCCAGGTAGGTGATGCGGGCTTCTACTACCTCGATACCGGCCTCGGCCACATTCTTCTGGATCTCATCCCGGATGCGGGCGGCCACCACCTCGGAGGAGCCGCGCAGGCTGCCCTCGTCGGCCACACCGTCGCCGGTGGTGTCCACATTGGGGGCCACATCATAAGGGTAGACGCGCACCACGTTGCGCAGGGCACTGTCGCACTGCAGGGAGAGGTACTCTTTATAGTTGTCCACGTTGAACACGGCCTTGGCGGTGTCGGTCACGCGCCAGATGACCGCGATGCCGATCTCCACCGGGTTGCCCAGGCAGTCGTTGATCTTCTGGCGGGAGTTGTTCAGGGTCATCATCTTGAGGGAAATTTTCTTGCTGGTCAGCTCCGTCGTCTGGGTGGCGCTGCCGTTGCCGGCCTTGAGCAGGGCGGCCATGCCGCCCTCGCCGCTGTTCACATCGCCGCTCTGGCTCAGCTTAGTGCCCGCAGCAGGGTTGACGGCGGTGCAGAAGGGGTTCACCCAGTAAAAGCCCTCGCCCTTCAGGGTGCCGATGTAATCGCCGAACAGGGTGAGCACCAGCGCTTCCTGGGGCTTGAGCACCCGCAGGCCGCAGAACAGGAAAATGCCTGCAATGCAGTAGGCGATGGCCAAAATCAGCAGCAGGACGCCCGGAAACAGGCTGTCGTCCAGCAGCACGATGCTGTACACGAACAGTGCCACGGCGGCCGCATAGCCCAGCAGCGTGAGCAGCAGCACAGCCATGCCGTTCTTGCGGGTCTGCAGAATCTTTTCTTCCATAACAAGTCCCTCCTTCTCAGGGTGCGGAAGTGTTTCTTTGTGATATCAAAATCATATCACTTTGTAGGAAGATTGTCAAGGGGGAACCCTCTCAGTCATCTCACTTCGTTCGATGCCAGCTCCCCCGAAGGGGGAGCCTTTGGCGATCCATACAGACTGCATCGTTAAGCCAAGGCCTCTCCCCTCGGGAGAGGTGGCTTTGCGGAGCAAAGACAGAGAGGGTTCAAACACACACAAAAAAAAAAAACCCGTTTCCCCAGAAAAACTCCGGGAAATCGGGTGTTTTGTCATCTTGCTGCTCAGCGGCGGTACTTTGCCGAAGTCTGCAGGCGCTGCATGGCACGGCTGAGAGCGATCTTGCTCTGGTAATACTCGTGCATGCTCTGCTTGTGCTGCAGGCGCTCCTCGGCGCGGATGCGGGCTGCCTCGGCGCGGTTCTTGTCGATGTCCTCCGGGCGCTCGGCGCTGTCCACCAGCACCATCACGTAAGCAGGGGTCACCTCGGCGATGCCGTCACCCACCAGGATGTCGCGGCTCTCGCCGTCCACCACAAAGTGCAGCATGCCCATGTGCAGAGCCACCAGCACCGGGCTGTGGCCGGCCTGCACGCCGTACACACCGTCGCCGGTGGGCAGGGTGAGGTCTTCGCAATAGCCCTGGTAGAACTCGCCGCTGGATGCCGTGATGTTCAGGATGAACTTGTTCATCAGACGGCACCGCCCTTTTCAGCGGCCTTCTGGCGGGCATCTTCCAGCGTACCAACATTGAAGAAGGCCCACTCCGGCAGGTCGTCGGCCTCGCCGTCCACGATGGCGGCAAAGCTGCGCACGGTATCCTTCAGCGGCACATACTTGCCCTGCAGGCCGGTGAAGTTCTCGGCCACCGCGAAGGGCTGGGAGAGGAACTTCTGCAGCTTGCGGGCGCGGACGACGGTGAGCTTGTCGTTGTCGTCCAGCTCGTCCATGCCCAGAATGGCGATGATGTCCTGCAGCTCCTGATAGCGCTGCAGGATGGACTGCACCTTGCGGGCCACGCGGTAGTGCTCCTCGCCCACGATGTCTGCTTCCAGAATGCGGGAGGTGGAGGCCAGCGGGTCCACAGCGGGGTAAATGCCCTGCTCCACGATCTTACGGGACAGCACGGTGGTGGCGTCCAGATGGGCGAAGGTAGTGGCGGGGGCCGGGTCGGTCAGGTCGTCAGCGGGGACGTAGACGGCCTGCACCGAGGTGATGGAGCCTTCCTTGGTGGAGGTGATGCGCTCCTGCAGAGCGCCCAGCTCGTTGGCCAGGGTAGGCTGGTAGCCCACGGCGGAAGGCATACGGCCCATCAGGGCGGACACCTCAGAACCTGCCTGCACGAAACGGAAGATGTTATCAATGAACAGCAGCACGTCCTTGTGGGTCTCCTCACGGAAGTACTCTGCCATGGTCAGGCCGGTCTCGGCCACGCGCATACGGGCTCCGGGGGGCTCGTTCATCTGGCCAAAGACCAGCGCGGTCTTGTCCAGCACGCCGGAAGCGTTCATCTCGCCCCACAGGTCGCAGCCCTCGCGGGAGCGCTCGCCGACGCCGGTGAAGATGGAGTAGCCGCCGTGCTCGGTGGCCACGTTGTGGATCAGTTCCTGGATCAGCACGGTCTTGCCGACGCCTGCGCCGCCGAACAGACCGATCTTGCCGCCCTTTGCGTAAGGAGCCAGCAGGTCGATGACCTTGATGCCGGTCTCCAGAATTTCCGTTGCAGGCTTCTGCTCTGCAAAGCTGGGTGCCTTGCGGTGGATGGGCCAGTGCGGCACGTCATCCACGGGGCCCTTGCCGTCGATGGGGCGGCCCAGCGGGTCGAACATGCGGCCCAGCGTACCCTCGCCCACCGGCGCGGTCAGGCCGTGGCCGGTGGCCTGTACGGCCATGCCCTTTCCAAGACCCTCGCTGGCGGAAAGCATGATGCAGCGCACAGTCGTCTCGTTGACGTGCTGCGTCACTTCCATCGTGCGCTCGGTGCCCTCAGCGGTCACGGTGAGCGCCTCCTGCAGGGCAGGCAGCTTGCCTGCGGTGAACTGCACGTCCACCACAGGGCCCGCTACGCGAATAATAGTTCCCTGTATCATACGATTGCCTCTATAATCATGTGTAAATACGTTTTAATCTGCCCGGTTCTGCACTGCAGCCGCGCCGCCGATGATCTCGGTGATCTCCTGCGTAATCGAGCCCTGACGGGTGCGGTTGTATTCCAGCTGCAGCTCCCGGATCATCTCATTGGCGCTCTTGGTGGCGGAGTCCATGGCAGTCATGCGGGCACTGTGCTCAGCGCAGTAGCTCTCGGTCATGGCACCAAAGATCATGCCGTGCATGTAGATGGGTGCCGTCTGCTGGAACACGGTCCAGGCGTCTGGGAACAGCTCCACCTCGCCCTTGGGGTCGCCCAGACCTTTCGGCGCAGGCTGCAGATGTTCGCGGTCCAGCGGCAGCAGCCGCACCATGGTGGGTTCGCTGGTCAGCGCGTTCTCGATCTTGGTGTAGATGAGGTAGATCTCATCCAGCTTGCCGGACTCGAAGTCGTCGATGGCGTCCACCGTGATGTCGCGGGCACGCTGCAGCGTGGGAGCCGTTGCGCCGTAGTGGAACTCCTCTACCAGGCGCGGGTCCCTGTGGTACAGGGCGCGGTAGCCCGTCTGGCCGATCACATAGAACCGGGCATTCGGGTCATCCCCGGCCTGCGCCTTCAGGAACTTGATGATATTCTGGTTGTAAGCGCCCGCCATGCCCTTATCGGCCGTCAACACGATGTAGGCCCGCTTGGGGTTCGCTGCATTGCGCTGGTGGAAGTAAGGGTGCACCGGTTCTTCCGGCAGGTGGGGCACCACACGGGAGATGGTGTCCCGCATACGGTTGAAGTAGGGCTGCACGTTCTGATAGTTCTTGCGCGCCTTGCGCAGCTTGGACGAGGAGATCAGATACATGGCGTTCGTAATCTTCATGGTGTCCTGGATGCTCTCAATGCGCTCTTTCAGCAGCTTACTGGACGGCATGGCTGTCGCCTCCCGCATAAGCTTTCCAGGCGTTCAGGATGGCATCGACCATTTCAGGTTCCAGCTTGCCGGTGGCGGTGATCTTATCCATCGTGCCGGACACATCCGCACGGAACTGACGCACAAATGCGGAAGTTTTGCTGCGCAGCTCCGCGGTGGGCAGGCTGTCCAGCATACCATGGGAAGCCAGCACCAGGGTGACCACCTGCTCGGCGTCGGACTTGGGCTGGTACAGCGGCTGCTTGAGCATCTCCATCAGGGCCTTGCCGTGGTCCAGCTGGCGGCGGGTCTCGGCGTCCAGATCGGAGCTGAACTGGGCAAAGGATTCCATATCCTTGTACTGTGCCAGCTCAATACGCAGGTTGGCGTTGGCCTTCTTCATGGCCTTGGTCTGGGCTGCGCCGCCCACACGGGACACCGACAGGCCCACATTGACGGCGGGGCGGTTGCCTGCGTTGAACAGGGCGCTCTCCAGGAAGATCTGGCCATCGGTGATGGAAATGACGTTGGTGGGGATGTAAGCGGAGACATCGCCTGCCTGGGTCTCAACGATGGGCAGGGCGGTGATGGAACCGCCGCCCAGGTCGTCGCGCATGCGGCAGGAGCGCTCCAGCAGACGGGAGTGCAGATAGAAGACGTCGCCGGGGTAAGCCTCACGGCCCGGAGAACGGCGCAGCAGCAGCGAGATGGCACGGTAGGCCACTGCATGCTTGGACAGATCGTCGTAAACGATCAGCACGCTCTTGCCCTGTGCCATAAAATACTCGGCCAGTGCGGTGCCGGCGTAAGGTGCGATGTACTGCAGCGGAGCGCTGTCGGAAGCGGTAGCCGCCACGATGGTGGTGTAACTCATGGCACCGTGCTTCTGCAGATCACCTGCCACGCGGGCGATGGAAGAAGCCTTCTGGCCGATGGCCACATAGATGCACAGCACACCGGTGTCCTTCTGGTTCAGGATGGCGTCGGTGGCAATGGAGGTCTTGCCGGTCTGGCGGTCGCCGATGATCAGCTCACGCTGGCCACGGCCGATGGGGAACATGGAGTCGATGGCGAGGATGCCGGTGTGCAGCGGGGTATCCACGCTCTGGCGCTCCAGAATGCCGGGTGCCTGTTTCTCGATGGGGTTGTAGCCCACAGACTCAATGGGGCCCTTGCCGTCGATGGGCTCGCCCAGCGGGCTGATGACGCGGCCCAGGAAGCCGTCGCCCACCGGGATGCCCGCGCGCTTGCCGCTGCGGGTGACCAGAGTGCCCACGCCGACCTTTTCAATGTCGTCGAACAGCATGACGCCCAGACGATCGGGCTCCACGCTCTCCACCATGCCCTTTGCGCCGGTGTCGAAGGTGACGATCTCGCCGTAAACGGCTTTGTCCATGCCCTTGACTTCCACGACGCCGTCGGCAGCGGAGACGACCGTGCCGCCCTCGCTGGCCTCGGCAGCGGGCTTGTAGTCCTCTGCGCGGGTCTGCATGGTGGCAAGGTCCGGGGTGCCTGCGGTGATGGTCTCCAACATGTGTTTTGCGGAGTTGTCGATCACCTTGTCGCCCACCTGCAGCACATAACCGGAGAGCAGCTCCGGCTCCACGCTGACGGTGAGCTCCACGTCCGCGCCGTACTGCTTTTTCAGCTGGGCACGGATGCGCTCCAGCGCCTGCTCAGAAGGGGTGCGGGCGCTGTGCAGATAAGCCTTCAACGTTTCAGCTGCGCTTGCCATCGCCGTCCCCCGCTTTCTGCAGCAGGTCCGCCAGCAAACGCTCGTCGTCCTGCTGCGTCAGGTTGCGTTCCAGCACCTTGGCGCACACGGTACGGGTCAGGTCGGCGATCTGTGCATCGGCCTGACGCAGCTTGCTGGCGCGCTCCGCCTCGGCAGCTGCCTTGCCGTCTGCGATGATGGCATCGGCCTGGCGCTGGGCGTCGGCCAGCAGCTGCTCTTTCTGCTTTTCTGCCTGCTTCTCGCTGGACTGGCGGAGCTGTGCAGCTTCGATGTCCACGTTGTGCAGTTTATCTTCGGCTGCGCTCAGTGCAGCCTGTGCCTTGTTCTGTGCTTCCTGCGCATCGGCCAGGGCGGCGTCCACCATCTGCTGGCGCTTGTCCAGCACGTCCTGCACAGGTTTGAACAGGAACTTGCGCAGCAGCGCGTACATGATGAGGACGTTGACCACCGTATACAGCAGGTTGATATCCAACTTCAGCATTCGTTCACGCCTCCATTATCAGCCCAGGAACAGGATGATCAGCAGTGCAACGACGAAGCCGAAAATTGCAGTACCTTCTGCCAGAGCAGCGCCCAGCAGCAGGTTGGTCTGGATCTTGCTGGCAG
>ENA-UOJF01000145-UOJF01000145.1-human-gut-metagenome-genome-assembly--contig:-P74-NODE-145-length-73175-cov-31.884710_pt1 | contig 73175 bp, 77 predicted proteins | sample MGYA00242344_ERZ723891 | MGnify/ENA metagenome assembly ERZ723891 | reverse complement strand
AGTCGGTGATGACCGTGGCCTGCTGGCAGCAGAAGGTCAGGTTGATGAGATCCTTCAGCTCGAAAAGCTCCAGCTTGTGCGCCATCGCCTGAAACTGCGCTGCCTCGCCGATGTCAAAACTTTCCAGCCGTTTGGCGAGGTAGTTCAGCTCCTCCACGTTGACCGTGAGCATCTCCGTTCGTTTCAGGACGGTGTAGAAGCTGTCGATCTTCGTCACCTTGCAGTCCGCCTTGACCGCGTCGCCGATCTCCAACGCCTCCAACAAGTCCATGCAGTATGTGTATTGGTCATGCGGAATGGGGAACGGGATAGTTGCCACGCCGTATTCCGGGTGATCACGGTTACTCAGCACCGCCTGAAACATCATCTTCTACGCTCCTTCCTTTTCTCAATTTCCTCCATATCGGTTTTGAGACAGGTCCCGTCCCTGTGCCAACAGATAAAGCCGTGTCTGGCATGAGGGCAGCCCTTACACCGCTCACTGCGGCGACATACAGGCGGCTCAATTTCCTCTCGCGGAGGAGTGGGCGCAAAGAGCGGGGAACTGCGTCGATCGGATTCGTATTTCATCTTGTGGTTCCTCCTACAAAAAACAGCGGCGTCGAATGATCGACACCGCTTACATACTTTGTTCCATTGTCTGCGTCTGTTCCGGAGATTCCGGCAATAGGCACTTGATCTGCTCCATGATGGTCTTGATCTCCTTTTCCCTTCCGATAGATAGACCCTCGTCCTGCTCGCAAACGAAAGCCAAGGCCCGATGCATCTCGGCGAGTTGTTCCGGCTCGAACAGTGCTTCCCTGGGAAGAAGCCCGCTGCGTCGGACGAAGTCGTGCTTGGCCTCCTCGTAGCCGTTTTGAAAGTAGTGACCATGATGGACGCCCTCACGGTCCCAATCCCACTCCCACGTTACAAACTGGACGCCGCGCTCGGACGGATACCCCGCCAGCACAGCATCACCAAAGTCCGCGAGGATACGGTAGTCGCCCTCCAGTCCTGTGGCTTGGAGCACCGGTGCGCGCTCCATCGCCGTCATGTATTCCGCGGTCATGGCAGCGATATGGATGACGGTCTGCAAAGCGTCCTGCGCGCCGATGCCATCCACGTTCTCCTGCCGGTACAGCACACTGCCCTTTCCGGAGACGCGGCAGAGGTAGTGATGCTCCCATCGGACAGGCAAGTGTTGGTCCTCGATGCGCTCCGGCTCAAAGCCGGCGTGTACCAAGCTGATTTTGAGTTCCTCGAGGTACCGGAGCTGCGCCATGTTGGTTTGATCGTTCATTTTGAAACCCTCCTACAAAAATGCGAAAAGCCGGAGCGTCCTGTGACACTCCGGCTTTTCAAGGTAATGCGGTTTGAATATAAAAAGCACCACACTCGAATTGAGTGCGGTGCCTGGAGCTGGTGGGGTGACTCGAACACCTGACCTGCTGATTACAAAGTGTATCCGGGCGCTGAGCCTGCCGCGGTACAGTGGCTGGCCGCGAAAGTAAAAGCGACCCCATTGGAAAACGACCTCTGGCTCAAGCAGTCAGAAGTCGTTTGCAAGATTTCTGAAGATTTTTCTTAATACGACAGGAACGGCAGCTTTACCCGGCCGGTGCGCCGGACGACATAGAACAGTACGTACAACGCCATGGGAAAACAGGCGCCCAGCCAGCTGTAATCGGATTGGATCAGCAGGTTGAACAGGGCGTGCATCGTTGCGGAAACGGTAAAGAGTCCGAAGATACCGGTGCAAAACAGCTTCCTTTGCTTTTTGACGTAGGGCAGTCCCGCGCCGATGATCATGGTGCACAGGCCATGCATCAGGCTGGCGGACAAGCCGCGCAGCGCTGCCCAGCCCAACGTTACCACTGTCAGGTTCTGCACGAGGATGGCGGTGTTCTCCAAAATAGAAAAGCCGATGCCGACGGACATGGCCGCGGGCAGAATGTCCTTGCGGTCATCGCTGAAAAAGACGGCAAACACCAGTACCGGCAAGGCCTTGAGGAGTTCCTCCGTCACCGGCGGGACGGTAAGGTAATGCGGTTTGAAAAGAGTATATGATCGCAAGGGATGCGAACCGATTGGGGTCAATACTCCCTAAAATCTCCAAAATTCGCCGGAAACGCTCGGTTCGCATCCATATAAATCTCTCCAAATAGCTGCAAAAAGCCGCGAAATCGTTTGATTTCACGGCTTTTTATGGTGGACCTGAAGGGATTCGAACCCACGACCTTACGGATGCGAACCGTACGCTCTCCCAACTGAGCTACAGGCCCAAATATTAACTTGGCTGAAAATATCGATCATCAAGTGGGCCCGCTTTATGTCGGGATCGCCCTCCCAACTGAGCTACAGGCCCATGAACTTTTCAGCTCGCACATCATACCACAGCTTTTCTCATTTGTGAAGTCCTTTTTTCACTTTTTTCAAAAAATTTTTGTTGCCTTTCCGAAAACCGTATCGTATAATATCTTTTGTTATCCGTCCTCCGCATACAGCTGCGGGATCGGTCTTGCGCAATGAATGCCCGCGAACCATGTCAGGCGGGGAACCGAGCAGCATTAAGCGGGACCAGTCATGTGCCGCAAGGGCGCCGGTCACGCAGCTGTATACGGAGGACCTTTTCTATCCTCACGAAAGGGGCAATGTGGTATGTATCAGGCGCTGTACCGCAAGTGGCGGCCCAAAACCTTCTCCGACGTGGTCGGGCAGGAGCACGTCACCGAAACGCTGCAGCGGCAGGTCGCGGAGGGACGGCTCTCGCACGCCTACCTTTTCACCGGCACGCGCGGCACGGGCAAAACCACCTGCGCAAAGATCCTCGCCAAGGCGGTGAACTGCGAGCACCCCGAGAACGGTAACCCCTGCAACAAATGCCAGAGCTGCCTCGGCATCGAGTCCGGCGGCTTTCTCGATGTGATGGAGCTCGACGCCGCCTCGAACAACGGCGTGGACCACGTCCGTGCGCTGCGGGACGAGGCCATCTACTCCCCCGCGCAGGTGAAAAAGCGTGTGTACATCATCGACGAGGTGCACATGCTCTCCATCGCGGCGTTTAACGCGCTGCTGAAAATTCTGGAGGAGCCGCCGGAGCACCTGATGTTCATTCTGGCGACGACCGAGCTGCACAAGGTGCCCGCGACCATTCTCTCGCGCTGCCAGCGCTTTGCGTTCCGCCGCATTCTGCCGCGCGAGATCGTGGGACGGCTGAACTACATCGCGGAGCAGGAGGGCATCGACCTCCGGCCGGACGGTGCGGAGCTGCTCGCGCACATTGCCGACGGCGCGCTGCGCGACGCGCTGAGTCTTTTGGACCAGTGCGCGGCGGCGGGCGGGACCATCGACAGCGCGGCAGTGCTCGACGCGCTGGGACTGGCGGGCAACCTCCAAACCGCGCAGCTGATGGACTGCGTTCTGCGGCGCGACACGAAGGCCGCGCTGCTGCTGCTCCACCGGCTCTACGGCAGTGGCAAGGACGTGGGCGCGGTGCTCGGCGAGCTGTCCGCGCTCGCGCGCGACCTGCTCATTTCCAAAACGGCTCCCGAGGGCGGCGCGGCGCTGCTCACGGGTGGCTACGACGGCCAGACGATGGGCAGCCTTTTGCGGCAGGCCGACAGCGCGCGGCTTATCGCCATCTGCACCACGCTCCAGCGCGCGGCGGCGGACATGAACGTGAGCGTCAACCGCCGCACGGATGCGGAGCTGTGTCTCCTGAAGCTCTGCGACGAAACGCTCTCCGGCGATTTGAGCGCCATCAACGCGCGGCTCGCACGGCTCGAACAGCAGATGGCCACGGGCGTGCGTTATGCTGCCGCGGAAAGCACGGCGCAGGTGGTGCCCGCGCCGGCGGAGAAGCCCGCTCCCGCAAGGGCTGCGGCGAAGCCGACAGCCGTGGAGGACGAGGCTCCTCCCCCGTGGGAGGACAGCGCGCCCGCGCCGGCGGACGGATCCTTTGACGACGCTCCCCCGCCCTACGGCGAGCCGGCAGAGCCGGAACGTCCGCAGAGCGCGATGACGGCTCCCGCGCCGCAGGCCGCAGAGCCGAAGGCGGAAGCGTCCGCACCGACCGGCGACGGCGATATCTGGCTCACGCTGATGGAGAGCTACAAAAACCGACTCACGCCCGACAAGCGCGCGTTCGTCGGTCAGGCGGACGGACGGCTCGCCAACGGCGTGCTGACGGTCTACTGTCCGACGGCGGTGACGAAGGCCATGCTCGATACCGAGGCGGTCGCCGCGGTGCTGCGCGAGGTGACGGGCCAGAGCGTCGGCCGGGCAGTCGCCGTGCGCTTTGTGGTCGGCGAGCCGGAGGACGGAAAAAAACGCGACAAATTTCAGGACCTGCTGCGTATGGGCAGCAAGTTCGATAACTTCAACATCAAGTAACATCAGGAGGAATACGGATATGGCAAAGGGTTACAGCGCGCGCCGCGGCTTCTCGAACGGCGCGGGACAGGCGGCGCAGCAGATGCAGATGCAGCAGAAGCTCATGCAGATGCAGCAGGAGATGGCGAAGGCTCAGCAGGAGGTCGAGGAGGCCACCTTCACAGCGAGCGTCGGCGGCGGTGCCGTCAGCGCTGCGGCAAACGGCAAGAAGGAGATCACCGCGCTCACCATCAAGCCCGAGGCGGTCGATCCCGAGGACGTCGAGATGCTGCAGGACCTCGTGATCTCCGCGGTCAACGAGGCGCTGCGGCAGGCGGACGACGCGATGAGCAGCCGCATGAACAGCTTCACCAGCGGTCTGAACATCCCCGGTCTGGGGCTATAAGCGCAGAATACAGCAAGGAGACGCCACCCACCGGACGGCGTCTCCTTTTTTATTTTTGGCTCAGGCGTTCGCCGGCCGCGCGCAGCGTCCTGCGCAGGAAGATGGCCGAGAGCGTCAGGCTCACGAGCTCGGCGATGGGGAACGACCACCACACCAGCTCCAGCCGTCCGGTCAGGGAGAGCAGATACGCCACCGGCAGCAGCACGCAGATCTGGCGGCAGACCGAGACGATCAGACTGTAAAACGGCGTGCCGAGCGCCTGAAAGACGCTGCCCGAGACGATGCAGAAGCCCGCGAGCGGGAACGTCAGGCCGATGATGCGCAGCGCGGTCCTGCCGATGGTCAGCATCTCCTCCGAGGGGGAGAAGAGACCGAGCAGCGTACCGGGGATGATCTCGAAGAGCGCAAGACCCACGCACATGATGGCGATGGCTGTGACAGCCGAAAGGCGGATCGTCCTGCGGAAGCGCTCCGGCTTGCCCGCACCGTAGTTGTACGAAATGATAGGCACCATCGCGTTATTCAGGCCGAAGATGGGCATGAAAATGAAGCTCTGGAGCTTGAAGTACGCGCCGAACACCGCCGTCGCCGCCTCGGTAAAGGAGATGAGGATCTTGTTCATGCCGAACACCATCACCGAGCCGATGGACTGCATGATGATGGACGGCACGCCGACCGCGTAGATCTCCTTGATCGTCGCGGCGTGAGGACGGATCTCGCGGCGGCGCAGATGCACGTCGGGATTGCGCGTGAGGTTGAGATAGAAGCCGATGGACGCGCCGACGAGCTGACCGATAACGGTGGCGATCGCCGCACCGGCGACCTCCAGCCGCGGGAAGCCGAGCAGGCCGAAAATGAGGATGGGGTCGAGAACGATGTTGGTGGCCGCGCCGGCGATCTGCGTGATCATGGAGAGGTTCGTGCGTCCCGTCGATTGCAGCAGGCGCTCATTATACATCTGGAAGAACAGGCCGATCGAGCAGCCGATGCAGACGGTCACATAGTCGCGTCCGTAAGCGATGATCTGCGGGTTGTCCGTCTGAAAGCGGAAGAACGGTCCCGCAAGCGTCCAGCCAATGAGGGCGAAGAGCACAAAATTGCACAGCGTCAAAAACAGTCCCACATTCGCCGCGCGGTCCGCGCCCGCCTGATTCTTCTCGCCCAGCGAGCGGGAGAGCAGCGCGTTCATACCCACACCCGTGCCGCCGGAAAAGGCGATGCACAGCGTTTGGAGCGGGAACGCAAGTGATACGGCGTTCATCGCGTCCTGACTGAGCTTTGCCACAAAGATGCTGTCCACCACGTTGTAGAGCGCTTGAAACAGCATGGATACCATCATCGGCACCGCCATGCTGAAGAGCAGCCTGCCGACCGGCATGGTGCCCATTTTATTTTCCTGTAGGATCTCTTCTCTGATATTTTCGTCCATTTTCCGTATCTCCGTGCGTGAAAGGGTGCTCCGTCCGGCGGACAGAGCACCTTTTTCTTTATTTTTTCAGTTCGCCGTTCGCGGCCTTGGTGAGGTAGGCGTTGATGAAGCCGTCGAGGTCGCCGTCCATGACCGCCTGAATGTTGCCGGTCTCGTAGTCCGTGCGCGTATCCTTGACGAGCTGGTAGGGCATGAAGACATAGGAGCGGATCTGGCTGCCCCATTCGATCTTGAGCTGCACACCCTTGAGGTCGCTGATCTTCTCCGCGTGCTGCTGGATCTTCAGCTCCATGAGCTTGGATTTGAGCATCTGCATGGCGTAGTCGCGGTTCTGGAACTGGCTGCGCTGCGTCTGGCAGGCGGTGACGATGCCGGTGGGGATATGAATGAGACGCACCGCAGACGAGGTCTTATTGACGTGCTGGCCGCCCGCGCCGGAGGAGCGGTAGACCTGCATCTCAATGTCCTCGGGTCGAATGTCGACCTCGATGTCGTTGGGCAGCTCGGGCATGACCTCGAGCGCGGCGAAGCTCGTTTGGCGGCGGGCGTTCGCGTCAAAGGGGGAAACGCGCACCAGACGGTGGACGCCGTTCTCACTCTTGAGATAGCCGTAGGCGTTCTCGCCCTTGACCATGACCGTCGCGCTCTTGATGCCGGCCTCTTCGCCGTCGATATAGTCCATCATCTCGAACTCGAAGCCGTGCTTGTTCGCCCACTGCATATACATACGGTAGAGCATCTGCGTCCAGTCCTGCGCCTCGGTGCCGCCCGCGCCGGCGTGGAAGGTCAGAATGGCGTTGCAGTTATCGTACTCACCGGAGAGCAGCGTCGTGAGGCGGACCTCCTCGATCCGCTTCTCCAGATCGGCGAAGCCCTCCTCCAGCTCGGGCAGCAGGCTGGCGTCGTCCATCTCGTTGCCCATGTCGATGAGGGCGAGCAGGTCGTCGCGCGTGGAGACGAGCTTTTCAAAGCGGTGGACCTTATTTTGCAGCTGCTTGGTGCGCATCTGATTGGCCTGCGAGCGCTCGATGTCGTTCCAGAAGCCGTCCTCATGCGCCTCGGCCTCGAGCCGCGCGATCTCGTGCTTGGAGGATTCGATGTCAAGCGCCTTCTGAAGGTTTTCAAACGTGTCGCTCATGGCGAGCAGTTTCTGCTTATAGGAATCGTATTCGATAACAGCCATGGTGATCTCCTCTTCTCATACTGCATTAGCCGAAAAAGTATATCATACCGCCGTGCGAAAGGCAAGAAAAATCCGCCTCGGCGGCGGATTTTGTTGAGAGTATCATTAAATGCAGAAGAAACCGTTATGGTTTTTCCTGCATTATTTTTTTATCCGAAGGCAGGCGGAAGGAGGTTAAAACATTGAACGGATACAGTTATTTGACGCTGGAACAGCGCCGCGAGATCGAAAGAATGTATGCAGAGGGTGAACGCGTTGTTGACATTGCCGCCCGTCTGAAAAGGAGCGCCGCCGCTATCTACGAAGAGTTGAAGCGTGGCTATACGGGAGAGTTTGACGGCTACGCCCGCCCGAAGTACAGCGCCGATCTTGCACAAGCGACGGTGCAAGAGAATTTCCGGCGCAGAGGAAACCGACGCGGCGCGAATTGCTGAAATACGAAAGGAGCTATTCAATATGAAAATGAAGAGGATCGCAAACAACGTGGCGCTTCAAACGATCGGCTACGTAATTAGCGGATTTACGAACGTGTATATCTACGTTCGGGAATGCGGCTATCAGAAGCGGGACATTTACAGGGGCTTGTATAAGCACTTTGCGCACGACGAAATGAACAAATACGCATATTGCAAGATCACGGAGCTTCGCGCCGATGAAAACGTGCTTTACATCGGCATTGAAGAGTAACGCGGGAAAGGAGCTATTCGGAATGAGTACAACACGATACAAAATCCGTTTATGGGAATACGACGGCGAAGCGTCCGTCGCAAACGCCGTTACCTTCGACAGCTTCGACGAAGCGCAAGCGCGGTTCAATGATCTTCGCGTTTCGGAGGAAATGCCGTGCGTCGAGTTCATCAAAGAGCGGATCGCGAACGGGTGCATTATCGGCGACGAAGTTTTGAACGTTCGGCAGTTCACTTCGGTATTTGACGCTATCACGAAGGACAAGCCCACGCTGGCGGGCTTCCTTCGTTCCCTTCCGGTCATAGAAGCGCCGTGGGACGCGGCTTTTCAGAAGCGTTATTGCTCTTCCTGCACGGCGGAGAATTGCGACGCTTGCGCGAATGAGCAGTTCCGGAACAATCCGGAATGGTGGCTTTCCCTTCCGGCGGCGGAGGTGGAACAATGACGGCGGATCGGGCGCGCGGAGCGCTTGCCGTCCTGCAAGACGCGGACGGGAAGTTTATTTGTGAAGTGCCTTGCGGTTACATAGTCGAGCAGACAGCCAGCGCACACAAGCCCCGGCGGATACAGGCACAACGACGGCGGCGGGCAATGCTTCGCCGTCGCGTCGCCCTTACGGTTGCGTTGCTGACCGTTGCCGCCCTTCTTGCGGCGCTTATGCCGTGGAGCGGGAGCGGTGCGGCGGACAAGCCGAAGGACACGACCGCCGGAACGCTTGAAGAGGTACACCAGCCGACCGCCGTTCTTCTTCCTTCGAGCGGGACGGTGGCGGAATATGTGCCGAACGCGGCGGAGGTTGAAGCCCTTGCAAAGCTGATCTACGGCGAAGCGGGGATCGTTCCTTCTACGACGGAGCAAGCGGCGGTTGTATGGTGCGTTCTGAACCGCGTTGACGATCCGCGCTTCCCCGACACGGTGCTGGAGGTTATCGAAGCGCCCTATCAGTTCAGCGGCTACGATCCCGAATATCCCGTGAAAGAGGAATTCGCCCTTCTTGCGGCGGACGTGCTGACACGATACCGCGCGGAGCGGGACGGCGAAGAAAACGTCGGGCGGGTGCTTCCGGCGGAATACTGCTTCTTCACGGGCGACGGGCGGCGCAATCACTTCACGACGGAATGGAAAAGTACGGATCGCTTCGGTTGGACGCTTGAAAGCCCGTACACAGATTGAAAGGAGCGGCACACATGAAGGACAACAAAAGCGGCTGGCAGTTCCCGAAGGCGCTTGAAATTATCAAGTGCAAGGAAGGCAACAAAGAGTTTATGAAGGAGCGTCCGGCGCGTCGCCCGTTCGGAAACACCGTGCTTATTTGCGAATATCCGATCGACGACACGGCGGCGGAAGAGCCGAACGCGAAGTTGATTACATGGCGGCTTGCAAAGCGCGCCGCGCGGGACTTCTTGCGCGTTTCCTTTATGCCTTCGGCTATCGTATCGGCGGCAACGCATGGCGGGAAAACCGCCGTCCGCGTCTACGGTAAATATTAAAACACACGAAAGGAGCTATTCAATTATGTTCAGCAAGAAAAAGACCGAATGCCGCGTTTGCGGCTATCGCTTCGCACCGGAGCGGGAAAACATCTACACGGCGGAAGAACCACGTTCGGCGCTTGAAATGCTTACCGCCGCGCCGACGCGCTTTTCGGCGGTTGATTGCCCGATTTGCGGTTGTCAAATCCGGCTGGCGGATCGTGCGCCGCGCATTGACCTTCCGGCGATTACGGAACAGCACGACGCGGACGCAGAGGAAACGGAGGGCGGCGAAGATGAAGATTAAAAGTATCGCCGCTATCTGCAAGAAGAACAAGAATATTGCAATCTTCGAGCGGTACAGCGACGACGGCGACATATTAACGCAGTACATCGGCGACGGATCGGCGGTTTATCCGGTTATCGGGCTTCCGCCGCTTGACGCGGAAAGCCTTTTAACGATCTTCGACGTTCCGGAGAAAGACCGCGATAATTACTTCGTGAAAACGCTGGGCATTCCGGCGGGTATCAGCTTCGAGGATACCGACGCGACGGAAAGACAAGTCGAGCGGGAAGGAATATCAATCATCTATTCCGGACGAACCTTGAAGCCGATCCACACAACGCGCGGGCTGGTATTCATCGAAAGCCGCTATCTTGCGCCCGTTGCTGACGTGCTGGACGTGCTGGAGCTTTACGAACGCCGCACGACGGACGGCGCGCCCTACATTGTAGCGAAGGCGGGCTTCCTGCTTCAAGCGGTGATTATGCCCTATGACGTTATCAATCAGCAGTTCGTGGAGAGCTTGCAAGCCTTAACGCGGGAATGCGAATTCGCACTTTCCGAGAAGGAACGCAGAGAGCGCGAAGCCCGCGACCATTTCACGGCGACAGAGCCGGAGCAATTCGCCTTGAATGTTGATCCGAACACGGGCGAGATCGTAGAAGGAAGCGAGGTGGCGGACAATGCCTAAAATGACGGTACGCGTTATTCTGAAAAGCGGCGTTGAATTCTCTATCAAGTGCGACAAATTCACACTTACGCGAAACGGCTTTCAACAGGTAACGGGCTACAACATCGAAGGGATCACGGAGAACCAGCCCGTTTATTTGGACTTTGAGCAGGTGGCGGCGGTTGTCCGCGTCTTTTCCGACGAAAAGGAGGTGGCGCACGATGAACAAGGCGCTTCTATCCTCTAAAAATATGTGCTGGTGTACGCCGCAAGACTTCTTTGACAAGCTGAACGCCGAATTCGGCTTCGTGCTTGATCCGGCGGCGACCGACAAGACGGCGAAATGCTCTTTGTATTACACGCCGGAAACGGACGGGCTTTCGCAAAGCTGGGATCGCGGCGGCGCGGTATTCTGCAATCCGCCTTACGGACGCGAGATCGGCAAGTGGGTTCAAAAGGCTTTCGAGGAAGCGCGGGGGGGGTATCCGATTGTTTTACTTATCCCAGCGCGGACGGATACGGCATATTTTCACGATTACATTTACGGGAAAGCGGAAATCCGCTTCGTGCGCGGGCGGCTACGGTTCACGGACGACGACGGGAACGCCGCCGATCCCGCGCCCTTCCCTTCAATGGTAGTTATCTATAACGGGGAGCGGGTGAAGGAATGAGCGATAAAAAGAAATGCCCGTTTTGCGAAGCGATCGCGCTTCAACGGTTCATTGAAGAACACCACAGCAAGCCCGCAGGGTTCGGAATGGCTTTATCCGCCGCGCTTGTTTCCTACGCAGTAGTAAACGGGCGCAAATGCGGACGGACAACGGATTACATGAAGGACGGCAAGGGCTACCCGCTCAATTATTGCCCTTCGTGCGGAAAGCGGGTGAAGAATGAATAACCGACAGGAAAAGCCGCCCTTGAAGTGCTTGCTGGGCATTGATCCGGAGAAAACGCAGAAATGCAAGCCTTCGGAATGCGCTTCTTGCGGCTGGGAAGCGGCAGAAGCCGCACGGCGGCGGGAGTACGTGAAGGAACACGGCTTGACGCTATGCGCCGACGGCTTCCGGCGGCTGATTATCAAGAAGGAGAACGACATGGCGACACCATACAAGGAATGCCCGCATTGCGGCGCACATCTTGACAGCGGCGAAAAATGCGATTGCCGCGCGGCGGAAGCCGACGGCAACGCCGAAAAAGAATTGAAAGAGAGGACAAAGGACAATGACAATTAACGAGTTCGCGGCAGAGGTTCACAAGAACGCCGTTGACCACGGATGGTGGGACGGCGAAAGAACGTTTCCGGAGATCGTGGCGCTTATTCATTCGGAGGTATCCGAAGCGCTGGAGGAATACCGCGACGGGAAACCGCTTCTTTATTTCCCCTGCAACGCTGGCGGCGTTTGTTGCGAAGAGGACGGAAGCGCGCATTGCGGAAGCCGCCCTTACGATCCGGAAAATCCGAACGCCCGTTGTTCCGCGCAGAGCAAAAAGCCCGAAGGGATCGCGGCGGAGCTTGCCGACGTGATTATTCGCGTTCTTGATTATTGCGCGTATGCCGGAATTGACATTGAAAACGTGCTGGAGGTAAAGCACGAATACAACAAAAGCCGCCCGTATCGGCACGGCGGCAAGAAGTGTTAATCATGGCGGAGCGGGTGAACCACCCGCCGCATTACAACGCGGGCGGGATTGAGTGTATCGACGCGCTGGAAGCCGCGACAAGCGGGCTTCAAGGTATCGAAGCCTTTTGCACAGCGAACGCGATCAAGTATTTGTGGCGCTGGAAGCTGAAAAACGGTGAAGAGGACTTGCAAAAGGCGGTTTGGTATATCAACAGACTTATTCAACGAGCGGGCGCAGACAGCGCCGCAGGAAAGGAGCTATTCAATATGAAAGAGAACAAACACGGCTTCGAGCCGAAACAGGAATTCACAATGGGCGGGATCGCTTGGACGGTCATCCAGACGGGCGCGGATTGGGTGAAGTGCATTGCTTCCGATTGCGTCGAGGAACGCGCCTTCGATGAAGGGAACAAGAACGACTTTGCCGCTTCTTCCCTTCGTGCCTATCTGAACGGCGAATTCTTGCGCCGTCTGATTAAGGCGGGCGCGCCGGAAGAAATGTTCGAGTATTTCAACATCGACTTGACCGCAGACGACGGCTTGAAGAATTACGGCGGCGATCGCGTCCGGATCGGGCTTATCACTTGCGAGGAATACCGCCTTTTGCGCGGCAACATTCCGGCACTTCCGGATCGTTGGTGGTGGACGGCTACACCGGACAGCCCGATAAATTCTTTCGTCCGCAGCGTCTATTCGGACGGCTCTTTGAACTTCAGCATCGCGTACAGCGGCGACTATGGCGTTCGCCCGCTTTGCAATCTCAAATCTGAAATCTTGGTATCGTACTTAAACGGCGAGAACGCAGAGGAACAGAAGAAGCGCGCCGAAGCCGTCGATATGATGAAGCATATTGCCGCCGCGTGGGACATCGACGCGGAAGAGGTTTTCGGGAGGGCTGACGAATGACAATGTATCAATTCATGGTGAACGCCTTTTATATGCTTTGCGGCGTTGCTTGCGTCGCCGCTTCCGTTGTGATCGTCTACATCGTTTTGAACGTGCTTTTCAGAGCGCTTCGGAGGGGCGGCGGGAACAATGGCAGATATTAAGATCGACGAAGAATTGCTTTTGCGCGCAGGGCTGGGGATTGGCTACGCGTTCGCGCCATTCTTTAGGGGCATTTTAGAAGGCGTTGAAGATTACACGATCGAACAGGCGGCGCGGGAAATGCAGGAAGAACACGACACGCAGGAAGCCGAAGAGGGCTTGAAACGTCCGGTTGAAAAAACGCTGATCGGCGATTGCCGGAAGTGCTGGTGCGATCAATGCGCGAAGCTGGAACAATGCGTTCACTTGCGCGAAGGCGCGCTTCCGGACGGGGTGCGCCCGTTCCCTTGCGTCGGGTGCGCGGACGGAATGCGCTTCAAGCCTTGCGAAGAAGAACGGTGCGCAGATTTCGAGCAGGGCGCAGGATTTAATAACGGCTGACAAAACAAAAAAGAGAACGTCCGGTTGCGACGTTCCGGACGTTCTCTTTTCCTCTTACATAGCTGTAAAAGGAGCTATTCAATATTGAAATTATAGCATTTTACGGCGCTTTTGTCAAGGAAGGGCGGCGGGATTATGCAGAGGGTTAAAAGACGTATTTTTTCGGGCGTTGTATGTGAACAGGAAGTTTACACCGTATCCGATCGAGCGAACATCAAGAAAGCTGAACCGCGACCGCGCTTCAAGGACGACGAAGAGCGCGCGCAACACCGGATCGGCATATCAAAGCGGAAACACCAGCGGCTGGTTAATGAAAACTTTTCGCCGCTTTCCTTATATAGTACGCTGACGTTCGACGACGACAGCGAAGTTCATACATTCAGCGAAGCGCGCAGAATACGCGACAATTACTTCCGGCGGCTTCAAAGGGCTTGTCCCGACGCGAAGATCATTATTTACATGGGGCGCGGCAAGTCTACGAACCGAATTCATTTTCACATGATTTCGGACGGCATACCGGAAGAAACGATCAGCGGCAAGTGGAACGACGGATCAGTAATCCATATTCGGCACTTGCGCGAACACAATTATTATAACGGCGTTGACTACGGGCAGGATTACACGGGGCTTGCGGATTACCTCTTCAACCATTGGACACCGGAACAGGGCGGACACCGTTGGAAGGCGACGCGCAATCTTCGCCAGCCGGAGAAGGAAGCGCCGACGCTTGCACTTCGGACGTATACGGAAAAGAAAGCACCGATCGCGCCGAAGGGTTACAAGCTGGTGGAAGCCCGCGCGACGAAGTGGGGCTACATATATTATAAATATGTACGCGAACCGGAGAAACCGAAACGCCGGAAGAAACGCGAATAGCGGGAACGCCCGAAGGGGCGCAATAAAAAGCCTTGTAAATGTGTAAAGTTTTACGACCAGCGCTTTTCCTTCCGGAAGATTGATTTTATTTATTCCCCGTCGCCCGCTTTTCAGAGATCACGAACGCGCGCATTGTCAAGGGTGCGAAGCACGGCGAAGCCGCTTGCCCTTGATAATGAAAGCGCGGGAGTGATAAAAGCGGGAAGGCGGCGGGGATATAAAATCAATCGTGAAGGATCGGTTCAGAAAACGGATCGAGGAAGCCCGCCGGATCGCCGATAGATTTATTCCTTTAAGCCCGTTCCCCCCAGCGGGGGGCGGAGGGGGGAGAAAAAGAAAGAAGGTGAACAACGTATGCTTGAATTGAACAAGCTGTATAACATGGACTGTATGCAGGGAATGAAAGAGTTTCCGGACGGCTTCTTCGATCTTGCGATCGTTGATCCGCCTTACGGTATCGGCATAGACGGACAGAAGAAGCGCGTATGCGGCAATCCGAAGCATAACCGGAAAGAGCATATCCGGAAAAGCTGGGACAAGACTATTCCCCCGCCCGAATACTTCCGCGAATTGGAACGCGTTTCAAAAGCGCAAGTGATATGGGGCGGAAATTACTTCGTTCCGTATCTTGAACAAGGGCATAAAGGCTGGCTTGTATGGGACAAGGGGCAACACGGCTTGACAATGAGCGATTGCGAATTAGCGTATACCAGCTTCGACACGCCGACGCGCGTTTTTGTCTGCAATCGCGTTGAATTGCTGAACGACGGGACAATTCACCCGACGCAAAAGCCCGTGAAGCTGTATTCGTGGGTTCTTTCCCTCTTCGCCCGAAAAGGTATGAAGATATTGGACACACACGCCGGAAGCGGAAGTTCCTTGATCGCTTGCTATCGTCAAGGCGGGCTGGATTTCGTCGGCTTCGAGATTGACGAAGATTATTGCCGCGCGGCAAATGAACGGCTGGAACAGGAACAAGCACAAATCCGGCTTTTTGATCTCTTGGAGCAGGAAGAACGGAAAGCGCAAGCAACGCTTTTTACGAAATGAAGGGAGGAAACACAATGCAGGAAAAAAGGACGCTATATCTTGCCGGAAAGATCACGGGCGATCCGTATTATTTCACGAAGTTTTACAACGCGCAAAAGAAGCTGGAGGAAGGCGGCTTCATCGTCGTAAATCCGGCGCTTCTTCCGGCGGAGGGCTTCACGTGGGAAGCCTATATGCGTATGTCCGGCGCTATGCTTGCAGAGTGCGCCGAAGTCTGTTTTCTTCCGGACTGGAAAGAGAGCAAAGGCGCGAAATATGAATTCGGCGAAGCAATGGCGCAGAACAAGCCGTTTTTCTTCTTCGCTGATTGGGAACGGGAGGGATCACAGAATGCAGAAAAATAAAATGCCCGTTCCGACAGAAGCGCAAGAGCAAATGACGCTGTTTTCGTGGGCGGCTATGCAAAGCGGGAAATATCCCGAATTGAATTTGCTTTATCACGTCCCGAACGGCGGGAGCAGACACAAGGCGGAAGCGGGACGGCTTCGAGCGGAGGGCGTGAAAGCGGGCGTTCCCGATCTATGCTTGCCCGTCGCGCGCGGGCAATATCACGGGCTTTACATAGAGCTTAAACGGCAACGCGGCGGCAGGACAAGCGACCATCAATCGGAGTGGCTGGACGCTCTTTCGGCGCAGGGCTACAAAGCCGCGCTTTGCTACGGCTGGGAACAGGCGGCGGGAACAATTATCGAATATCTAACCGGAGGTGGCACACATGACTAAAAAGCAAACAGAGCTTTCCGAAGAGTTGCGGGAAGCCGTATTTGAAGCCGCGCGCGCAGGGGCGGCGGAAGCATACACACAGAACACGGGGTACGTAAATTACTTCAAGGCAATGGAAACATTGCTGTATAACTACAAGAAGCTGGCGGCGCTTGTAGCCGATGAAGAAGCGTATTGCGAAGTTGAGTATCACGCGGGACGAAAGACGTTTTCAACGACACCACAGGCAAAAGGCTTTATTCAGCGCAAGACGGAAGCGGAGATCGTCGAGGAAATGCGAGAGGAAAAACAAAAGCAGTTCAAAGAAACGAAATCCGGCTTTGACAGCTTGACACGCGCTATTTCTCTTTTCGAGGGGCATAAAGAATTCGTTGTGATCCGGCTTTACTATTTCGGCGAGGACATCAACGGCAATCCGCGAGAGGGCGGAACGGCGACGTGGGAAGAGATCGCGGAAGAGCTTTCCGACGCGGGCATTCTCAAAGAGATAAAGACGGCGCGCCGCTGGCGGAACAAGATCGTCAATGATATGGCGGTATGCGTATTCGGCATTCCGGCGGCGGTATCAGCGGCGACATACCGGAAAGCCGTTGACAAATGACCAAAACGCGACCAAACAATGCACCTTGTCCGCGACGCTTACGCGTGATATAATAATTACGCTGAATTATTGCGAATTGAATAGCGCGGGATAAAGCCTTTTGCGTGATACGCGGAAGGCTTTTTCTTTTGCTCTTTTGCACAGACTTTTCCACAGGAAGGAGGATAACCGCATGAAGCCGTGGGCGGAAAGGTTCTACAATTCGGACGCTTGGCGTTCATGCCGCGACAGCTTCTTGAAGTCGAAGGGCTACTTGTGCGAACGCTGTTCAACGCCGGACGATCCAGTAACCGCGAAGATCGCACATCACAAAACATATTTGACGAAGCAGAATATCAACGATCCATACATAGCGCTTTCGTGGGATAATCTCGAAGCGCTTTGCCAAGATTGCCACAACAAAGAACACCACCGGAACGACAAGAAAAAACGGTACGCATTCGACGAAGCGGGAAACCTCATATCCCCCCCCTATTCGCTCAAAATTTAGGGAGGGTTCGACACCGAGGGCGGGAGATTAAAAATACTCCGCAGGCGCGCGCATAACGGGTGTACGCGTTTAAGGGGGTGTGGGTTGACCGGAAAAGGGGGTGATATTTATGGCGACAAAGAAGGACTTGACGAAAGAAGAAAAGATCAAGCGGGAGTTTTCCCGATTGAAGCGCATTTTCAAAGACTTGGACAAAAACAAGTTGCAGACCGTCGAAAGCCTTATCAAGAACGCGGCGTTCATGGCGGTATCCCTTGAAGAATTGCAAGAGATCATCAACGAAGAGGGCTACACCGTCGAATACCAAAACGGCGCAAATCAGAGCGGGACGAAGCAAAGCGACGCGGTGAAAACACATATCGCCATGACAAAAAATCACGCCGCAATTATCAAACAGCTTTGCGATCTTGTACCGCCGGAGAAGAAAAAGGAAAGCCGTTTACAGGCGTTACGGGACGAATAAAAATGCCCTTTTCAAATTACATTTACGAGTATTACGACGGCGTTTCTTCCGGAAATATAACCGTCGGCAAGTGGGTTCGCCTTCTGTATGAATACATCGTGAAGGGGCTTCAAGAAGGGCTTTTCACCTTCAACGCGAAGAAGGCAAACAAGGCAATTCGGTTCATCGAAAACTTTTGCCATCATTGCGAAGGACGAACAGACCTTTTGAAGCTGGAGTTGTGGCAGAAAGCCGCCGTTTCCGTTATGTTCGGGATCGTCGAAGAGGACGGAACGCGCGTCTTTCGTGAAGTGTTTATTGTGATCGGGCGCAAGAACGGCAAAACGCTTTTTGCGTCCGCCGTCATTGCGTACATGGCGTATCTTGACGGCGAATACGGCGCGAAAATATATTGCCTTGCGCCGAAGCTGGAGCAAGCAAACATCGTTTACGATAACTTCTATCAGATGATTAAAAAAGAACCGGAGCTTTCCGACCTATCGAAGAAGCGCCGTTCCGATATTTACATCGAAGAAAGCAATACCGCGATCAAGCCGCTTGCGTTCAACGCGAAGAAATCCGACGGCTTCAATCCGCATTTAGTCGTGAACGATGAAGTCGCGTCGTGGCGCGGCGACGGCGGCTTGAAGCAGTACGAAGTTATGAAATCCGCGCTTGGTGCGCGCCGCCAGCCGATGATCCTTTCGATCTCGACGGCGGGTTACGAAAACGACGGTATCTTCGACGAATTGATGAAGAGATCGACCGCGTTTTTGAAGGGAGGAAGCAAGGAACGCCGCCTTCTTCCCCTGCTTTACATGATCGACGACGTGGAGAAATGGAACGACCTTGAAGAGCTTAAAAAAGCAAATCCGAATATGGGCGTTTCCGTTTCGCCGGACTTCTTCAAAGAGGAAATCGCCGTCGCCGAAATGAGTATGTCGAAGCGGGCTGAATTCCTTACGAAGTATTGCAATATCAAGCAGAATTCTTCCGTCGCGTGGCTTGATTACGTCGTTGTTGACGGCGCAGGAATTCACGCGAAGCTGGAGGATTTCAAGGACAGTTACGCCGTGGGCGGCATAGACCTTTCGCAAACAACGGACTTGACCGCCGCTTCCGTCGTGATCGAGCGGGACGGCGTTCTATATGCCTTCGCACAATTCTTTATGCCAGCGAACCGACTTGAAACAGCACAAGCGATCGACGGCGTACCGTATGACATATTCGTAAAGCAAGGGATCGTCAAGCTATCCGGCGAAAACCACGTCGATTATCGCGACGTTTACGAATGGTTTTCTATGCTTCGGGATCAGTACGGAATATATATCTTGAAGATCGGGTACGACCGCTATTCCGCGCAATATCTGATCGACGACTTGAAGAACGCGGGCTGGCAGACGGACGACGTATGGCAGGGTGAAAACCTTGCGCCCGTGATCCGTGAGTTTGAAGGCGTTATCAAGGACGGCAATTTCAAGATTGCCGACAATAACTTGTTGAAAGCGCACTTCCTCAACGTCGCATTGAAGCACAACATGGAAACGCGGAAGTTCCGTCCCGTGAAGATCGAACAGCGGGCGCGAATTGACGGCTTCGTTTCCGTGATCGACGCGCTGACCGTGCGGCAGAAATATTATAACGAAATCGGCGAAATGCTCAAAAATGCGGGGTGATAAAAACATGGGAGTTTTTGAAACTATCTTCCGGAAGCCGAAAGCCGACTTGAAGGCGGAAGGCTATTTCAAAATGCTAAACGGGTACACGCCCGTTTTCAGCAACGCGCCGGAAAGTATTTACGAAATGGAGCTTACGCGCGCGGCGATACATTCGTTCGCGTCCTTCGCTTCAAAGCTGAAACCGGAGATCAGCGGCACGGCGCAAAAGAACCTTGAACGGACGTTACAGTTCAAGCCTAATCCGTTCATGGATACATCGAAGTTCATTTACAGGATCGCGACGATCCTTTCGGTGAATAATACTTGCTTCATTGTTCCGATCGAAGATGAATTCGGCGGACTGATCGGGTATTATCCCCTGCTTCCTCAACGGTGCGAAGTTGTCGAGTACAACGGCGCGCCGTTTTTGCGTTATACGTTCGGGAGCGGGCAGAAAGCCGCGATCGAGTTTGAACGCGTCGGCGTAATGACGCAGTTTCAATATACCGACGATTTCTTCGGCGAGAGTAACGCCGCGCTTCGTCCTACAATGCAGTTGATCCATACACAAAATCAAGGAATTATCAACGGCGTTAAAAATTCGGCTTCTATTCGCTTCTTGGCGAAGGTTGCAAATATGTTGAAGCCGGAGGACATCACGAAGGAGCGCAAGCGCTTCACGGCGGATAACCTTTCGGCGGAAAATCAGTCGGGAATGGTGATCTACGACGCGAAGTTTGCTGACGTGAAGCCGATCGAAAGCAAGCCGTTCACGGTCAACGCCGCGCAGATGGCGCAGATCAACGAAAACGTGTTTAACTACTTCGGCACGAATGCGGGCATTCTGCAAAACAAATACACGGAGGACGAATGGAACGCGTATTACGAAGGCAAGATCGAGCCTTTCGCGATCCAGCTTTCGCTTGTTATGTCGAATATGACGTACACGGCGCGGGAATTGTCCTTCGGGAACGCGATCACGTTTACCGCGAACCGCTTACAATACGCAAGCAATCAAACGAAGCTGAATATCAGCACACAGTTATTTGACCGCGGCTTGCTGAACCGCAACGGCGTTATGGACGTTTGGAACATGGCGCACGTTGAGGGCGGCGAGAAATATTATATCCGCAAGGAATACGCGGAAGTTTCAGAATTAGGAAAGGAGGTTACACCAAATGCCGGTGGTGAAGGAACGGGAGTACCGACAAATGTTCCAGCCGTTGATGATCCCGCAGGGGACGACGGAAAAGAGGTTTGACACCGATTTTTACGTTGAAGGCTTCGCGACAACGTTTGATAAACCGTATGTTATGTACGAATACGGCGGGATCAAATATTGCGAAGTGATCGACCGGAACGCGCTTGTCGGCGCGGACTTATCCGACGTTATTATGCAATTCGATCATTCGGGTATGGTTTTCGCCCGAAACAAGATGGCAAAGAACAAGCCGCCTTCCCTGCTTTTAGAGCCGCAGGAAAGCGGCTTGTTTATTGCGGCAAATTTGAGCCTTACGGAAGAAGCAAAGCGCCTATATGCAAGCATTGACGCGGGCTTAATTTGCAAAATGTCGTGGGCGTTCACGGTATCCGAGGACGCATATAACAAAGACACGCACACAAGAACGATCTTGAAGATCAAGAAGGTTTACGACGTTTCCGCCGTGAGTTATCCGGCGAACGCCGATACCGATATTTCCGCGCGTTCCTACTTCGACGGAGTGATCGAAGCAGAGAAGCGGGAGACGTTAGCGCGGAAGGCACAAATCCTAAAAATCAAACTTATGATGGAGGTTTAACACAATGAGAATTAAAGAGATTGAAGCCCGTCTTGCGGCTATCAAGCAGGACATTGAAGCCCGTGGCGAGAGCATGACCGCCGAGGAAATCAACGCGCTGGAGCAGGAAACCGCACAGCTTACCGAAGAACGCGCCGGACTGATTGCCGCCGCAGAGAAGCGCAACGGCATTCTTGACAATATCGCGAAGGGTGCGGGCATTGTTTCCCGTTCCTTCCAGCAGAACAACGGCGACGGCGAAGCCGCGCCCGACGATCCCTTCGGTACGCCCGAATATCGTTCCGCGTGGCTGAAAAACATTCGCCGCCTTCCGCTGAACGACGCAGAGAAGCGCGCATTCAGCAACGCAAGCGGCGCGGGCGCGGAGGTTATCCCGACGCAGACCGCGAACGAGATCATCAGCAAGGTAAAGACGCTTGCGCCTATGCTGAATGAAGTTACCCTTCTGCACGTCAAGGGCGCTGTAAAGTTCGCGATCGAAGGCACGAACAACGCCGCCGCGATCCACACCGAGAACGCAAGCATTACCGCCGCCGCTGACACGCTGACCACCGTTTCCCTTTCCGGTTACGAGATCGTCAAGCTGGTTCAGATTTCCGATACTGTAATGACTATGAGCATTACCGCGTTTGAAAGCTGGATCGTCAATATGCTGGCGGAAGCTATCGCCCGCAAAGTCGAAGATTTGCTTATCAACGGCACGGGTTCTTCTCAGCCGAAGGGCATTGACAACGCGAACACTTGGGGCGCGACCAACAGCGTTACCGTTGCAAAGACGGGCGCACTTACCGCCGCAAACGTCCAGACGCTGATCGGGCTTCTGCCTTCCGGATACGACCGTAACGGCAAGTTCGTTATGAACAAGAAAACCTTGTTCACCGACTTTATGCCGTTGCAGGACAACAGCAAGAACCACATTGTAACCGTTCAGAACAACGCGTACTTCGTGTACGGCTATCCCGTTCTTCTGTCCGATTACGTCGCGGATCACGAAGCCTTCTTGGGCGACTTCAAGAAGGTTTGCGCGAACCTTGCTGAAAATATCGGCGTGAAGAGCGCCTACGACATCGACACGAACAGCTACAAATATAGCGGTATCGCGATCTTCGATTGCGCGCCCGCTATCGGTGAAGCCATCGTGAAGCTGGTCAAGGCGACCGCCTAAAGCGGGAGGGCTGACAAATGCTTGACAAGGTAAAGCTGGCGTTGCGGTTGAGCGGGACGGCGCTTGACGGCGAAGTTTCCGATCTCATAAACGCGGCGATCGCTGATCTTCGCCTTGTCGGTATCAACATTCCGGCGGAAGCGGGATCGTCCAGTAAAACGCTGGGCGATCCCCTTCTTGATCGGGCGGTTGTGCTTTATGCAAAGGCGGAATTCGGCTTCAATGACGACGCGGAGCGTTACCGCAACGCATACGATTATTTGAAGTGCGCCTTGTCGCTGACCGCTGATTACACCGAAGAAAGCGAGGGCAAATAAATGAGATGGGGCGAACAAATAACATTGATCGCCTTGTCTGAACCTTCGCCGCGCACGAACGAACACGGCTTCCCCGTCGCCCGCACAGAAACCGCAACAACGGTTTTCGCTGACAAGAAATCCGTGGGCTTTTCGGAGTTCTACAAGGCGCAACAGGCGGGCTATACGACGGAATTAAAATTCGACGTGCATTCCTTCGAGTATGAGGAACAGCAGATCGTGGAATATCCCGTTTCGAGCGGGAAACGGTATCGCGTCCTTCGGACGTACACGCACGGGAACGGAGAATTTACAGAGTTGACGCTGGTTAATCTTCCGGAAGCGGAAGGGGGCGGCAACAATGGCGAAGTTTAACGTTGTCGGGCTGGACGACGTACAAGAAGCAATGCTTCGGCAAGACGCGATCGTTGAAGAAGCCGTGCCGGAAATGCTCAAAGCGGGTGGCGCAGTAATGCAGAAGGCACAGCAAGAAGAGATCAAGACAAGGTTCAACAGCAGACGAAGCACGGGGGCGCTTCTTGCGTCCATCAAAGTATCCGCCGTGAAAGAGATTGACGGCGGAAAACGGGTTGAAATCTATCCGAACGGAAAGGACAAGCACGGAGTACGCAACGCGGAAAAAGGCTTCGTCCTTAATTACGGGCGTTCAAATATGCCCGCGCGCCCGTGGTTCACGGCGGCGAATGAAAAGGCGGCGGACGACGTTGTTTCGGAAATGCGCCGCGTATGGGAGGAAAAGCAAAATGAAGAACGTTGACAGCTTGTTAAAAGCGGAGCTTGAAAAGCTGGGCGTTCCCGTCGAACGCCTTAAATACGGCGGGAAGGCGGCTTGCTTTATCGTCTATCAGCTTGTCGTGGGGCGCGACACGTTCTTTTCAGACGATGAAGAGGGCGCGCAGGAATTCACGTATCAAGTACACGTCTATTCAAAAACGGATTACATCGACATTCTTCAACGCTTGAAAACAGCATTGAAGGCGGCGGGGTTCTACGCGATCACGATAGACGCGGAAACATACGAACAGGACACGGGATATTACCACGTTCCCGTTGAAATCAAGTATATGGAGGTATGACACATGGCAACAATCGGTTTGCGCGATCTTTACCGCGCACCCATCACGATCGGCACGTCCGGCGCGGAGGAATACGGAACGCCCGTGCGTATGGCGAAAGCTATTTCGGCGGAGCTTTCCGTTGAAGTCGCCGAAGCGATCCTTTACGCCGACGACGGCGCGGACGAAGTTGTAAAAGAATTCGTATCCGGAGAAATCACGCTGAACGTGAACGATCTTCTTCCGGCTGATCTTGCCGCCCTGCTTGGACAGAAGCAGGACACGGACAAGGTTGTTTACGGTTCTGACAGCGACGAAGCGCCCTATACCGCAATCGGCTTCCGCGCGAAGAAGGCGGGTGGAACGTACAAGTACATTTGGCTTTACAAGGTCAAATTCGCGATCCCCGATGAAAACTACACCACGAAGGGCGACAGTATCGAATTTACTACGCCGGAGATCGTCGGACAGTTTATCAAGCGTTCCGACGGATTGTGGAAGGCTGAACACGTCGCAGAGCCTACGAACAGCGTGGCGACGGCTTGGTTCACTTCCGTTCGTGAGCCTAACAACGCGGGCAGTTAATCGAATATCGAAAGGAGGAACGGCGGGAAGTCTGAAAAGGCTTCCCGCCTTATTCTGCTATGAGCGCAATTAAAGACGGACGTTTCCCGATCATGCTGGACAAGGAAAGACACCTTCTTTTCAGTCTGAACGCGATCGACGAAATGCAAGACAAATTCGGCGGCTTCGATCGCCTTGATACCGTGCTTTCCGGCAAGGACAGCATTAAAAATCTTCGCTGGCTTCTGACCGTGCTTTTGAATGAGGGCGCGGCGGACGACGAAGAACCGCTTACCGAAAAACAGGTGGGCAAGCTCATTCATACGGGCAATTTCGCCGACGTGAAAGCGGCGATCTTCAAATCCTTTTCTATGGGCAACAACGGAACGCCCGAACCGCCCGAACGGGACGAAGAGGAAGAGGACGACGAAGAGGACATCGAAAAAAACGCAACAGCGGGCAAGGAATAATCGACCTTGCCCGCCTTCTTTATATCGGCGTAACGCTTCTTCGCTGGAGCGAAGCCGAAGTATGGCGCATGACACCGTATAAAATTTTGACGCTTTTCAAAATTCATCGTGAATTCAATCCGGATCGTTTCAAGCCCGTTCCGAAAGAAGTTGATATTGACGACGTGCTGGGAGGGATATAAATGGCGAAAGAAGAGCAGATCAAAACATCAATCGACCTTACAGGCGAAAAAGAGTATCGCGCCGCTTGCACTAACATAAATTCTTCCCTTCGCGAAATCGGATCGGAAATGAAGCTGACAACGGCGGAATTCGCCGACAACGCAGACAGCGTGGAAGCGCTGACCGCAAAACAGAAGCTATTACAAAAGCAGTTCGACGAACAGGCGAAGAAAGCAGAAGCGGCGGAAAAGGCATTGAAGAAAATGCGCGATAACGGTATCGAACCGACAAATCCCGCATATCAGAAAATGCAAACAAATCTGAACAACACCAAAGCCGACATGGTGAAAATTCAAAAGGAAATCGACGACACTTCTAAAAAGCTGAAAAGCTCAAAGGTGGATTGGGAGAGCGTCGGCGAAACCGTCGGCAAAGCAGGAAAGGCGATCGGCGCAGCTTGCGCGGCTATGGGTGCGGCGATTGCGGCGGCGGGTGCGGCATTCTTCGGGCTTGCCGAAGAAACACGCGAAGCCCGCGAAAACATGGGTAAACTTGAAACCAGCTTCACGACGGCGGGACATTCGGCAGAGGACGCGAAAAACACCTATACGGAGTTGTACGGCGTTCTTGGCGACGACGGACAGGCAACGGAAGCCGCCGCGCACCTTGCGAAGCTGACTACGAACGAAAAAGAGCTTTCGGACTGGACAAACATTTGCACGGGCGTTTACGCGACATTCGGCGACAGCTTGCCGATTGAAGGCTTGACCGAAGCCGCGAACGAAACGGCAAAGACGGGATCAATCACGGGCAATCTTGCCGACGCGCTGAATTGGGCGGGCGTTTCCGAAGATGATTTTCAAGCCAGCCTTGACGCTTGCACATCGGAGCAGGAGCGGCAAGCCCTTATCACGTCCACGTTGAACGGGCTTTATTCCGAAGCGGCGGACAAGTACAGAGAGGTAAACGGCGACATTATCGACGCGCAGAAGGCAACAGCAAATCTGAACAGCGCTATGGCGGCGCTGGGCGCGATTGCTGAACCGATCATTACAAAGCTGAAACAGCTTGCGGCGGAGCTTTTGCAGGAAATAACGCCGTTCGTCGAGCTTATCGGAAAAGGCTTGACGGGTGCGCTTTCCGGTGCAGAGAGCGCGGCGGAGGACTTCACAGACGGCTTGCTGGGTATGGTTACGTTCGCGATCGAAAAGCTAACGGAAATGTTACCGACCTTCCTTGAATTCGCGGTGAAGATGATCGCGAATATCGCTACGGGCATAGCTCAATCGTTGCCGACGCTTGTTCCTTCGCTGGTTCAGCTTGTAACGGACATCGTGCAAGTTCTGATCGACAATATCCCGTTGCTGATCGACGCGGCTTTACAGCTTGTAACAGGGCTGGCGGAAGGCATTATAAACGCGATCCCCGTTCTTGTTGCGGCGCTTCCGCAGTTGATAACCAGCTTGATCGACGGTTTGCTTTCCGCAATCCCGCAGATCATTCAAGCGGGTATCGACCTTCTGACGGCGTTAATTACCGCCCTTCCGGAGATCATCACAACGATTGTTGAAGCGATCCCACAGATCATTGAAGGCATTATCACGGCGCTTACGGAGAACATACCGCTTATCATTCAAGCGGGCATTGATCTTCTTGTCGCGCTCATACAGGCATTGCCGCAGATTATAACGACGATCGTTCAAGCGATCCCGCAAATCATAAGCGGCATTGTAAACGCGCTGATCGGCAACATCGACCAAATCATTATGGCGGGCGTTCAGCTTTTCGTGGCGCTCATTCAGAATTTGCCGACGATCATAGTTGAAATCGTGAAGGCAGTTCCGCAGATTGTTTCCGGCATTGTGCAAGCGTTCGCGTCGCTGGGCGGCGAAATGATAAACGCGGGCGCAAACCTTCTTCACGGCTTGTGGGAAGGTATCAGCGGGGTGGCTTCGTGGTTGTGGGAAAAGGTATCCGGCTGGGCTTCGTCCCTTGTTTCGGGTATTAAGGACTTCTTCGGCATTCATTCCCCGTCAACGGTATTCGCTGAAATCGGCGGCAACATGGCGGACGGCGTGGGCGTAGGCTTCACCGACAACATGGGCGGCGTTGAAGGCGATATGACCGCCGCAATGGGCGGAGCGGGCGCGCTGACGGCGGCGGAAGCAGTAAACGCCGTGAACAACGGCATTATTGCGAACATTGAAGGCTTGTCCGGAGCGGTGAACGCGATCGTCGAGCGGGTTATTACCGGACTGACGGCGCAAGCTCAACGTTTCAATCAAGCCGGACAGGACTTCGACAAGAACATAGCTTCCGGCATGGTGGCGGGTATCGTGCAGATCACGCAGAAAGTACCGCAGATCGCGCAAAGCATTATTACCGCATTCACGGCACAACATCAAAAGTTCGTAACCGAAGGAACGAACATCGACAAGAGCATAGCGCAAGGAATGATCGCGGGTATCCCGCAGATCACGGGCAAGGTTGCACAAATCATTCAGCCCGTTATTACCGCGCTTCGCTCTTACGTATCGCAGTTCACGGAAGCGGGCGAAGAGATGGTGCGCGGCATTTGGCAGGGCTTTCAAAATATGTCCGGCTGGCTTGAAAGCCGCGTCCGCTCTATGATGAGGGATATTGTGGCGGCGGTTGAAGAGGAAATGGACATCAATTCCCCGTCGAAGGTTTTTGCCCGTATCGGTTCGTACATGGCGCAGGGCTTGGGCGAAGGCTTCGCCCGCGAAATGCGCGACGTTGAAAGTTCGATCCGCCGCGAAACGTCGAACGCCGTTCCGGAATTCCGTTCCGGAGAGGGACGCGACACGCGCGGCGGCGGTACGCCTTCCGTTGAAGTCGTGCAAAACATCTATGCGAACGAAACGAGCTACGCCGAACAGCAAAGACAGGCGGCGCGGCAGTTCAGGCAGATTGCGCGGGAGGTTATGGCATGAGGACACAAGAAAAATTGATCTACACGAACGAGCGCGGGGAAAGCATAGAGTTTTCCCCCGCTTCTTCGTATCACGTAAACTTCAAGGACGTTACCGGACTTTCCGACGTGCGGAACGCTATTTACAGCACCAACAGCATGGGGCAGGACGGCGACACATACTTGGGCTATCGGATCGAAAGCCGCGATATTGACATCGTGGGATACATCAAGGAGCGGGACAAGCAAGCGGCGCAGAACCTACGCCGGAAGCTGAACCGCATATTAAATCCGCAGTACGAAGCAACGTTGACGTATGTTTTCGGCGACTTCCGGCGGGTGATCGGGTGCAAGATCGACGACGCGCCGATCTTCAAGCGAAAGCCGATCTTCGAGCAATTCACGGTTAGCTTGTCTTGCCTTAATCCGTTTTGGAGAGAGGAAACGGAAACACGCGAGGACATAGCAACGTGGATCGGCGGCTTTGAATTCCCCGTTCCGGACGGGCTGGAGCTTTACGACGGCTGGGAAATCGGCTATCGCCAGCCGTCGCTGATTGTGAACGTCTACAATTCCGGCGACGTGAAAAGCGGTATCCGGATCGAGTTCCGCGCGATCGGCGCGGTTACAAATCCCGTATTGCTGAACGTCGATACACGGGAGTTTATCAAGCTGAATATTTCGCTTGTAGCGGGCGACGTTTTAACCGTTTCCACGGGCTACGGTGAAAAAGCCGTGAAGCTGAACCGTGGCGGCACGATTACAGACGCGTTCCGCTATCTCGACGTTGATAGTTCGTATTTGCAGATCGCCGTGGGCGACAATCTCTTCCGTTATTCAGCGGACGCGAACGCCGAAAATCTCGAAGTTTCGATCTATCACAATAACTTGTATTTGGGGGTGTAGCGCGGTGGAATTATACGTTTATAGCCGCGATATGACACTTCAAGGGATCGTCGAAAAGATTTCGTCCTTGATATGGACGCGGCGTTATTGGAGTTGCGGCGAATTCAAGTTGCTTGTTCCCTTCACGGAGGAACACGCCCGCTTGCTGGTGAAGGAAAATATCATCATCAAGCGCGGCGGCAACGAAGCGGCGGAAATCCGCTATATTCACATCACGAAGAATTCACAGGGCATGGAGGAAATAGAGGTTCAAGGCAAGTTCCTTCTTTCGTGGATCGGCAAGCGCATTTTGACAACGCAGATCATCACGAAGGACACGACACAGAACATTCTATACGCCATTGTGAAGCAGACTTGCACGAACGCAGGAGCGGCGCGCAATATCCCGAATTTCAGCATATCCACGACCGACGCAGACACCGGAAGCGGGCAGATCGACTATACTTCGGAGCAGTACGCGAACGCCCAGCTTGCGGCGGAAACGGCGGCGAAGGCGGCGAAGCTGGGTATTCGGGTTCTGACAAATGCCCGCACGGGCAAGCATACCTTTTCCGTTTACGAAGGGCGCGATCTTACGGCGGGCAATACCGCAGGGAACGCGCCTTGTATCTTTTCGCAGGAGTTCGACAACATCGTTGAACAGGAATACACGAACAGCGTTGAAAACCTTAAAACAACGGCTTACGTCGGCGGAGAGGAAAAGGAAGGCGTAACGCGGAAGGTTGCCGAAGTCGGCGGCAGTTCGACGGGGCTTTCCCGCGACGAAGTTTTCATCAATGCAACGGACATCGTGCAGGAATACGAAAACGAGAGCGGGCAGACCGTAACGCTTACCAACGCGCAATATTTAGCGCTTCTTTCCGCGCGCGGCGTTGAAGAGCTGGAACAATACGCGGAAACGCTTGCTTTCGGATCGAAGATCAACACGAACGCGAATTTGAAGTACGGCACGGACTACGATTTGGGCGATCGGGTAACGTGTATCAATAAGCGCTGGAACGTCCGCATTGACGTTCGCATAACGGAGATCGCGGAAACCTACGAAACCAGCGGCGAAGAAATAGATATTACCTTCGGCGAGAGCTTGCCCGCGCTTCTGACACAAATTCGGCAGATTACGAAATAAAGGAGGGCTTCACAGCATGGAAAAATCAAGTTTCTTCAACAGCGTTTCGCACGATCGCACGTACAAAGCGGAGGATTGGGCGGAATACTTCGCTTCGTTCATCGGGAACGGCGTTTTCCCCGTCCCTTCGACGGGGCTTCAAGTCGTCGCAAACGACGGAATGAAGCTGAACGTTAAAACGGGCAAAGCGTGGATCAACGGTTACTTCTACTTCAACACGGGCGATCTTGCCGTCGAGCTTGACACGGCGGACGGACAGTTGAACCGCATTGATCGCGTTGTCGTGCGCTGGGATTTGACAAACCGCGTTATGTCGGTGAAGGTCAAATCTTCTTCGTTCAGCGCGTCCCCTACCGCGCCCGCATTGCAGAGGGACGCGGACGTTTACGAGCTTGCGCTGGCGGACATCTATGTGGGCGCGGGCGTAACAGCAATCACGCAAAGCAAGATCACGGATCAACGCTTGAACACGTCGCTTTGCGGCGTTGTTGCCGCCGTCGTTCAGCAGATCGACACGGCGGCTTTTAACGCACAGCTTCAAGCGTGGTTCGCTGAATATCAATCCCTTTCGGCGGCGGAGTACAACACGCTTGTTTCGTATATGAATTCGCTGAAATTGCAGGGTAACACGCAGTACGAAGCGTTCGAGCAACACATGGCGGATTTTGAAACACAGGCGGCGGCGGACTTCAACGCATGGTTTAACGGCTTGCAAAACGTCCTTGACGATAACGCGGCAACAAATCTTCTGAATATCACGAACGCGCTTGACGCGCGCGTGGATATGCTGGAAGCGGTGCTTTTCAATGACATTACGACAAATCCGTTCTTGATCCTCTTCGATGATCTCGACGGCGTAACGTCTACGGGCATTTGGAACGAGAGTTTGCAGAGGATCGAATGCTGACGCGGTACGCTTGCACGGCGGCGGAATTGTCGTGCGTGATCGGAAACATCTTTGCGGAGCTTTCGCCGCCATGCGCGGCTTGCGGCGCGGAGGTATTGCAGATCACAGGAACAACGGTTACAGGGAACGCGGCAACGCTGACCGTTACCGAAGCGGGCTTCGATTTCGACGGGTGCGCCGACGATACCGCTATGATCGAGCGAATGCGGAAAGGACGGTGCATATATGCAAAGACCGGAGCGGGAGCGGAAAGAACCGACGGAATTCAACGTGATTGTGAAAGCGAAAGACCTTGTAAAGCACACCTTCACGATCACGAATTCGACAGAGCGCTACCCGAAGAAATACCGCTTCACGCTTGTAAACAGGATACAGGATAAAGCGGTGGACATTTACGAATGCGTCCTTGAAGCGAACGAATTAGACCTTCGGGACGCGCAGGAATACAGACAACGGCAGAAGCTACAAGCAAAGGCGCTGACCTATTGCAAGGAGCTTCTATTTTTCATAGAGCTTTCGCAGGAAATGGGCTTTATTTCTATGAGCAGTTGCGAATATTGGTCAAAACTTGCGCTTGAAGTGAAGTACATGACGACCGCGTGGAAGAAGCGGGACAAAACGAGAGCTTGAAAAACGTTCGGGGTACATCTTGATACGCCTAATTCGTCGAACGCCAACAACGTCCGCAACGTCAATTCGGACGGCTCTTTGAACAACAACAACGCGTACAACGGCAACAATGGCGTTCGCCCGCTTCGGTGGACTATGTGAACGAGTAGGCACAGCCGAAAGCAGAATACCACCATCAAAGGAAGGTGTATCCCGTCGCCGCTATCCACGGCGGGGACGAATACAGGATCGCCGATACCGGAGCATACCGCCTTCCGGCGGCTGGCAAAGGTTATAAACAGCGAGGATTTTTTATTATGACAGACTTTGAAAAGATACACAGTTTTGAAAGCCTATACAATGCCTACCGAAAGGCGCGGCAAGGCAAGAGGTGGAAAGGAGCGGCGGCAAAGTTTGAAGTTAATCTTCTTGAAGCGCTGAACCTATTAAGCGCGCAGATCAGAACGAAGCGCTATACCATGTCCCCGTATAACACGTTCGAGGTATACGAACCGAAGCGCCGCGTGGTTATGTCGAACAGCTACAAAGACAAGGTTGTTCAACATTCGCTTTGCGATAACGTGCTTGAACCGATTTTGACACGATCGTTCATTCGCGATAACTACGCGTCGCAGGTGGGGAAAGGTACGCATTACGGGTTAGACAGGCTTCAAGAGTTCATGCGGAGGTTTTACAGGAAGAACGGAATTGACGGCTGGATACTGAAAGGCGATATTTCAAAGTATTTCTATTCGATCCGGCACGACGTTTTGAAAACCTTAATCCGCGAGAAGATAACCGATCCGGACGTTTTGTGGCTGATTGATCTTATCATCGACAGCACCGAAGGCAACGTCGGAATACCGATCGGCAATCAAACTTCACAGCTTTTCGCCCTTCTCTACCTTGACGGGCTGGATCACTTCGTAAAGGAAAAGCTGGGTATCAAATATTACGGGCGCTATATGGACGACTTCTTTTTGATCCATCACGACAAAGCATATTTGCAGGAGTGCCGGAAGCAGATTGAAGCGTTCGTACAGGCGCGCGGGCTTTCGCTGAATGCGAAAACGAATATCTTTCCCTTGAAACACGGCGTTGATTTCTTGGGCTTTCATACATACTTGACCGAAAGCGGCGCGGTGATCCGCAAGGTGCGCCGCAGGAGCAAGAACAATATGAAGCGGAAGCTGAAGAAATTAGCCGCCCTTCACGCGGCGGGACGGATCGACGCAAAGACCGTTGAACAATCCTATCAAAGCTGGAGAGGACACGCCGAAAAGGGAAACAGCTATCACTTGATCCGGCGGACGGATCAGTATTACAACAGCTTAATGAAATCAAAGGAGGCGGCACAATGTCAAAAACATTAGGCAGTTTGTCGGTGGGCGCGAAGATTGAAGTTCCGGTTCTTTCGGCGTATCAATCGCGCTTCGGATCGAAGATCGTTTTCAAGATCGCCGACAAGAACCACAGCGGCTACCCGTCGAATTCCGTAACGCTGATTACGGAAAAAATCATTCAGTTAATGTGCTTCGACGCAAAGGAAGCAAGCAACAGCAACAGCGATCGGAAACAATACGGCAATAACCGCTATCAATATTCAAACATTCTGCAATGGCTGAACAGTAACGCGGCGGCGGGCGCATGGTACAGCGCAAAGCACAGCGCAGACGCGCCGCCCACAAACGCGAACGTATGGAACAATTACAACGAATACGACGCGTGGGCGGGCTTCCTTGCTATGCTTGATCCGAAGTTCGTTGCGGAGCTTCTGACAACAACGCAGACCGTCGCAAGAAATACCGTTACCGACGGCGGAAGCTATGAAACGGTAACGTCAAAAATGTTCCTTCCGTCCACCACAGAAGTGGGGCTTGCGAATGAAAACAATATCGCGGAAGGATCGCTTCTTGCGCTATTCAGCAACGACGCTTCCCGCGTCGCTTATCCTACGGCGCAATGCGTGAGCAATTCGGAGTACACGAACAGCAATTTCAGCACGTCAAAGGGCTGGTATTGGTGGCTTCGAACGCCTAATTCGCCGAACGCCGACAACGTCCGCTTCGTCTTTTCGGGCGGCTCTTTGCGCAGCGGCAGCGCGTACGGCGGCAGCGTTGGCGTTCGCCCGCTTTGTAATCTTAAATCTTCTATCTTGGTATCTGACAGCCCGAACAGCGACGGAAATTATACGGTAATCTACAATTCCGCGCCTTCCGCGCCGCCCAGCATTACCGCGCCAGCAACGTGTTACAGCGGGCAGAACATCAACATTTCTTGCGCGGCGGCGACCGATCCGGACGGCGACGCGCTGACCTATTGTTTCGAGCGCTCATACAACAGCGGCGCGTGGACACAGGTTCAAGCGTCCGCAAGCAGGACGTTCACGGAAGCGGTAATGAAGGCGTGGAACACGTTAAAATACCGCGTCCGCGCAAAGGACAGCTACGGCAATTATTCCGCGTACACCACAAGCGGAGATATTGCCGTAATCCATAACCAGCCGCCCGTGATTTCCGGCAGTAATGCCGATCTTGGGATCAAGCGCGCCGATTTCACCTATCAATACAGCGTAACCGATCCGGACGGCGACACGGTGAACGTTGTTGAAAAGATCGACGGAAAGACAATCGCGACGAAGAACGCGATCGCGCTGGGCGCGACGCAGACGCTTTCCGTTTCCGGAAATACCTTCACGGCGCTTACGAACGCAAAGCACACGATCACGATTACGGCGACCGACAGCGCAGGAAATAGCGCCGTCCGGACGCTGACGTTCACAAAGTCGATTGCGGGCTTCGTTATCACGCTTTCCACGCCGCTGGAAGCCAACAGCCAGCCGACACGCGCGAATATCAAGGTAACGCGAGATATTCCGGCGGGCGGCACGTTCAAGGTTGAAGCGACGAACAATCCGTTTGACGCTTCCCCCGTTTGGGAGGATTGCACGAACGCGGTTGTTCAAGGCGTTGCACACGTTTTCACAAATAAGATCAACACGGCGGCGCAGTACGGAATGAATATCCGCGTAACCGTCCAGCGCGGCGACGCGCTGACCGCTTGCTGGGTATCGGGGATCGGGGGGAATTTTGAATGAGCGTAATTCACAAGAAGAGCAACGGCGGAGCTTCCACCGAAATTGAAAAAGAGGTTCGGGAAGTCAAAGCGGCGGGAGAGCAAACCGCCGCTTTGCTTGCCCTATCCTTCAAAGCGCAGATCGTGCAGGATCGCGCCGCCGGAACGAACGTCATTTCCGACGCGGCGATCCTGCAATCGGCGGAAGTGATCGAATACGACGAATACGCCGACAATCACGCTTACAACACCGTCGGCGAAATCATCAAGCACAACGGGCGGTATTACGAGATCAAAGCGGCGCACACGTCGAACGCGGCGGCTTATCCCGTTGAAACCACCTTCGCGTACTATCGCTTGATCGAGCTTTCCGCGACCGGAACGCTTGACGATCCGATCCCGTATCCGGAAACGGCGGGGATCGTCGTTAATGTCGTTTCCGGCTTGTATTACAGCTACAAAGGCGCGGTATACCTTGCAAAAGCAGATATGCCGAATTGCGTTTATCCGCCGGACACGGCGGGCTTGTGGCAATGGGAAAAAGTAACCTAACGGGAAGGAGGATCAACGATGGACACTTTCACAACGGTTCTTTCCGTCTTTTCTACCGTATGCGCTATCGTGTTCGGCTATATCGCTTTTGTTCGTAACAGGGACAAGGACAAGGAAAGCGATGTGAAGCACGACGCGACAGTTTTAACCGAGATCGGATACATCAAGGCGAACACGGACGAAATCAAGGCGGAGCAGAAGGAACAGCGAAAGACGAATACGGAGTTCGTAACGCGCTTGACCGACGTTGAAGCGTCGGCGAAACAGGCACACAAGCGGCTTGACCACATCGAAAAACGAATGGATCAAGCAGAGTAACGCCAGCGGCGGCGGGGGCTTCCCCGCCGCTTCTTCATTGCAAAGGAGGGTTCAGCAATGAGCAATAGCAAACTTATTTCGTGTACGCTGATTTCACCGAACAAGAACAGCCCACGAAATCACAAGATCGACACGATCACAATTCATTGCGTCGTCGGGCAATGTTCCGCCGAGAGGATCGGCGAAATCTTCAAGCCGACTTCGCGACAGGCGAGTTCAAACTACGGGATCGGCTACGACGGGCGGATCGGGCTTTACGTCGATGAAGCCGATCGTTCGTGGTGCAGTTCTTCGGCGGCGAACGATAACCGCGCAATCACGATCGAGGTTGCAAGCGACACAAAGCACCCATACGCCGTGAATGATAAAGCATACGCGGCGCTTCTTGATCTTGTCGAAGATATTTGCCGCCGGAACGGGATCAAAAAGCTGGTATGGAGTACAAGCAAGGACGACCGCGTAAACCACAAGAACGGGTGCAATATGACCGTTCACAGGGATTACGCGAACAAGTCTTGCCCCGGCGATTATCTGTATAACCGGCACGGCGAGATCGCGGCGGAGGTAAACAGGCGGCTGGGCGTTCCGGCGGTGGAACAGAAGCCGGAGCAGAAGCCGCAGGGCGACGCGAAGAACCTTTACCGCGTCCAGCTTGGAGCGTTTGAGAAGAAGGACAACGCAACAGCGTTCGCGGCGAAGCTGAAAAAGGAAGGCTTCGATACGTACATCGTGCAGATCGGCAAGTATTACAAGGTTCAAGTGGGCGCGTTCGGCGTCAAGAAGAACGCGGAAGCTATGCTGGAGAAGTTGAAGAAGGCGGGACACGACGACGCTTTCATTACCTATTCCGGCACGTCCGGCGGGACATCGGAGCGGAAGATCACAACGGGAAGCAAAGTGCGCGTGAAAGCGGGCGCGAAAACCTATTCCGGCGGAAGCCTTGCTTCCTTCGTCTATTCCCGCGATCACATCGTCAAAGAGCTTTCCGGAAAGCGCGCCGTGATTACCTACGGCGGAACGGTTGTCGCGGCGGTGAACGTCGATGATCTAACGCTTGTTTAACACACGCACAACGTACGGTATGCGTTACACAACGCGCGCCGTGCGTTAATTGCGCTATGTGAAAGGGGGACGCAATGAAAATCAAATCTTCGAGCGGGAAGCGGGTGGCGAAGCGCCGCTTCTTCAAGGCTGACGAACGCTTCGCAACGAAAGCCGTTATTGTGATCGCAATTACAACGGCGGCTTTCATCGTCGCGCAGTACGTTTCATTCCTTATCACGCGGCAGGAACAAACCGTTCTGATCGAATGGTATTTCCGCGCCGTCGTGATTGAATGCGGCGTAATGATGATGAAGCGTCTTGCCGAAGTAATCGTAGGCAGGATCAAGAAAAAAGAAAAAATCGACATAACAGAAAGCGAGGATACAAACAATGACTATTGATCTTACCAGCATTGCAAACGCCGTGATCGCTCTTATCGCGGCTATTATTACCGCCTTCGTGATCCCGTGGATCAGAAGCAAGACGACCGCCGCACAGTTTGAGAAAATCAAAATGTGGGTAACGGTTGCCGTCGAAGCCGCCGAACAGCTTTACACCGGAAGCGGCAGGGGCGCAGAGAAGAAAGCATACGTTGTTGAATTTCTGAATAGCAAGGGCTTCAAGATCGACGCGGAAACGCTGGATAAACTGATCGAAGCCGCCGTCTTTAATCTTCCGGACTACTTCACTATTTCCGGCATTCCGGCGGATACCGACAGCAACAAAGAGTAATTGACCGCGCGGCGGATCGCGCTTCCCCTTTCAGCCTTCCGCCGCATAAAGAACAATCCCCCGTGCGGGCTTTCGAGCCTTGCACGGGGGATTTTTTTGTTTGGTTCATTCCTTCGGCGGTTCGACCGACGCTTCCGACGGCGCGGCGGTTTTCCCTTTAATGAGTTGATACAGTTTCTTACAGCCGACCGCAATTCCCTTGAATAGATAGTAATAAATCTTGTAAAACGCCCACAAGAAGAAGTACAGACACCAGCCCGCGCCGATAATCATATACCACATCAAATAGAACATTCCGGCGAAGAGCATAGCGAAGCACCACAACGGCGCGTTTCGCTTATTCACACGCACACCGAAGCCCAGCCGGAAACCGGACATCTTCTTCAATGTCTTTGTAAAGCTGACGAACATTAGAGCAAATCCCCCTTCTTAAATGTAAATTTTCAAGGCAGAATTCGCCCATTCTGACCTTTAACACAATTATACGCCCGTCATGCGCTAAAATCAAGAATAAAGCGGAATATTTACACACCGTTTGCAAATAATCAGAATGAAGAGGGATCGCGGCGGCAATGAAGATATATGATTACAACGGCAAGAAGAACATTTGCGGCGACCGATTGCGCGAAGCGCGCGTCGTCCGGCGGCTACGTCAAGAGGATTTAGCCGCACAAATACAGTTGAAAGGGATCAACATGGAGCGGGACAGCATAAGCCGAATTGAAATCGGTACGCGCTTCGTATCCGACTTTGAATTGAAGATATTTGCGGAAGTGCTGGGCGTTTCGGTAAATTGGCTTTTAGGTATAGACGAATAACGGCGGCGGGGTGATCCCGTCGCCGCTTATTTTTTTCTGCTTTTTTCGCAAAAGCTATTGACATATACGCACGTATATAGTATAATAATAGACAGAAAGGAGGTTAAGACGTTGAGCAAGAAAAAGCAAAAGAAAAGCGGCAATAAGAAAGACCAGCCAGCAAGCACAATCAATCTTATTACCGCGATCGTAAACCTTGTAATTGCAATTCTTCTTCTGATAGAAAAGCTGACAAGGTAACGGGCAGGGGGAGAAATCCCCCTTGCCTTGATAAGTATAACACAAAAAACGCTTAACGTCAATGGAGCATGGATACAGCGATTTATATTCTTGTGGCGATTAGCATTGCTTTGTCGATCGTTGCTATCGTCTTATCCTTGAAGCGGAGGAAGTAACAAAATGAACGAAAAGGACTATTCAGCGCAAAAGAAACACATTCGGACGCATTACGCCCGCTTCCCGCTTGATCTTCGTCCGGAAGTGCTGGAGGAATTCAAAAAGGCTTGCGCGGACAACGGGACAACGCCGACAACGGAAATCAAGAAGTTTATTGCGGCGTATTGCGAAGCGGCGCGGGATAAGTAACTATCGGCAGGGGCGGCAGAAATGCCGCCCTTTTGTCATATTCGGAAGCTGGAGGAAGGAAGAATGCACAAACACTTAACATGGACAGACCGCCTAAAAATCGAAAAAGGCTTGAAAGAGGGCTTGAAGCCTTGCGCGATTGCTGACCGTCTGCACGTCCACAATACAACGATATACAGGGAGTTGAAGCGCGGACGCTATACGCATTTGAATTCCGACTTGACGACCGAAGAACGCTATTCGCCGGAGATCGCGCAACAGCGCTATGAAGAGAACCTAAAAGCCAAAGGCGGCGAATTGAAGATCGGCAACGATTACGAATTATCCGCCTTCATCGAAAAGAAGATCGGCGAAGAAGGCTATTCCCCCGCCGCCGTCGTCGGAGAAATCAGACGGCTGGGGCTGACCTTCAAAACGGAGATCAGCGAAAAGACGATCTATAATTACATCGACAAAGGTATATTCTACGGGATCAGCCGCGAGAGCTTGCCGGAACGCGGAGAGCGAAAGCGGAAGTATGACAAGGTGGAGCGGAAGAAAGCCGCCCGCGCGCCGCAAGGCGAAAGCATAGAAGAACGCCCGCAGGAAATCAACGATCGGCAGACCTTCGGACATTGGGAAGGCGATTGCGTATGCGGGAAGAAGCGGACGAAGGAAACCTTGTTCGTTCTTTCGGAGCGCTTGACGCGGAACGAAATTATTATCAAAATGCCGGATCAGACCGCCGCCAGCGTCGTGGCGGCGCTGAACAAATTAGAACGCCGCTTCGGGAAGAAGTTTTCACAGATATTCAAAAGCATTACGTTTGACAACGGATCGGAATTTATGGATTGCGCCGGAATTGAAAAATCCATCTACGGAAAAGACCGGAAGCGCACGAAGGTTTACTATTGCCACCCGTACAGCGCATACGAACGCGGCACGAACGAGAACATAAACAAAATGATACGGCGGTTCTTGCCGAAAGGAACAGACTTCCGGAAAGTAACCGCCGCATATATTCAGCGCGTCGAAACGTGGATCAACAATTACCCGCGCGAGATTTTAGGCTTTGAAACGTCCGGATCGCTCTTTGAAAGATACGTCGCCGAAGCCGCTTGAAGCCTTCTGAAAAATATTTTAGTTTTTTCTGCTTTTACTCTTGACTTTTGCGCTCGGCGGCGGATTTTCCCAATTTTTTATCGGCAACGGTGCAAACTGCCCCATAAAAACAAAAAATCCACGCATCCCTGCGTGGTTCCGTTTTGGTCGCTCAGCGCTCGCTGACGATCTGCTCCGTCGTGCCGAAGATCATGTCATCGACGTCGAAGCCTTTGAAGTTTTCAAACATCATATTGGTTCTCACGCTCCTTTCTCTTTTTAATTTCAAGAGTATGATACCACTTCTCTGTCAAGCGCGCAAGTGTGATTTTCCACATATTTCACAAAAACATTTTCGCCGTTTTGTGCTTTGCGCTAATTCGTTTTGCTTGTTTCCGCTCAAAGCCCTGTGGTAAAATAATGTATCCAATTTTGTTCTTCGGGAGGCGAGAGGACGCCTATGTACGAATTTTTTGCCGGCGACTACGACGTCGCCGTCATCGGCGCGGGCCATGCCGGCATTGAAGCCGCGCTCGCAAGCGCGCGGCTGGGGCAGAAAACGGTCTGCTTCACCATCAACCTTGACGCGGTGGGCAATATGCCCTGCAACCCCGCCATCGGCGGCACGGGTAAGGGCCATCTTGTGCGCGAGCTGGACGCGCTCGGCGGCGAGATGGCAAAGGCCGCCGACCGCGCCTGCATCCAGTATCGCCTTTTGAACCGCGGCAAGGGCCCCGCCGTGTGGTCTCTGCGCGCGCAGGCGGACCGCCGCCGCTATCAGCAGATCATGAAGCATACGCTCGAGCAGCAGGAAAACCTGACGCTGCGGCAGGCGGAGATCGTGGAGCTGCGCGTGGAAAACGGCGCAGTCTCCGCCGTCGTCACCGCGACGGGCGCGGTGTTCGGCGCAAAGGCCGTCATCCTCTGCTCGGGAACCTACCTCGACGGGCGCACCATCGTGGGCGAATGCATTCAGTCAAGCGGCCCCGATGGGATGCACGCAAGCCTGCCGCTCGCGGAGCGGCTGCGCGCGCTCGGACTTCCTCTGCGCCGCTTCAAGACCGGCACGCCCCCGCGCGTCAACGCCCGCAGCGTCGATTTCTCCAAAATGGAGCGGCAGGACGGCGACGCCGAGCCGCTGCCGTTCTCGTTCACGACCGAGCACGTTCCCTGCAATCAGGCGGTGTGCTACCTCACCTACACGAACGAGGAGACACACCGCATCATCCGCGAAAATCTCGACCGCAGCCCCATCTACTCCGGCGTGATCGAGGGCGTCGGGCCGCGCTACTGCCCGAGCATCGAGACGAAGATCGTCCGCTTCGCGGACAAGCCCCGCCACCAGCTCTTCATCGAACCGATGGGGCTTGATACCGAGGAGCTGTACATTCAGGGCTTTTCCTCCTCGATGCCCGAGGACGTACAGGTGCGGATGGTCCATACCATTCCGGGGCTCGAGCACGCGGAGATCATGCGCCCCGCCTACGCCATTGAGTATGACTGCATCGACCCCACCGCGCTCAAGCCTACGCTGGAAACGAAAGCCATCGCGGGGCTGTACGGCGCGGGGCAGTTCAACGGCTCGTCCGGTTACGAGGAGGCCGCCGTACAGGGCTTTGTTGCCGGTGTGAACGCCGCGCGCAGGCTCGCGGGGCAGTCTCCCTTTGTTCTCTCCCGCTCGGAGAGCTACATTGGCACGCTCATCGACGATCTTGTGACCAAGGGTACGAATGAGCCCTACCGCATCATGACGAGCCGCAGCGAATACCGCCTGCTTCTGCGGCAGGACAACGCCGACCGGCGGCTCACAAAGCTCGGGCACGACATCGGCCTCATCTCCGATGAGCGTCTTGCCGCCGTGGAGGAAAAGTACGCCGCCGTCGCGCGGGAGATCAAACGGCTCGAGCACACCGGCCTTCCCGCGAGCGATGCGCTCAACGCGCTGCTGCGAGAGCGCGGCACGGCGGAGATCACGGACGGCAGCCCGCTCATCGCGCTGCTGCGCCGCCCGCAGCTGCGCTACGACGATCTGCGGGCCTTCGACGCCGGCTGCGCCGCCTGCCCGCAGGACATCGCCGAGCAGGTGGAGATCACCGTGAAGTACGAGGGCTACATCCGCCGCCAGATGGCCGAGGTCGAGGAGTTTACGCGGCTCGAGAGCCGCCTGCTGCCCGAGGAGCTTGACTATTCCAGCATCGACGGTCTGCGGCTCGAGGCGCGGGAAAAGCTCGCCGCCATCCGTCCCCGCTCGCTCGGACAGGCGGGGCGCATTTCGGGCGTGTCCCCCGCCGACCTCGCCGCCCTGATGATTTTTTTGGAAAAGGAGAAGCGCCATGAAAATTCTTGACCTGACCCACCTCATTGAAGAAGCCATGCCCGTCTATCCCGAGACCGAGCCGCCGAAGCTCACACCCTCAAACACCTTCGAGCAGCACGGCTTCCGCGAAACGCTGCTGACGATGGGCTCCCACACCGGCACGCACATGGACGCCCCTGCGCATATGCTGCGCGACGGCAAGACGCTCGATCAATTTCCGGCGGACAAGTACATCGGCACGGCCTATGTGCTCGATTGCTCCGACCTTGCGGGAAAGGAGATCCCCAAAGCGCGGCTCCAGCTCCATGCCTCGGAGATCGAGGCCGCAGACTTCCTGCTCTTCTACACCGGCTGGGAGAAATATTGGGGCAGCGAGCAATACTTCTCCCCCTTCCCCGTGCTCTCGCTTGAGGCGGCGGAGTACCTTGCCGCTTTTCCGCTCAAGGGCGTCGGCACCGACGCCATCTCCATCGACCCGATGGACACGGTGGACTATCCTGTGCACAAGATCCTGCTCGGCACAGGCTTTGTGAACACGGAGAATCTCTGCAATCTCGCCTCCCTTGTGGGGAAAACCTTTCCCTACGCGACGCTCCCCCTGCGCTTCAAGAACGCTGACGGCTCGCCCGTGCGCGCCGTCGCCATGCCGGAGGATTGAACGAAAAACCGCTCTGCCGTGGGCAGAGCGGTTTCCTTATATTATATAATGATGGAATGCGGCAAAGCCTCCGGTTTGCACCGGAGGCTTTGCCGTGAGTGAAGAAAAGATCGTCGCCCTTGAGCGAGTTGTTTCGATCAGACGTTGCCGATGGTGGCGACCATGACAGCCTTGATGGTGTGCATACGGTTCTCGGCCTCGTCGAACACCTTGGAGTTCGGGGAGAGGAACACCTCGTCGGTGACCTCGCGGATATCGTAGCCGAGCTCCATCTGGCTCTTGGCCATGGTGGTGTCGAAGTCGTGGAAGGAGGGCAGGCAGTGCAGGAAGATGCAGTCGCTGTTCTCGGTGGCCTTCATCACGTCGCCGGTGACCTTGTAGGGGGTGAGCTGCTTCACGCGCTCGGGGATCTTGTCCTCCTCGCCCATGGAAGCCCAGATATCGGTGTAGAGAGCGTCGGCGCCCTTGAGCAGAGCCTTGTCCTCGCCGTACTCGACGACGGCGCCGGTCTCCTTGGCGACCTCGCGGCAATACTCCACGACGTCAGCGGCGGGAGCGAGCTCCTTCGGGCCCCAGCCGACATAGTGCATACCGAGCTTGGCGCAGATGTACATCAGGCAGTAGGCCACGTTGTTGCGGGTATCGCCGCAGAAAACGAGCTTGCACTTGTTGAGGGGCTTCTTGGTGTTCTCCATGAGGGTGAGGATGTCGGCGAGCGCCTGGGTGGGATGATCGACGTCGGTCAGACCGTTCCACACGGGAACACCGGCGTTGGCGGCGAGACCCTCGACGACCTTCTGGTCGTAGCCGCGGTACTCGATGCCGTCGAAGAAGCGGCCAAGGACCTTCGCGGTGTCGACCATGGTCTCCTTCTTGCCCATCTGGGAGGACTTGGAATCGAGGAACGTGACGTGCGCGCCTTCGTCATAGGCGGCAACCTCAAACGCGCAGCGGGTGCGGGTGGAGGTCTTCTCGAAGAGCAGCACGATGTTCTTACCGGCGAGCAGGTTGCCGCGGATGCCGGCGCGCTTCTTCGCCTTCAGATCGGCGGCGAGGTTGAGCATATAGCGGATCTCATCGGGGGTGAAATCCTTCAGCGTGAGAAAAGAACGGCCTTTGAGATTAACGGGCATGGGATAGTCCTCCTTCAAGATAGTTCGCCCCCAATGGGGGAAATTGACTCATGTTCTGTACATAGCATACCAATTTTTGAAAAACGCGCTGGACATTTTCAGCTATTTTTCTTGTATTTAACGGCAAATTTGCGTGGCGCGCCCTTTGCCGCTCCGCTTCCCTGCGAGCTTTCCGGCACTTGCCAAATGGGTCGCCTCTGCGGTATACTATACACCGAAACAACGCATAAGGCAACCCCGCGCCGTCCGGCGCGGGCCGAATGAGGTGACCGATATGAAAGACCTTGCCGCGATGCAGTCCTTTGAACGCTCCCGTCTCGACCGGAGCAAGCTGTGCTCGTTCGACAACGAGACCATCGAGGCGCCGACCGCGCCGCTGATCCATCAGGAGGCCCGCTTCCTCTACATCTGCGAGGGGCACGGCGTCATCCGCATCCAAGGGCACGACGTGGAGCTGCGGCCGAATACGCTTCTCTCCATCCTGCCGTGGCAGATCACGGCGGTGACGGAGGTCGCCGAGCCGCTGCAATATCACCTCGTGATCTACAACCTCCACACGCTCAACCGCTACATCCGCGCCTTCTCCGACGAGCGCGGCGACGCGGTGGATTGGCTCGCGCATATTGAACGGCAGCCCGCGCTCTACTGCAACGAGGGACAGGCCCACCGGATGCAGCAATTTTTCCTCTCGCTGCGCGAGGAGGTGGGGCTGGAATCCATTCTCGGCGCGGCCCCGCCGAAGGTCCTCGGCTCGCTCGCCGTCGTCAACCGCCTCGTCGAGCTGGTGATCCTCATGGAGCGCTTCCGCGCCGAGCAACCCGAGCCCGCCGCGGCCGACCGCGCCTCCGCCGCGCCGGACAGGAGCGAGATCCTGCGCTATCTCTACTGCCACACCGGCGAAAAGCTGACGCTCAAGGGGCTCTCGCGCATCTTCTATGTCTCCGAGAGCAGCCTGAGCAGCTATATCAGCGGCATGACGGGACTCTCGTTCTTTGACCTTCTGAACGAAATGCGCATCGGCAAGACCGCGAATTATCTGCTCTATACCGACCTCACGCTCGAGGAGATCGCCGCGGCGCTCGGCTATGTGGACGCCTCGCATATCTCCAAGGTTTTTTCCGCGCGCGTGGGAATGCGCATCAACGACTACCGCAAGACCTACCGGCGCGTGGAGAGCATCTGCCGCATTGAGACCGACCGGCGCGTCTACGCGCTGGTGGAGTATATCTGCCGCAGCTACAACGAGCCGCTCTCCGCACGCGCGGTCGCCGAAAAATTCGGCTGCACCGCCGCCGAAATGAACCGCGCACTGATGCTGCAGGTGGAGAAGAATTTCGAGGAATTTCTCAACTACGTCCGCATCAACCGCGCCGCCGAGCTGCTGCTCACCACCGACCAGACCGTGACCTACATCGCCATGGAGGTCGGCTACGCCAACGTCAAGACCTTCAACCGCAATTTTCTGCGCTTCAAGGTGATGACACCCGGCGATTTCCGCAAAAAGGTCGCGCTTCAGGAAAGTCGCCTATAATCTCTTTTTCCCTTGCCGCTTCGGCTGTTTTTCCGCAGCCGAAGCGTTTTTTTCGCCGCTTTTCGAGCTTCGATTCGGTTATTTTTGTTATTTTGCACAAAGATCATACGCTTTGCAAGTATCTCATGATATGACTTGACAATAACTCGGCGAGGTGTTATTTTGGACATAAGCCCTTTGCAATTCATTTGCCGCTCTCTTGCGTCATACACATCAAGTATGGACGGCATTGATGCAGGGGCCGGCTCCGCACGGCGGACATCCATCCCTGCAAGCCCTGACCGTTCCGGGAAAGGAAAACGGTCACAACAAATTGAAGGAGGATACAAACCATGCGCAAATCCATGAAGAAGCTCATTGCTCTCACCCTCGCCTGCCTGATGCTCGCGACACTGTTCGTCGGCTGCGGCAAGAAGGACGACGGAGGCAGCTCCGGCGGCGACACCATCAAGCTCGGCTGGATGGGCTCGCTCACCGGCGACCAGGCCGCCTACGGCACCTGCGAAAGCCAGACCCTCAAGATGCTGGTCGAAGACCTCAACGCCAACGGCGGACTGCTTGGCAAGCAGGTCGAACTGATCTGCTACGACACCAAGGGCGACGCGCAGGAGGCGGTCAACGTCGCCAAGCGTCTGTGCGCGCAGGATCAGGTCTGCGCGATCATCGGCCCGAACGCCTCGGGTCAGTGCATCGCCATCCAGTCCGTCCTCGACCAGTACAAGATCTCCGATATGTCCACCGTGGCGACCAACGAGAAGGTCACCATGCAGGACGGTCAGCTCAAGGAATACAACTTCCGCGTCTGCTTCCTCGATCCCCAGCAGGGCAAGATCGCCGGTTCGTTCGTGTATGATAACCTCGGCTTTGACAAGGCCGCCATCCTCTACGACGTCAACGACGACTACGCGCTGGGTCTGAAGGACAACTTCGTCAAGGTCTTTGAGTCCAAGGGCGGCACCATCGTCGCCGAGGAGGGCTACACCGCCGGCGACACCGACTTCACCGCGCAGCTGACCAAGATCAAGGAAGCGCAGCCCCAGATCATCTTCACCCCCATCTTCTATCAGGATTTCATCATGATCCACAAGCAGGCCCGCACCCTCGGCATTGAGGTGCCGATGCTCGGCGGCGACGGCTGCGCGTCCGAGGTCCTCTTCGACGCCGCCGACGCGGTGGACGGCTCCTACGTCATCAACCACGTTTCCCTCGTCGATCCCGCGGGCGACGCCTTCCGCAAGGAGTATGCCGAGAAGTACAACGGCGCGAAGATGGAGCTCAACGGCTACATGGCGCACGACGCGTTCCTGCTCTGGTGCGCGGCGGTCGAGAAGGCCGGCAGCGATGACCCGCAGGCCATCGCCGACGCGTACTCTCAGGTCGAGGTCGAGGGTATGGCCGGTAAGATCAAGATCTCTGCCGAGGACCACAACCCCGTCGGCAAGTCCGGCTGCGTGGAGCGCATCGACGGCAAGAACAAGACCTACGTCTTTGAGACCTACATCGCCGCGGACTAAGCACATCCCCAAAACAGAAAAAGCAAGCACCCTTTCGACACTCGGGCGCCCCGCACGGGGCGCCCGAGGTTAACAGGACAAAAGGAGGCTATACATGGGTATAGAATATTTTCTCCAGCAGCTGGTCAACGGCATCTGCCTCGGCGGTATGTACGCGTTGATGTCGGTCGGCTATTCGCTGGTCTACAGCATTATGAACTTTTCCAACTTTGCCCACGGAGGCGTCATCATGGTCGGCGCTTATGTGGGCTATTTTGCACTCACGGCGCTGAACGTTCCGTTTCTTCCGGCGTTTCTGCTCTGCGGCGTGGGCAGCGGTCTGCTCGCCGTCATCATCGAGCGGCTGGTCTACTCACCGCTGCGCAAGCGCCATGCCCCGTCCCTGTACTTCATCATCTCGGCGATGGGCGCTTCCATCTTCCTGGAAAATTTCGTCATCGCCACCATCGACGGCACCCCCAGAAACTACCCTCCGATCTTCGATAACCGCATCAACATCGGCGGGATCTCCCTTGGCGTCGACAGTCTGCTGATGATCGTGGTCTCGGCCGTCGCGCTGCTGATTTTGATGTTCATCATACAGAAAACCAAGGTCGGCCTTGCCATCCGCGCCTGCTCGTACAGTGAGAAGGCCTCGACCCTCATGGGCATCAACGGCGATCTCGTGATCTTCATCATCTTCCTCATGGGCGGCGTGCTCGCCGGCTTCGCCGGTATGCTCTACGGCATGCGCTTCATCGTCAAGCCCACCATCGGTCAGGTCACGAACAAGTCCTTCGTCGCGGCGGTGTTCGGCGGTCTCGGCAGTCTCCCCGGCGCGATCGTCGGCTCGGTTCTGCTCGGCATCATGGAGATCTTTGTCGCGTCCTTCAACTCCAACCTGCGCGACCTGTTCGTATACGGACTTCTGATCCTCGTCCTCGTCATCAAGCCGTCCGGCCTGATGGGCAAGGTCGTGGAAGACAAGGCGTAAGGAGGGAGGAACGATATGTTTAGCTGGTATTACATCGAAGGCATCCTCATTCAGTCCTGCTACACCCTGCTCATCGTGCTCGGCCTTTCCATCCTTACGGGCTACACCGGTATGTTCTCGTTCGGTCACGCGGGCTTTGTGTGCATCGGCGCGTATGTTTCCATTCTCTGCACGATGGCGTTCGGCCTGCCCTACTGGCTCTCGCTCATCATCGCGGGCCTCGCCGCCATGCTGCTCGGCGCGGGCCTTGGCAAGATCACGCTGAACCTCAAGGGCGACTACTTCTGCATCGCCACGCTCGGCGTGGGCGAGGCGATACGGCTGATCTTTAACAATTTGCAGCTCACCATCAATGTCGGCGGCAAGGACTTCCTGCTCGACGGCGCGAAGGGCGTGGCGAGCATCCCCCTGCACACCACCTTCAAGGGCTCGCTGGTCATCGTCGTCATCTTCCTCACCGCCACGGCGCTGCTGATGAACTCCAAGCACGGACGCAGTATGCTCGCCGTGCGCGAGGACGAGCTGGCGGCCCAGATGAGCGGCATCAACACCTTCCGCTCCAAGATGCTCGCCATGTGCATGTCCGCGCTCTACGCCGGCATCGCAGGCGGCATGATGGCGCACTACTTCGGTTATCTCCAGCCCAAGATGTTCCTGATGACCAAGTCTACGGAGTATACCATCATGGTCATCTTCGGCGGCATGGGCTCCATCACCGGCTCGGTGCTCGGCACGGTGCTGCTCTGCGCGCTGCCGGAGCTGCTGCGCGCGGTCGGTGACTGGCGACTGGTCATGTACGGCCTCGCCGTCATCGTCATCATGATCGTCCGTCCGAAGGGTCTCATGGGCGGCAAGGAGCTGCCGGTCGGCAGGATCTGCCGTGCCGTCGGCCACGTTTTCACCAAGAAGAAAAAGGACCTGCCTCCGCCTGACGGCGGCAGCGTCGGAGAGGAGGCGTCGGTATGAGCGACATCACCTTCAAGCACCATGACCCCAACGTCATGCTCGAGCTCTGGCACGTCACCAAGCGCTTCGGCGGCCTGACCGCCGTGGGCGACGTTTCCTTCAAGATCAAAAAGGGTGAGATCTACGCGCTCATCGGTCCCAACGGCGCGGGCAAGACCACCATCTTCAACCTCATCACGGGCGTCTACGCGCTCACCGAGGGTCGCGTCATTTTCGACGGTACGGTCGTCGGGCAGGGCGATGCCATCATCAAGGACGATATGCGCGAAACGGATGTCAAGCCCTTCCGCAAGCAGCCCTACGACATCATGTCCCGCGGCATGGCGCGCACGTTCCAGAACATCCGCCTGTTCAAGAGCGAAACGGTCTACAACAACGTTCTCACCGCGTGCCACGCGGAGGCGGACTACAACATCTTCCAGTCGCTCTGGCGCCTCAAGGTCGGTCCCAAATGGCTGACGAAGTACTATTACCAGGAAAAGGCTCTGCGCGAAAAGACCGAGGAGCTTTTGAAGATCATGGGCATCTGGGAGCAGCGCGACATGATCGCCGTCAACCTGCCCTACGGCCAGCAGCGCAAGCTGGAGATCGCCCGCGCCCTTGCGACCGATCCCAAGCTGCTGCTGCTCGACGAGCCTGCCGCCGGCATGAATCCGGAGGAGACGCTTGCCCTGATGGACCTCATCCGCGAGATCCGCGACCGCTTCGACCTGACCGTGCTCATCATCGAGCATCACATGGACCTCGTGATGAACGTCTCCGACCGCATCTTCGTGCTCAACTTCGGCAAGCCTCTTGCCGAGGGAACGCCCGCGGAGATCCAGAGCAACCCCGAGGTCATCGAGGCCTATCTCGGAAAGGAGGACGACGGCGATGGCGATGCTTGAAATTCGTGACCTGAACGTTTACTACGGCGGCATCCACGCCCTCAAGGGCATCTCGCTCGAGGTCGAGGAGGGGCAGATCGTCTCGATGATCGGCTCCAACGGCGCGGGCAAATCGTCCATGATGAACGCCATTTCCGGCATTGTGAAGTACAAGTCCGGCGAGATCCTCTACAAGGGTCAGCCGCTGCCGACCGCCGCCAATAAGGTCGTCCGGCTCGGCGTGTGTCAGGTGCCGGAGGGCCGCCTGATCTTCGCGAACCTCACCGTTTACGAGAACCTGAAGGTCGGCGCGTATCTGCGCAGCGACAAGGACGGCATCGAGCGCGACCTCAAGCGCGTGTATGAAATTTTCCCGCGCTTGGAGGAGCGCAAAAATCAGATCGCCGGCACGCTCTCCGGCGGCGAGCAGCAGATGCTGGCGATGGGCCGCGGCATCATGTCCGCACCCGACCTCATCATGCTCGACGAGCCGTCCCTCGGCCTCGCGCCGCTGCTGGTCAACACCATTTTTGATACCATCCGCGAGATCAAGGCCATGGGCAAGACCATTCTGCTCGTGGAGCAGAACGCGCTCAAGGCGCTTTCCGTCGCGGACAACGCCTATGTTCTCGAGCAGGGCCGCATCACCAAGTCCGGCCCGGGCAAAGAACTGCTCAAGGACCCCGCCATCGCGGAGGCCTATCTCGGCAAGGCGGCTCGCTGAGCCGAACCATAAATTTTGGAGGTAATTCCCAATGGCTAAAACGGCACAGGATGTCATGCAGCTCATTCGTGAGCAGGGCATCAAGATGGTCGATTTCAAAATGGTCGATATCAACGGCCAGTACCGCCATGTGACCATTCCCGCCCAGAATTTTACCGAAGCGACCATGACCGACGGCATCGGCTTCGACGCCTCGAACTACGGCTATGCCGTGGTCGAAAAGAGCGACATGGTCTTTATTCCCGACCCCGCTACCGCACAGATCGACCCGTTCTGTGAGGTCTCCACCCTGTCGATGACCGGCAATGCCATGATCATCGACTACCCCCACAACCGCCCGCTCGACCAGTATCCGCGCAACATCGTGCTGGCAGCGGAGCAGTATATGCGTGATACCGGCATCGCCGACACGATGCTCATTCTGCCGGAGTTTGAGTTCTATCTCTTCGACGATGTAGCATGGAAGGTCGCGCCGAACGAGATCGGCATGAGCCTCGACGCGGAGCAAGCGCATTGGAACGGCGACATCAACGGACGCGGCGTCATCGTCCCGCGGCAGGGCCACTACCACATTGCCAAGCCGCTCGACCGCACCTACGAGTGCCGCAGCGAGATGTGCCTGCGCATGGAGGAGGCCGGCATCCCCATCAAGTATCACCACCCCGAGGTCGGCGGCGCGGGCCAGTTCGAGATCGAGCCGAAGCTCGGCGAGATGAGCAAAATGGCCGACGCGACCATGCTCATCAAGTACATCATCCACAACACCGCCCTCAAGTACGGCAAGAGCGCCACGTTCATGCCCAAGCCCGTCTACGGCGAGGCCGGCAGCGGAATGCACGTCCATATGCTGCTCTTAAAGGACGGCGAGCCGGTGTTCTCCGACGACAACGGCTACTCGCATCTCAGCCGGGAGGCCCACTGGTTCATGGGCGGTCTTCTCAAGCACATCCATTCCCTCTGCGCCATCACGAATCCCAGCACCAACTCCTTCAAGCGTCTGGTGCCGGGCTTTGAGGCGCCCGTCACCGTCGGATACGCCACGAGCAACCGCAGCGCGGTCATCCGCATCCCCGCCTACGCCAAGACGCCGAATATGCGCCGCTTTGAGCTGCGCAATCCGGACGCCACCTGCAACCCGTACTTCTGCTACGCGGCGCTGCTGATGGCCGGTCTTGACGGCATTGAAAACAAGATCGACCCGCACGAAAACGGCTGGGGTCCCTACGACGTCAACCTCTACACCCTCTCCGACGAGGAGAAGGCCAAGCTGCAGGGTCTGCCCACCTCGCTTGACGCGGCGCTTGACGCGCTCGAGGCCGACCACGACTATCTCACGAAGGGCGGCGTGTTCCCCGAAGCGCTGCTCCGCAGCTTCATCGCCGCCAAGCGCAAGGAGTGCGCGGCCATGGCCGCCATCCCGCATCCCGCGGAATTTGAACGCTACTACAACCTGTAAAAAACTGCGCGCATCCATCGGGGGACCGCCTTCCGGCGGCTCCCCCCTTTGCGCGCCCGAAACCACGCTCCGCGCCGCGCGGAGAGCAAAGGAGAACGATCATGGAACAAGTCCTGCTGGATCAGATCACCGCCCTGCGCGCACAGCTCCACGCCTGCGCGGAGGTCTCCGGCCGCGAGGTCGTGACAAAGCACACCCTGCTGACCTTCCTGCGCGAGCATACCTCGCTGGAGCTTCACGAGCTTGCGGGCGGCTTCTACGCCGCGCACCGTGAGCCGGAGGGCACAAAGCCCACGGTCGCGCTGCGCGCGGATTACGACGCGCTGGCGACGCCCGAGGGCGGCGCGGCGCACCTGTGCGGTCACGACGGACATGCCGCGGCGCTGTGCGGCGTCGCGCTGATGCTCGAGGGGCAGTCCATCGGGCGCAGCGTGTTTCTGCTCTTTCAGGGCGCGGAGGAGACCGGTGCGGGCGCGGCGCTGTGCTGTGAGCTTTTTGACCGCGAGAAGGTCGGCGAGATCTACGGCGCGCACAACCTGCCGGGCTTTCCGTTCGGCGCGGTGCTCACCCGCGCGGGCACCTTTGCCTGCGCCAGCCGCGGCGTGACTATTCATTTTGTTGGTAAGCCCGCCCACGCCGCCTATCCCGAGACCGGTATCTCCCCCGCTCCCGCAGTCGGACAGCTGTTGGTCGATCTGCCTGCGCTCGCCGCGCCCGAGCAGTACCGCGGCATCACGCTCTGCACCGTCATCGGCGCGCAGATGGGCGAAAAGGCCTTCGGCGCGGCGGCGGAGTCCGCCGAGCTGTGGCTGACGCTTCGCGGCGAGCACGACGACGATCTTGCGCGGCTCCGCCGCAGTGTGCTCACCCGCGCGCAGGAGCTGGCCCACAAGAACCATCTGGAGTTTTCCTTTGAAGAACAGGACATTTTTCCCGCCACGGAAAACGACGTGCTCTGCGCCAGCCGCGTCATGCGCGTGTGCCGCGGCACGCTCCTGCATGACCCGATGCGCTGGAGCGAGGATTTCGGCCACTATCTGCACCGCTGCCGCGGTGCGTTCTTCGGCGTGGGCGCGGGCGAGGATCACCCGCAGATCCACACCGAGCACTACGAATACCCCGACACGCTTCTGGAGCCGACCGTCGAGGCGTTCCGGGCGCTGCTCACCAGCGAATAAGAAAGGACCTGCGCCGCGCGGCGCAGGTCCTTTCTTTTGTTTGTTAAGGCAATACCGCATAATGGAACAAGAGCGATTTGCTCGCAAAGCGCCGCGGCTTTCATTGTGCGGTGTTGCCTTAAGCCTTTTTGCGGATGAGGATGAACGGGGTGCATTGCCCCTCCTGCCCCGCGGGATTGTCGCGCACGATCTCACAGAGCTGCTCGTCCGTCAGCGTGACGTTGCGGCACTTGCCGAGGATCACGCAGTCGATGTCGCTCGCGTCGATGATCATGGCCTTCACGCCGGTCTTTTCGTAGATCTCATCGCAGACGCCGGAGGGGTTTTCGGGATTGAGAATACCGTAGTCCACATACTCCTTGAACGAAATATCGTAGTCGATCAGACCGTCGATGCCGTCCACCTCGTGTCCGCAGACCTTGTAGAACACGCCCTTCTTGCCGAAGAGCTTCGTCACCGCCGAGCAGAAGGCCGCCAGCAGCACGCGCGGCAGGCCGCAGATCATAATGATGAGCTGCATCTTGTGCGGCGTGCCCGCGCCGGGGCCCGCGGGCGTGACGTGTACGAAGCGGCACAGCAGCTTTGCCCAGAAGCCGGGGTGGATGTCCTTGCGGTAAACGATGCGCTTCTGGCACAGGGCGATGACCTTCTCGCTGATGCTCAGCAGGTCGCCCTCCTCATAGAGCGGCTTGACGTAGCGCTCGATCAGGTCGATATAGTTCTCGCCGATCTGGACGAAATGCGTCTGAATGGCGTGGCGCTGATAGACGCCGGTCGAGGTCTCGATCTCGACCTTTTTGGACTCATTTGCAACAAATTCCATGAAAAAATGCCTCTTTCGTGCAGGATGATCAAGTGTGCATTTATTGTACCACAAAATCCGCAAAAAGCTACTGTTATTTGCAAAAAGATAAAAATTCGGAAAAGCGCGGCGAACGCCGCGCTTTTCGCTTGCTTATTGTCCTCTCTGCGCCTGCGGCATCTCCCATGCCAGATGGTCGGTGTGGAGCAGATGATGCGATTTCTCTCCGAGGGGCTTGCCGAGATAGTCGCGATAGAGCGCCTGCACGTCGGGATTTTCGTGCGAAAAGCGCAGCGCTTCGCCCTTGTCGAGCCGCCAGAGCACGCCGCCGCGTGCCTCCGCCAGCTCCTGCCCGTCATGAATGGGCTGACCGCCGCCGCCCGCGCAGCCGCCGGGACAGGCCATGACCTCGACAAAGTCATAGCTGACCTCGCCCCGCTCAAGGGCATAGAGCAGCTTCCGCGCGTTGCCGAGTCCGCTCACCACCGCGACCTTCACCTCGCCCGCCGTAGGAATGGTAAAGCTCGCCTCCTTCCAGCCGTCCATGCCGCGCACGGCGGTGAAGGCGTCGGGATCGGGGTTCTCGCCGGTCACGAGGTAGTACGCCGAGCGGAGCGCGGCGTCCATCACGCCGCCGGTCGCGCCGAACACGACCGCCGCGCCCGTGCCGCTGCCGAGCGGGGAGTCGAACTCCTCCTCCGGCAGATGGACAGGGGAAATATGGTTTGCGCGGAGCATAATGTCCAGCTCGCGCGTGGTGATGCTCACGTCAACGTTGGGAATACCATCCTCGCCGCGCATGGTCGGCAGCGTACACTCGCTCTTCTTTGCGACGCACGGCATGATGGACACGACGAACAGCCGCTTGGGATCAATGCCGATCTTCTCGGCAAAGTAGGTCTTGGCAATGGCCCCGAACATCTGCTGCGGGGACTTCGCGGTGGAAAGCTCCTCCGTCCGCTCGGGATACTGCGACTTGAGAAAGCGCACCCAGCCCGGGCAGCAGGAGGTGAACATCGGCCAGCGGTAGTTCTTTTTGTGCGTGAAGCGTTCGAGAAACTCGCTGCCCTCCTCCATGATGGTGAGGTCGGCGGCAAAGTCGGTGTCGAACACATAGTTGAAGCCCAGCTCGCGCAGAGCAGCCGCCATGCGCTTGGGCGTGGCAAACTCCGGCGAAAGGTTGAACTGCTCCGCCCAGGCCGCGCGCACCGCCGGCGCGACCTGCACGACCGTGACGGTGTTGGGGTCGTCGATGGCGTCAAAGACAATTCCCGTGTCGTCGCGCTCCCGCAGCGCCGCCGTGGGGCAATGCGTGATGCACTGGCCGCAGTAGGTACATTCCGTATCCTGGATGCGGCGATTGCGCGAGGCGTCCACCGTCGCGCGGGAGCCGGTGCCGAGCAGATCCCAGATCTTCACGGTCTGTACGTTCTCGCAGATCTGGATGCAGCGCATACACTTCACGCACTTGTCGTTCTCGCGGATGAGCGGCGTGGAGTAGTCCACCGCCTCCCGGCGCAGCTTGGTGGGATAGTGCTCGCCGCGCATATTGAAGTCGTTCGCGAGCGACTGCAGCGTGCAGTTGCCGCTGCGCGAGCAGCTCGTGCAGCTCGTGTCGTGCTCGGAGAGGATCAGCCGCAGGTTGGCGCGGCGCGCCTCGCGCGCCATGGGGCTGTTGGTAAAGACCTCCATGCCGTCCGCCACCACATTGTCGCACGCGGGGACAAGGCGCTCCATGCCCTTGACCTCCACGCAGCACAGACGGCAGGCAGCGATCTCGTTGACGTCCTTTAAGTAGCAGAGCGTCGGAATGTTGATGTTGAGCATCCGCGCGGCCTCGAGGATCGTGGTCGTCTCGGGCACCGTGATGCTCTTATGGTCGATGGTCAGCGTCACATTCTTTACCATTTGCCCTTCCTCCCTCCGCGGAAAATGCCGTAGCCGAAGTGGTCGCAGCGCAGGCAGCGGGACGCCTCGGCGTAAGCCTCCTCGTCCGTCAGGCCGCACTCGATGCACTTGAAGTCGCGCTTGCGCTCGTCGGCCTCGCGCTCGGTGGTGTTGATGCGGCCATGGGGCGGCTTGTTGTTCAGCCGTGCAGTTGGGACCTCCACACCCACGTCGATGACATGGTGATAGCCGAGGTATTCGTCGATGTTCGCCGCCGCGACCTTGCCCGCCGCGATGGCGCGGATGACGGTGGCCGGACCCGTGACGCAGTCGCCGCCGGCAAATACGCCGTCCATGTTGTCGATCTGGCCGCTGGCCTCGGCAACAAAGGCGCCGCGCTTGATGGTGATCTTACTCTGCTCGAAGCCGTGTGTTTCCACGCCCTGTCCGATGGCGACTACGATCCCATCCGCCGCGATGCGCTTTTCAAAGAGCTTTGCCTTCTCCGGCTTGGGCCGGCCCTTATCATCCATCTCGCCGATGATCTGCGGCTGCGTCCAGAGCGCGACCGCATGGCCCTGCCCGTTCGTCTCGATGCGCACGGGGGCCTGCAATGTGACCAGCTCCACGCCCTCGGCGACCGCGCCCTCGACCTCCTCGGGCAGCGCGGTCATATCCTCCCGGCGGCGGCGATAGACGCAACTCACCTTACGCGCGCCGAGGCGCACTGCGCTGCGGCATACATCCATCGCGACGTTGCCGCCGCCGATGACCACGATCTCCTTGCCGCGGAAATCGGGCATGTGATCGTCGCCGATCTCGCGCAGCATCTCGACCGCGGACATGACGCCCTCGGCGTCCTCGCCTTCGATGCCGGTCTTTTTATCCGTGTGTGCGCCGAGTGCAAGATAGAGCGCGTCGTACCGGCTGCGCAGCTCGTCGAAGGTAATCTCGTCTCCGATGTCCACATTGACCTTCGCATCAATGCCGACGGAGAGGAGCGACGCGATCTCCGCGTCCAGGATCTCGCGCGGCAGACGGTAGGCGGGAATGCCGTAGCGCAGCATACCGCCGAGCTTCGCCCGCTTTTCATACACCGTAACCTTGTGGCCCATCAGCGCGAGGTAGTACGCCGCGGAAAGACCGCTCGGCCCGCCGCCGACGATGGCGACCGTCTTGCCGGTCTCCTCAGCGCAGGCGGGATGGGGCACATAGCCCGCGTGGTCCACCGCGTAGCGCTTGAGCCCTCGGATATTCACCGCGTCGTCGATCATGTTGCGGCGGCAGCGCGCCTCACAGGGATGCTCGCAGATGTACGCGCAGGCGGAGGGGAAGGGGTTATCCTGCCGGATGAGCCGCACAGCGTCCGCGTAGCGGCCGTACTTCACCAGCACGGTGTAGCCCGGAATGTCCACGCCCGCAGGGCACAGCGCCACGCAGGGGACAGGATTCTGCATCCCGCCGAGGCAGCGGTGGCGCAGAACGTGCTCTTCATAGTCGTCGCGGAAGCCCTGGATGCCGTCGAGCACCAGCCGCGCCGCGTCGCGCCCGATGGCGCAGTCCGCGCTGTTGACGATCACGCGCGCCGTGCGCTCGATGAGCGCGATGGTCTCCATCGTCGCCTTGCCGTCGAGCACGCTCTCCATCAAATCGGAGAGCTGACCGAGGCCGACGCGGCAGGGCACGCACTTGCCGCAGGTCTGCGCGTGGCAGAGGTTCAAAAAGTTCATCGCAAGATCCACCGGGCACAGTCCCGGAGGGCTGGCGGCAATGCGCCGCTCCACATCGCGGTACAGTCCGTCGATCACGGTCTGGGCGCGCGACGGCGTCATAATGTCAAGTCTCGACAAAACCTTCACACCTTTCCGAATCGCAAAACGCGGGCACATCCTACGGCGTGCCCGCTGTCTTTTAATTATAGAACATTTCTATAGGTGATGTAAAGATAAATTTTTTGTACAAATCGCCAAAAATGTAGGCTGTCTCTGCCTTTCTCCGCGCAAAAAGGAGGGCTGCCCTTCGGCAGCCCTCCTGAATGGGACCTTGCTTACTTCTTGTCGTACATATCAATGAGCTTGACGAGGTGCTCGTAGCGCTCCTTGGCGGCTTCCTCGTTGCGGGCAAACAGGGTGTCGGCACGCTCGGGGAACTCGCGGGTCAGACGGCTGTAACGGGCCTCGTTCATCAGGAACTCCTGATAGCCGCCCGCAGGCGCCTTGGAGTCGAGGGTGAACTTCTGCTCGGCAGCGGGGTTGAAGCGGAACAGGTTCCAGTAGCCGCACTCGACGGCCTTCTTCATTTCCTTCTGGCAGTTCATCATGCCGCCCTTGATGGAGTGCATCTCGCAGGGGCTGTAGCCGATGATGAGGGACGGGCCGGGATAAGCCTCGGCCTCGCAGATGGCCTTGATGGTCTGCGCGGGGTTGGCACCCATGGCGACCTGCGCGACGTAGACGTAGCCATACTGCATCGCGATCTCGGAGAGGCTCTTCTTCTTGGTCTCCTTACCGGCTGCCGCAAACTGCGCGACCTGACCGATGTTGGAAGCCTTGGACGCCTGTCCGCCGGTGTTGGAGTAGACCTCGGTATCAAAGACGAAGATGTTGACGTCCTTGTTCTGGGCGATGACGTGGTCGAGACCGCCGTAACCGATATCGTAGGCCCAGCCGTCGCCGCCGAAGATCCACTGGGACTTCTTGGCGAGGTATTCCTTCTTGTCGAGAATCTCGGCGACCAGCTTGCAGGCGGCGCAGTCACAGAACTTCTCGCCCTTGGCCTTGAGCTCGGCGGCGTGCTCAGCAAACTGCGGAACAGCGGCAAGCTCGTCGACGGTGGCGATGCTCGCCATCAGCGCGGCAACATAAACCTTGGTCGCCTCGGCGTTGGCCTTGCCGTCGGTGAAGGTGTCGAGCCACTTCTGCGCGGCTTCCTTGAGCTCGGGACGCGCCCACTCGACAGCGATCAGCTCGCGGGTCTTGTCGGCAAGATCCTCACGGATCTTCTCCTGACCAATGAACATACCGAAGCCGTGCTCGGCGTTGTCCTCGAACAGGGAGTTGCACCACGCGGGACCGTGGCCGTTCTTATCCGTGCAGTACGGGGAGGTAGCGCCGGGGCCGCCCCAGATGGACGAGCAGCCGGTGGCGTTGGAGATGTACATACGGTCGCCAAAGAGCTGGGTGACGAGGCGCGCGTAGCTCGTCTCGGCGCAGCCGGCGCAGGAGCCGGAGAACTCGAGCATGGGCTGCATGAACTGGCTGCCCTTGACGGTGGTATCCTGCATATCGGCCTTGGGCGCGACCTCGTCGACGCAGTAGTCGAAGACCTCCTGCTGCTTGAGCTCGCCCTCCTGCGGGACCATGGTCAGCGCGCCGACCGGGCACTGGCCGATGCAGACGCCGCAGCCCATGCAGTCGAGCGGGGAGATGGCCATGGTGTACTTATAGACGCCCTTGCCCTTACCGGCCTTGATGTCAACGATCTTGGCAGCGGCGGGAGCGTTCTTGGCCTCCTCCTCGGTGAGAGCGAAGGGACGGATGGTAGCGTGCGGGCAGACGTAGGCACAGTTGTTGCACTGGATGCACTTGGTCTCGTCCCAGGTGGGAACGGAGACGGCGACGCCGCGCTTCTCGTAAGCGGAAGCGCCCAGCTCCCACTGGCCGTCCACGTGCGGCATGAAGGCGGAAACCGGCAGGCTGTCGCCGTCCATGCGGTCGATGGGGTCGAGAATGTCCTTGACCTGCTTGACCAGCTCCGGCTTACCCTTGAGCACCTCGGCCTTGTCCTCGTCCACGGCGTTGGCCCAATCGGCGGGAACGTCGATCTTCTTGTAGGCGGTGGCGCCGAGGTCGATGGCCTTGTGGTTCATATCGACGATGTCCTGGCCCTTCTTCAGGTAGGAGTGCGTCGCGGCATCCTTCATGTACTGGATGGCCTGCTCCTCAGGCATGACCTTGGCGAGGGAGAAGAACGCGGACTGAAGGATGGTGTTGTTGCGCTTGCCCATGCCGATCTCGATGGCGAGGTCGATGGCGTTGATGGTGTAGAGCTGGATGTTGTTCTTGGCGATGTAGCGCTTGGCGTCCGCCTTGAGGTGATGGTTCAGCTCATCGAAATCCCACTGGCAGTTGATCATGAACACGCCGCCGGGCTTGACGTCGTCGACCATCTTGAAGCCCTTGATGATGTAGCTGGGGTTGTGGCAGGCGACGAAGTCGGCCTTGTTGATGTAGTAGGGGCTCTTGATGGGCTTGTCGCCGAAGCGCAGGTGGCTGATGGTCACGCCGCCGGTCTTCTTGGAGTCGTACTGGAAGTATGCCTGAACATATTTATCGGTGTGATCGCCGATGATCTTGATGGAGTTCTTGTTCGCGCCGACGGTGCCGTCGCCGCCGAGACCCCAGAACTTGCACTCGATGGTGCCTTCCGCCGCGGTGTTCGGGCAGTTCTTGTCCTCGGGAAGGGAGAGGCCGGTCACGTCATCGACGATGCCGATGGTGAACTGACGCTTCATCTCGTCCTTCTTCAGCTCGCTGTAAACGGCGAAGACGGAAGCGGGCGGGGTATCCTTGGAGCCGAGACCGTAACGGCCGCCGATGACCTGAATGTCGGTCTTGCCGGCGTTGGCAAGCGCGGTGACGACGTCGAGGTACAGGGGCTCGCCCTGTGCGCCGGGCTCCTTGGTGCGGTCGAGAACGGCGATCTTTTTACAGGTCGCGGGAATGGCCTCGATCAGGCGCTCGGCCTTGAACGGACGGTACAGACGAACCTTGATGAGACCGACCTTCTCGCCGTGGGCGTTGAGGTAGTCGATAACCTCCTCGGCCACGTCGCAGATGGAGCCCATCGCGATGATGACGCGGTCGGCGTCGGGCGCGCCGTAGTAGTTGAACAGCTTATAGTCGGTGCCGAGCTTGGCGTTGATCTTATCCATGTAGGACTCAACGACCTCGGGCAGCGCGTCGTAATACTGGTTGCAGGCTTCACGATGCTGGAAGAAGGTATCGCCGTTCTCGTGGGAGCCGCGCATATGGGGATGCTCGGGATTGAGGGCGTGCTCACGGAAGGCCTTGACGGCGTCCATGTCGCACATCTCGGCGAGGTCCTTATAATCCCAGACCGCGATCTTCTGGATCTCGTGGCTGGTGCGGAAGCCGTCGAAGAAGTTGATGAAGGGGACCTTGCCGGTCAGCGCCGCGAGATGGGCGACGGGGCTGAGGTCCATGACCTCCTGCACGTTGCCCTCGCAGAGCATGGCAAAGCCGGTCTGGCGGCAGGCCATCACGTCGGAATGGTCACCGAAGATGTTCAGCGCGTGGGTGGAAACGGTACGCGCGGAAACATGGAACACGCAGGGGAGCTGCTCGGCAGCGATCTTGTACATATTGGGGATCATCAGCAGCAGGCCCTGAGACGCCGTGTAGGTGGTCGTCAGAGCGCCGGTGCCGAGGGAGCCGTGCACCGCGCCGGCCGCGCCGGCCTCGGACTGCATCTCGACGACCTTCACGCGGGTGCCGAAGATGTTCTTCAGTCCGTTGGCGCTCCACTGGTCAACAAAGTCGGCCATGGGGCTCGAGGGGGTGATGGGGTAAATCGCGGCAACTTCGCTGAACGCATAGGATACATGCGCGGCAGCGTTATTACCGTCCATGGACTTCATTTTTCTTGCCATAAATGAAACCTCCTGTTATATTCGCCGCCGGGGAGCGGCGTTTTTCGCGTCATTACGCAAAAACTGACGCTATCATCATAGCACGATTTTCACCCGCTGTAAACGTCACTTTCGCAAAAAACATTCATTTTTTTGCAGGATATTATTTACATTTGGTAAGACTCTCCACATTTTTGCAATTAAATATTCAAAATATTTAATATTAACTTCTGTTTTGCAGGATATCATTCCTTTCCCCTCCGCGCCCCGCGCCGCGCTTGCCTTATGCGGCAAACTGTGGTAAACTGAAAATAAGAAAACAGGCAAGGAAAGGACGGCAGCGTATGGTCACAACGGTGCGTTCCCTCGGTTTGCAGGGCATTTCCGGTTATGAGGTCACGGTGGAGTGCTTCCTCTCGGGCGGGCTTCCCGCGTTCGACGTGGTCGGCCTCGGCGACACGGCGGTGAAGGAGGCGCGCGAGCGCGTCCGCGCGGCGATCAAAAACTGCGGAGCGAAGTTCCCCGTCAGCCGCATCACGGTCAACCTCGCGCCCGCGAACCTGAAGAAAGAAGGCACGGTCTACGACCTTCCGCTGCTGCTCGGCATCCTCGCGGGCGAGGGTGAGATCGACGCGCCGGACCCGGCCTCCGCGTTCATCGGTGAGCTGTCGCTCACCGGCGCGCTGCGCCCCATCAGCGGTGTGCTGCCGATGGCGATGGCTGCGGCGCGTGCGGGCGTGAAGACTCTTTATGTCCCCGCGGCGAACGCCGCCGAGGCGACGCTGGCCGACGGCCTGACCGTCTACGGCGTGGAGACCGCGCCGCAGCTTCTGCGCCATCTGCGCGGCGAGGAACGTCTTGCCCCCGCGCAGCGCTGGGAGCCGACGGTCGAGGCGGACAGCGTTCCCGATTTCGCCGACGTCATGGGACAGGAGAACGTCAAGCGCGCGCTGGAGATCGCCGCCGCAGGCTCCCACAACGTGCTTCTCATCGGCTCGCCCGGTGCGGGCAAGTCCATGCTTGCGCGGCGTCTGCCCTCCATCCTCCCCGACATGACGCACGAGGAGGCGTTGGAGTCCACCGAGATCTGGTCGGTCGCGGGACTGACCGACAGCAAGCACCCCATGCTCACGCAGCGCCCGTTCCGCTCTCCGCATCACACGCTTTCCGCCGCAGCCATGTCCGGCGGCGGCAGGGCGCTCTCTCCCGGTGAGATTTCCCTCGCCCACCACGGCGTGCTGTTTTTGGACGAGTTTCCCGAGTTCCACCGCGATGTGCTTGAATCCCTCCGCGCGCCGCTCGAGGACGGCGAGGTGACCATCACCCGCGCCGCGGGCAGCGTCACGCTGCCGAGCCGCTTCATGCTCGTGGGCGCCATGAATCCCTGCCGCTGCGGCTGGTACGGGCATCCCTCCGGGCGCTGCCGCTGCTCACAGAAGGACGTGGAGAAATACGTCTCCAAAATTTCCGGCCCGCTGCTCGACCGCATGGACTTACAGGTCAGCGTCCCCTCGGTGGAGTTCGAGGCTATGCGCCGCCGCGAAAAGGCGGAGTCCTCCGCCGCCGTGCGCGAGCGCGTCAACGCCGCGCGGGACATTCAGAAAAAGCGCTTCGCCGGCACGCCCATCACCTGCAACGCCTACATGACCGCGCCGATGGTCGGTGAATTCTGCCGACTCGACGCCGCGGGTGAGAAGCTCTTAAAGGGCGCGTTCGACCGCCTCGGGCTCACCGCCCGCAGCCACGATAAGCTGCTGCGCGTCGCGCGCACCATCGCCGACCTCGACGGCAGCGAGAAGATCGAGAGCTATCACCTTGCCGAGGCCATCCAGTACCGCAACACGGACATTCTGAGGGGGGAAGGCTGATGAAAAAGTACGATGCTATGCGTCTTTCCGGCACGATTCTGCTCGCCCACCTGGCGCTCTGCGCCGCATTTCTCCTGCTGCTTATCGCTGCATCCGGCTCAACATCGGCCTTTACGTTCCGCTCGCCCTACGGACTTGTATTGGGACTGCTGTTCATCGGGTTACCGGCGTTTGCCTTTGGCTGGGGGCTGCGGTCGGCGAAGGACCCCTTTGACAAAAAGCTCTGCTGGAATGCCGCAATGGTGCTCTATGTACTTAACGCGGCCGCTTTCCTGCTTGCGCCGGAGTTCGGCACCGGGAATGTGATCGCTATGTGGTGGGGGGTGCCGATGGCTCCCGCGCTCGCGGGACTGAACGCATTTGCCGCGCCGCAGTCCGCCCTCTATCTTTTCGGCGGCGCGCTGCTCGCCGCCGTCGAGCCGCTGTGCCTGACGCTCGGCCTGCTCTCCGGCAGACGCGCGGAGAACGAAACCGCAAAAAATACCGGCGCTCCCGCCGAGGCGGCGGAGCGCACGGACGATAAGGAGAAGAATCCCCATGCGTGAAATGATCTTGTGCAAGCTCGGCGAGGTGGTCCTCAAGGGCCTCAACCGCCGCAGCTTTGAGGACAAACTGATCGGAAACCTGCGCCGCCGCACGGCGAAGTGCGGCAATTTCCGTATCTATTCCAAACAAAGCACCATCTATGTCGAGCCGGTGAACGACGAGAGCGACCTCACCGCCGCCTACGCCGCCTGCAAGCAGGTCTTCGGCGTCATCGCCGTCAGCCGCGCCCTGCCCTGTGAAAAGGACGTGCAAGCCATCATCCGCACCGCCAAGGATTACCTTGCCCCGGAATTTGCCCGCGCGAAGGATTTCAAGGTCGAGAGCAAGCGTGCGGACAAAACCTTCCCGCTCACCTCCATTCAGCTCTCCCAGCAGGTCGGCGGCGCGCTGCATCAGGCGTTCCCGCGCTGCGCGGTCAACGTCCACGACCCCGAGCTGACGGTGTTTATCGAGCTCCGCGACGACGCGGCCTACGTCCACGGACCCGCCGAGGCGGGTGCGGGCGGACTGCCCATCGGCATGGGCGGCAGCGCCGTGTCGCTCCTCTCCGGCGGCATCGACTCGCCCGTCGCCTCCTACATGATGGCAAAGCGCGGCGTGTCGCTCGAAATGGTCCATTTCTTCTCCCCGCCCTACACCTCCGACGCCGCCAAGGAAAAGGTGCTCGAGCTCGCGCAGCTGCTCACGCCGTGGTGCGGGCGGCTGACCGTCCACATCGTGCCGTTCACCGAAATTCAGGAACAAATTCGTATGAACTGCCCCGAGGACCATTTCACGCTCATCATGCGCCGCTTCATGATGCGCCTTGCCCAGCGCGTGGCAGACGAGGTGCGCGCCAAGGCGCTCGTCACCGGCGAATGTCTCGGGCAGGTCGCCAGCCAGACGATGGAGGCTCTGCGCGTGAGCGAGGATGTGGCGGAGCTGCCCGTCCTGCGCCCTCTCATCGGCATGGACAAGGAGGAGATCATCCGCATCTCCCGAAAGATCGGCACGTTCGACACGTCCATTCTCCCCTATGAGGACTGCTGTACCGTCTTTACCCCGCGCCATCCCAAGACCAAGCCCCATGTGGAGGAGGTGCGCGAGCTGGAGGCCGTGCTGGACGTCGACGCGCTGTGCGACCGCGCGATGGCGGGCCGCGAATTTGTACGCATCAAATTCTGAAAGGAAGTCTTTACTATGGCGGAAAACGAAAAATTGATCGAACAGCGCTGCTGTGAGCTGCTCAAGGCGCGCGGCATGACCTTCGCCGCGGCGGAGAGCTGCACCGGCGGCCTCATCGCCAAGCGCATCACGGATGTGCCGGGTGCGTCGCTCGTCTTCATGGGCGGCGTGGTGAGCTATACCGACACGGTCAAGCACCGCGTGCTCGGCGTTCCGGCAGAGATGCTGGAGGAATACGGCGCGGTGTCCGCGCCCGTTGCCCGCGCGATGGCGGAGGGCGCGCGCAGGGCGACGACCGCCGATCTTGCCGTCAGCGTCACGGGCGTTGCGGGTCCTGAGCGCGACGAGCGCGGCAACGCCGTCGGCACGGTATTCATCGGCTTTTCCACTCCGGAGGAGACGGTCGCCGAGCGCTTCGACTTCGGCGAAAAGAGCCGCGCGGAGATCCGCGCGCTGTCCGCGGAGGAGGCGCTCAAGCTGCTGGAGGAAAAGATGAAGGAAGTGTAAGAGCCGAAGGCTGTGAGAAAGGAGAAACCATGAAAAGAAGCACTGGACGATTGCTTGCTGTGCTGTTGGCGGCGCTGACGCTTTTGGCGTCAGGCTGCGGAGAAAAGCAGGAAACGCCGGACGGCGCACCGGATAAGCCCCTGATGCAGGAGGAAGATCTGGCGGTCGAGCCGCAGCCGGACGCGAACTTTACGCTGGAGCTGCCGGACGGATTTTTGAGTCTTGGAACGGACTACGAGCCGAACGGGGAGACGCAGGATGCGACCTATGACAGCGACGGGATGCTGCCCTATGACTTTGCGCGCCATTACGACGCGGACGCGCGGCTCGTCGTCGGGACGGACTACTACCCTGAAACGGGGCGTGAGGTCATCAGCTACCTGCGCACCGACGCGGTGGGCGTGGGAACGCCGCGCGGCGTCAAGGTCGGCGACAGCGAGAAAGCGCTGCTGACGGAATACCCGGAAGCGCTTTACTGCATCGCGGCAGACGAGTCCGAGCTCTATGACGGCTACAGCGACGAAAGCGGCTACAGCGAGCCCGCCTATGACTTCGACCGCGCCTACGTCTGGCAGCCGCAGACGCCGCAGGACGGCGGAAACTACGACGTCCGCGACATTGCGTTTTACCTGAAGGACGGCACAGTGACCGCAATTACGATGACAAAGCCGTATGCGTTCCGCTTTGTCTACGGTGTGGACCGAGACGCGGCGCTGCGCCTTGCGGAAGAAAACCGCGCGCAGATGTGCGGGCAGTGAAAAAAGCACAAAAAGCGAGGGATGCGTGAGCGTCCCTCGCTTTTGCTGTATTTGCTTGTGGCCGGGATCAAAGCTCGAGCGCGAGCTGCGCGTCGTCCGGCGCGGAAGCATCCAGCCCGAATTCGCTCGGCAGATAGCGCGGGCAGACGTTTTCACCTGTTGTAATGACGGAGGCGGCAAGGCGCGTGCCGATCTCGCAGGATTCCATCATGGTCTTGCCGTAGGTCTGGCCGATGACCGTCCCGGCAAAGAACGCGTCGCCCGCGCCGGTCGTATCCTTGACGTCGACCTTTTTCGCGGGGCAATAGCCCTCCTCGCCGTCAAGCGTTGCAAAGACCGCGCCCTGAGCGCCCATCGTGACGACCATGCGGCGGATCTGCGCGCCGCGAGCTTCAGAAATAAGCAAAAACGACCTCTCCGCCGCGTGTGACGGCGCAAAATGAATAAATTGCAAATTTTACTTTCCGCATTGCAAAGCCGATCATTTTGTGCTATGCTTGACGCAAGGATACCGTACCGTCGCGGTACGGATATTATGCAAAGGAGTGATTTCTTATGGTCAGACTTATCATGGGTGAAAAGGGCACCGGCAAGACCAAAAAGCTCATCGAGCTTATCAACGCCTCTGCTGCCGAGGAAAACGGCAATGTGGTGTGCATCGAGGCCAAGTCCACGATGACCTTCGACATCCATTATCACGTTCGTCTCATTTCTGCCGACGAATATCAGATCACCACTTACGAGGGCCTGCGCGGCTTCGTCAGCGGTCTGTATGCCGGCAATTACGATATTTCCCACATCTTCATCGACAACCTCTTCAAGATCGTCGGCGGCGACTGCAATCAGGCGGCGGACGACTTCCTGGATTGGCTCAACCGCTTCAGCAACAACCACGGCGTCAAGTTCACCGTTTCGGTCTCCGGCGACCCCGGCCTTGCGACCGACGGAATGCAGAAGTACCTGTAACGCCAAAACCGCAAAGGGAGACGGCTTCTTGCCGTCCCCCTTTTTTTATTTCAGTACATAGACATTGCCGATGCCCAGCAGGCGGCACAGCTCCGTCTTTTCGGCGATGTCCGTCTCGCTCTCGTACCATACGACCGTGACCGAGCCGTCCTTCTCCGTGCGGTAGCCGCACGAGCTTTCGTGCTGCGCCGAGCGGTGCGTGCGCAGCGTGCCCTCGGACAGCAGCTCGATCAGCTCGCCCTCGGTCAGCTCGCGTGTGTCCGTTACCGCTCCCGCACGGGTCACCTGCAGCAGCGGCACGGCGCGCAGCGCCACGCTGCCGCCCTCGCCCGCCCTAACCGCCGCCGCGTAGACCTCCTCCATCGGCGCGCGCGGACTGACCGGCACGCTGCCGGACTCCTCCGTGATGCTCCCGGCGGTCACGCAGCCGGACGGCGCGCTTCCGTCCGCCGCTTCCGTGACCTTGATCGCGGCGTGCAGCCGGTCATAGGTGCGCAGCAGCACGGCAGCCGCCTGCTCGCGCGTCGCTTCCTTTTTCGGCTCGAAGTTGTATGCGCTCACGCCCTTGATGATGCCCATGCGGTAGGCAAGCGCGACATAGCCCTGCGCCACGGAGACGTCCGAAAACGGGCAGTCGTCCGCCGCCGCACCCGACAGCATGGCGAGCCCCAGCGCGCGCACGGTCATCTTCGCCATCTCCTCGCGAGTGATCGCATCATTCGGACGGCATTGACGGCTCTCGCCCGTCAATGCGCCGTGGGCATAGGCCGTCTCAATAGCGCTGTAATACCACTTCGCCGTATCCTGATTGTCCGTAAAGCTGCCCTTCTCCGGCGTGACGAGCTCCCAGCCCATCAGACGGCAGAGCGCTGTGGCGTAAGCCGCGCGGGTCATCGTCCGTCCGAGGCCGAACCTGCCTCCGCCGACTCCCTGCAGCAGTCCGGTCTGCACGCAGCGCCGGATGCTCTGCGCCGCCCAATGGCTTTCCGGCACGTCGGAAAAGCCCGCTGTTCCCGCTGCGCCGACGCTCAGCGTCAGCAGCAGCGCCAGCACAAGTGCCGTCAGGCACCTCCAAAGACGCATCATATCTTGTTCCGTCCTTTCCGGTGTTCGTCCGCCCGCCGCCGGTCCGCGCCGTATCCGCGCGGCGCGAGCGCCGAATGTCCGCAATGTGTTGTCATTATATGGGAATCGGGCGCAAAAAGCAATCTCTGTTTTGCTCTTTGCGCGTTCTTGACAGTCCTGCTCCTCCGGCATATAATCATCGCGCGGGCCGGCGGCCCGCCAAAACGCACTGCTTTCAAGAGGTATCACGCATGGATAAAGAGAGAGCCCGGCGGCTTTTTCTCACCGCCTTTTTCCTTTTCGCGCTCGCCAACGGCCTGAGCGGCTCCATCATCTCCAACTACTTCAAGGATGTTTTTCAGGTCGATTCCGTTCAGCGCGGCCTGCTGGAGATCCCGCGCGAGCTGCCCGGTGTTGTGGGCGTGTTCGTCATCGCCGCGCTCCCTTCGCTCGGCAACGTCTCGCTCTCCGTTCTCGGCTTCGCGCTGTACTGCGTCGGCCTGCTCGTGCTCGGCCTTTTCTCCCCGGGCTACTTTGTCATGCAGCTCTTCGTCTTCACCTATTCGCTCGGCGACCACATGGTCATGCCTATCCGCGACGCCATCGCCATGGACCTCGCCGACGAGGGCAAGACGGGTACATTTCTCGGACGCTACCGCGGCATGATGACGCTCGGCTCCATGCTGGCCTCGGCGCTTGTGTTCGTGGGCTTCCGCGTCGGCTTTTTCTATTTCCGCACCGGAGTCATCCCCTCGTTCTGCGCCGCACTGGTATTCCTCATAGTTGCGCTCGCCCTTCTCTGCCGTCTGCGAAAAACGCTGCCCGCGCTGGATGTGCGCAAGCGCAGCGGCGAGCGCAGGAGACTTCCCGTCCGCCGAAGGTACCTGCCCTATTACATCGTCACCGCCGTCTACGGCTTCCAGAAGCGGATGCGCCTTGTCTTTGCTCCATGGGTCATCATCGAGCTTCTCTCGATGGGCGCGGACACGGTGGCGCTGCTCGGCATCGCTGCCTATTTCTGCGGCGGCTGGGTCGCCCCGCTCATCGGAAAGTTTTTAGATCGATACGGTGTGCAGAAGGGGCTCGTGCTGGAGTCCGCCGGCGTTGCCGGGGTGTTCCTCTTTGCCGCGTGGGCCGCTTCCGGCATCGTGAACGGCTCGCTGCGCGGCTGGGGCGGCATGGCCGCCGCGTTTGCCTCCTACATCCTCATTTTCCTCACCGACCATTTCAATTCCGTCCACGTCATGCTCATGCGCGAGCTGAGCGAGTCGCCCGCGGACGTGATGGAAAACCTTTCCTTCGGCTTGAGCGTGGACCATGTCCTCGCCGTCACCGTCTCGGGCCTGCTCGGCGCGGTGTGGAAGTATGTCGGACCCCAGTATGTGTTCCTGCTCGGCGCGGCGGTCTGCACCGTCCACCTCGGCGTCGCGCTGTGGCTGAAGCGGCAGCGCCGCGCCGCCGTCTGAGCCTTCTTGATACGTCAAAAGCGTCCCGCCGTCGGCGCAACACTGTTAAGATAAGAACTGTAAAGGAAGAGAATTTATGTTTTCTCCCTTTACAGTTCTTTTTCGGCAATCTCATTTTACATACTTATATGCTAATTATATGCCAAGTTATTAAATTTGCATAATAACAGCCATCGTTCTTATTATTGACATTTAAAACTGATGATGTTAAAATAAAAACGAAGATGCAAGAAGATCTGTAAACGAACGTATTTAAAAAGATTGTAGTATTATTTTGTTAATTAATCGAGTTTTGAATAAAGTTGCAAAAATTGAGAGACTGAAATAAGTGTAGTAGTTTTAATTTTTTAAAAGTGAGTTTTGTGAGACGGGTAAAGTGCTTTGTGAGAAAAGTGCGTTTGCTGGTCTCTTTTTGCATTTTTACACTTTTTAGGAGGCCAATCTGCTATGATTTCAGATTTGAATTTTCATTTAACAATTCGCACCATTCTTCAAGGTGAGAATTTCTTGTTTTCCAAGGAAAACGAGGATACCTATAATCCCACAACAAATGGCGATAGCTTTGTGTTCTTTTTCATATTTTGCGCTCTCGCTGCGCTGCCAACCACACCGGTCGACTTCTTCGATAACAGCTCCGCAGACTGTTGCGTAGAAGTTCAAGTTTCTTTCGACGGGGCAACTGCAACCGCTGCGATTCACACGGAAGCTAAAGATTCAGATGATATTATCGCGGCCATTAATGTTGCCTTTGCGAATACTGTCAGTAAATTGCCCGCATTGCCAGAAGCGTATAGGGTGTAAGAATGGATATTCCTTATATTCTAAAGCAAGCACTCATTTCATCCATCGCTGACATAGCCGCCGCCCGCGGCGGCTATGTCGGAGACTTACGCACCTACACTCGTAACCGCAAGCTGACGACCTTTGACATTATCTCGCTTCTCATTGGCTTTAGCGGCGGTTCGCTGAACAAGGAACTGCGTTTGTTCAACACCGATGTGACGCCGAGCGCGTTATCGCAGCGGCGCAAGGGCATTTCTCCACGCGCCTTTTATGAAGTGTGGCAGAGTTTTAATCGTCGCTGCGACAGCTTGACGCGGCAGCGGTTTCATGGCAAGTACCACCTGTGGGCGGTAGACGAAACGGAACTGCCGATTTTCCGTAATCCGAACTCCAGCAGTTTTATCATAACGCCCACTAACCCGCGTGGATACAATGCTCTGCACGCGAATGTTATTCACGACATCAACAATTCCGTTTTCGTAGATTGCGCTATGGGGCGGGACGAACAGGGGCAGCTGCTGGCGTTGATTTATCGGCGCAAATTTACAGAGCCAACCATCTTAGTCATGGACAGGGGTTATGAAAGCTATAACACCATAGCCCACTGCTGCAACATTCCAAACTTTTTCTTCGTTCTGCGCGTAAAACAGGGCAAGGCGGCTTTGCGAGATATTCAACGCCTACCGCTGGAAACGCTGGACGAGCCGTTTTCCGTCACAGTCACGACCTCGCAGCGGAACATCGGCAAAGAAAGCGGCTGGGTGTATTTGAACACAGGCAGCCGAAAAGGGAAAACGCTATCGGAAAAAACGCGGGTAACGCGCTTTGACTTCCCTGCGCCGCACACGATTAACTGCCGTGTTGTGAGGTTTGAAATCGGCAGCAGCGGCCACTACGAAACACTGTTGACAAATCTTCCGTGTGATGAATTTCCTGTTGAGGAAATGGAGAAGATTTACAGTCTACGCTGGCGTATCGAGCAGGGCTTTGACGCTCTGAAAAATAAAACGGGACTGAAATTTTTGCACGGGCGTTCTGACGATTGTGCGCTTCAGGAGTTATACGCGAAACTGACATTTTTCAACTTTACCTCTTTGATTTGCCGTGCCGTGGCAATCGGGAAAAGCAGCGGAACGCAGAATGAGGTAAAAATCTCTTTCAAGGACGCAACCGACCTGTGCCGCGATTTTTACCGAACGCCCAACTCAAGCGGCGAAAAGCTCTTGCAGGATGTTGCCAAATACACCTACTCCAACAAGAAAGGGCGAAAAGCGGAGCGCGGAACAATTAAACCAAAGACCTTTGTCGCGTTCACCTATCGAACATCGGCATAGCATCATAGACAGAAAAAGGCACGGGGCTGGTATTTTGAAATGCCAGCCCCGTGCCATATTTTTTTGTAAAAGCCCGTTTTGTGAGCTGAAAAGCGGCATTTTCAGAAAAATAAATGTGCTGCCTACTTAACAGCACCATAAAATCGCAAAAATAGTAATGTATCTTTGCTTTGGATTGGTATGTCGTTCTCATTTTCCAACAAGTCATGATACTGTCAAAAAATTTGACGCATATTTTGAAAAGCTGCAACAGAGAGAAGTCTAAATACAAATCTCAACAAGATTATTTACTGCATCAAAAAATCAGAGAATGTAAAAAAGTGTCCCCGTGCCTTTTTTGAAAAACAAATAGAATCATATTTGTTAAGGGAAAGAATTGCTTATTACTATTTTACAGAGAGTTCTCTGATTAATTAACGTGATGCAACAATTATCTCGCCCTCATAACACGAATTAAAAATTTTTATTCTTATATTGACATTGTTCTTTTCTTATAGTATCCTTTGTATGAAAGGCGGTGAGTTCGTGAGGTTATTAACACGGTGTCCTACCTGCAAACAGGAACTCGTTGCAAAAGTTCTGTCCTGTCCGGATTGTGGTTTGGAAATATCAAATATATTTGAGTTAAGTCCTTTTGACTACTTGGACACAGCCAATACTGATTTTCTTATGTGCTTTCTTAAATCGCGCGGCAATTTGAAAGCAGTTCAAGAAGCACTCGGTATCTCTTATCCAACGGCGAAGAAACAGTTAGAACGTGTGATAACAGCATTAGGACTGGCAAACGAAAATGTGGAGGTATTGAACATGGGTAGCTTTCATGCAACTTCTGGAACTGACGCATCAACGCTTATACGGAATAAATTAATTGAAGCGGGTGGAAAAGCCATTGTTTATTCTTACAAGAACATTCCCTATGAAATCCACTTAAGCGAAAGTGGTACAGGTTTTAACTGCGATGCACTTAGCCCCATATATTTTTACGAATTTAGGGTATTTGACATTATGGTAGACCTGCTGAAAAGTGAAGGCGGCGAAGCGCCTAAAGGCCAACCTCGCAAATACAAAGTTGGGTCTGAAAATTGCAACGAGCATACTGTAGCAGGAGCGATAGCACTAAAGTATTTTAATAAAGTAAAAGGCGAGACAGTCCTTGACCCGCAATCTGTTTTAGATGCTATCCTTGTGTGGGCTGATATTGCAGAAAACGGCAGGGGTAGTATTAGACTGACAGAAAACTATAGAAAGCTGGTAAATTATCATGTGTAATATTTTGGCATTTATAGCAGCAATTCTTTACGGCTTTGCAAAATCACTGCTCAATTATGGCGGAAAATGCAAAGGATACCGATGCAGACGACATTAGTAAGTCAAGCTAAAAGCTCCCCTGTCTACTTTTGATAAAGTAGACAGGGGAGCTTTCAGCTCGTCGAAAAAGTCCGGCTGGAGCTGGGCTTTTTCTGATAGATATGGT
>ENA-UOJF01000142-UOJF01000142.1-human-gut-metagenome-genome-assembly--contig:-P74-NODE-142-length-73524-cov-18.867958_pt1 | contig 73524 bp, 55 predicted proteins | sample MGYA00242344_ERZ723891 | MGnify/ENA metagenome assembly ERZ723891 | reverse complement strand
TGCTTTCTTTCATCTTCTTGTTTTTTAGGAGTCAACCTTATTTACAAAAAGACATACGCCTTCAAACGGACTTAGTTGCATCATTGAACGGATTTAGTTGACTTAAAATCTCTTTATAGATAAAAGAGGTTGACGTAGTAAAGACTTTATATGGAGAAAAAGCTAACCAGCCATGCCGCTGCGAATTATGCCGGAAGTTCTTGCCTGATTATGCAGATTACCTCGTAATATTTTGTACTTTTGTAACAAAACGATTCAAATAAGCAAAAGTATGATTATTATTGGCATAGCAGGTGGAACCGGATCCGGAAAAACGACCGTGGTAAGAAAAATAGTAAACAGTCTGAAACCAGGAGAAGTAGTGCTCCTTCCACAGGATTCATATTATAAAGACAGCAGCCACGTACCGGCAGAATTGAGGCAACAGATCAATTTCGACCATCCGGATGCCTTCGACTGGCCATTGTTGCTACAACACATTCAGATGTTGAAGGAAGGGAAAAGCATCGAACAACCGGTATATCACTACCAGACAAGTTCCCGACTGGCAGAAACGATTCATGTAGAACCGCGTCCGGTGATTATTATTGAAGGAATTCTGGCCTTATGCGATCCGGATTTACGTAACATGATGGACTTGAAAATCTTCGTGGATGCCGATCCCGACGAACGGTTAATCCGTGTCATCCAGCGGGATGTTGTGGAACGCGGACGGACAGCCGAAGCGGTGATGGAGCGTTATACCCGAGTACTCAAGCCCATGCATCAGCAGTTCATTGAGCCGACCAAACGATATGCCGATTTGATTATTCCAGAAGGCGGGAACAACGAAATTGCCATTCATATCCTGAAGATGTACATCGAGAAGCATCTGCATCACGAGGTGAATATGTAATCCGTCTAAAAACTCACCATACGATTCTGCTTAAGTCGAGGAAAAATCGTACTTTTGCAATCGGTTTGGAAATGTCGGGAACAGATATTTATCCGTACAGAGTTTCACAAAAACAGAGGATGCCCTGTATTGCCAGGTCTCTTAGCCATATCTGTTTTGACACAAAGCCGAGGTTAATGAATAAGACTGAACAAATGACCCGTGATGAGATAAGAACAATAACAAAGGTACCAGAACCGACATTACGCCGGTTACCCTGGTATCTGGCTTTTGTGAAGCTGTTGAGAGGAAAAGGAGAAACTGTCATCTCGTCTACCCAGATTTCAAAGGAAATCAATGTAGATTCCAGTCAGGTTGCCAAAGATTTATCATTCGTGAATGTAACGGGGAAAACCCGTGTCGGTTACGAAATTGATGCCTTGGTAGAAGAACTGGAAGATTTTTTGGGTTTCACTTCATCGCACAAAGCCTTCCTGTTTGGCGTGGGAAGCTTAGGAGCGGCCCTGCTTCATGACACCGGACTAAAGCAATACGGTCTGGATATAGTAGCCGGCTTTGACGTCCGCCCCGAACTTGAAGGACAAATGATCAACGGTATTCCGGTTTATCATATTGACCGGTTTCCGGAAATGCGTGAACAGCTGGGTGCTACCATCGGAGTAATTACTGTGCCCGTCGACAGAGCCCAGGAAGTAGCCGACCAGATCATAGCCGGAGGCATCAAGGGATTATGGAATTTTACACCGTTCCGCATCCGAGTACCCGAAAATATCGTCATACAAAATACCTCCATGTACGCCCATCTGGCCGTGATGTTTAATCGTTTGAACTCAATAAATCACTAAAATGAAAATAATTGCCGTTGGAATGAACTATGCGGCCCACAATAAAGAGCTGCATCATACGTTAGAATTAACAGAGCCTACCATCTTTATGAAGTCTGATTCTTCGTTATTGAAAGACGGAAAGCCTTTTTTCATTCCGGATTTCTCGTCGGAGATTCATTATGAGACGGAGCTGGTAGTGAAGATTGACCGGTTGGGAAAGAATATTGCTGAACGCTTTGCTCACCGCTATTACAGCGAAGTAACAGTTGGCATCGACTTTACGGCCAGAGACCTGCAACGGCGCTTGCGCGAACAAGGTCTGCCGTGGGAAATCAGCAAAGCATTCGACAACTCTGCGGCAATCGGCACTTTCATTCCACTGGAAGAAGCTGGTAACATTAATCAGCTATCGTTTCATCTGGACATTAACGGAAAGACGGTACAACAGGGAAATACAGCAGATATGCTCTTTCCAGTAGACAAGATCATTGCCTATGTCAGCCGTTTCTTTACGTTGAAAATCGGCGATCTGATTTATACCGGAACGCCCGTCGGCGTCGGTCCGGTCAGCATCGGCGATCATCTGGAAGGATATTTAGGCGAACGGAAACTACTAGACTTCCATGTACGTTGATAGGCTCATACAAGCAACCATTAACAAGTAAAAATTAACAACTGATTATTCGTCATTTTCAATTGTCAATTTTTTGGAAGTATGTAGTATGAAACGATTTTTGTCTTTCTTTATAGCTGTTCTTTTGTCATTTTCGTCGGCTTGGGCTGTCGGGAACTATACATCACAGTCAGTTCTTTCTTCAGGCCGCTGGGTAAAAATCAAAGTGACAAAGAACGGAGTGTACAAACTGACGGCCTCAGACCTGAGCAAGATGGGCTTTTCTGATCCGTCGAAAGTTTCCATTTACGGATATGGAGGCTGGATACTCGACGAGAAATTCTCAGACTCGGCCTATCACGACGACTTGCCTGCCGTTCCGGTATGGCGAGACGGCTCAACGCTTTACTTTTATGCCCGAGGAACTGTTAAGTGGAGTTACGAGAACAAACTATTCGTTCATACCAACAATCCTTACGCTACTGCCGGATATTATTTTGTAACCGACGCGACAGAGACACATGACATGCCGGAACAAGCTTCGGTAGAAGGAGCCGTCAGACAGATTTCCACCTTCGATGATTACCAGGTATGGGAAAAAGACGAAGTGGCCGTCAATGAATCCGGACGCGAATTGTTCGGGGAATCGTTCATTTCGACGACAACCCGTAATTTTACCTTCTCTGTTCCCGGGATCACCTCCGACGACGCCGAAGTGACGATGCGTTTCATTGCCCGTACCACCAGCCGGACACCTGTAACGCTTACTGTCGGCAATGCCGTCCTTTCTCTTTCCATCTCCGCTCCTACCTCGAATGCCAGTTACACCAAAGCCGTAGCAGCATCAGGAAATGTGACGTGGAAAGGCGAGAAAAGTGAGTCGGTCAAGATGGAAGTCACCTACGGAAAAACGGGCGACCAGAATGTTTATCTGGATTATATTCGTTTCCAGATGAAACGTGCCTTGAAACTTTACGGAACAGAGACCTCCTTCCGCAGCGTAGACGCCATCAACAATGTGTCCCGCTTTGAGTTGGCTGATGCTTCCGAGTCGACTGTCGTACTGAACGTAACCGATGTGACGAATCCGAAACGGATGCAGACCACGCTGGATGGGACAAACCTTTCTTTCACGGCGGCGGCTTCCAGTCAATTACAGGAATATATTGCATTCGACAAGAATAAACTGACCGATACACCGGAAATCGTGGGCGAAGTTTCCACACAAAACCTGCACGGACTGGAAACTCCGAACATGGTGATCATTGTTCCTCCAGCCTTTACAGCACAGGCTCAACGATTGGCAGAAGCACATCGCCAGCGCAACGGGCTGACGGTTGAAGTTATCAACCCGGAACCTATCTACAACGAGTTCTCAAGCGGGACACCGGATGCAACAGCTTACCGCCGCCTGATGAAAATGTTCTACGACCGAAACCCGGAGAAGCTGAAATATCTGCTATTGTTTGGCGACGGCTGTTATGACAACCGCGGACTGACTCGCGAATGGCAGCAGAACAGTTCGCTATTGGCCAATATGCTTCTCACCTACCAGTCACAGAACTCAATAGACATCTATTCTTATACAACCGACGATTATTTTGGTTTCCTGGAAGACGGCAGTGGCGCCTCGTTAGCTTCGGCCAAACTTTGTGTGGGAATCGGCCGCTTCCCTATCCGCACGAACGATGAAGCCAAAGCAGCGGTCGACAAAATCATTTCCTACATGGATAATACACTTCCGGGCAACTGGAAGAACAACATCACATTTGTGGCGGATGACGGAAGTAATGCCGATTCTGACAAGAATATACATATGAAGCAGGCTGATGCGCTGGCAGAAATTGTAGAAGAAAATCATCCGGAGTTCCGCATCAACAAGCTTTACTTCGACGCGTATACGAAAGACCGGACAGGCGGAAATGCGTCCTATCCGGATGTAGAAGCGGCTTTACAGAAGCAGCTGAAAAACGGACTGATGGTACTGAATTATACAGGACATGGCAATACGACGAGCTGGAGTGACGAAGCTGTAATGACGCAATCCTATATTCAGCAGGCCACTTATCCGTATTTGCCTTTATGGATTACAGCGACTTGCGACTTTACCCGCTTTGATGCCCTGGCTACTTCGGCAGGCGAATCCGTATTCCTCAACGAGAAAAGTGGAGGTATCGCCTTATTTACCACCACACGTGCCGTCTTTTCACAAGACAATGCGGTCATTAACCAGGCTATTATCCGTAATCTGTTCTCTCGAGAAGGCAACCGGCGTTACACGTTGGGCGAAGTGATGATGAAAGCCAAGCAAGGCATGGGAACTGATTCCAACAAATTAAACTTCACCTTGATTGGTGACCCTGCATTGACGCTGACTTTCCCCGATTATAGTATTGCTGTAACAGAAATCAATGGGAAGCCGGTAGATTCGTCCGAAGATATTACAATCAAAGCATTGGAACGAGTTACCATCAAAGGCGAAGTGCGGAAACCGGACGGAACCAAAGACAGTGGGTTTACAGGGCCGTTGCAATCAACTATCTTCGACAGCAAATCGACAATCACAACGCTGGATAATTTCAGTACCGGGACAAAATTCCAGTATGAAGATTATCCCAATACGTTATATATAGGAAATGATACGGTTCGTAACGGGGAATTTTCTTTTACCTTTACGGTTCCGAAAGACATCGCCTACTCTAACGACTTCGGGAAAATGAACTTCTATGCCCTGAACAACCAGGATTCTATCGAGGCTCAAGGTTCTTTCATGGATTTCCGCGTGGGTGGTACATCCGATACGGGCGGTGACGATACAGAAGGTCCCGAGATCCGTTATCTGTATCTGAACGATACAACCTTTGTAGACGGAGGACAAGTCAATTCCACTCCGCTGTTTGTGGCTTCGCTTTGGGATAAAAGCGGTATCAACATTACAGGCAGCAGCATTGGTCACGACATGATGCTGATTATCGACAATCAGACATCAAAGAGCTATAACCTGAATGATTATTATCAGCTGGTTGGCAACGACGGTGCCGGGCAAGTGATCTTCTCGATTCCACAACTGGAGGCAGGTCTGCATACCGCCGAATTCAAAGTATGGGATGTCCTGAATAATTCAACGACACAGACATTCACATTTGAGGTGGTAAAAGACATGAAGCCGAATCTGATTTCCGTATATGCGACACCGGTTCCGGCACGTGAACAGGTGACTTTCCACCTGGAGCACAATTTCCCGGAATCACAGCTGACGGTCAAAATAGAAGTATATGACATGGCAGGCCGTTTGCGCTGGAGCCACGAAGAAACAGGTTCGTCAGAAGCCTTTAAAGATTATCAATTGGAATGGAATATGATGGGCAACGGTAATGCCCGTCTGCGTCCGGGCGTATATATTTACCGGGCTTCTTTGCGGTCTGGTAATTCCAAAACGGCAACGGGCGCGAATAAAATGATTATCCTTGCACAATAAAAGGAGAAAAGAGCAGTTATATAAGTGATTCGTAATAAGATTATATTGAAATAAAGATGATAAAAAATCGTAGTTTGAAGCTTTGGAGTCTTGTCGTACTTTTATTTATCTCGGCAACCAAACTGTACGCACAGGAAAATGTTAAGGCACAATTTGCCCCGATCAATACGGCTGTTCCATCCTTGTCTATTGCTCCGGACGCACGTGGTGGCGGTATGGGTGACAATGGTGTGGCAACGCTTCCCGATGTGAATTCACAATATTGGAATCCGGCCAAATACGTATTCAACTACAGCCAGGCAGGCGTTTCACTTTCCTATACACCTTGGTTGCGTAAGTTGGTCAACGACGTGGCTTTAGTAAATCTGTCCGGTTATTATAAATTAGGTAGCGATGACCGCCAGGCAATCGGAGCTTCTCTACGTTATTTCTCTTTTGGTGAAGTACAAAACAATGACGAGAACAGTGGTGCCACACTGATGACTCTGAATCCTTACGAAATGGCTTTAGACGTCAGCTATAGCCGTAAATTATCAGAAGCCTTTTCTATGGCAGTTGCCTTACGCTATATCCGTTCTGATCAAGGAGCTGACCCGACAGCGGAAATGGTTCCGGGCAATGCCTTCTCAGCCGATATTGCCGGATATCTGGAACGCTATGTCATCATGGGACAAGCTGAAGCGTTGTGGAGCTTCGGATTCAATGTATCCAACATCGGTACCAAAATATCCTATGACGGTGGCGGAACCAACCAGTTCCTGCCAACCAAATTATCGATCGGTACAGGTCTATTATACCCGATTGACGATTATAACCAGATCGGAGCTTATGTAGACTTGAGTAAATACCTGGTTCCAAGTGAACCGCAGCGGACCGGTACTACACAGGAAGACGAACAAGATTATAACAACCGGGTAGAAGAATATAACTCCATGTCGTCTATCACCGGTATGTTTAAATCATTCGGTGATTCTCCGTTGGGATTCAAAGGAGAATTACAGGAAATCATGGCATCTATCGGTATTGAATACAGTTATAATCAACAGTTCTTCGTACGTGGCGGATATTACTATGAGAATGAGAATATGGGTAATCGACAGTATTTCTCATTCGGAGCCGGCTTCCGTATGAGTGTATTCCAGTTGGATGCAGCTTATCTGGTCAGCACCGTGCCAAGCAACCCGTTGGATCAGACCCTGCGTTTCTCTCTGTCATTCGATATGGACGGAATCAAGAACTTATTCAAATAAGAGACAAACATGAAGATCAGAGTAGGATTTGGATACGACGTACATAAGCTGGTGCCGGGACGCGATTTATGGTTGGGCGGCATCAAGATTGAACATACGGAAGGCTTATTGGGACATAGCGACGCAGATGTATTAATTCATGCCATTTGTGATGCCCTGCTTGGTGCAGCCAATATGCGTGATATCGGCTATCACTTTCCTGACACAGCTCATGAATACGAAAATATCGACAGTAAGATTCTTCTTCGCAAGACAATGGCATTGCTTCGAAATGCAGGCTATGAATTAGGAAATATAGATGCGACCGTAGCAGCCGAACGGCCAAAATTGAATCCGCATATTCCAGAAATGAAGCGTGTTTTGGCTTCTGTACTGGAAGTGGATGAAGACGATATTTCCATCAAGGCGACAACCACAGAGAAACTGGGTTTCACAGGGCGGCAAGAAGGCATGGCTGCTTATGCAACCGTCTTAATTCAACGCTTGGCGTAACTATTCCCAAAAACATACCGTTTTTTCATTAAAATAAGCCGGCTTTTTGTAGCTTTACGCCAGAAAAGAAATTCAACATGAAAAATAACGATTGGAAAAGCCGTCTGGGAGTGATGTATTCGACGAACCCGGACTTTCAATATGAGACAAACGAGGTACCGGAAGAAGAAACTCTGCCTAAAGAAAAACAGAAGTTACGCGTAAGCCTCGACAAACGAAACCGAGGCGGGAAAGTAGTAACACTCATCACCGGCTTCTGCGGAACGACCTCCGATCTCGAAGCTTTAGGAAAACTTCTTAAAGTAAAATGCGGAGTAGGCGGTTCAGCCAAAGACGGCGAAATTATCATCCAAGGAGATTTCCGGGGGAAAGTAGAAGAAATCCTGCGGAAAGAAGGATATACACAAGTAAAAGTAATCCGCTGAAGATATTTCATCCCTAAACATTTCTACCATGCTGACGATCTATCGTGCATCTGCTGGAGCCGGAAAAACTCATCGGCTGACTGGCGAATATTTATTGTTACTCTTCAGCCAGCCGGGAGCGTACCGCCGTATTTTGGCCGTGACTTTTACGAATAAGGCCACCGATGAAATGAAAAGTCGTATCGTAGAAGAATTATACCATCTGGCCTCTGGAGAAAAGTCAGATTATATTCCGCTGCTGGTTTCTGCTTACTCACTGACAGAAAAGGAAGTCCGCCGTCAAGCCCGGAAAATTCTGATCGCCATTCTGCATGATTATTCAGCCTTCAATATCAGTACGATCGACCGTTTCTTCCAACAGACCATGCGGGCTTTTACCCGTGAGATCGGACTGCAAGGCGGTTATGGAATCGAAATGGATCAGGAATTAGTACTAACTGAAGCCATCGACCGCTTATTAAGCGAGTTAGACCAACCTCAAAACAAGGAACTGTTGGGCTGGTTGCTCCGTTTTGGGGAAGAAAAGATAGAAGAAGGCGGAGAATGGGACTTACGGAAAGACATTACTGCACTGGGACGTGAAGTATTTAAGGAAAGTTACAAAGCTTTCAGTGAAGAAGTCGCTCATGACATCAGTGATAAGAATGCGCTTGAGACCTACAAGAATGCACTTTATGGCATCATCCGTTCAGTAGAAAAGGAAATACAGGAAATCGGAGAAAAAGGATTAGCGATCATGAGCCAGTTCGGTCTTTCACCGACCGACTTCAATGGAGGAAACCGTTCACAGATGCTTTATTTCTCACGCTGGGCAGCCGGAGAGAAAAAACCGCCTACGCCTACATTCTGCAAATTCGCCGATAACCTGGAAGCCTGTTTTACCAAGAAAATGGATGCAGGACAGAAAGCCATCATTGGAGCAGCCTTTGAGAATGGGTTAAACGACTATGTCAAGAAAGCCATTGCCCGTTTTGAACAGCTGACGGACTACAATACAGCCCGTGAAATCACGCGCTATTATTATACGTTAGGCATTCTTACTGATATTTCCAATAAGATTGCCGAATATCGGGAAGAGAAGAATGTCATGCTGATCGCTGACACGACAGAACTTCTTAACCGAGTTATTGCAGGAAGCAACGCGCCTTTCATCTATGAAAAGACAGGAACTCACATCGACCATTACATGATTGATGAATTCCAGGATACCAGCGGTATGCAATGGGCAAATTTCCGTCCGCTGATTGAAGAAAGTTTAGCTCATAACCGCCCGAACCTGATTGTCGGAGACGTTAAACAGAGTATTTACCGTTTCCGTAACTCCGACTGGAAGCTGTTGGATGAACAAGTAGCCCGTGATTTCTCTACTGATGAAATACAAGAAGAGACGTTGAAAGACAATTGGCGCAGTTGCCGCCATATCGTTGAATTCAACAATGCGCTCTTTACAGCTGCACCATATCTGTTACAGACCGTTTATAATGAAGACTTGAGCCAATCGTCATTGAATGCCGAAGCACAAGCAGCTTTCTCTACCCGCATTATGGCGGCATATCAACGGAGTTTTCAACGGGTTCCTCTTCCTTTCCAGGATAAAGACGGACATGTCCGTATTGAATTTGTATCAGAAGAAGAAGAAGATTCCGACTGGAAAGAGAACGCTCTCAACCGGTTGCCTGCCGTCTTGCAGCAGCTGCAAACCAATGGTTATGCCTTGAAAGACATTGCCATCCTGGTACGTACAAACGGAGAAGGCGCACAAGTTGCCAATTATCTGTTACAATACAAAGAAGAACATCCTGACGACGGATTCAACTATGATATCATTTCCGACGAAGCGCTGTATGTGAATAGCTCAGCAGCGGTACGTTTCTTCATTACGATTCTGCATCACCTGAAAAGTCCGGAAAACCAGACCTGGGCACAAATGCTTCTGTTCTCCTATCGGATTCTGACGTCAGACTGGCAACGCACCGATTTTACGTCTGTAGAGAAAGCGGAGATGAAACGTCTTTCCACCTTGCCTTTATACGAAATGGCGGAAGGGTTATATCGGTTGTTCAGTCCTTATATCAGCGAAAAAGAGCAAGTTTTTGTCCTTGCCTTCCTCGATCTGATAACAGACTATGTACAGAAGGAAAACACCGACTTAGGACATTTTCTGAACTGGTGGGACGAATCGGGTATCCGTAAAACAATTGCTACGCCCGACGGACAGAATGCCATCCGAATCCTGACGGTACATAAATCCAAAGGATTGGGCTTCCGGGCAGTTATCCTTCCGTTCGCTAATTGGGAGATTGATCATAAACCTTCTAAGCCGGTCGTTCTCTGGTGTCATCCGGAGAAAGCACCGTTCAACCAGCTGCATCTTGTTCCTGTACGCTACAGCTCTACACTTGGATCCACGATCTTTGCCAGGGATTACTTTCAGGAGAAATTGCATGCTTTCATTGACAACCTGAATACCTTGTATGTAGCATTCACCCGTTCAAAGGAAGAACTGATTGTCTTCTCGCCCCGCCCAAAGAAGGTAAAAGACGACGGTTCACTGGAGAAGATAGGATGTATAGCCGATTTATTATGGAGCTGCTTACAACAGTCCATTCCTGATACAGCAGAAGGAGAAGCGCTTGTTCCACTTGCCGCATCTTTTGACTGGGCAAACAACCTGTTTGAACAAGGGACCTGGTGGAAACCTGAACAAAAGAATGCAGATATGAAGATCCAGGAATTTCCTTTAAGGGAACTGCATTCTATTTCAGCAGACAACCGCCTGCATCTGCGCCTGCGCGGACAGAATTATTTCTTCGACAACCCGCAACGCAAACAAGGCACATTGATGCACGAAGTACTGAGCATTGTACACGTAGCAGACGATATTCCGGCCGCTGTCCACCGATATCAGGAACAAGGTGTGATCAGCCGGGAAGAAGAAAAGCAACTCAATGCGCAACTGCAGGCCTATATTAAACAACCGGAAGTGCAACGCTGGTACGACGGACAAGCAAAAATATTAAATGAAGTCGACATTCTGTTCGGAAAAGGTGAAGCCAAACGTCCTGACCGGGTTATGATCTATCCGGAGGAAGTTGTCATTCTTGATTACAAGTTCGGAGGAAAAATCAGTCGGAATCACCAAACCCAAATGCGTAATTACATTCGTCTGATCCAGCAAATGGGATATAAAAATGTTTCCGGATACTTATGGTACATCACATTATCCCGCATTGAGCCGGTGAAAGCGTGATTTTATTTGGGATATTCCAAATAAATAAATACTTTTGCATTCCATAACAAAAATAGATTCAGTTAGAAAAATGAAGGTACACAGAGAAGGAACCGGTTTATTACTTACGTTATTTACAATATTCTTTATTGTAAATCTTACCTTGTACCATACGGTTGGCAAGGGCGGTCTTTTCTATGTCGTTGCTTTCGTAACTACTGTTTTCTTTCTGCTGATATTAAATTTCTTCCGAAGTCCTTTCCGGCGTTTCCCCTACGACTCCGAAGGGCTGGTAATTGCTCCGGCCGACGGCACAATCGTCGCCATCGAAGAAGTGATGGAGAATGAAGTTCTGCATCGCAAATGCCTGCAGATTTCCGTCTTCATGTCTGTCTTCAATGTACATGCCAACTGGTTCCCTGTAAACGGAACGGTTAAATATGTTTCGCATAATAACGGACGTTTCATGGCGGCTTATCTACCTAAAAGCAGTACAGAAAATGAACGGTCTGCCGTTGTCATTACAACACGTAGTGGAGTAGAAGTCATGGCACGGCAAATTGCAGGAGCGTTGGCCCGTCGAATTGTTACGTATGCCAAACCAGGCGACAAATGTCACGTAGATGAACAAATGGGTTTTATCAAGTTCGGCTCACGAGTTGACGTATATTTGCCTGTTGGAACAGAAGTCTTGGTAGAAATGGACCAGAAAGTAACGGGAAACCAAACGCCTATTGCGCGTTTGGGTAAATCAAACACCTAAAGAAATGAGTCTAATCAAACACATTCCCAATACGATTACATGCCTGAATTTATTTTCAGGTTGTATGTCTGTTGTAGCTGCTGCCAGTAACGATCTGCACGCGGCATTTTTATGGATTGTATCGGCAGCTATATTCGATTTTATGGACGGTTTTGCGGCCCGTCTGCTGAAAGCCTATTCACCGATGGGTAAAGAACTGGATTCTCTCTCGGATGTGGTAAGCTTTGGTGTAGCTCCGGGAATGATTGTCTACGCTCTTTTTTCCCAAGCAGCGATGCAGTTACAATTACAAGGGAATTGGGCTGTATTACTTCCGCTGTTTGCCTTTGTAATTCCTGTATTCTCGGGCCTACGGCTGGCGAAATTCAATATTGATGACCGGCAGACTTCTTCTTTCATCGGATTGCCCGTTCCAGCGCATGCTCTATTCTGGGGTTCACTCGCCTATTCCGTACAAGCCTGGCTGCCAACATACGCTTCCTGGCTGCTCTACGGAGGAATTATTCTGGCCTGCTTAACCTCTTATCTGCTAATTTCCGAAATTCCGATGTTCTCCATGAAGGTTAAGTCTGTTGCTTGGAAAGGAAATGAATACAGATACATCCTGCTCCTGGCAGCTATTTTATTTATCACGCTATGGGGATACTTAGGAGTGACAGGAACAATTGTCCTTTATTTTATCTTGTCTCTTTTTAACAGGAATAAGTAAACCTCTGTTCGTGAGTATTTGTTTTCTGTTTGTGTACTTAATTCTATATAGTGTTTATGTTTAAATTCTTATTTTTTATAGTGTTTCTTTTCTTTCTGCTCGTTTTCTTATTGGGCTTTTCCTTACTGCGCGGACTGAAAAGATTCTTATTTGGAGATGGCGGAAACCAAAGACAACAAACTTACCAACGAAGAACAACCTCGCAATCTCAAAACCAAACGTATAGTTCTCGATCTCAAAACACATCGTCTTCCGATTCATACGTAAATGCTGAAGAAGTAGACAATGATCCGCCTCGTTATCGAAGACACCGGAAAGTCTACGGACGGGATGAAGGAGAATATGTGGATTATGAAGAAGTCAAATAACAATAAATAGAACTATACATAATCATAATAGCATGAAAAAGTTGTTTTCTTTCATAGCTTGTTGCTTATTGGCTGCCTGTTCATCTCATCAACCGGGTGAGATTTCCGGTTCATTATCAGGAGTTGGAAGTGACACATTAATTGTTCATTCGTTCGTTATGAATCTGGCAAGTACCGAACGTCCGAAATTATACACAGATACCGTTCCATTAGTAAACGGAAAGTTTTCATTAAACTTGGGAAATAGTACAGATCTAAGATATGTTCAAATTGGAGAATTTCCTTCCTCCAAATCCAATCCGGATGGAAGCAGACCTTCGGTGTCTATGGAAGTAATTCCTCTCGTTTTATTACCGGGAAAATCTGTAACGATTGAAGGCTCATTGCATAAATATAAATTAGGTGGCGCACCTTTCTATGAATCTTTGAATGAGTTGAATACTAAAATGGAACCGATCGTTCAAAAGATGGATTCCTTGTATTCTGCATATCGCGAGAAAACGCAGGAAGGTGTTTCTCAAGAAGAAATTCAAAAGGTTGCAGCCCAAATCGAAAAAGGACAAAAAGATATCAAGGATACTTATATCCGTTTTATAAAAGATCATGCTGATCAGGATGTGTCTGTTTATTTACTGACACATGGAGCTCTGAAAGATGATGAATTAAAGGAATTACTTGACTTGATTGCCGAACCAGTACGCAACGGCGTGATGGCACCCATGTATCAATCAATCAAACAAGCGTACGAAAAACAAGAAGAACGTCGGAAAGCGCAGGAAAAGATTAAAGAAGGTGCCCCTGCTCCCGAATTCACGCTGAAAGATATTCATGGTAAAGACTTCACTCTCTCTTCCCTGAAAGGCAAATATGTCATCCTGGATTTTTGGGGAAGTTGGTGCGGATGGTGCATCAAAGGTATTCCGGATCTGAAGCAAGCTTATGAGAAATATAAGGGTCAGCTGGAAATTGTAGGAATTGACTGCAATGATACAGAGGAGAAATGGAAAGCAACCGTTGAGAAACATGCTTTACCGTGGATTCATGTCCGCAACGAAGGTAATCCGGATGTAACTTTTCTTTACGGAATAGAAGGATTCCCAACCAAGATCATTTTGGATAAAGAAGGTAATATCGTAAAAACGGTTGTAGGAGAAGATCCTGAGTTTTACATGCACCTGGATGCTTTAATGAAAAAATAGGATAAAAAAAGAACTCTAGAAAACGATAATAAGCAATCGAGGAGAAGCCGGCGTATGTTTGTCAATTTACGCCGGCTTCTCTTGAAAATACGCCGGCTATTCGGAGAAAGACTTACTTCCTTTTCCCTTGGAAGAAACGCCTCATTTCTTCCGCGCATTCTTCTTCCAGAATACCTTTCTTGACAACAGCTTTTGGATGAAAAGCCTGCGGTGCAAACCGGCTATATCCGCGTTTCTCATCCGATGCTCCATATACTATCGTCGACAATTGCGACCAGCCGATTGCTCCTGCACACATAATACAAGGTTCGACAGTCACATATAAGGTGCAACCCGTCAGATATTTTGCTCCCAACACATTGGTGGCTGCTGTAATAGCAAGCATTTCGGCATGTGCCGTAACATCATTCAAGCGCTCTGTCTGATTGTGTGCCCGAGCTATGATTTTTCCCTGGCAAGTAATGACGGCTCCTACCGGAATCTCTCCTTCCTCGGCAGCTGCCTGCGCTTCCTGGAGTGCCTGCTTCATAAAATAGGTATCATCATAAGGATTGATCATCTTCTCATTTCATTTTCATTAAACAATGTCGGATAATCTTCTTCCAGTGTACGTAAAATATGAGACAAAATTGTCTCCCGATACCACCGCGATTTATTTTCTATCTGGTATTTATCAAGATAACGCAGCACGGTTTTATACTCATCATCATTGAGCATAAACGTAATCTTATGAATCCTGGGGTGATTCGGCTGTGCCACTGAATATTTCTTTGTCCGTTTCATGCTGCAAAAGTACAAGGCTTCGTGGAAATACAAAAGAATAATCTGTATATTTGCGAAAAACCGATTATGGCAGAAAGGAATAATACAGGAAAAGAAGGCGAATCGGAAGCTCGTGTCTATCTGGAAAAGCGAGGATATCAGATTCTGCATACTAACTGGCATTTTCATCACTACGAACTGGACCTTGTGACTGTTTACGATGGAGAATTAATTGTAGTAGAAGTTAAGACCCGTTCCGTCGGTTGCCTTTTGCCTCCAGAAGAAGCTGTCGACCGCAAGAAAATCAGACGCATCGTTGCGGCTACGGATGCTTATATCCGGTATTTCAATCATCGTCTTCCCGTTCGCTTCGATATTATTACAATGCAGAAAGAAAACGGACGCTACTCAGTCCAAGAGCATATCGAAGATGCTTTTTATGCCCCAATACACTGAACTTATTTCTGAAACCAGGCATGTTTATCCTAAAATCCCGTAGCAAATTAATTGTTTGACAACTGTGGTAAAGCTTTATCATATATGTGGTAAATCTTTTTGACTAATATGGTAAAGCTTTTCGACAACTGTGCTAAAGCTACTTTCCAACGGATTTTTTATATTTCTCCCCCAAAATATCAGGCAGCGAATAAAAAATAATTTCATAGAACCGTACCCGATTGTCTGTTTCGGTTGTCATATAGATAAAAAGTCAAGCATGCACGACCTAACTTATGTAAAACGACAAACACGAAAAAGAATGAAACAACTTAAAATACACAGCTGGGTACAGTGTATCCTTTGCATCGCACTCTTTTTATCCTGGATTCCGTTCCTGCAGGCACAGGAAAAACGACTGATTGACCTGGAACTGAACGAAGTTCCATTGTCAACAGCCTTACGCCAGCTGGAACGTGAAGGAGGAAAGAATATCTTGTTCGTCAACGATGAAGTAGAAGCTTACCGGGTAACGGTCCGCATCCAAAAGCAGCCATTGGCTGAGGCCATCCGGTTTGTATTGAAAGACAAGCCGTTTATCTGCCTGGAACGGCAGGATTATTTTGTTGTACAACGGATGGATAAAAACAAGAAAGTAGAATATATCCGGGGAAAGGTTGTCAACGAACAAGGGCAACCTATTCCGTATGCCAACGTACTGGTCTTGCATGCCGGAGATTCTACCTTTGTAAACGGTTGCGTTACGGAAGACGACGGAACATTTCTCCTACCCGATCCGTATGCCGATCATTATTTATTGCGGGTAACGTATGTAGGTTATCAGTCCCAAACGGTTACTTGTTTGGCAGAGAATTATCTGCAGATGCAGCCACAAGAGAACCAACTGAAAGAACTCACCGTAACGGCAACCCGCCCACTGGTAGAAAGGAAGAACGGAGCTTATCTGACACATATCACTGGCACACCGCTTTCATTGATGGGTTCGGCAGCAGACATGATCGGACATCTGCCTTTTGTGACAGGATCAGACGGGAATTATTCGGTCATCGGACGAGGTACGCCCGAGATTTACATCAACGGTCGAAAGGTGCGCGACAACTCCGAGCTTTCACGTTTACAGGCGAATGAAATCCTTTCGGTAGAAATCATTACCACTCCCGGCGCCCGGTATGCGTCAAATGTCAAGGCGGTTATCCGAATCCGCACCATCCGTCAGCGCGGACAAGGACTCAGTGGTAGTTTTTATGCGGATTACAGCCAGGGCCATGCAGGAAATGGAAACGAAGGTATCACGTTGAATTACCGGACAGGCGGACTGGATATCTTTGCCAAGACTTATTTTCAGGAATCTAATTCGTATAGTACCAACCAAACTATCACCCAAATGCAGACATCTTCTCTTTGGGAAAGCCATTCGGATCAAAAAACAACCGGACGCTACAACTACTTCAACGGGGAAATCGGATTGAACTACGAACCGAACGAGTATCAGTCATTCGGTATACGATATGCACCGGAACAAAACATCGGTGAATATCAGAACACAGCGCTCAGTTCCACCGATATGTATCGGGACGGCATATTGGTTGACCAACTCGAATCGGATGCCCGAAATACCGGGAAGAAAGGATTGGAACATGCGGTCAATGCTTATTATACCGGGACTTTCGGGAAATGGGATATCGACTTCAATGCCGATTTCTACCAAGGGAGAAACCGAAACGAACAGATTGTACTCAACAATGGTGAAACGGATGCCACTTCGACCAACCGGATCAAGAATCGTCTGATTGCCGCCAAGCTGATCGCCACCACATCCGTATGGAAAGGAAATCTCTCCTTTGGGACCGAAGAAACCTGGACCGACCGCCGCGACCGTTTTGAGCAAGACGGTTTTTCGGCCGATGCCGACGACCATATTCAGCAAACGATTGCTTCTGCCTTTGCCGATTATTCCTTGGAATTAGGAGCATTCAGCCTGCAAGCCGGATTACGGTATGAATACCAAAAGACGCATTATTACGAAGCAGGTATTTTCCAGCCCACACAAAGTCCGGACTATCATCATGTCTTACCGATGGCTTCTGTTTCCTATCGAAAAGGCGACTGGAATGCCGGCTTGAGTTTCAAGCTAAACAAGTTCAGTCCGAGCTATAGTATGTTATCAAGTGCAGTTTCTTATGTCAACAAATATCAATACAGCAACGGTAATCCACATCTGGTTCCGCAAATACATCGGAACCTTTCTTTGGATGGCGGCTGGAAATGGATCAATATCTTTATGTTTTATGATCATACGTTGGATATGTACACCTCATACCTCAAGCCTTACAATGATGAAACCCATCCGGGTGTTTCCATCATGACGATGGCCAGTATTCCACATACCTATGCGTATGGTGGAGGAATCTACGCCAGTCCTAAAATCGGTTGTTGGCAACCCAACATCAGCACCTATGTTTCTTGGTTCCATTCTGATGCGCGTTCGTTAGGAATCGAGCAGTATTGGAACGAGCCTCAGTTTAGTTTCCGACTCGACAATAACTTCTTGCTGCCTCAAGGCTGGTATATTAACCTGACCGGAAGTATCAATACACAGGCCAAACAGAGTTACGCCATCTTCAACCGGCAAGGAAGAGTGGATCTCCGTATCTCCAAAACATTCCTGCCAGACCAAAGTTTACAAATATCATTAGCAGGATATGACCTGTTCCGCACGGCCAAACGTACTCGTTTCGAACATATCTATGGAGACAGAACAAACACGTATGCCGACGGCTACATGGACAGCCAACGAATCGGAGTGCGTGTCAGCTATAAATTCAATGCAACCAAGAGCAAGTACAAAGGTTCAGGAGCCGGACAAAACGAGAAGAGCCGATTATAGGTTACAAGTTGACAAGGCTTTAGTTACTTGAGAAAACCTTCTTAACTCATTTCCTTGTCAACTCGTCAACTAAAAAGCACTACCTTTGTCGCCGGACAGAAAACGAATGTGAATGATTTGGAAAAAGAAGACCGACGATAAGACAACCGCTTTCGAGGGTTTGTTCCGTCAGCAATATCCGCCTTTGGTACGGCATGCCACGCAGCTTTTGGGCGATCCGGAAGAAGCAAGGGATGTGGTTGGTGAAGCCATGGAACAAGCCTGGCAACGGTGGGACACATTGGCTGAAGCACAACGTGCCTCATGGCTTTTTACGACGGTCCGTCATCTGGCTCTTAACCGGCTCAAGCACCGGCAAGTGGTAAGCGATCATGCGGAAGCCATCCGCGAAGCAACGGTATTCGACCTGCAAGCCCGGTATTGGGAACACGAACGCCTGCTTCGTCAGGCAGAAGCCGTAATAGAAGCTTTGGGCGAACCCACACGGACAATTGTACGCCTCTGCTATTTCGAGCAAAACACCTACCGGGCAGTCGCCGAAAAGTTGGGCATCAGTCCGGATACAGTCAAGAAACATATCTCCAAAGCCTTGCGTGCCTTACGTGAAGCCTTGGGAAAGAAAGGAGATGAACGATGAACGACGAAGAAAAGAACATGTATAGCGATGAAGACCTGCGTCTGCTTCAGGTATTGGGTGAGGCGGCAGGCGAGCAACCTTCGGCCGAAGAGACCGAAAAGGCATGGCAACAATTCCGGCAACAGCACCGGCAATGTCAGAACAACCGATATATTTGGGCAAGCGTGGCGGCAGCCGTGGTCTGTCTCCTCGCCTTTGGCCTGCCTTTCGTTTGGGAACGGACAAACGAACGTCCCATCGAACTCTATGCAGCCTTGGATGTCCCTTCCGAAACGACAACCGTCGAAACCGGTGATTCTTTGGTTCTTTCCACACCTCCGGAACAAACCGCAGAAGTCCGCCTTTCCGACGGAACACGAGTTGTCTTGGGAGCTAACTCTCGTCTGACATATCCTCGTTCGTTTGCCCTGAGTGCGCCACGTGAAGTCCGCTTGTCCGGCGAAGCCCGCTTTGAAGTTGCACACGATGCCAATCATCCTTTCTGGGTTTTATCAGGTGAAATGCGTACCGAAGTACTGGGAACCGTCTTCGATGTGAATGCTTATCCCGGCAATCGTGCCCGAGTCATCTTGTACGAAGGCCATGTACGAATCGGCCATCAGCAGGAACGACTCGACATTCATCCGGGGCAACAGGCGGTATTACAGGACAACCGCCATTTGAATATCACCAGTGTAAACCTGAAACAAGCCGGCAGTTGGACCAAAGGCCTCTTCGATTACGATAATATGCCACTGGGCGAAGTGATGAAACATATCGGCACGTGGTATAACGTCAGTATCACAGCACAATCGGAGTCTTTCCTGAAGCGTCGCATCCATTTCCGTTTCCCACGTACGGCTTCTCTTAACGAAGTCGTCACCGCACTGAACGATTTAGGTGTAGCCCGCATCACCTTCCAGCACCAAACTTTGCAGGTAGAGAAACCCTGATCTGCTGCCTGCAAAGCTTGATTCTGTTCCTCTGAATCTCTGCCCAAACGACCGGCTCTGCTGGCAAAAGATAAATATCCGGAGGCAGAAACCTGTAAATTCCGGTTGAAATATCTTTCCTATATTGTGATATCTGCGCTTTATTCTCTATTTTTGTCAAAAAATAAAAAACATATGGCTGACAATATGGGGGAACATCTTTTGAACCGGATTAATTATCCGGCCGATTTGCACCAGCTTTCCGAAGAACAGCTGCCGGAAGTCTGTGCAGAATTGCGTCAATATATCATCGATGTTTTGTCGGAGAACCCGGGACATCTGGGAGCCAGCCTGGGAACAGTGGAGTTAACAGTAGCCCTGCACTATGTATTCAATGCGCCCTATGACCGGATTGTTTGGGACGTAGGTCATCAGGCTTATGGGCACAAAATCCTGACAGGACGGCGGGAAGCCTTTCATACGCTGCGTAAATTCGGAGGCATTAGCGGATTTCCCAACCCGGCGGAAAGTGAATACGACGCGTTTATCGCAGGACATGCTTCCAATTCTATCTCGGCGGCCATGGGTATGGCGGTGGCATCTGCCCTGAAACACGAAGACCGGCATGTGATTGCTGTGATTGGTGACGGAGCCATGACAGGTGGCCTTGCTTTCGAAGGCTTGAATAATGCTTCGGTAAACCCCAATAACTTATTGATTATCCTCAACGACAATAATATGGCCATCGACCACAGTGTCGGTGGACTGAGTCAATACCTGGTAGATATTACTACCAGCCAGGCATACAACAAGATGCGTTATGATGTTTATCGGGGCCTAAAGAAGATCAAACTGATCGACGACGACCGGCGGGATAACATTCTTCGTTTCAATAATAGTCTGAAAGCCCTGCTGACCCAGCAGCACAATCTGTTCGAAGGCTTTAGTATCCGCTACTTTGGTCCGGTCGACGGACACGATGTAGGCTATCTTGTCAAATTGCTGAACGACATTAAAGACATGAAGGGGCCAAAGCTCCTGCATATCAAGACCAAGAAGGGCAAAGGTTTCAAGCCGGCTGAGGAATCGGCTACGGAATGGCATGCTCCGGGTCGTTTCAACAAGGAAACCGGTGAGCGTATCATTGTACACAAGCTGAATGAGCCGCAACTCTATCAGGATGTCTTCGGGCACACGCTGGTAGAACTGGCTGAAAAGGACAAACGTATCGTAGGCATCACACCGGCCATGCCAACGGGCTGTTCCATGACATATATGATGAAGGAATTTCCAGACCGGGCTTTTGATGTGGGCATTGCCGAAGGACATGCCGTGACCTTCTCTGCCGGACTGGCAAAAGAAGGGATGATTCCTTTCTGTAACGTCTATTCCTCTTTCATGCAGCGGGCTTACGACATGGTCATTCACGATGTAGCTCTTCAGAAGTTACATCTGATTCTTTGCCTGGACCGTGCCGGACTGGTGGGAGAAGACGGAGCAACACATCATGGTGTGTTCGATCTGGCCTATTTGCGTCCGATTCCAAATCTGGTTATTTCGTCACCCCTGAATGAATGGGATTTACGAAACCTGATGTATACTGGCTATATGATTCCTGACGGACCGTTTGTAATCCGCTATCCACGTGGTAAAGGAGAGAAAAGCGACTGGCGGAATGAAATGCAAATCCTTCCCATCGGGAAAGGCAGGAAATTACGCGATGGCCATGACATTGCCGTCCTGACGATAGGCCCGATCGGTAATGAAGCCATCAAGGCGATCAACCAAGTTGAACAGGAAGGTATTTCGGTAGCTCATTATGATATGATTTATTTAAAGCCACTCGACGAAGAGCTGCTGCATGAAGTAGGGAAAAAGTTCAGCCGCGTGGTTACCATTGAGAACGGAGTCATCACCGGAGGTTTAGGCAGTGCCGTTCTGGAATTTATGGCAGATCACGGCTATACTCCCCAAGTGAAACGGATCGGCGTTCCGGATCGCTTTATTGAACATGGTTCCATACCGGAACTGTATAAACTATGTGGCATGGACGCAGACAGCATTGCCGGTGTCATCCGGCAAATGTGCACCGTATCCGACCAATGAGAAAACAACCCTTGAACACTAAGAACAAAATGAAGTATGAAAATCGTTATAGCAGGAGCCGGTGAGGTAGGAACTCACCTGGCGAAAATGTTATCTCAGGAAAATCATGATATTGTGCTGATGGATCCTAAAGAGGAACGCCTCAGCACGATGAGTTCGACAATGGAAATTCTTCCCGTTGTAGGTAATCCTACTTCCCTGAAAGATCTGGAGGAAGCAGGTATCCGTAAGACCGATTTGTTTGTGAGTGTCACACCGGAAGAAACGACCAACATTGCCGCCTGTATCCTGGCACATAGCCTGGGAGCTCATAAGACATTTGCCCGCATCAACAACTATGAGTATTTACAGCCTAAAAACAAAGAGCTCTTTGAGAAGCTGGGAATTACATCGATGATCTACCCGGAAATGTTGGCTGCCCGCGAAATCGTCACGGCAGTCAAGCGCCCGTGGGCCCGTCAATATTGGGAACTTTTCGGCGGAGCCCTGATTCTAATTGGCGTGAAAGTCCGTGACAATGCTCAAATTGTCAATAAAATGCTTTCGGAATTGCTGATGGAACAGAAGTTCTATCACATCGTAGCCATCAAGCGAAAGAATGAAACCATCATTCCTCGTGGTAATGATCATATCGAATCGGGCGATCTCCTTTTCTTTACAACAACCAGAAACTATATAGAAGATGTACGCCTGCTGGCCGGGAAAAAGAATCCGGAAGTCAAGAAGGTGATCATCATGGGTGGCAGCCGTATCGCCTTACGTGCCTGTCAGTATTTGCCGAATAACATCCGGGTAAAAGTGATTGAGACGAACAAGGAAAAGAGTTACCGTATTGCTGAGGCAGTTCCGGGAAACGTATTAATCATTAATGGTGACGGCCGCGATATGGATCTGTTAATGCACGAAGGCATTCAGGACGCACAAGCCTTCATCGCCCTGACAGAAAACTCAAGTACAAACATATTAGCCTGCCTGGCAGCCAAACGGTTCGGTGTTTACCGGACTGTAGCCAAGATTGAGAATATCGACTATATTCCTTTGGCAGAAAGCATGGATATCGGCTCGGTCATCAACAAGAAACTGATCGCTGCCAGTCATATTTACCAATTTCTGCTGGATGCCGACGTTTCGAATGTCAAATGTCTGACCTTTGCCAATGCCGACGTGGCCGAACTGGTTGCCCGACCGGATTCCAAGATCACGAAAAAAGTGGTACGCGACTTACGTCTGCCTCGTGATATGACGTTAGGAGGACTGATCCGAAACGGTAAACCAATGATGATTGATGGTGATACCCAGATTCAAGCCTACGACCATGTGGTTGTCTTCTGTCTGGATACAGCTATGCGTAAACTGGAAGATTACTTCAACTGATCGTAAAAGACATCGCTTATGTTGAATGTACGTTTCATATTCAAGATGCTCGGGTTGATGTTCATCCTCGAGACCTTATTCATGCTGATGGCTCTTGCTGTCGCGTTTATCTACCAAGGCGATGATGTAGAACCATTAGCCCTTTCAAGTGGCATTCTGTTCGGATTCGGTGTACTTTTCTATCTGTTTGGAATACGGGCCAACGAACATTCGGCCGGACGCCGGGAAGGAATGCTCATTGTAACACTCACCTGGACACTGCTTTCCCTTTTCGGGATGTTGCCTTTCTATTTAGGAGGTTATGTCGACAGCATTGCTGATGCCTATTTCGAAACCATGTCTGGTTTCACAACAACGGGTTCTACAATCCTGACCGATATTGAAGCCTTACCCAAAGGTATCCTTTTCTGGCGCAGCCTGACGCAATGGCAGGGTGGCATGGGTATTATTGTCTTTACCGTTGCTCTGATGCCTATTTTTGGTGGAGGAGCCAGTCAGATGTTCGATGCCGAAACTCCAGGAATCACTCACGAGCGTTTCCGTCCCCGAATTACCCAGGTTGCCAAACGCTTATGGGGTATTTATTTATTCTTCACCCTCTTACTGACCGGACTTCTCTGGATCGGACCGATGAACTTATATGATGCGATCAATCATGCTATGACCTGTATGGCCACCGGAGGATATTCCACCAAGAATGCCAGCATCGCTTATTGGAATTCGGCCTATGTTGAATATATAATAGCGATCTTCATGTGTATCGGATCAACCAATATGACTTTGATCTACTTCTTTTTGAATGGGCGTTTCGGGAAATTACTGAAAGATGAAGAAACCCGCTGGTTCTATTCCATTCTAGTTATTTCTACGCTCATCGTCATGGCGTGGGTTTACTTCAAAGGAATTGTTACGGATCCGGAAGAAGCATTCCGTGAATCTTTCTTCCAAGTGACAACCTTGATTTCGACCTGTGGTTATGCAACTGTTGATTTTATCCCTTGGGGACCGTTCTTCTGGATGGTCGCTCTGATGCTGATGGTTGTCTGCGGTTGTGCCGGATCAACTTGTGGAGGATTCAAGATGGGACGAGTTGTTATTCTGGCAAAAAATGTAGTAAATGCCTTCAAGAAGCAAACTCATCCGCACGCAGTACTTCCCGTACGTGTAAACGGACATGTTATTTCCACCGACATTGTCAATCGGGTACTGGCATTTGCTTTCATCTATATTTCTTTAATCTTTGCCACGGCATTCTTTCTGATGCTCGATGGAGCCGGATTTGAAGAAGCGGTAGGAACAGCTACTTCGGCCGTCAGCAATACCGGACCAGGTCTTGGTATTTACGGTCCTGTCGGGAACTTCTCCAGTTATTCAGATTTAAGCAAGTGGGTTTTGTCGTTTGTGATGATGACCGGACGTCTGGAAATATTCACGGTACTGACCATCCTGTTACCTGGATTCTGGAAGCAATAACAATCCTTGTTCCTGGCAACAACGAATCTGACATACAAGATAAACGAGAACCGATAGCAAAATACGTGAATTTCCAAATCGATTCTCGTTTATTTTGGAAAAGACAGAAAAACGACTGATTTTTTTGGTATAAGATATACGTTTTGAATGATTCTGCCGTTATATACTATACGATAGAATCATAAATATAACCATCGCTCGTCGGCATCCTGCTTTAAATGAATGCAAGGAAAACCTAACGGATAAAGAGAACTCGGGCGAAAGACTAAACAACTGGAATAAAGAATGATTGACTATATAAAAGGCGAAATTGCCGATTTAGCGCCAGCACGTATGGTAATGGAATGCTACGGCATAGGCTACGAAATAAACATTTCATTAACCACCTTTACGGCCTATCAGGGGAAAAAGGAGGGAAAAATCTTTGTCTATGAGGTGATTCGCGAAGATGCTCACCTCTTGTATGGATTCGCGACAGTTCTTGAACGGGAATTGTTCCTCTTACTTACGTCCGTCTCGGGTGTCGGTCCGAATACAGCACGTATGATATTATCTTCTTTTCAGCCGACCGAACTGATTCAGGTCATCGCATCAAAGGATGAAACAGCCCTTACTTCCGTCAAAGGTATCGGACTAAAAACAGCCCAACGTATTTTGGTTGACCTGAAAAACAAAGTGAAATCGATGGAGGCATTAGCCCCGGCAGCAACCTCAAATACAAGAGCTGTTCCTCAGACAGAAGTAGCCGAAGAAGCAGTAGCAGCCCTTGTCATGTTGGGATTCCAGAAAGCGGCTTCCCAGAAAGTGGTTACGTCAATCCTCAAAAATGATCCGGCTTCTCCTGTCGAACAGGTAATCAAGTCGGCACTTAAAATGCTTTAATGAAACGAAATAGCAAATATATCATACTGGTCTGTTCGTTTATCTTGATAAGTAGCCTATGGGCCTTGAACGCAGATTTCCTGGCATCGTCTCGATTATTGCCGGAATTTGAGTTGGAAGCTCCTGCGCCTCAGGTTCCGGATACGATTCCTCCCCGGTTCCCCGTATCCAAAACAACAACGGAAGAATACCAGGATCTGCTGAAAAAGTCGCCGGCCGACCTAAAAGACCCGGAAAACATCAAGACAACCATTGAATATGATATCAAGACCGGTACTTATATTGTCCGCACCAAGTTAGGGGATATGGAATTAGGTACTCCGATGACATTAACACCCGAAGAGTATCAGGACTATAGCATGCAGCAGTCTTTGCAATCCTATTTCCGTGAAAAGAATGCGGAAGAGTTCGAGAAGGAAGTCAACAAGAAGTTCAATATCACCGATATGCAGTTCGACTTAGGACCGGCTGAACGTATCTTCGGTAAAGGAGGCGTACGAGTAAAGACACAAGGTTCTGCCCAGTTGTCTATCGGACTGAAAACCAACAAGACGGACAACCCGTCACTCCCGATCCGTTCGCGTAAACAAACATCATTCAATTTCGACGAAGATGTGCAGCTGAATGTTCAGGCGTCTGTCGGAAGTAAGGTGAATTTCGGTATGAACTACAATACTGAGACCTCTTTCGACTTCGACTCTAAGCAGTTAAAACTGGCTTATACGGGAGAAGAAGATGAGATTATCAAGTCGATCGAAGCCGGAAATGTCAGTATGACAACCAGTAATTCGCTGATCAATGGTGGAGCAGCGTTGTTCGGTATGAAGGCAGATCTGCAATTCGGGAAGTTACGTGTTAACGCTTTACTCGCCCAACAGGAATCCGAATCCAAAACGGTCAATTCCAAAGGTGGCGTACAGACGAAACCGTTTGAAATTACGATCGACAACTACGATGAGAACCGTCACTTCTTCATTGCCCAATATTTCCGCGACCGGTATGACCAGGCACTGGAGAAATTGCCCCGTGTCAATTCAGCCGTTACTATCAACCGTGTGGAAGTCTGGGTAACCAATAAACAGGGGAATTATGACCAGGCCCGCAACATTGTCGCCTTTTCTGATTTAGGAGAAAACAGACACATCAGTAATCCTCAGTTTTCTCCGCAAGGAAGTTCTGAATTACCGAGTAACGAGTCAAATACTTTATATCAGACGATTGTTAACAGCTATCCGGATGCCCGTGAAATCAGCAAAGTAACCCAGACTTTCAATGGTGTGCTGGAAGGCGGACGTGATTACGAGAAAATAGAAAGTGCCCGCTTATTGAATGAGTCTGAATATACCATTAACAAACAGCTTGGATACATTTCTTTAAACACCCAGCTACAGCCGGACGATATTTTGGCCATTGCCTACGAATATACCAGTGGCGGAAAAGTATATCAGGTGGGAGAATTTTCGAGTGATAATACCAACAATACAACCACCTGTCTGTACCTGAAGTTATTGAAAGGCTCCAACATGTCACCGAAAATGCCTTTCTGGGACTTGATGATGAAAAACGTCTATTCTCTGAATGCCTATTCGGTCCAGAAAGAGAAATTCCAGTTAAACATCTTATATCAGAACGATACTGTAGGTACTGCCGTCAATTATATATCGGAAGGAGCTATCAAAGATCAGATTCTGTTGAAAGTCATGAACTTGGACCGTTTGAATTCACAGGAAGAAGCTCACTCGGATGGTTTCTTCGACTTTGTAGACGGTTATACCATCATGGCGGATAAAGGTAAGATCGTCTTCCCGGTGGTGGAACCTTTCGGCTCACATCTCCGCAAGAAAATCGGGAATGATGCCATAGCCGATAAGTATGTCTTCCAGGAATTGTATGATTCTACCCTGACTGCTGCCCGCCAGATTGCTGAAAAGAACAAGTTTATCCTGCAAGGTGAATACAAGGCCTCATCAGGAGCAGAAATACAACTCGAAGCAACCAATGTGGCAAGAGGTTCGGTAAAAGTAACAGCCGGAGGAGCTGTGCTGACGGAAAATGTAGATTATACAGTCGATTATGCTTCAGGTATCGTTACCATCCTGAATGAAAATATTATATCAAGTGGTACTCCTGTCAGTGTAAGTCTTGAAAACCAATCGACTTACAATATGCAACGAAAGACAATGATGGGTGTTGACCTGAACTATCAGTTTACTCCTGATTTCAGTTTAGGAGCCACCCTGATGCATATGTCTGAAATGCCGCTGACGACTAAAACGGTTATGGGAGACGAATCGGTGAAGAATACGTTGTGGGGATTAAATGCCTCGTATAAAGGAGAAAGTCAATGGCTGACAAATATGCTGGACAAGTTGCCGTTGCTCACTTTAACGAAGCCCAGTCAGATCGCCTTTAATGCTGAATTTGCCCAGTTAATTGCCGGTCATTACGAGAATGATTATACAGGCCAGTATTCTTATCTGGATGATTTCGAATCGACCCAGAGTACAATCGATTTGCTGAATCCTTATCCCTGGAACTTAGCAAGTACGCCGTATGATGATGCGGCCACGGCTCTCTTCCCGGAAGCCAGCAGAATCAACGATGTGGAATACGGAAAGAATCGTGCGTTGATGGCCTGGTATTATGTAGATGGTATCTTTACCCGTAAAAACTCCCGTTCATTGCCGAGTCATATTACGAAAGATGACTTGTCGAATCACTATGTACGTGCTGTCCAGACAACCGAATTGTTCCCGAACCGGGATATCAGTATCAATGAAGACAATCAGTTGTCTGTATTGAACGTCGCTTATTATCCCAATGAACGTGGTCCGTATAACCTGGATGCACAAGGTGTTAATTCGGACGGTACATTGACAAACCCCGAAAAACGCTGGGGTGGTATTATGAGAAAGATCGATCAGGTTGATTTCGAGACAGCGAATATCGAATACATCGAATTCTGGTTAATGGATCCTTTCATCTATAATGCCAATACAGCACAAGGAGGTGATTTGTATTTCAACTTGGGAGATATTTCCGAAGATATCTTGAAAGATGAAAAGAAGTTCTTCGAGAATGGTCTTCCGGTAGACGGAGATATGAGTCAGGTTGACACCACCGTCTGGGGTAAAGTTCCGAAACAGCAAAGTACAGTGTATGCTTTCGATAATACGTCTGGCGCCAGAAGCTTGCAGGATGTCGGATTAAATGGTCTGTCATCTGAAGAAGAATTGAACTTCCCGACTTATCAGCAATTCTTGTCGGAACTGACACCCCGGCTTTCTGCTGAAACACTGGAGAAAATGACAAGCGATCCGCTGTCTGTCCTGAATAACCCGTCTGGAGATAAGTTCCATTATTTCCGTGGTTCAGATTATGATGCACAGCAACTGGACATCTTGAGCCGATACAAACGATATAATGGTACGGAAGGAAACTCGGAAGAATCAACGGAAGCATACAACACGGCTTCCCGGACAACGCCTGATGTAGAAGACTTGAATCAGGACAATACATTAAATACCAACGAGAAGTATTTTGAATACAAGATCTCGCTTCGTCCGAAAGACATGCAGGTTGGATCGAATTATATCGTCAATATCCAACCAGTATCAGTTCCTTTAGCAAACGGAACAACTGAAAATATTAACTGGTATCAGTTTAAAGTGCCTATTAAGCAATACCAACGTAAGGTCGGCTCTATTGAAGACTTCAAGACAATCCGCTTTATGCGTATGTATATGACCAACTTCAAGGAATCAACCATTCTCCGTTTTGGTACTTTTGAACTGGTTCGAGGTGAATGGCGTACGTACGAAGGTGATCTTTCTAATTCAAATGTACCTGTAGCCGATGGAACCTTAGAGGTCTCTACGGTAAACATTGAAGAGAACAGCAAGAGAACTCCGGTCAACTATGTATTGCCGCCGGGCGTATCTCGTATGCGCGACCCAAGTCAACCGCAGATCCGACAAGAGAATGAACAGTCTTTGTCATTAAAGGTTACTAACTTAGCTTCTCAGGATGCATTGGCCGTTTATAAGAGTACCAGTTACGATTTGCGTCAATACAAACGGATGCAATTATTCAGCCACGCCGAAGCATTCATCAATGATGCAACAGCATTAGCCGATGGTGAACTATCCGTCTTCTTGCGCTTGGGTTCAGACTATAAGAACAATTACTACGAATATGAAGTTCCTCTGAAACTGACTCCTGCAGGTACGTATAGCGATGGTTCGGAAACCGTATGGCCGTCTCAGAACTTATTGGACATTCAATTAGAGACACTGACCAACTTAAAGCTGAACCGGAACCGGGCCAAACGACAAGGCCAGAGCGGAGTAACTTATCAGACGGTTTATTCGGAATATGATCCGAACAATACCCGTAATAAAATCAGCATCGTGGGTAACCCCAGTCTGGCTGAAGTGAAAGTGATCATGATCGGTGTCCGGAATAATTCGCGTGAGACCAAGAATGCCGAAATCTGGGTAAACGAATTACGTCTGACCGACTTCAACGAAGAAGGCGGCTGGGCTGCTAATGCTTCTTTGAATGTTGCCTTATCAGATCTGGGTACAGTCAACTTTGCCGGACGCGTTGAAACGGCAGGTTTCGGAGCATTGGATCAATCGGTCAATGAAAGACGATTGGACGACTACTCTCAATACAGTGTTTCTACTTCGTTGGAGTTAGGTAAATTCTTCCCCGAAAAAGCCAAGGTAAGCATTCCTTTCTATTATGCTTATTCTAAGGAGACAACGACTCCGAAGTATGATCCGTTAAATCAGGATATCAAGATGAAGGATGCTTTGGATAACGTAGAGACACAGGCTGAAAAAGATTCTATCAAGAATTATTCGATTGACCGGACGACTATCAAGAGCGTGTCATTTAATAATGTCCACGTAGATGTGCAGAGCAAGAATCCGATGCCGTATGATCCGGCTAACTTCTCGCTCAGCTATTCTTATAGCGAGAATAGTAAACAGAATCCGGAAACGGAATATGAACGGACTAAAGACTGGAATGGTAGCTTTGCTTATACCTATACACCGTATGCGAAACCATTCCGTCCTTTCCAGAAACTGAAGCAGAACAACGGATATACCAAATATCTCAAACAGTTCTCGTTGAATTATCTGCCTTCGAACATCAGTTTCCAGACAACATTGATGCGTAATTATTACGAATTACAGCTGCGCGATCTGACCAGCCAGCAATATACCGGAGGGAAGAATAATATTCCGGTTTCATTCAGTCAGGAGTTTTATTGGGACCGGGCTTTCAGCTTGCGCTGGGACTTTACCAATAACCTGTCGGTTAATTTCACGTCAGGAACGAATGCCCGTATCGAGGAACCGTATGTACAAGTCAACAAGCAATTGAATCCGGACGGATATAAAGTGTGGAAAGACTCGGTGATGCAAAGTATCAAAGATCTGGGTACGCCGCTGAAATACGACCAGCAGTTTACAGTAACCTGGAATCTTCCACTGCAATATATTCCGGTACTCGACTGGGTGAACAGTTCGGTTACTTATGACGCTACCTACAACTGGGAACGAAGCGCTGAAATTGAAGGAGACGATCCGATTGGTAATGTAGTCAAGAATCAGCGTCAGATTAACGGACAAATGAACCTGAACTTGCAGAGCCTGTATAACAAGAACAAGTATCTGAAGAAGATCAACCAGAAGTTCAATACGTCTTCACGCAACAATAACCAGAAGAAGAAAGTGAAGAAAGAGGTAAAGCTGGAGAAAGACATCGTCCTGAATCCGGATAGTGGAACCATCGTACAGCACGGTATGTTTACCAAGAAACTGCGCATTACGGCACGTGGAGCCGACGGTAAAGTATATGCCATCAAATTCAAGCCGATTAATTATGCACAGGTGATGATTCTCAACAAAGATACGGCACATCTGAAACTGACTATCAAGCCAGGTCCTTCGGGTAGTGAGGAAATGTGGAACAAATCTGTTGAATATGCGACCCGCTTCGCCATGATGTTAAGACGTATCAACATTCAATATACAACCAGCGACGGTATGATGTTGCCAGGCTTCTTGCCGGAAGTAGGCGACATGTTCGGACAGTCGCGCTCCAGCATCGGCATGGCTCCTGGACTGGGCTTTGCTTTCGGAGGTGTAAATCGCAGTTATATCGACTATGCCAACGACCGTGGCTGGCTGATCACCAATGATTCGACGAACATCACACCGGCAATGATCAGCAATGCCCGTAATTTGAATATCAATGCAACTTTAGAACCGATTCCTGGGTTGAAGATCGACTTGAATGCCAACCGGGTTGACACCCGAAATACAGAGGTTCAGTTCATGTATGCGGGCATGCCCGAAACATATAGTGGTAACTTCACAATGACAACCATTGCATTGGGCGGCTCGTTAGGAGGAGGCGGAAGTGCAGATAATAATTATGCGTCCAAGAGATTCGATAATTTCTTGGCTTATCGGGAGATCATCGCTTCCCGAATGGAAAATGCCTATGCACGGACGTCCTATCCGAATTCCGGATTCATTGAAGGAACGGCTTTGGCAAACCGTCCGTATAATCCGGACAATGGTAACGTCAGTCTTAATTCGGCAGATGTTTTGATTCCGGCCTTCTTGGCAGCTTATACCGGAAAAGACCCCTCGAAGGTAGAACTCTCGGCTTTCCCGTCGATCCGCAGTCTGCTTCCGAACTGGAGAATTACTTATAACGGCCTTACCAAGATTCCGCTTTTACAGCGGTATTTCAAGGACATTACCTTGAGTCATCAGTACAAGGCATCGTATAGCGTAGGTTCGTTCTCATCTTTCCTCAACTGGGTGGATGCCGGACAAGACGGATTGGGATATGTTCGTAGTGTATTGACAGGGAATCCGACTCCTTCTTCGCCTTATGATATCTCGGCAGTCAGCATCACCGACGGCTTCAGTCCGCTGTTGGGTGTAGATGCCACGGCGCTGAATAATATCACCGGTAAAGTAGAATATCGTACAACACGGAACTTAAACCTGAACATCTCGTCATATCAGCTGGTAGAATCCAACTCCAACGAGTTTGTTATCGGTTTAGGATATAAGTTTGTCGAGTTCAACAAAGTCTTGAAGATGAAGAAAACCCAGAACTTCAGCAACGACCTGACTGTAAGTCTCGACTTCTCATACCGGAAGACGCAGTCGCTGATTCGTAAGATTGAAGAACAGTTCACGCAGGCAACCAGTGGTAACATTGCCAAGACCATTCAGTTCTCTGCCGATTACGGGTTGAGCCGAGCCTTGACGCTGCGAGCTTTCTACGACCTGCAAATCAACAAGCCGTTAGTATCAAGCGAGTCCTATCCGACTTCCAATTCCAATTACGGAATCAGTCTCCGGTTCTCGCTGGCACAATAAAAAAGAAAACCAACGAATATCCAAAATGATTCTCGTGAGTTTCATTTTCAATATTCGTTGGCTTCGTTTCTCAAATGCCTTACCTTTTCACAAAAACCTGCCTACCTTTTCTCCAATATACGCCGGCTTTTGAGTAAAAGACGCCGGCTATTCATCAAAATACGCCGGCTATTTTCAGATATCCTAATACGCTGTAAATCAATACTCATTAAAACCATTTTAGAAGCATATCGGACTTCCACCAAAAGGAGGAAAATGATACGCAGACAAAAAAAGAGATTATTTCTGTAACGCAAACCCGATTGCCGTCGTCTTATGGACAAATAAGATTAAAAACGGAAATCATGAGAACATTCTTTACAGCATTATTACTGTGTATGAGCTTGGGTTGTTTAGGACAATCCATACAACTGAAAGGGATCATCAAGAACGAAGATAAACAGGCCATTGAATTTGCCAACATCGTTTTACAGACGCGCGATTCAAGTATGGTCTCCGGCGCTTCTTCGGATGCTAAAGGGCATTTCGAATTAATGAACATCAGTGCCGGAACGTACCGGCTGGTCATCTCAAGTGTCGGTTATCAGACACAAGAAATCTGGCTGACCGACTTAAACCAGTCCTGTAACTTAGGTGAGATTTATCTAGCAGAAGAAGCCTTTGCTCTCGACAACGTCACGGTAACTGCTTCGGCTCAACGAAGCGAAATAGACCGGAAAATTGTCTATCCATCCGAACGCCAGCAAAAGGCCTCGGCCAACGGCGTTGATTTGCTGCAACAACTGATGCTTCCGCGTCTTCAGGTTGATCCGGTAAACAATACCATTCAGATTCCGGGTGACGGTGAAGTACAGTTGCGAATCAACGGTGTGAAAGTAACCAACCAGGAAATCCGGGCCTTACGTCCGGATGAAATCGTCCGGGTAGAATATCATGACAATCCCGGATTGCGTTACGGGAATGCCGAAATTGTAATAGATTACATCGTCCGCCGACCGGAAACAGGCGGGAACTTCGGTATTGACATCATGCAGTCACCGCATGTCGCTTGGGGAAATTACCAGGCCAGCATGAAGATCAACCATAAGAAGTCAGAATTCTCGGCCAATTACTGGGGCGGACCACGCGACTTCTACGGCGCTTATCGGGATAATCAGGAAGACTTCAACCTGGGAAACGGGACGGAACTGCATCGGTATGAAAAAGGAGTTCCTTCACACTGGAAGCTTATGCAGCAATGGCTGAACGTAGCTTACAACCTGCAGGACAATAATAAATACCAATTCAACGTATCCCTCAATTATTCCGGGAACAATGTACCTGTCCAGCGTTTCAAAGGACAATTGATCAATCGGACGAATGAAACGGACTATGTAGATATGCTCGACGAGACCAGCAGTCATTACCACCGTCCTTCGCTCGACATCTATTATCAACGCAACCTGAAGAAAGACCAGGTCTTGATCTTCGATGTGGTAGGAACCTATAACAAAGAATTTTCCGATCGCCTTTATCAGGAAAGCCGGGAAAACAATATGCTGACCAATATCCGGAACAAGGTCTATGGAAAGAAATATTCCATCATCGGCGAAGGAATCTACGAAAAGAAACTGGCCAACGGAAATCGCTGGGGAGCTGGTCTGCGTCATACGCATTCCTTCTCCAACAACGATTATATCAACGGACATACATACCGGACGGAAATGCAACAAGGTTCGACCTATCTGTATGGAGAATTCCGGGGAAAGGCGAAGAAGTTAGATTATATGCTGGGTATTGGCGGGACACGCTCGTTCTATCGTCAGGAAGGAAGTGTAGATTTATACCAATATTATACCTTCAATCCGCGACTGACACTGAAATATACCTTCAACGATCGGGCATATCTACGCCTGCGTTCGTCCATCAGTAACGAAATGCCTTCGTTAGGAAACCTGAGTGCTATCGACCAGGTGATTGATTCCCTGCAAATCCAACGTGGTAACCCCAATCTGGAATCTTATTTATATTATCGGACAAGTCTGGACGGCGAATGGTCGAAAGGAATCTTCCACACCTATTTCAGTATGAGTTATAATTATAAGCCCAACGCTATCATGGACGAGAAGTATGTAGAAGGAAACAAGATCATCCAGACATGGGACAATCAGAAGAACTGGCAATCTCTTACACCAATGGTACAGTTGCGTGTCGGTCCGGTAGCCAATATTCTTCAATTCTCTGTCAGTGGCGGATTGAATCATTACATCAGCAATGGCAATACTTACAAGCACCGGTATTCAAACTGGTGGATGGACGCCAGCATATCAGCCAACTGGAAGAATTTCACCTTCATATATCAGATTATGACCAACCAGAACCGTCTTGTAGGAGAAACAGTCTCAGGAGATGAAAATGCACAAATCCTAATGTTGAACTACAAATGGAAAGACCTGCGTATCGGAGCCGGTGTATTCAACCCGTTTACCAACGATTACAAGACCATCAGTGAAAACTGGAACCAATATGCATCGAGCCATAAGTCCAATCACCTGCAAGAAAGTTCACACATGGCATTTATCACACTGAGTTATAACTTCTCTTTCGGCCGCCACTACAAGTCAGGCAGTAAGAAAGTAAGTAATCAGGATTCTGATTCAGGTATTATGCAGACCGGAAAATAACAGAAGATACAAATGATTTCCATAAAAAAGGCTGCCCCAACCGGTGTCGGGGCAGCCAAAACACTCACTTATGTTTTCTGTAAGCTGTGAGGGTTGATGAATTATTTGTTACTTAAGATTTCCAACGTATCCGAAGCAATCATATACTCTTCATCCGTCGGAACCACCATTACGGTCACTTTACTATCCGGTGTGCTGATAACCATTTCTTCACCACGCATACCTTTGTTCTTTTCTACATCAATCTTCATGCCCATGTATTCCATATCCTGGCAAACAACACGGCGAGTTTCCCACTGGTTCTCACCTACTCCACCTGTCCAAACCAAGATATCGCAACCATTCATGGCTGCTGCATAAGCACCGATGTATTTCTTGATACGATAATTATAGACATCCAGTGTCATGATAGCCCGCTCGTCGCCTTTCTCTACAGCAGCTTCCAGATCACGCATATCCGAAGAACCACCAACCAGTCCGGCAACACCGCTCTTCTTATTGATCAAATCAGATAAACCGGCTGCATCCAATCCTTCCTTTTCCATAATGAAAGGAATAGCTCCCGGATCAACATCACCACAACGAGTACCCATCAACAAACCTTCTGTTGGAGTCAATCCCATAGAAGTATCGATACATTTACCATTCATAATGGCAGCGATAGAACCACCATTACCTACGTGAGCTGTAATAATCTTCTGGTCTTCATATTTTACACCTAAGATTTCACAAGCACGTTTGGAAACATATCGATGACTTGTTCCGTGGAAACCATAACGACGGATACCATATTTCTGATACAACTCGTAAGGTAAACCGTACATATAAGCCTTAGCCGGCATTGTCTGATGGAAAGCCGTATCGAATACACCAACCTGAGGAATACCCGGAATCAACGCTTCCATGGCTGCAATACCTTTCAAGTTAGCCGGGTTATGCAACGGAGCCAGTTCAGAACATTCAACGACCTTATCCAATACTTCTTTCGTCAGCAGAACGCTGGAAGCGAATTTCTCACCGCCATGTACCACACGATGACCTACCGCATCAATTTCCTTATAATCCTTGATGCAACCATACGTATCATCGGTCAATACACTCAAGATAAACTGAATACCAGCCTGGTGTTCCGGAATATCCTTTTCCAGGATCACCTTTTTACCATTCTTGTCTGTCAGTTTCAGGAAAGCTCCCGGCAAACCGATCTTTTCGATACCACCTTGAGCCATTACATTGCCCGAAGTCATATCAAACAATTTATACTTGATAGAGCTACTACCGCAATTCAATACTAATATCTTCATACCTATTTGTGTTTTTATGGAGTTAATAAATTACTTTGAAGCCTTCAGAGCAATAGATTGATTACATGCGATAGCGACCATCTTATAGACGTCATCTACTGAACAACCACGAGACAAGTCATTAACCGGAGCAGCCATTCCTTGCAGAATCGGGCCGATAGCTTCCGCTCCACCCAGACGCTGAACCAGCTTGTAAGCAATATTACCAACTTCCAAAGTCGGGAATACCAGCACATTCGCCTTACCTGCGATATCACTTCCCGGAGCCTTCTGGGCAGCTACCTTTTCTACCAGAGCAGCATCAGCCTGTAATTCTCCGTCGATCTTCAAATCAGGAGCCATTTCCTTCGCCAAACGAGTAGCTTCAACTACCTTATCAACCATTTCGTGTGAAGCACTGCCCTTTGTTGAGAAACTCAACATGGCTACACGAGGTTCGATATCGGCAATATGACGAGCCGTCTGAGCAGTAGCTACAGCAATACTGGCCAATTCCTGAGCATTCGGATTCGGCATAACAGCACAATCAGCAAATACGAATAAGCCATTTTCTCCGTATTGAGGAGTCTTTGTAAACATCAAGAAGGCACCCGAAACACAGCTCATGCCCGGAGCAGTCTTGATAATCTGCAAGGCCGGACGCAATACATTTCCTGTTGTATTCTGAGCTCCAGCAATTTCACCGTCAGCATCGCCCGCTTTAATCATCAAACATCCCAGGAACAAAGGATCTTCAACCAAGACTGCAGCCTTTTCCGGAGTCATTCCTTTCTTCTGGCGCAACTGGAACAATAAATCTGCATAAGCAGCTTTCTTTTCATGGTTCTTCGGATCTACGATCTTTGCCTCTTGAATATGAGTCAATCCGAATTCAGCAGCCAATTTATTAATTTCAGAAGGATCGCCAATCAAAATAATATCAGCAACCTCGTCGGCCAATAAACGGTCGGCAGCTTTCAATGTTCTTTCTTCAGTTCCTTCAGGAAGAACGATGCGCTGCTTATTTGCTTTAGCACGCGCAATAATTCCTTGCATTAAGTCCATCGTAGATGATTTTATAGTTATTTAATAATTGTCTTTCTTTGACTTCACAAAAGTAGGCAAAATGCCATATAGAGTTAGCAAAATCAATTGATATTTTTAAGAAGATCGGACCGCTTTCAAATCTTTTAACAGTAATTTGTCACCTGTCGTTCACCACACAAGATTTGCTGCAATTCTTCTCCTGAAATATTTACACTCAAGTTTCCATTATGAGCTACGGATATTTTACCTCGTTCTTCGGAAACGATAATGACGATCGCATCCGTCTCAAACGACATACCCAAACCAGATCGGTGACGCAAACCCATTTCTTTCGGTAAATTGGCTGTTTGGGCAACCGGAAGAATACAACCAGCCGCACGAATCCGGTTCTTGGCAATAATCATCGCGCCATCGTGCAGCGGACTGTTCTTAAAGAATATGTTTTCTATCAGACGGGCATTGACATCGGCATTGAACATTTCTCCGGTATGCTCATAAACCGTCAAATCAACATCCTGCTCAATGCAGATTAAAGCTCCCGTTTTCTTCTTGGCCATATTCATACAGGCCAATACAACAGGTGCCACAAAGCTGGGTTCATTTTCTCCGTTTTCCCGATGTTTTCCAAAGAGTTTACTCAAGAACTTCCACCCTTTATGAGAACCTAAAGCCAACAAGAAGCGACGGATTTCATCTTGGAACAGAATAATCAGGACGATAACACCTACACTGATTACCTTATCCAAAATAGCTCCCAGCAAACGCATCTCTAAAATTTGGGAAACCAGAATCCACACAATAACGAACGAGACAACACCGCTAAAGATAGCTAATGTGCCCGAACTCTTCATGATTTTATACGTCTGATACAGAAAGACGGCTACCAGCAGAACATCGATCAGATCTTTTATTCCAAAATGCATCCACATATAAAACCTCCTTCCGTTTTTATCCTTTCAATTGTTGAACGATCTGAATTGCTTCTCTTGCCGCACGGACATCGTGTACCCGCAAAATATCTGCTCCCTGTAACAGTGCATACGTATGCAAGACTGTCGATCCGTTCAAACTTTCTTCCGGAGTTATTCCCAATAATTTATAGATCATACTTTTTCGGGAGACACCGACCAACAGAGGCAAACCGAATATCCTAAAATCAGACAAATGACGCATCAGTTCATAATTCTGTTCCAATGTCTTGCTGAATCCGAATCCCGGATCAAGAATAACATCGTTCAAACCCAACCGGAACAAGCGGTCCAGCTTTAGAGAAAAGTATTTCAGTAAATCAGCCGTCACATTATCATAATGAGTTTGCTGTTGCATTGTCTGCGGAGTTCCGCGCATATGCATCATTATATAAGGTATACGCAACCTGGCCACTGTTTCAAACATCTGTTCATCCAGTTCACCTCCGGAAATATCATTAATCATAGCAACCCCAAACTCTTCTACACACCAGCGGGCAACAGAAGAACGAAAGGTATCGACCGAAACTATAGCCTCAGGATAATGTTCATGAAGCTGGCGCAATGCTGTTTCCAACCGTTGCTTTTCTTCTGTCTCAGATACTTCGGTCGCATCCGGACGAGAAGAATAACCTCCGACATCAATGATCGTAGCACCTTCGTGCAATATCGTCTCTATCCGGTCAACAATAGCACATTCTGTCTGCTTCCGACTTCCAGCATAAAAGGAATCGGGTGTAACATTCAGAATACCCATTACCAACGGTTCGTCCAACGAAAGAAGCTGTCCTTTGATATTTATTGTCTTACTCATCATTATCCAACTATTTTATGAGGGCAAAGATACAATATTATTCTTCTTTTATTCTTACTTTTGCCCCAACTTTAAATGAGGTTATTCTATGAATACAACGGAGCTATACGAATTATTCGTACATCATCGTAAAATATCTACGGACAGCCGGAATTGTCCGTTCGGTTCTTTATTCTTTGCGCTGAAAGGAGAAAATTTCGATGGCAATCAATTTGCCGCCAAAGCCTTGGACGCCGGAGCAGCTTATGCCATCATCGATAATCCGGAATATCAGGTTAATGACCGTACCATTCTGGTAGACGATGTATTAAAGACTTTACAACAACTGGCTCACCGTCATCGCAAGATGTTGGGTATTCCAATTATCGGTATCACCGGAACAAACGGGAAAACGACCACCAAAGAACTGATCGCCGCTGTCCTTTCTACCAAATACAATATATTATATACAGAAGGAAACTTGAACAACCAGATTGGTGTTCCACTGACATTGCTTCGTCTTGACAACGATCACGAAATGGCCGTTATCGAAATGGGAGCCAATCATCCGGGAGACATTAAGGAACTGGTTGAAATCGTTGCGCCCAATTACGGAATCATTACCAATATCGGCTGTGCGCATTTGGAAGGATTCGGTTCACTGGAAGGTGTCATCCAGACCAAAGGTGAGCTGTATGATTATTTACGGCATACCAAAGGAAAGATATTCATCCAGCATGAGAATAAAATATTGCAGCAGATCGCTAAAGGACTGGAGCAAATTTCATACGGACAGGAAGAAGGAGACTTTACCGTAGGTCACGTAGTCAGTTGTAATCCGTTCCTGACTTTCGACTGGAAGCAGCAAGGAAAAGTTCATGTTGTTGATACACACCTTATCGGCGCTTATAACTTGGACAATATCTTGGCGGCCATTGCTGTCGGACGTTATTTCAAGATTCCTGCCGAACGTATCAGCCGGGCCATTGCAACCTACGAGCCCACCAACAACCGCTCGCAGTGGAAAGAAACAGAAAAGAATCACCTCATCATTGATGCCTATAATGCCAATCCGAGCAGCATGAAACTCGCTTTAGAGAATTTTGCCCAGATGGATGTAACTCCTAAAGCTGTTATCCTCGGCGACATGCGCGAACTCGGACCAACCAGTGACGAGTTGCACCAGGAAGTTGTTCAACAGCTTCGGGAAATCGGATTTGATCAGGTATTTTTATGTGGCGAACATTTCAGCCGTACCGGGAATGGCTTCCAGACTTTCCCAACAACGGCCGCTTTGAAAGAGTATCTACAGGCGCATCCACTCAACGGATTTCATATCTTGTTGAAGGGTTCACACAGCATGGCGCTGGAAACACTGATAGATCTTTTATAATCAGAAACTACTTTTTCGGGAAGTAGAACATAAACTTTATATTACAACAAACACTATTATTAATACGAATGTCACTTATTTGTTTGACAGGCAACAGGCTTTTGTCAAACCTGTGAGTGTTAACTTAAATGAGTTAATTATCTAAGAGGCAGTCTTCGGATTTGAGGCTGCCTCTTCTTTTTGTTATCACATCCCGATTCAGTCTTCTTGATTAAAGGCATCTCAATAAAAGGTTGTTTATAATGTTTTGTTCTAATAGCAGGATATCAAAGATACATTTTCAACTTGTAAAAGCAAGAATATAAACAGAAATTATTACCTGATAAAACCCCGAACTCTTTCAGACAATCGCCGCTTATTGTATCTTTGTAGCGTGAATAATTAGAAACATAAAAACGATGAAGAACGAATTTCTCCAGACTGAAGAAGCAATTGTGGCTATGTTGAAAACCGTATACGACCCGGAAATTCCGGTAAACGTATACGACTTGGGACTTATCTATAAAGTAGACGTGGATGAACAAAAGAACGTACGGATTGATATGACACTGACGGCGCCCAACTGTCCGGCTGCTGATTTTCTGATTGAAGATATCCGTATGAAAATTGCTTCCATCGATGACGTCAAGAATGTAGATGTCAACTTGGTATTTGAACCGGAGTGGAACAAAGACATGATGTCGGAAGAAGCCAAACTTGAATTGGGTTTCATGTAATGGAAACATCCCGTACAAAAATATACTTTGCCTCAGACGCACATCTGGGCGCCCGTTTTCATGCCGACCCGAGAGCTGTCGAAAAGAAACTGGTTCGCTGGCTCGACAGTATCAAACAGGATGCATTAGCTGTATGGTTTTTGGGCGATATGTTCGACTATTGGTATGAATATAAATATGTCGTTCCAAAAGGATTTACCCGCTTCTTGGGTAAACTGGCCGAATTGTCTGACAGCGGCATCGAGATCCATATCTTTATCGGCAACCACGACATCTGGATGTTCAACTATCTGCCGCAAGAGATTGGAGCTATCATTCACCGCGAACCATTGACGATCGACCTGCTAGGAAAACGATTCTTCCTGGCTCATGGCGACGAGGTTGATTACCGCAGCCGGGCTTTCCGTATCATCCGTCAGATTTTTCGCAACCGTTTTTGCCAAATCCTATATAGTGCGATTCATCCTCGCTGGACTTTCGGCTTTGCTTTAGGCTGGTCTCTCAGCAGTCGGAAGAAAGGTTTGAAGAAGGAAGAAGAAGTTTCTTACCAGGGTGAAAGCTCGGAATACTTGGTGGTATTTGCCAAACAGTATCTGCAAACGCATCCGGATATCAATTTCTTTATCTTCGGTCATCGGCACATCATGCTCGACCTGATGCTTTCACGAACCAGTCGCCTGTTGATTGCCGGAGACTGGATGCAGCATTTCTCCTACATCGTCTGGGACGGTGAATACCTTTATATGGACCAGTTCGAAGCCGAATAACATCACTAATTCTCCTATTCTATGAATGTTAAAGCCAAAGGATATATTTTAGGCGCCATAGCGGCAGCTACTTACGGGATGAACCCGTTATTTGCCCTGCCGCTTTATAAAGATGGAATGAATCCGGATTCGGTTCTTTTCTTCCGCTACCTATTCGCCATTCCGATCATGGCCGTGATGATCAAATCCAGAAGAAGAAGTTTCAGACTCCAGAGAAAGGAAATACTGCCTTTAATCATCATGGGCCTGCTGCTATCTCTTTCTTCTTTAGCGCTGTTCCTCAGCTATAACTATATGGAAGCCGGCATTGCTTCTACCCTGCTCTTCGTCTATCCGATCATGGTCGCATTGATTATGAGCTGCGTATTCAAGGAAGCCCTCAAACCGCTTACCATCTTCTGCATCTTCCTGGCCTTGTCAGGCATTGCCCTGTTATATCAGGGAGACAACGGACAGCCTATCAGTCTGCAAGGTATCCTGCTGGTTATGGTTTCGGCTCTCTCTTATGCCATTTATATTGTAGGCGTCAACCGTTCTACCCTGAAAGAAATACCGACGGTAAAACTGACTTTCTACGTATTGCTCTTCGGAGTTTCTCTCTTTGTCTTCCGCGTTGATTTCGGCCAGTCGGTGATTGTTCCCGACAAATGGTATCTGTGGGGAAATCTGATTGCCTTAGCAGCTTTGCCGACAGCCCTTTCCTTTCTCTGTACGACACAGGCCATCCAATACATCGGTTCCACGCCAACAGCTATCCTTGGTGCCTTGGAACCGCTGACGGCCCTATTCTTCGGAATCTTGCTATTCGGTGAAACACTGACCGTCCAATTAGGCTGTGGCATCGCACTGATTCTGATAGCCGTCACACTGATCATTGCCGGAAATAACATTTCCCAGCATCTGATCCGTTTCCGAAAGTTGTTTCCCAAACTGCCTTTACGCAGGAACAAGGCTCCGCGTCAATGAAGTCGCCCTTCATCGGCAAAGCTGAAATAACGGGTATCAGCGATGATCACATGATCCAGTACCTGCATATCCAACAGCTTGGCTGCCTGTTGGATACGGCGGGTCAGCTGTTCGTCGGCCGAACTGGGGCGCAAAGCTCCTGAAGGATGGTTATGGCAGAGTATAATCCCGGAAGCCAGTACATTCAAGGCTCCTTTCAAAAGCAGTTTGATATCGGCCACTGTTTCCGAAACACCGCCCTGACTTAATTTCACCTTGTCGATCACCCGGTTGGAACGGTTTAGATAAGCCACCCAGAACTCTTCGTGAGATAAATCAGCCAACAATGGAAAGAACAGATTATAGACATCACGGCTGCAACTGATTTGCAGACGGACAACCGGTTCTGCTTCCCGGCGCCGGCGCCCTAATTCCAGAGCTGCAAGAATCGTTACACCTTTGGCCACACCAATGCCCCGAAAACCTGAAGTCAAATCACTCAACGACAGTTTGCCTAACATATATAAATTATTATTGACGGTATTCAAAATACGCTGGGAAAGCTGGATAGCCGATTCATCTTTCGAACCGGAACCAATCAGAATAGCCAACAACTCGGCATTGCTTAAGGAAGTTATTCCCCGGAGAAGGACTTTCTCCCGCGGACGGTCGTCTTCCGCCCACTCTTTAATGGTCAGATTTTTCATAGCCAGGTAGATTATGTTTCATGAAAAAAGAAACGCCGTTGGGCAATTGCTCCTGCAATTACACTCCGGCGTTTCCTGATATCCTTTACAAATTAACGGACACGACCTACGTATGATCCGTCTTGTGTATTGATTTCGATGATCTCGCCTTCGTTGATGAACAACGGAACACGTACTTCTGCACCTGTTTCAACAGTAGCCGGTTTCAATGTGTTAGTAGCTGTATCACCTTTGATACCCGGTTCGGTGTAAGTAACAGCCAGCTGAACCTTAACAGGCATATCAGCATACAGCACTGTTTCAGTAGAAGCGTCTGATACGACATCAACAATTTCTCCTTCTTTCATGAAATCAACACCGTTGATCAGCTCCTTGTCGATGATTACATCTTCGAAAGTTTCCTGGTTCATGAAATGATAGTGTTCACCTTCCCGATATGTATATTGATAAGGGCGACGTTCTACACGTACATCTTCCAGTTTTTCACCGATGTTGAAACGGCGTTCGATAACACCACCTTTCACTACATCTTTCAGTGTTGTACGCATGATTGTATTACCTTTACCCGGCTTTACATGCAAGAAATCTATACAAAAATAAAGTTTACCGTCGAGACGGATACAAGTACCTTTCTTAATGTCTTGTGAGTTAATCATATTTGTTTTCTTTATGTTATAATTATTTGCTACATGAATAGATGATGCAAAATTACGACTTTCCGCTAAATCTGCAAAAATCCGAATTGCTTTCTGCCTTATTTTTCATAACTTTCGGGCGTTAATTGCATATTTTCACCTAAAATATACGTCTTATGGCTACAATTGACATGATAGACACAGGCTATTTCTATGCCGACGGCGGGGCCATGTTCGGGGCTATACCCAAAACAGCCTGGCACAGGAAATATCCGTCCGACGAAAACAACGGCTGTATTTTAGCCATGCGCAGCCTGCTGGTCACGACTGCCAACCAGCGCCGGATCCTGATTGATACGGGTGCCGGATTCAAACATTTACGCTCACTGAGTTATTACCGGTTCTTCGGTCTGCATAACCTGGAAGACGAGCTTTCCGCACGGAACTTGCGACCGGATGACATTACAGACGTTATATTGACGCACCTGCATTTTGACCACTGTGGTTTCTGTACCCAAGAGGAAAATGGAAAGGTGCGAATGACATTCCCGAATGCCAAGCATTGGGTCAGCCTGCGCCAATGGCATAATCTGCTGCACCCCAATGCGCTGGAAAAAGAATCTTATTTCAAAGAAGATATGCAAGCGGTAGAAGAATCCGGACAATTGCAGTTGCTTTCTGAAAATCTTATTCTTACGCCGGATGTCACCTTACGGCTCTTCGACGGACATACAGCAGGGCAGATCGTACCTTATATCCGGACAGCCAGCGATACAGTCGTTTTTGCCGGTGATGTCATTCCGCTTTTTGCCAGTATCTCGCCAGAATGGATTTCGGCCTACGATATCACGCCATTGACTTCATACGAGGAAAAATGCAGGTTGCTGGAACAAGCCGTCCGGGAACAACAACGGATCGTTTTCTGCCACGACGCCTATACGGCTTCTACCCGTATCAAAAAGACGGAAAGCGGACTGTATCTTCCGATCCGGGAAAGCATCCAGAAAGCCGTTATACAAGCCTCAACCGACTGACATTTTGGCAAAATACTCTTTTTCTGCACGAGAGAAAAAGAGGAAATTCATCCATTTTTTACCTTGTTTTGGTTTGTTTTTTGAAAATACAGACCAAAACAAGGCCCAAAAGTCCTGATTTTATCCTTTTTCCTGCCTGAATCTGGACTCAAAACCCACGAATTTTAAAGGAAAACCTCGTAGGAAATGGATGAAAAGCCGGCATATTTTACTCAAAACACGCCGGGAAATTCAAAAAAGGCCTTACTTTTTTGAAAAAAGAGACTGAAAGAGCTATTTTCCCTCCTTTTTTTAATCGAGAAAAGCGACTTTCCCCAACTGTCTTTTTGCTGCATAATTTCACCAACAGCTGACATGCCCCTGTTTTTCCCGCCCAGCCTGTGCTTTATTTCCTGACAAATGATTCCATTTCATCTATTTCTACTATCAAACTGAAAAGCCTCAACTCGCTATACGGGCGATAAAAGTCAGTATGCCCGAACCACGGTCCGAATACGCAGAAAATAAAGGGGTTTCTACCCGACAGATTGACAGAGAATCGGGTACTTAATTCCTTTCCCGGTTACGGGGATGATGTTCTAAGATCTCTTTCCGCAACGACTCCCGGTCGATGTGCGTATAGATTTCAGTCGTAGTTATACTTTCATGCCCCAACATTTCCTGAATGGCACGCAGATTGGCACCGCCTTCCAAGAGATGGGTGGCAAAAGAATGGCGAAAAGTATGCGGACTGACCGTCTTATGTATTCCGGCCAGCTCGGCATGTTGCTTGATGACATAAAAAACCATCACGCGGGTCAGCGGCGCGCCCCGTCGGTTCAGGAACAGAATATCTTCCGCTCCCTTTTTAACAACCATCATACCGCGATAATACAGATAATTCTTGATTTCCCGCAAAGCCGTTTGCGAGATCGGGACCAAGCGTTGTTTGGAGCCTTTTCCTTCTACGCGGATAAAACCTTCTTCCGGATAAACGTCAGAGATACGCAAGCCTACCAGTTCAGAAACACGCAGTCCGCAACTGTAAAGCACTTCCAGCATGGCCCGGTTCCGCTGTCCTTCGGGAGTAGACAAGTCGATGGTATCTAATATCCGGTCAATCTCCTGCACTGAAAGGACATCAGGCAGTTTCATGCCGATCTTCGGTATTTCCAACAGTTCGGTGGGGTCTGATTCGATATAACCATCCAGCAAGAGAAATTTATAGAACGACTTGATACCCGAGATAATCCGGGCCTGCGAACGAGCCTGAATGCCGATATCATGCAATTGTGCAACGAACTGCTGCAAGTCATCGTAAGTAATCTTTCGAATGTCTTTGCCTTCCGATTCCACAAAACGGACCAGCTTGTCCAAGTCCGTCAGATAAGCTTCTATGGTATTCGCAGAAAGAGCCTTTTCCAATCGCAAATACGTCTTATACCGATTATATATATCTTCCTGGGCCGGCATTTTCCGTCTATGTTTTACTGTATCACACAATCTGTTTTAGCCGATTCCGGCTTTCTTTATATAAGCGCCAAGCGCAAAATGACAAACAAATGTAATAAATTAGCAATAATGTCTTCACATGATTAACTTTCCTTTGCAACGTCAAACGAAAAAGATTTTTAAACTAAATTATCAAAAATGGAGCTTTCAAGTAAAATGGTTCGATTAACCGGACTGCTTTGTGTTGCAAGTACTTTACAGGGAATTCCTTCCTTGTTCGCATCTGTTCCCAACATGATCCCCAGCATTGCCCAGCAAAGCGATGTTTACATGTTGACAGGTACAGTCATTGATGAAGCCGGTGTTCCAGTCATTGGGGCCAACATCATTGAAAAAGGAACGACAAACGGTGCTGTCACTGACTTTGACGGTAACTTCTCTATCCAGATCAGCAAGCATTCAACACTCGTTGTCTCTTATATCGGGTATTCAGACCAGGAAATAGCCGTAAACGGAGCTCAGACATTACGTATTGTCTTAAAAGAAGATTCACAGTCTCTGGATGAACTGGTTGTTGTAGGTTATGGTACACAGAAAAAAGTAAATTTGACAGGCGCTGTAGAACAGGTCACAAGTGAAGTATTCGACAATCGTTCGGTACCAAACGTAACACAAGCCTTGCAAGGTTCTATCCCTAACTTAAATATTCAGATTACCGATGGTAAGCCGACACGTACGGCCAGTTACAATGTGCGTGGTACTACTTCTATCGGACAAGGTGGCGATGCTTTGGTTTTAATTGATGGTGTAGAAGGCGATCCCTCAACCCTGAATCCTAATGATATTGCCAGTGTATCCGTTTTGAAGGATGCTGCTTCTGCAGCCATTTACGGAGCACGCGGTACCTTTGGTGTTGTTTTGATCACGACCAAAGAGCCGAACAAAGACAAAACTTCGATCACTTATTCAGGCAACTTCTCGATGCAACAGCCTACAACCGTTCCTGATTTTGTAACAGACGGTTATGAGTATGCCAGCCATTTCTATGAAGCATATCATGCCTGGAACAACTATTCTGCTGACCCGAAGAACATCAACAAGACACAGGAATTCTCATTGTCATGGCTGGAGAACTTCCGCCAGCGGAAAGAACAAGGCATCACCCAGGAATGGGAAATCGATCCGACCGGTAAATATATTTATTATGGTAACGAAGATTACTATGATGCGCTGTACAAAAAACATACATTTGCTCAGGATCATAACCTGTCTGTTAGCGGAAACAACGGGAAACTGAACTACTATGTTTCCGGACGTTTCTACGGTTACGATGGTCTGTTCAAATATAATACAGATGATTATAAAACGATGAACCTGCGTGCCAAAGGTTCTATACAGGTATTCGACTGGTTGAAGATCGAGAACAATATGGAATTCTCGAACATGGACTATCACAACCCGATCAATGTGGGCGAAGGCGGATCAATCTGGCGTAACATTGCCGATGAAGGACACCCGAGTTCTCCGATCTTTAATCCGGATGGTTCGCTTACCTTCTCGGCAGCCTATACAATCGGAGATTTCATCTATGGTAAAAACGGATTGGACACCAACAACCGGGTACTGAGAAATACGACAGGTTTTACAGCCTCATTCCTTGAGAACAAACTGCATGTCCGCGGCGACTTTACCTTCCGCAACACCGATTACGGACAGACGCAACGCCGTGTGCCGGTTCCTTATAGTACATACGACGGTGAAATCCGTGAACTGAGTACACAATACAACGATATACAGGAATACAAGACACGCACCAATTACATTGCGACCAACATCTACGCCGATTATGAAAATACATTCAACGAAGCTCACTACTTCAAAGGCATGATCGGTTATAACTACGAACAATCGACTTATGACGGACTGAAGGTTTTACGAAACGGATTGTTGCTCGAGGATTCCGAAAACATCAACATGGCCTTGGGTGATGCTATCACGACATCAGGTGAATATAACAGATGGCGTATTGCCGGTGGCTTCTTCCGTTTGAACTATGGATACAAAGACCGTTATCTGGTAGAAGTGAACGGCCGTTACGACGGTTCTTCCAAATTCCCGACAAACCAGCAATGGGCTTTCTTCCCGTCAATCTCCGGTGGTTGGCGTTTGTCGGAAGAAGAATTCTGGAATGTAAAACCGGAAATCCTTTCGGATGTCAAGATCCGTGCTTCCTATGGTTCATTGGGAAATGGTAACGTAGATCCGTACAGCTATCTTGAACTCCTCAGCATCAACACTTCCGGACGTGTATTGAACGGGTTGAAAAACAAATATACCAGTGCTCCGGCTGTTATGCCCGACGGACTGACTTGGGAAACGGCCACGACAACGGATGTGGGAGCAGATTTCGGTTCACTGAACGGACGCCTCCGTTTCTCGGGAGACTATTATATCCGTAAGACAACCGACATGTACACCGTGGGAGAAACACTACCGGATGTATTCGGTGCCAGCTCTCCTAAAGGGAACTATGCCGATATGACTACTCGCGGTTGGGAAATAACCCTGACCTGGCGCGACCAGTTCCAGTTGGCCAGCAAGCCTTTCAACTACGAAATCCGTGGTACTTTATCCGACTATATCTCAACTATCGACCGTTACAATAATAAAGACGGGAAACTTTCAGATTACTATGCCGGACAACGCGTAGGTGAAATCTGGGGATATGTAACCGAAGGTTTGTTCCAAAGCCAGGAAGAAATCGACAATCATGCCGACCAGACCCTGATTCAGTCATCTTCACAGCACGTCACTTATCCGGGCGACGTCAAGATCAAAGACTTGAATGGTGATGGTGTCATTGATTATGGAAACAATACTCTGACCGACCATGGTGATAAAACCATTATCGGTAATAGTCAGCCTCGCTTCTCCTACAGCTTGAACCTGAGCGGCGACTGGAACAACTTCTTCGTCTCTGCCTTCTTCCAAGGTGTCGGAAAACAAGACTGGTATCCGAGTAGCGAATGTATCTTCTGGGGACAATACAACCGTCCGTACAACAACCTGCCGACATGGCACTTAGGAAACTATTGGACAGAAGATAATCCGGATGCTTATCTGCCCCGTTATGCAGGTTATAACTCTTCTCTGAAAGAAACGACGCAGACTCGCTACTTACAAAATGTAGCTTACATCCGACTGAAGAATCTGCAGTTCGGTTATACATTGCCGCAGGAAATTGTAGCAAAAGCCAAGATGCAGAACGCGCGTATCTACATTTCCGCAGAAAACCTCTGGTGCTGGTCACCACTGTATAAGCATACACGAGATCTGGACGTAACGAATATTTACGGTTCCGATCCGGATCTGACCGACGGAGGCAGCGGTGATGGACAAAGCTATCCGCAGATGCAAAGTATTAGTTTAGGTGTTTCTGTAACTTTTTAATTGAATAGACAAAAATGAAAAATATTATAGTACCTTTTGTTTCCGCCTGTTTGTTCCTTTCTGCTTGTTCCATGGATGAAGTTCCACAGGCGTCAGTTGATAAAGAAACGGTATTCAGCAATGAGAAAGGTCTGGAAACATATTCCTATTCTTTCTACGACATGCTGCCATCTGTAACCAACGGTTATAACCAGGATGCCATGTGCGACTATGGAGCTGTAACCAACTATGACGACTTTATCCGTGCCGGAGCCTATTCTCCAGAAGTCAGTACAGGTTGGGACTGGACAGATCTTCGCAACATCAATTATTTCATTGAGAACTGTACAAGTGAAGCAGTAGAAGAATCCGTCCGTAACAATTACATCGGCTTAGCCCGTTTCTTCCGAGCTTACTTCTATTATGAGAAAGTCGTTCGTTTCGGAGATGTGCCCTGGATTGACCGGACTTTGACCGTCGACGACGAATTACTTTACGCGCCACGTGATTCACGTACCGTTGTCATGGATCATGTCCTGGAAGACCTGGATTTTGCCTGCGAACATATTACACGGACCAGCGATGAAACAGGTTCACTTGTTACCAAATGGGTTGCCTATGCACTCAAATCCAGAATCTGTCTGTTTGAAGGGACTTTCCGTAAATACCATACTGAATTAGGATTGACCGATACAGCAGACAAATGGCTACAGGAAGCAGCGAATGCAGCCGAAACCGTCATGAATGAAAGTGGATATTCTATTTATACTGGAGCTGGCGAAGACGCCTCATTCCGTACTTTGTTTATCAGTAATTCTCCGGTTACTTCCGAAGTCATGCTGGCAAGTGTTGCCGACGAAGGATTAGGAGTCTTGGGTTCAGCCAACTGGTGGTGGACTTCCGGTACATACGGTTCACGTTTCAGCATGATCCGCTCCTTTATCAATCTGTTCCTGATGACAGACGGTACACCATTTACTGATAAGCCCAATCACGAACAAATCGAGTTCTACGATGAATGTCAGAATCGCGATAAACGTCTGGCTCAAACGATCCGTACGCCGGGTTATATGCGTGACGGGAAACCGGCTGCACCGAACTTCAACGGATATTCTTACACCGGTTACCAGCCAATCAAATATACGTTGGATGATTCATACTACGATGCCGGAGCACTGAACACCAACGCCATTCCGCTGTTCCGCTATGCTGAAGTATTATTAAATTATGCCGAAGCAAAAGCTGAAATGGGAACACTGACTGATGCCGACTGGGCCAATACGATTGGTGTATTACGGGCACGTGCCGGAATCACAGGTGGACTAAATGCAAAACCGACGAAAGTCGACAAATACATCCAGGAAACCTATTTCCCGGAAATATCAGATCCAACCATTCTGGAAGTTCGACGTGAACGCTCTATTGAGTTAGCCTTGGAAGGCTTCCGCTTTACGGATTTACTGCGCTGGAAACGTGGAGATCTGATGACAATGCGATGGACCGGAATTTATGTTCCGAAGTTGAATGTACAAATGGACCTGGATCATGACGGGACAACTGATGTGATCTTCTATAAAGGAGAAACACCAACCGGACTGCCATCATCTTGTACGCCGATTGCAGTTGATGGAGGAGACGTAACACGTCAAGGCCTTACAGGTAGCAATTCTGGTAATCTGACATGGTACGACAACGACCCTTCACGAGTTTGGTATGAAGACGGACGCCAATATTATTATCCGATACCAAAATCGGCTATTAACTTAAATGGGAATCTGAAACAAAACCCAGGTTGGGAATAAATCAAGTAAAAGATATGAAAAGAATCGTTTTATATTTATGCGCTGCGCTGGCATGGCTGACTACCTTGCCGGCAGCCGCTGCGCAACAAGCAGAGAAATCATCGTGCACCCTCAATGTTGCTACTTTCAACTTGCGAATGGATACACCGAAAGATGGAGATAACGCATGGCCTAACCGTAAAGAAATGGTCAAAGGTTTAATCCGTTTTCACGACTTCGACATTTTCGGAACACAAGAAGGATTCAAGCATCAATTAGATAATATCCTGGAATTAGGGAATTATGCCTATATTGGTGCCGGACGTGATGACGGAAAAGAAGCCGGTGAACACTCTGCCATCTTTTACAAGAAAGATCGTTTTGAGGTATTGGATAAAGGAAACTTCTGGTTTTCTGAGACACCAGACGTTCCCGGAAAAGGATGGGATGCCGTTTGCTGCAATCGTATCTGTTCTTGGGGGAAGTTCAAGGATAAAGTAAGCGGTCAGGTCTTTTTCTTCTTTAATTCACATTACGATCATCAAGGGAAAGTAGCACGCCGGGAATCTTCTCACCTGCTGCTAAAGAAAATCCGCGAGATAGCCGGAGAAAAGGCTATTGTCTTTGCTACCGGCGACTTCAATGCCGTTCCGACCGACGAACCGATCGTTACATTGGCTGCCGACGGATTGCTGCTGGATTCATATACCCGTTCAGAAACGCCCCGATATGGTACAGAAGGCACATTCAGCAGTTTTCAACTGGATGCCCCGATGCAAAACCGGATCGACTATATCTGGGTTACAAAACAAATATCTGTCAAGAAATATGCCGTACTGAACGACATGCAATACGGACATTTCCCGTCTGATCATTTCCCGGTAATGATTCAGGCCGCATTCTAAACAAATACCAGACAAAAACCTGTCTTATGATAGAGCCTTTCAGGTATGGATAAGCAACATCCAAGCCCTGGAAGGCTCATGTATTCTTCAACGCATGATCAAACTGTTTAGCCAAAACTTAACAATAAATCCAAGAAAAATCACTATCTTTGTGCCGTAATGTTTCCTTATACTAAACATTACAGCAAAATTCAATGCGTATGAAGAAAATCTTAATCATCAATGGCCCGAATTTAAATTTGCTGGGAAAGAGAGAACCGACCATATATGGTAATAACACTTTCGAAGATTATTTAGAACAGCTACGAGAAAAATACCCTCAATGCGAAATATCCTATTATCAAAGCAATATCGAAGGGGAATTGATTAACAAGATTCATGAAGTAGGCTTCACTTATGATGGGATCATTTTAAATGCAGGCGCTTATACCCATACATCGATCGCCCTGCACGATGCAATTAAGGCAGTAACGACTCCCGTAATAGAAGTCCATATTTCCAATGTACATGCCCGCGAGCCATTCCGCCACATATCTATGATTTCAGCTGCCTGTAAAGGTGTCGTGATAGGATTTGGCTTGGAATCCTACCGATTGGCATTAGAGTCGTTTATCGGTAAATAACCCGAATGTAAATAATTCAAACTCATTAATTATATGTTAAAGCATACAAAGATTGTTGCTACTGTTTCAGACCAGCGGTGTGATGTCGAATTTATCGACGCCCTGTATAAGGCCGGCATGAATGTTGTCCGCCTGAATACAGCACACATGGATGAAGAAGGTTTATCGCGTGTTGTTAATAATGTTCGTGCCGTTTCTAACCGGATCGGAATTCTGATGGATACAAAAGGTCCGGAAGTAAGAACGACTCCTACTGAAAATAATGTCTCTATACCTTTTGTAACTGGTGATCTGGTAAAGATCTCCGGAGATCCCAATGGAGTGACTACGCATGAACATATCTATGTTTCTTATCCCCGTTTTGTGCATGACCTGTCTGTCGGCAGTACGATCCTGATCGATGACGGCGACCTGGAATTAAAGGTTATCGAAAAGCATGAAGATTATCTGCTTTGCGAAGCGCAAAACGAAGCCACTATGGGGAACCGTAAAAGTGTCAATGTACCGGGTGTTCGTATCAATCTGCCTTCACTGACTGACAAAGACAGAAAAAATATCTTATGGGCTATCCAGAACGACTTAGACTTCATCGCCCACTCTTTTGTCCGGAGCAAACAAGACGTACTGGACATCCAGCATATTCTGGACGAATACAATAGTCCGATCAAGATCATTGCCAAGATAGAAAACCAGGAAGGAGTAGATAATATTGATGAAATCCTGGAAGCTGCCTATGGTATCATGATTGCCCGTGGAGATTTGGGCATCGAAGTAGCAGCCGAGAAAATCCCGGGTATTCAGCGCATTCTGATCCGTAAATGTGTAGAAGTCAAGAAGCCGGTAATAGTTGCCACCCAGATGCTGCATTCTATGATCAATAATCCGCGTCCGACCCGTGCTGAAGTAACAGATATCGCCAATGCCATTTATTATCGGACAGACGCACTGATGCTGAGTGGAGAAACAGCCTACGGTAAATATCCGGTAGAAGCCGTTCAGACTATGACGAAAGTTGCCCGCGAAGCTGAGAAAACCAAATTGGCAGCCAACGACATTCGCGTGCCTATTGAAGGGAATGACTTGGATGTCACTTCTTTCTTGGCTAAACAGGCTGTTAAATCATCCTCAAAGCTGAATGTTAAGGCAATTATCACCGACAGCCATACCGGACGTACAGCTCGCTATCTGGCAGCATTCCGCGGTCCGGCTACCGTATTTGCCATCTGTTACCGTGAAAGAGTAATGCGCATGCTGTCTCTTTCGTATGGTGTTTGGGCCGTTCATCAGCCGTGGAACGACAGCCGTCGGGGTTATTTCTACGATGCCCTGTATCAGCTGATCAAGAGCGGACGTATCACCCGCGACAATATGGTTGCCTACCTGAGCGGAAGCTTTGGAGAAGGTGGTGGAACAACCTTCCTCGAAATCAATAATGTTGGCAGGGTTCTGGATGCAAGCAGCAGCTATACATTGCCTACATTCCAAGAATAAAGGATAAAGACAGAGACATGGAAAAAGTCGATATCAACGATTATATCCTGTCGCACTCTGATGATGAAGGAGATTTACTGGCAGCACTGAACCGTGATGCCAATGTAAACCTCCTTCGTCCTCGTATGCTGTCAGGCCATTTACAAGGAAGAATCCTGAAAATGTTCTGTCGGATGCTACGGCCGAAACGGGCTCTAGAGATTGGAACCTACACGGCATACGCTACTCTATGTATGGCGGAAGGTATGGAAGAAGGTTCTCTCATTCACACCATTGAGATTAATGATGAAATGGAAGACTTTATCCAGAAATATGTTTCCCAGTCACCGCATAAAGATAAAATTAAGGTGCACTACGGCGATGCCATGGACATCATCCCGCAGTTGAACGAGACCTTCGACCTGGTCTTTATCGATGCCAACAAACGGTTGTATTCTGAATACTATGATTTGGTCTTTCCGATGGTACGACCGGGAGGTTTGATCCTTGCTGACAATACGCTTTGGGACGGGAAAGTCACAGAAGAACATGTTCCGGCAGCCGACAAACAAACACTCGGTATTCTTGCCTTCAACGATAAAATCAAGGCAGATGATCGGGTAGAAAAAGTAATCCTTCCTTTACGGGACGGACTAACGATGATCTGGAAAAAATAATTCATTACCAAACGATCAATATTTTCGGGAATTGACTATCTTTCTCCCGACAAATCAAATTCTGATAAATACAGACAATATGGAAAGTACGAGAATAAGTAAAATTGAAAGACTGCTGCAAAAAGAGCTGGGAGACATTTTCCTCAAGCAGGCAAAAGGCATGCCCGGCGTATTGATATCGGTAAGTGCTGTCCGAATCAGTCCGGATTTAAGCGTAGCAAAAGCCTACCTCAGCATCTTCCCGTCTGAAAAAGGGAAAGAACTGATGGATGCCATCCGTGCCAATACCAAAGCGATCCGCTATGATTTAGGGCAGCGGGTTCGGACACAGTTGCGCATTATACCGGAACTGACGTTCTTTATCGACGACTCTTTGGACTATATCGAGCATATCGATCAATTGTTGAAGAAATAATTTACGGCGTTGAATTTTCCTTTTTACATAGCCCGGCGATATCTTTTCTCCAAGAAATCTCATAACGCAATCAATGTCATATCATTGATCTCGGTATGTGGTGTCGTTATCGCCACCATCGCACTCGTGTGTGCCCTGTCGGTTTATAATGGCTTTAACGACTTAGTTTCTTCCCTGTTCAGTCACTTCGACCCGGAACTGAAGATAACAGCCCGCTATGGAAAGGTATTCAATCCGGACAATGACACCATCCGGCAAATCCGGAATATGCCGGAAATAGCCATTGCCAGTGAAGTATTGCAAGACAACGCACTCATTAAATACAAGGAACGGCAGGAAGTAGGAGTAATCAAAGGTGTTGACAACAATTTCTCGCAACTGGTCAATATTGATTCCGTTCTGATTGACGGAGAATTCAAATTATCGGATGAAGTGGCGAATTATGCCGTTCTCGGAATTGGTCTGGCCTCTCATCTGGGTATTAATGCAGGTTTCATCTCTCCTCTGGAAATATACGTTCCCAAACGCGACCAGAAAGTGAACATGGTGAATCCGGCCTCTTCGTTCAACATCGGATACTCTTTCATTTCAGCGGTCTTCCGAATCAATCAGCAGCAATATGATGATTATTACATGCTGATACCGCTTGAGCAGGCCCGTTCATTACTGCATTACGAGAATGAAGTATCGGCCTTGGAACTCAAACTGAAAGAGGGTGTTTCTCCTGAAGCCGTAGAAAAACAGATAAAAGCATGCATTGGTGACCAATATATAGTACAAAACCGCTTCGAACAGCAAGAAGCCTCCTTCAAGATGATGCAGGTAGAGAAATGGATTACATTCCTGATCCTATGCTTTATCTTAGCCATTGCCATCTTCAATATCGTAGGATCATTATCCATGCTGATGATCGAAAAGAAAGATGATGTACAAACACTCCGCAATATGGGAGCCAGCGAATCACAAATCCAACAGATTTTCCTATTCGAAGGCTGGATGATTTCCGGCTTCGGCGCCCTCTTCGGGATTTTAGCCGGCCTGATTCTCTGTCTGTTGCAACAGGAATACGGATTCATTCAGTTAGGAGACACCTCAGGAGCCTTCATTATCGATGCCTATCCAGTGCATGTATTACCGGGAGACATCTGTATGATCTTCATCACCGTATTGATTATTGGTTTTCTGGCGGCCTGGTATCCGGTCAGATACTTGGGCAGAAAATGGATACAGAAAAGATAAGGCACCCTTTTATTCCCGACCTAAAGAATATTCTGTGCCTCATCTCATTGTAAGGATCTTATTTTCGGATCAACAAGCTATCAACTTCCTTTCCCGATAAATCATAAATCCGAATATTCATCTGTGTATGATCCGCATCTGCTTTCAGCAATGAATTATTGGAGTTGACTATAATCGGGAAACGAATGCCGTCTTCCCCAGCATCCTTCCGAATCGTCTGATGCAAATGTCCGCATAAATAAACATCCGGATTGGCTTCATTCAACAAGGGAATGAACTTTTCAGCAATATCCAATTCACCATGCCAGCCACCAAAAGGAGGCATATGACAAACAATCACTTTAAAGGGAGCCTGTGTGTATAAGTCAGATTTTAATGCAGTTTTCAGCCATTCCGCCTGTTGAGTACGATATTCGTCATAAGCTGTTATTCCATAATACTCTACATCCGAATCAGGTTTGTCTTCCCCACAATCTAAAACGACAAAGCAAACCGGGCCTTGCCGAAACATATAAAACAATTCTTTTTCTTTCGGATTAAAGTACTGTTGGAAATCCGGAGCCATCGGACCTCGTGTCTCATGATTGCCACGGCAATAATACATCGGAATAGAGCCGGCAAACAGTTCTACCGACTTATCCATAAATCCGCCAAACAGCTGTTCCTGATCATTGGCTATCGACACCATATCGCCATTAAACAAGAATAAATCTGTCTTCTTCAAGTCACATTGTTTGACCATCTGCTCCAAGACTTCATTTCTTCCGTGAATGTCATTGACCATCGCAAAAGAAACACTATTTTTATTCACATCATTCGTAACAAACGACAAGGGTTCTTTTCCGTACACATCCGTCGAAGCCATACTTCCATAAACCACTTCATGCCCGTCATGAGACAAAACTTCCTGCACACATACACGATAACGATACCGTGTACCCGGTTGTAACCCCGATACCTTCACGGTATGTACCGTAGAAGTTTCCTTGATACCGATCTTCGTATCGAAGATTTTTTTTCGCTCTTTCGCATAAAAATGACTGGCATCATCGGGAGCCATCTCCAACCAACCGACCGACGGCTTATCTGAAATCCATACAATTGTTGCTTCCCGTTCCCCTAAATTCTGCAAATAAGGCCCGTGTAAGATTTTAATATCACTCCACGCCGGTAATGCTACCAGCAGCATTAATAATCCAATCCAGTTTAATCTTGTTTTCATGCTATCAGTATTTATAAGAATCCTATTTCCTGTCAAATTTATACAAGAAATAGGATTCAACAAAACCTAAAATAATTTATTAATAACCCTCATTCTGAACCAACTGAGGATTGGCATCCAATTCAGCCTGCAAAAGCGGCAAATGAAACTGTTTCTTGTCAAAATACCGGACTTCTATCAGCTGGTCTTCACGGGAAGCATTGGGATCTATAACAGCCCGACGATCCGGATCCGGTTCATCGTAATCAACTGTTCCGCAGAATCTGAGCAAATCTCCCGGCATAACTGTCTCCGCCACCTTACGTCCTGTTTTAGATCCATTCTTGTCATATTCATCCCAGCGTACAATATCTTCATACCGGAAACCTTCTCCTGCTAACTCTATAGTCCGTTCTCGACGTACCAATTCACGGACCTGAGCCTGTGTTACGTATTTACTACGATCTACTGCTATATGTCCACCTCGTATTCGTAACTGGTCTATAAGATCCATGGCTCCTTGCAAATCCTGATTAAGCTCAACTAAGCATTCTGCCTTCGTCAATAAAATTTCTGCATACCTAAAAATTATTGGACAAAGAGCATCGTCATTCATCGCTGTAGAATATTGTGATTGATTCGGATACAAATACTTTGCCCACAACATACCCGTATGGGAAGCATTATCTGCTGCTAAATAATAATCTTTATTTGTCGAACCATCGGGCAATGTTTTGTCTAGCGTGTTCATTACCCTCGGTATATTATTACGGCCTGTCCAATCCAAGCCTGAATAAATTACCGTATTCTTCAAACGAGGATCACGATTGGCAAAAGGATGAGTAGGATCATAACCAGAACCAGGTTCATCAATCAATTTGCCATTTGACATTTCAAACATATCTACCAGATTCTTCGTGGGTGAATATGAAGCCCAACCTCCATCTGCATTATTATAGAAACGAATTACATCCGTATAGGCATAAGTCGTCTGAACATGTTCATAGGTACAAATAATTTCTTTAGAATTCTGTCCCGCCATAGAAAACATATTCAGGAAATCTGGATCCAATTCATATTGTCCCAATGCAATTACCTTATTGGCTGCTTCTAACGCAGCTTCATAATTCCCCCATAGAAGATTAAAGCGAGCGATCATTGACAAAACAGCACCTTTGGCTATCCGGCCTTTTTCTGCAGGCTTTTCATCGATATGCTCGGCACTCCAGTTCAAATCTTCTAAGGCAAATGCTTTTACATCAGCCTCTGGATTTCTAGGAAGTTTAGCCTCTTCTGCCGTCTCCGGTACAAAATCCATAATTACAGCATCTCCGTACCAAGTTGCCAGATAGGCATGGCTATATCCACGTATGGCTCGAACCTGGGCCAGATAATTGTTCTTTTCAGTTTCTGTCATTTCCGTAGCTGGAACACGATCTATATTCTCTATCACAAAATTACATCGACGAATCGTTTCATACTGGCGCCAATAATTGGGGGCTCCCGCTGAAGAAATTCCTCCTCGTCCCATATCCCTCATATAAGAAGCATTCGTATAATTGAAGCCTATATCCGAATAACTATCCTCATAGAAGATAAATTTAGATCCGATATAATTATTTACCCACCAATTATACGCGGCTGTAACAGCGGCATCCACATCACTGGATGTCTTCCAGAATGTTTCATTTGTCAACTGATCTTTAGGTGTTACATCAAAGAAATCATCACATGATGTCAAACCCGCCCAACAAAAAGCTACTACTAATAATTTATATAATTTCATATCACTACTATCATTTAAAATGTTATGTTAAGACCAAATGAATGACTTCTACTAGACGGATATATATCCAAATTTCCGGATGGTGCTTCCGGATCTGCATTGAATGGCAAGCTATCAAATGTAAATAGATTTTCTCCTGTGTAGTAAATCTTTGCATTTGCTATCCCCAACTTATTTGTCCATGATTTAGGCAAAGTATAACTGAAATTGACATTCTTCAGACGGACATAGTCTGAATTCATACACCAAAATGATGAATAAACTCTATTGGGAGCACTGATTGAATTCTCTTCCAAGAACATGCGAGGCCATTCTGTATCCGTATTTTCAGGAGTCCATGCATCCAGCCAGTTCGTACTTGGATGAGATGTATCTCCAATAAAAGATCCTACGACATCACGAGAATAATAACGGCTGGTACCTGTTACTCCTTGCATGAATATAGACAAGTCGAAATTTTTCCAACCTGCACTTATTGTCAAACCATATGTGCCTTTTGGCTGCTGCGTTCCTTTTATAACACGGTCATCCTCCGTCAGCTTGCCATCTCCATTAACATCCTTAATACGAAAATCTCCTCCCTTAAACGGTAATGACCAGGGGTTCCCGTATTGTGCTTCATAGGCTGCGGCTTCCTCATCGCTTTGAAACAGGCCGTCTACCTCATACACATAGAATGATTCATAAGCCTCTCCTACCCGATTATTCGTATAATCACTTATGATTTCATCTACACCTGCCAAATCCAACAATTTATTCCTGTTATAGGAGAAATTTGCATTAACGCCCATTCTCCAATCTTTGTTGAAAGAATGATTCCAGCTGAAATTTAATTCCACACCGCTATTTCTTAATGAACCCTTATTATCCTGATATGTTCCCGATATACCAAAAGTATCGGATACAGGAATATCCATTATAATATCTGTTGTCTTTCTATTATAATATTCTGCACTCAATACAAACTCATCCAAGAAATTCGCGTCAAAACCTATACCCCAGTTAGTCGATTTCTCCCACGTAATTGTAGGTACTTTATGACTTACAACTGTAATTCCCTGATGAACCGTACCTCCAAATGGGAAATTTTTCCCTATATATAATGTCGGTAACGATGGATAATATTCATCGGATACAGCATCCTGATTTCCTAACAATCCCCATGATGCTCTAAATTTTAAAGATTGAAGCCAACTCCGCGTATTTTCCATGAATCCTTCCTCTGAAATTCGCCATCCAGCCGAGAATGAAGGGAAATATCCCCACCGGTAATCCTTGGCAAATCGAGAAGATGCATCTGCTCTAAAATTAGCTTCCAACAGATACTTTCCTTTATAATCATAATTAACACGTCCAAAATATGACAGCAAAGCCAATTCCCGAGAATAACCACCGTTGGTCTGCCTAGAAGAATCGCCTCCATTCATATCAGTTATATCACTGTTAGGGAAATCCTTTCTAAATGCATTTAATGTTCTATAATCGTATTTCTCGATTTTATATCCGGCTAAAACTTTTAAATTATGGTCTTCGTTAAATGTCTTATTATAATTTGCCAACGCATCCAACGTATAGCGACTCCATCGAGAGATCGTTTCTGTCAACTGATCCGGTCCATGATAATTCGTATCATCATACCAGCATTCTTTCCGATAGTCCTTGTCTTCCTGTATATTTGTTACATACGCTCCTTGAAGAGTAAAGGTCAGACCCTCTATCGGCTGATAATCGAAGGCCATAATTCCAGAAAAATTCTGCTGCAAATGATATTTCCGGCTATTTATATCAATCCATGCTGCCGGATTTCCATCCGATATTGAACCATAAGAGCCATCTTCCTTCTTATATGGAACCCACGGTGCTATTCGGTTTGCCTGCCAAATGAACTGACTTGAACCTCCTCCATACGAAGCATTCGGTTCTGAATAATTATTATGAATAAAAGCCATATTGGTCCGCATCGTAAACTTATCAGACAATTTGATATCCAAGTTCGTACGCAAATTAAACTGCTGGCGATCTGAATTCTTCAAAGTTCCTTCCTGACCTAAGAAACCACCTGACGCCATATATTTCACATCCTCTGAACCTCCGCTTACATTCAAATTATGTTTATGCATAAAACCTGTTTGATAAATATAATCTGTCCATACAGTATTAGGATGTCCATAAGGATCGGAGCCGTCTTTAAATAACTGAAGATCCTCATCCGTAAAACGGGGAGAACCTCCACTTTGTGTCAATAACTGATTATACAAGCGAGCATAATCATATGAGCTTAACCGGTCAATTAATGTCGTTACATTCGAAAAACTTACATTTCCATTATAAGATACTATTGCCTTCCCCTTTTTTCCACGTTTTGTTGTTACCAAAATAACTCCATTAGCCGCTTTTGAACCATATATCGCGGCGGAAGCTGCATCTTTCAAGACTGAAATCGATTCTATATCATTCGGATCTATTGAATCAAATGTACCTGTTTCTATTCCATCCACCAATATATATGGATTTGCATTATTCAATGTTCCTACACCTCTGACACGTATTGTTGAAGCATCATTTCCCGGCTGGCCGGTTCCTGATGTAATCGTTACACCTGGTGTTAATCCTTGGAGCGCTGATGATACATTTGTTACCGGTCTATTAACCAAATCATCCTTACTTATGGTACTTACAGCTCCCGTCAAATTTACCTTCGTCTGCGTTCCATATCCAACTACTACAACTTCATCCAATGCCTTAGAATCTTCTTTCAGCGTAATGGACAAATTATTTTGATTTCCTACTCTTACCTCATAGTCGGTATAACCTATATACGAAACAACTAAAACATCTCCTTCTTTTGCTTCTATCGAAAAGTTTCCATCAAAATCCGTCACAACACCAATAGTTGTTCCTCTAATAACTACGTTTGCTCCTATAATAGGTTCGCCCGACTCATCAACAACCTTACCATTTAATTCATTTTTTACCTGTTCGTTCGCAGATGAAAATTCTACTGACCTAGTAGCCCATATAGGAATTGTTATTCCCTGCAATATTCCTGCAAGACAAACTATTCCCATCCAACGGGGAACATTTAGAGAGTTATTGCTCCTATCCATATTAATAAAACAAATAATTAATGTAATTTTTATTAGCTTCACAAAGCTCTAAATTGGATATTTCAACAGGAGCACAATAGTATTACAATAATAATACAACGCAATATATAAAAAACAAATTCTAATTAGACAAATACAATAAGGTTAATACTTCTAATTTCATTTATATAATGCCTATAAATAAAACAACCCCTATTTCTTGCCTGAACTAAAACAAGAAATAGGGGAATTATTACAATTTACACTATTATTCCTAAACCCGTCAATTTCGGAAATGATTCCCGTTTGTTTTAATTTTCATTCTCGATAGTTTCATTTTCTATCCCAACAGGAACAGACAAAACCATTCTGATCAACTGAATTCCTTCCCGTGCAACATCTGGGCGTCTGCCATAAATTCTTTGATCCGATGTTCATCCTCTCGCTTACAAATCAGCAAGACATTACCTGACTCAGCAACAATATAATCCTTCAAGCCCTGAATAACTGCCATCCGTTCCGGATCAGATAGAGCAATAACATTACCACTACTTTCGTACAACAAAGTCTGGGTTTTTAATGGCGCATTATCATGTATATCTTTCGGTGCAATATCATACAACGAGCCCCATGTACCCAAATCGGCCCAACCGAAATCTACACAAAGCATATATACATTCTCTGCCTTTTCCATTACCGCATAGTCAATGGAAATATTCGGGCAATATGGAAAGTTCTGGGCAATAAAAGCATGTTCTTCGGCTGTATTGAATTCGGGTAATCCTAAATCAAAGCGGGCCGTCACGTCAGGCAGATATTTATGGAGAGCATTGATGATAGCATCGACATTCCATAAAAATATACCTGAATTCCAAAAGAACTCTCCGCTTTCATAGAATATCCGGGCCAGATCCAGATTAGGCTTCTCTGTAAAAGTTTTTACTTTCGAAAAGCCATCAGCTCCATCTTCACAGCTTTGGATATAACCATAACCGGTTTCCGGACGACTCGGACGAATACCCATCGTCAGCAAAGCATCTTGGCCATCAACGAACTGAAGACCTTTCTTTACATCTTCCAGGAACTCATCTTCCTTCAATATCAAATGATCACATGGAGCAACAACCATGTTCGCATTGGGATTCAGCGCCCGTATATGATAAGCAGCATACGCAATGCAAGGAGCCGTATTACGACGAGTCGGTTCCAACAAAACCTGAGAAGGATCTAATTGGGGTAATTGCTCTTTAATCAGATCTGCATATAATGCATTTGTGACAATATATATATTTTCTGCCGGAATAATCTTAGCAAAACGATCATACGTCATTTGCAACAAAGTGCGGCCTGTTCCAAAAAAATCAAGGAACTGTTTTGGATAAGCTTCCCGACTAAATGGCCAGAATCGGCTTCCAATACCACCGCCCATAATAACACAATAATTGTTGGTCATAGCTTAATAGACTTAGAAGTTATACACACTACAAATCTAACGAAATAATCTTTCATTTAACAGGCCTGAGAAAAAAAGTTGAAAAAAACTGGAGAAATATTTGCAGGTTCAAAAAAAAGCCCTACCTTTGCAACGCAATTGAGAAACAAAGTTGCTCAGTTATAAATAAAGGTTGACAAAATGCCCAGATGGCGGAATTGGTAGACGCGCTGGTCTCAAACACCAGTGGATTCACTTCCATGCCGGTTCGATCCCGGCTCTGGGTACTGAAAAGGACAAATTCGAATCAGTTTGAGTTTGTCCTTTTTCTTTTCCTCGGTTGACAGGTTTACCTATAATAAGGTTCTGCCCTTTGCTCTTTATATAGAAAAGAGCAGAAACACTTCTTCACTACATAACTCAGAACAAACGGCAGTATTTTTCAATCAACCGCCACAATCGTCCCTCATCCACTTCCATTACAATCCGTACAGACTGTGTACCAACGGGCGGATTATATGGAAAGGCCAAAGACTGTCCGTAAGAAAGTCCTTGTTGCGTATTGATATCCACATGACATATCATCTCCCGCTTAAGAATGGAAGAATCTATACACAATGCGGCAGCTACAATATCCCAAATATGCCACACTGTATCCGGGCGTTCCTGAAATGTCGCTTGCAGAAAATTATCATACGACATGGCATGAAGCTTATCATTTTTCAACAGTCCAATAATCCGGTCATAACGTTCCTTACGCAGTTCAATTCGGTCACAGACATCTAATCCTACTACTATCTGTTCCTTAAAAGGCGCACGCAAGGCGATTTGTACAGCTTCCGGATCATACCACCAGTTAAATTCGGCAGCTGGAGTCGTATTTCCCGGCACTGTAAAAGCTCCTCCCATATAAACAACCCGCTTGATAAGCGGAATAATCTCGGGAGCCATCCTGATAGCCATCGATAAATTACAACAAGGGCCAATAGCCAATATTGTTACCTCATGAGGATATCGTTTTACCTGTTCTATAATAAAATTGACTGCATGCATGTCGACTGGCTCAATAGTAGGTTCTTGCTTATAGCGGGAAACATAAACATCTTTCCAAGAGGCTGGTTCTTCATAAGCAAATGACCCTAAATACCCTTCTCCATAACCAAATAATCGAATTTCTTCCTTTACATTCTCCTTCCGGCTAGGGGCCAATGGCAAACGAACTCCTTGTAACACTGGTATATTTGTTACGCCAATCGCTTCTAACTGACGGATAGCGTAAGCGGTCCCTTCGGGAACCCAGGTATTGCCTGCCACCACAGTAACTCCCAATAATTCTATATCTGGAGCTTTTGCTAACATCATCATGGCGATGCCATCGTCAAAAAGCTCTACCATATCGGTATCCAAAATTATTTTCTGGCGACGATCATCACCAGCCCATCCCAAAGTAACGCCACAAAACAGAATGAAAACTAAACAAAACTGCCTCATACTTCCTATTTTTACTCCAAAACTACAAAAAATACCGGGTAAATTTCAGATCTACTATTTCTTTATTCCCTACGACTGATACATAACGACAGGATTATTTTAAAGAACTGAAGATTACATATATTCTTTGTATAAGAAATAAAATTCGTTACATTTGTAAAAGCATGTACAATTCATTGTAACTTAAGTTTGAGGTGATATGAAAAGGAACTATCCGGTAGGCATACAAAACTTTGAAAAGATACGCAATGGGAATTATTGCTACATCGACAAAACGGATCTGATTTATCAGCTGATAAAGTCCGGTCAATATTACTTCTTAAGTCGTCCCAGACGATTTGGGAAAAGTCTGCTCATATCTACCTTAGAAGCTTATTTCCAAGGGAAGAAAGAGTTATTTGAAGGACTCGCCATAGAACAACTGGAAAAGGAATGGATAGAATACCCTATTTTGCATTTGGATCTGAATGCCCAAAAGTATGATACGCCTGAAAGTTTATACAGCATACTGAATAATGCGTTGTGCATTTGGGAAAGCCTTTACGGAAGCCGCCCCAGTGAAACCAATCTGTCCCTGCGTTTCCAAGGAGTAATTCAACGTGCAGCCGAGAAATGGAATCGACCCGTAGTGATCCTCATTGATGAATATGATAAACCCATGCTTCAAGCTATTGGGAACGAGCCGTTGTTGAACGACTACCGCAATACATTGAAAGCTTTTTACGGTGTAATGAAGAGTTGCGATAAGTATATCCAGTTTGCCCTGCTTACTGGAGTAACCAAATTCAGCAAAGTCAGTGTATTCAGTGATCTAAATAACCTGATGGATATTTCCATAGACAATCGATTTGCCAATATATGCGGTATCACTGAAAAAGAGCTTCTCAGCAACTTCAAGGATGACATCGTAGAACTTGGGCAAAAGAATGGCATGACCGAAGAAGAAACAAAGGCTTACCTCAAAGAAATGTATGATGGATATCATTTCGTGGAATACGGCGATGATATATATAACCCATTCAGCCTGCTGAATACATTTGCAAAGATGAAGTTCGGCAGTTATTGGTTCGAGACCGGAACGCCAACTTTTCTGGTTGAACTCCTTAAACATAGCGAATATGATTTGCATCGGTTGACCGAAGAAATGACATCTGCCGATTCACTTGGAGGAATAGACACCATGTATTCTAATCCTATACCCATTCTGTACCAAAGCGGTTATTTAACCATTAAAGGATATGATAAGGAATTTCAAGTTTATTACTTAGGATTTCCTAATAAGGAAGTAGAAGAAGGTTTCACCAAATTTCTATTACCTTGTTACGCTCACTTACAGACAGGAAATAAGAGGCATCGAGAAATGGATTGTTGAAGAGTAGTTTCACTTCTGCAACACAATTGACATAGATTTTATTGTATCACTTTTATGTTTATATCAGAAACATGCAACACCTCTTTAAGAGCCGCCTTCACATCATCTGAAGTTTTCAGATCAGAAAATCGGTGATGAACAATAAATGTTCCATAAGTTTGCACTATATATTCTTTTTTAGGGAAGAACAACACCATACAGTTAATATCATTCTCAAAACAATAAAGATAGAGGCAAGGTTGCTCTAGTTTATCATAATGAGAAACATCATCCCAAACGAGCAAGGACGTGGCCGCAACAGTTGTCGAACCAGTAGAAGAATTTATCTGCATAGGTATGCTTTTATAAAATCTCTCATAGACAGCTTTGCCAAGATGAGCGTTTAAATCCATAATTGGTTTTAAAAAGCCTTGAAGATGATCTATTTCAAATACATGATAATTTGTTTGATAATTACCTGAACCTATATCTTTTATCAAACGGATAATAGCAGGATTGTTGGTACTGTACTTAATATAGTTTGTATCATTTGCCAAAGTACACATGTTTCTAACCATATCTAAGCCTTCCCTCAAAAGAAAATCTGGCCGATCTCCTATATAAATAGCAGTAGGTCCATCGTTTCCTCCTATTATAGCCGATGATTTACTTTGAGGCAAAGCTTGAGCTTTGCTTTCACTGTTATAGCCCCACAATAATAAAGAAAAAGCTATTACATATAGCTTCAAAAAAGATGTGATTCTCATATACAACTATGATTAATTATTACCGGCAACAAACATTCTCACTGATTTCTACAAATATAATCATCCATATAATAAAACAAGGTCCCTTAGCGTATTATTTTACCTAGATATTCATAGGCCAAAATAGAATTCCTGCCTGACTAAAAAATAAATTCTGCCTGACATTTCTTTAGTTCACAGCGTGAACTACTTAATCCACGGCGTGAACTAAGTAATCCACGCTGAGAACTAAGTAATCCACGCCGTGGATTAAAGAATAAATAGTGAGAACCGAAAGAATAGCCTCTTGATTTATTTTTTAACTTTGTATGTTAGTTGAAATGAACATCTGATTGGCGGGAAGAAACATTATGAAAAACATTATCCAAAGCATCCGGTCGGCCTATCCTGTTTCTGATGCTTCCATTCAAGCGCTGGAGGCTTGTCTGACGTTATGTCATTTTCCGAAAAGATATCTCTTGGTAAGAGAAAATATATTCTGCAAATATGCTTATTTCATTGAGGAAGGAATGACCCGTTCTTTCTGGCTGGTCGACGGAGAAGAGATTACCACATCATTTGCGGGCGAAGGAAGCATCGTATTCAGCATGGACGAACTCTATTACCAGAAAGTGAGTGAGGAATTCGTTGAAACCCTCGAAGAAGTCGTGGCTTACCGTATCTTGCTGACTGACCTGATTCATCTTTTTGAGACGAATATCGAATTATGTAACTGGGGAAGAATCATACATCAGAATGAATACCGGCGTCTGCACCGCAGCCACAAGGAACGCCTTACGCTTCCGGCAAAAGAACGGTATGAAGCATTCAAGGAACAGTTTCCGGATGTCTGCCAGCGCGTCAATCTCGGATTTATCGCTTCTTATCTGGGAATTACACTTTCGACGCTCAGCCGGCTGCGGGCAAATGGATAAAGCCGGCCAACGATTTTGACATAGGACAAACTTTTCTCCGAAAATAGATCATACATTTGCCTTACATATAAACCAAACATAATCGTCCATGTCAGAAACTAGAATTTCTGCGGCCGCCTTTGCGGATACGAAGCCCCATTATGAATTGCTCGACGGGCTGCGAGGCGTAGCTGCTCTGCTTGTTGTATTCTATCACATCTTCGAAGGTCTCTCGTTTGCTGCCGGAGGAACGCTGATCACGACCATTAACCACGGGTATTTAGCGGTCGATTTCTTTTTTATCCTTTCCGGTTTTGTTATCGGCTATGCCTACGACGACCGCCTGGAGAAAACCATGTCTCTCGGGAATTTCTTCAAGCGCCGCTTGATTCGCCTGCACCCGATGATCGTCATGGGAGCCGTTATTGGTGCCGTCACGTTCTGCATTCAAGGAAGTGTACAATGGGATGGAACGAAGATAGCGACCTCGATGGTGATGTTGGCTTTACTTTGCGCCATGTTCTTCATCCCGGCGATTCCGGGTGTACGTTATGAAGTACGTGGCAACGGAGAGATGTTTCCGCTCAACGGTCCCAGTTGGTCGCTATTCTTCGAATACATCGGAAATATATTATACGCGTTATTCATTCATAGGTTATCCAAGAAGGCACTGGCCGTACTCGTCGGTATATTGGGCGTCTTCCTGGCGTGGTTTGCCTTGTTCGATGTCTCAGGCTACGGCATGATCGGCGTGGGCTGGACGCTCGACAGTGTGAACTTCCTGGGCGGATCACTGCGGATGCTTTTCCCCTTCACGATGGGAATGCTGCTATCACGCCATTTCCAGCCAATGCAGATACGAGGTGCATTCTGGATCTGTTCGGTTGTCCTGCTCCTTCTCTTCTGTGTGCCTTATATCGAAAGCAACGGACCGATCAGTCTAAACGGATTGTTCGAGGCTGTTTGTATCCTCTTCATCTTCCCAATTCTGGTATGGATTGGTGCTTCGGGCAAAACGACCGACAAGCGATCTACCCAGATCTGCAAATTCCTGGGAGATATTTCGTTCCCGCTCTATGCCGTGCATTATCCGCTTATGTACTTATTCTATGCCTGGCTGATTGACAACAAACTTTATACCTTCGGCGAGGTATGGCCCACGGCCTTGATGGTTTATATCGGCAGTATTATGCTGGCTTATCTGTGTCTGAAATGCTACGACGAGCCTGTCAGAAGATGGCTGACAAAGAAATTCATGCCTAAGAAACCGGCGGCGTAAGACTTCTGTAAGGCTACAAAAAGCCCAGCGCCTCGTGCGGAGACTTTTGCAACGCTACAAAAGCACCAGCGCGAGGCGCTGAAAACACATATCATATCATTGCAACTTAAACTGAACAGGAAGAATGTAGCGCACGGCAACTACTTCACCCTTTTGCTTTCCGGGAATCCATTTCGGCATAGCCTTCACTACGCGAAGAGCTTCCGCATCCAAAGCCGGATCAACGCCTCGTTCCACTTTCACCTGCTTGATATTTCCCTCTTTATCCACCACAAAACTAGTCACAACACGTCCCTGTATGCCATTATCCTGAGCAATCTTCGGATATTTAACTTCAGCAGCCAGATACTTGAACAAAGCAGGTATTCCGCCCGGGAACGAAGGCTGTTCTTCTACTACCGTGAAGATTTGTCCTTCTACCACATCATCATTCGCCTTTCCAACACTAAGTTGACTCTGCGCATCATCAGCTTTCATGCCATTCGGATCTATTTCCAAGCGGATTTTCATACCGTCTTTTACATCTTTCACGGCGATCTCCTTGGGTTGAAATCCTGGCATCGAAATTCTCAAAGTGCCATCAGCCGGAGCTTCCAGAGCAAATTCTCCATCCAAATCAGTAATGGATCCCGAAGTTGTGTTTTTAATCACCACTGCTGCACCCACAATAGGCGCCACATCATCCACCACCACAGCCGAAACCTTTACAGTTCCATTCCCATCAGTCTGCTTAGCCGACGGTGTATTACAATTACTAAACGTCAGCAGCAGGGCCATCAAAGGAAGCCATACAAGAAGCTTCACTTGCTCTATCCTTTTTGAAGGTTGTTTGTTCATCATACGAATTCTGTTTTTTAGAGATGATACATTAAAATTACTATATAAATGAGCTGCAGCCTGAGGAGAAGTAGAAAGCCCCAACAGATGATACTGATAACATTTGCGGTCGCATCCGGCGTGTAGAACCGAATCGTCGGCCAGATATTCCAAGTTATCACGTATTTCTTTCTGAAGAAGCCAGACAAACGGATTAAACCAAAGCAAACACGTCATACATTCGGCAAACAGAATATCCAACGAATGCCATTGACGCGCATGCGTCTGCTCGTGTATAAGAATTTCCCGCCATTCACTTTCGGAATGCGACGGCGGATAAACGAAAATCCAACGGAAGAAAGAGAATGGTCCACCGGGCGATTTTAAGTGACAAATTGTAAAACCACCTACCGCCTGATGATCCGTACAAATATATAAGTAAACAAGACTTCCGATTCGAAGAAAGAAGCGTACGAAAAGCAGCGACGTCACCAAGCTATACAACATCCACCAAGAGAAACGTCCATGAGTCGCTGCCGGATGATCTGCAACCACCAAAACATTTGGCAAAGTTACCCAATCGTCCACAGGTAATACATTACGCATCACCTGAGCCGGCTCCTGTATCCACAGCCATTCATCCCAGAAAGGAAATGAAATCGCCACCAGCCAGAAACTCCACAAAAGAAAACGACGGGTATGGAAGAAAGTATCCTTCGCAAACATCCACCGGTAAATCCCGTAGAAGAGAGCAAGAGCCACATTCACCTGTATCAGATAATCGACCGAGAACATAGTCTACTCCTTCCCTGTTTCGATTTTCTCGATAATATCCCGCAAATCATCCGCAGAAATCTTTTCTTCTTTCGCAAAGAAAGAGACCAGTTCCTTATAGGAATTCGAAAACAGATTGCTGACGGCATCTTTCATAAAAGCCGTACGATATTCTTCCCGACTAACTAATGGATAATATTCATAGACATTTCCACAACGACGGTTCTTTACATAACCTTTCCGTTCCAGATTCTTTACAACCGAAGCCAAAGTAGTATATGGAGGCTTCGGTTCCGGATATTTCTCCTGAAGCATCCGAACAACACAGGGACCTATCTCCCAAATCAATCGCATAGCCGTTTCTTCTTGTGTAGTTAACTTTTCCATATATCAATCAATTACGAGAACAACGCAAATCTACGAAACCTTCGTAGATACACAATCAAGAAACGGTTAAATAAGATTAATCCAAAATATAAACACGAAAAAAGCCGATCCAACTATTGTTGAACCGGCTCTCTCTCTAAAACGGCGGCTACCTACTCTCCCACTGTTACGCAGTACCATCGGCGTGAC